>Ga0268299_1000499_pt1:0-75000 | contig 118884 bp, 112 predicted proteins | sample NOBtaG_FD_193484 | JGI IMG/M metagenome (GOLD analysis project Ga0268299, IMG submission 193484) | Activated sludge microbial communities from bioreactor in Nijmegen, Gelderland, Netherland - NOB reactor | ecosystem: Engineered > Bioreactor > Aerobic > Activated sludge | place...
TCATGTTCTTCACGTAGTCCGCATGCCCCGGACAGTCCACGTGCGCGTAATGCCGCGCCGGCGACTGGTACTCCACGTGCGCCGTCGCAATCGTGATCCCGCGCGCCTTCTCCTCCGGCGCCTTGTCAATCTGGTCGTACGCCGTGAACTCCCCGCCATTGGTCTCCGCCATCACCTTGGTCAACGCCGCCGTCAGCGTCGTCTTCCCGTGATCCACGTGCCCAATCGTCCCAACGTTCACGTGGGGCTTAGACCGTACGAACTTTTCCTTAGCCACGCCGCACCTCGTTCATTTCGTTCTTCGTAATGGAGCCCACGAGCGGGATTGAACCGCTGACCTCGTCCTTACCAAGGACGTGCTCTACCAACTGAGCTACGTGGGCACGCTTCACCGACCCGTCTGGAGCGGGTGATGGGAATCGAACCCACGTCATCAGCTTGGAAGGCTGAGGTTCTACCATTGAACTACACCCGCATTCCTTCACACGCCGCGTCACGCGGAGGTTCGTGGGTTGCCAAATTAGCCGGGCCACCAGTGGCTGCGAGCAGGTCTGGTGGAGGGGGTAGGATTCGAACCTACGAAGGCATGAGCCAGCAGATTTACAGTCTGCCCCCGTTGGCCGCTTGGGTACCCCTCCCAAAATTGAGCCGCGTATTTTCGGGGGCGCGGCCGGCGGTGTCAACGGTCCCGCGTGTGTAAGTGGCTGAGGCCGGAGGATACGGCATTGGCTGTGCCGGCCGGCCCGGCCCCCTTCCGCCCGGGCAAGTGGGCCGGCGCCTGCTAGGGAGGCGATACCCCGTAGCCGCGGGCGACCAGGATCGAAATCAGCGGCAGGATCAGCCAAAGGCCGAGCGCGAGGGCGATGGCTGCCCGCACCCGCTCGAATTCGCGAGTCAAAGGCGCAAAAGCCGGCGCACTGCGGGCTTCGCGGTTCCAGCGCAGGTACTGCAGCGAGGGGCCGATCGCGATCACCGCGACCAGCAGCACCAGGGCAATCTTCAACCAGAACAAGCGATTAGAGTAGTAATAGTCGATGGTCTGGCCGAAATAGAGGCCCCGGGCCAGGCCCGTCGCGAGACAGCCGATCAGCGCCAGCTGGTAGCCTAGGTCGACCTGGCCGAGAAGCCGCACCTGCAGCCGGTCGGGCATCCGCCGGCAGAGCCAGTACTCGGACATCAAGAGCCCGACTGCAACCCCGATGGTCAACAGGTGCAACCAGGCAAACGCCACTGCGATAATTGGAGGTGCGTGAGGCATTTACCTGCTTATTTGACGTTGAAAGGCATCTGTAAAATGCGCTTCCTTGCAGGAGTCGATCGGAGGGAGGCGCGCCCGCATATTCTAATGTGTCCCGGGCCGGGACTCTCCCGGCCTGCCGGGACCGGGCTCAGGGGGCCGGCGGATCCAGGCGCAACCGGTCCCCCAGCTCGTCCGCGCTCTCCTGCAACACCACGACGGTGACGCGGCGGTTCCGGTTCCGGCCCTCGGCGGTCTCGTTGCCGGCCACCGGGTGATACTCGCCGAGGCCCGTGACCTCCATGCGCAGCGGGTCGACGCCGGCGCGCGTGAAGCGCTGGACGACATTGGCGGCCCGGGCGGCGGACAGCTCCCAGTTGGACGGGAACACGGCGGTGCGAATCGGCCGCGTGTCCGTGTGCCCTTCCACGCGGATCGCATTCGGGAACGGCACCAGGATGGTCGCGAGCCGGTCGAGGATGGGCGCGGACTCCGTGGTGGTCTGCGCGACGCCGCTCGGGAACAGGATGTCGGCGTTGATCTCGATCTCGAGCCACATCTCGGACTCGCGCACGCGCACGGAGCCCGCGTCGATCAGGTCCTGGAGCGCTTCCTTCACGGCGCTCGCCATGCGCACCAGCGCCGCGGGATCGGCGGGCGGACCCTGCGTCTTCTTGGCCTGCAGCACGCGGATGCGATCCGCCTCGCTGGCCGCCGCCTGGCGCGACCGGCCGAGCGTCACGCTGGCGGACTGCTTGTCCGGGCCGCGTTCCGTGTTCTCGAAATGCACGGGCGTCGGCGTCGTCGGCGTGCCGCGGAATGCCGCGACCAGCGAATCGGACAGCACCCGGTACTTGTCCTCGTTGATCGAGGACATGGAATACATCACCACGAAGAAGGCGAGCAGCAGCGTGATCAGGTCGCCGTACGGAATCGCCCAGGCCTCGTGGTTCTGGTGCTCCTCGTGCTTCTTCGAGCCGGCCATCAGGTCTCCCGCTCAGTGGTGCGCATAACCGGCCAGCCGGCTCTCGATGTTGCGCGGGTTTTCGCCTTCGGCGATGGCGATCAGTCCTTCGATGCACATCTGCCGGTACTGCACCTGGCCCGCGACCGCCGCCTTCAGCTTGTTGGCCATGGGCAGGAAGATGAGGTTGGCGAGGCCGATGCCGTACACCGTGGCGGTGAAGGCGGCGGCGATGCCCCCGCCGAGCTTGCTCGGGTCGGCGAGGTTCTGCATCACCGCCATCAGGCCGAGCACCGCGCCGATGATGCCGAGCGTCGGCGCGTAGATGCCCATGCCCTCGAAGACCTTGGCGGCGGCAAGGTCCGCGTGCTCGCTGCTCGCGAGCTCGATCTCCATGGCGCGGCGCATGGCGGCGGGTTCGCTGCCGTCCACGAGCGACTGCAGCCCCTTCTTCAGGAAGGTGTCCGCCTCCTGCTCGATGACCGGCTCGAGCGCCAGCAGTCCCTGCTTGCGGGCGACGTTGCTCCACTCGACGATCTTGGCGATCAGCGACCTGGCGTCGTTGACCGGCGGCTTGAACACCCACAGCGCCATCTTCAGCGAGCGCTTGAAGGTCGCCATCGGGGTCTGCAGCAGGATGGCCGCCACGGTGCCGACCACGACGATCATGAACGCCGCGCCGCCGACCAGGCCCCGGACGCCGGCGCCCTTCAGGATGCTGCCGACGACGATCGAGATCGCGCCGAGGATCAGGCCCGCGAGGCTCAGGATGTCCATGCGTTCAGCGCGCCATCCAGTCGCGCATGCGCTCGCGCAGCCGGATGATCGCCAGGCCGTGGATCTGGCAGACGCGAGATTCGCTCACGCCCAGCACCTCGCCGATCTCCTTGAGGTTCAGTTCCTCGTCGTAGTACAGCGCGAGCACCAGCTTCTCGCGTTCGGGCAGTCCCTGGATCGTTTCCGCGAGCGCGTCGCGGAAGCGCTCGTCGACGAGCTCCGACTCGGGGCCGGCGCCGGCATCGGCGACCGGAAAGGCGCCTTCCTGGCCGTCCTCGAGCACCTGCTCGAAGCTGAACATGCGCGAGGCGAGCGTGTCGGTCAGGACGCGGTGGTACTCGTCGACCGACATGCCGAGCGCGTCGGCGACCTCCGCCGCGCTCGCGGACGCGCCGTCCCGGTGCTCGATCATGCGCACCGCGTCATCCACCTCGCGCATGCGCCGGTGCACCGAGCGCGGCGCCCAGTTGTTGCGCCGCACTTCGTCGAGCATGGCCCCGCGGATGCGGATTCCGGCGTAGGTCTCGAAGCTCGCGCCGCGGTCCGGCGCGTACTGGCGGCCCGCCTCGAGCAGTCCCATCATGCCGGCCTGGATCAGGTCGTCCACGTCCACCGACGGCGGCAGCCGGCCCACGAGGTGGTAGGCGATGCGCTTGACCAGGTCCGCGTGGCGCAGGATGAACGCGTCGGGCGCGGCGGCGCCGCCGTCGGCCTCGGCGTACTCGAACCCGCGTGCCGTGGACGGGCTCATGAGGCCCGGGCCGCCGCGGGCGGCGTGGCCGCGACCAGGCGCTGCAGGAAGAACTCGATGTGGCCGCTGGCGACGGGCGTCGCCGCCCGGCTCTCGACGTTCGCGGCGACGTTCCGGAACGCACGGCTCGACGGGCTGTGCGGGTAGAGGTCCAGCACCGCGCGGCGCTCCGCGACCGCCTGGCGCAGGAACGGGTCGGCGGGCACGCTGCCCATGTAGTCGAGCGTGACGTCGAGGAATTTCTCGCACACGCGCGCGAGCCCGTCGAAGCAGTCGCGGCCCTCGCCCGTGCGGCGCACCTGGTTCGCGAGGATCTCGAAGCGCCGCACGCCGTGCTCGCGGGACAGCACCTTGATCAGCGCATAGGCGTCGGTCATCGACGCCGGCTCCCCGGAGAGCACGACCAGCACACGCTGGGCCGCGCGACTGAAGCGGGTGACGGACGACGAGATTCCCGCCGCCGTGTCCACGATCAGGTAGTCCAGGCGCCCGGTCAGATCGTTGAACGCGTTGATCAGTCCCGCCAGCTCCCGATCGCCGAGCGACGACATGCGCCCGATGCCGGAGGCGCCGGGAACCACCTGCAGTCCGAGCGGACCGGTGACGACGATGTCGGCCAGGTCGCATTCGCCGTCCAGCACGTCCGCGAGGGTCCGCCGGCAGCGCAGCCCCAGCACCACGTCGAGGTTCGCGAGCCCGAGGTCGGCATCCATCAACATGACGGCGCGTCCCATGGCGGAGAGCGCGAGCCCGAGGTTGGCGGCGACGCAGGTCTTGCCGACCCCGCCCTTGCCGCCGGTGACGGCGATGACCTTGACGGGTTCCTGCGCGCGGGATGGGTTCATTGCGGGTTGCCTGCCTTCGGGTTTGCGTTCACAGCGCCTGGGCCACGGGTTCGGGAGCGTTCGCGGCGGCCGCACGATGGCGCGGCTTGGTGGCCTGCCACACGAGCCACGGCCGCTTGGCGCCCGCGAAATGGAGGTTCTCGGGGCCGCGCTGGCCGTCGCACATGTAGAAGAGCTCGAGGTTCGCGCGCATGACCGCGGAGAGCGCGGGCGCGAGGCCCGGCGACTCGTCGACTTTCGTCAGGATGCAGCCGGCGGGCACGAGCGCGGCGTGCGCCCGCACGATCTCGTCCAGAACGGCGAGTTCCGCGGTCGCCGGCAGCACGAGCAGCGTGCCGAACCGGCCCGGCGCCGACGCCATCAGCGCCTGCTGCTCGCCCATGCGCAGGTCACGCTGGCCGAGTCCCGCGGTGTCGATCAGCACGAGACGGCGCCCCTGCATCGACTCGAGCGCCTTGCCGAGGTCGCGCGCCGTGGCGGCGACGCGCATTTTCACGCCCAGCAGGCGCGCGTGCGCGCGCAGTTGCTCGCGCGCGCCGATGCGATAGCCGTCGATGCCGATGATGCCGACCGAGTCCGGGCCGTGGGTGTCCGCCCAGCGCGCCGCCAGCTTCGCGACGGTCGTGGTCTTGCCGGCGCCCGTCGGGCCCACGAGCGCCCAGCAGCCGCCCTCGAGCAGCCGGTCGCTCCCGGCGACCGGCATGTTCTTGGCGAGCAGGGCCGTCGCGATGCCGAAGGAATAGCGTGACCGGGTGTCGGCGGGGATGCGCGCGACCAGCGCGCGCGCCACGTCGGGCGAAAAATGCATCGTCTCGAAGTCGCGCAGCACCGCCGCGTGCAGCGGTTGGCGCCGGGCGAGGTCGTCCCAGGCGAGGCTCGCGAACTGCCGTTCGAGCAGTTGCCGCAAGACACGCACCTCGCGCCGCATCGTCAGCAGCCCGGGGTCCTGGCTGCGCACGACGCGCAGCCCGCGCGCGGCAGCGGCGATTCCGCGCGCCGAGTCGGGACGCGGGGCGTCCGCTGCCGCCGCCGACCGCGCGTTCTGCGCGCGCGCGTCGGCGACCCGCAGCAACGCCGACCCGAAGGGACTCTCCGGCCGCGGCGGCGGCGGCACGGGCCATGCGACCCGGGCCGGCGACCCGGACATTGCGGGGGAAGCCGGTGACGGTACGCTCGCGGGAACGGGGACCGGCACCGGCGCCGCCGCCTGCGGCGATTCCCGCTCCGGCACGGGCGCGGGCCTTGCCGGTTCCGGTTCCGGCCGGTAGTCGAGCGCCACCGTGACTTCGACACCCTGCGCGAGCGGCCGCTGCGCGAGGATGGCGGCGTCCGGCCCGAGCTCGCGGCGGATCTGGAACAGCGCTTCGCGCATCGTCGGCGCGACGTATCGCCTGGTCTTCACTCAGCACCCCCTCCCGTTCAAGCCGTCATCCCGTCCGACCGATGGCCGCCACGACGTTGATGCGGCGGTTCTCGGGGACCTCGTTGTAGGCCAGCACCGTCAGGTTCGGCAGCGCGTGGCGCGTCAGGCGCGCGATCCATGGCCGGAGCTTCGGCGCCACCAGCAGCACGGTCGGTTCGCCGGCCATCTGCTGGCGCCGCGCGCTCTCGGTCAGCGCCTTGAACAGCCGGTCGGCGAGCCCGGGCTCGAAGCCGCCCCCGCCCTCGCCGGCCTGCATCGCCTGCAGCAGCAGGTCCTCGAGCCGCGAGTCGAGCGTCATGACCGACAGGTCCTGGCGCATGCCGGCGACCTCCTGGACGATGCCGCGCCCGAGCGCGACGCGCACCGCGGCGGTCAGCACCTGCGCGTCCTGGCTGTGCGGCGCCTGTTCCGCCAGCGTCTCGCCGATGGCGCGCAGGTTGCGGATCGGCACGCGCTCCGCGAGCAGGTTCTGCAGCACCCGCACCAGCAGGCTCATCGGCAGCGCCTTGGGCACCAGTTCCTCGACCAGGCGCGGCGCCGTCCGCTTCAGGCGGTCGAGCAGCTGCTGGACTTCCTCGTGGCCGAGCAGCTCGTGGGCGTGCTGGTTCATCAGCTGCGAGAGATGGGTCGCGATCACGGTGCCGGAGTCGACGACCGTGTAGCCGAGCGACTGGGCGTGCTCGCGTCGCGACCTCTCGATCCAGACGGCGGGCAACCCGAACGCGGGGTCCTGGCAGGCGGTGCCGGCGATCGGCCCGGAGACCTGCCCCGAGTTGATGGCGAGGTCGCGGTCCACGTACGCCTCGGATTCGCCGACCGTCACGCCCATCACGGTGATGCGGTAGCCGCCGGGCGGCAGGTCGAGGTTGTCGCGGATGTGGACGGGCGGAACGAGGAAGCCGAGGTCCTCCGACAGCTTCTTGCGGACGCCCTTGATGCGCGCCATGAGTTCCCCGCCCTGGGCGCGGTCCACCAGCGGTATCAGCCGGTAACCGACCTCGAGTCCCACCTGGTCGATGGACTCGACCTCGTCCCAGGAAAGATCCACGAGCTCCTTGGGCGCCGGCTGCGCCGCCTCCGGTCCCGCTCCGCGCACGGGCTCGCGGGCCGCCGCAGCCGCGCGCCGCGCCATGAAGTACGCGCCGGTACCGAGCAGGCCGGCGGTCAGCAGGAAGGCGAAGTTCGGCATGCCCGGGATCAGTCCCATGGCGGCGAGGATTCCCGCCGCGATCGCGAGCGTGCGCGGCTGCGCCAGCACCTGCGTGGCCATGGCCTTGCCGATGTCGGTCGAGCGGGACATGCGGGTCACCAGCACGGCGGTGGCGACCGACAGCAGCAGCGCCGGGATCTGCGCGACCAGGCCGTCGCCGATCGTCAGCAGCGCGTAGTTCCGCCCGGCCTCCGCGAACGGCAGCCCGTGCTGCAGGGTGCCGATCGCGAGTCCCGCGAACAGGTTGATGAAGACGATCAGTACGCCGGCGATCGCGTCGCCGCGGACGAACTTGCTGGCGCCGTCCATCGAACCGTAGAAGTCGGCCTCCTCGCGGATCTCCTGGCGCCGCGCCTGCGCCTCCGTGCTGGTGAGGATGCCGGCATTGAGGTCGGCGTCGATCGCCATCTGCTTGCCGGGCATGGCGTCCAGGGTGAATCGCGCGCTCACCTCGGACACGCGGCCGGCGCCCTTGGTGACCACGACGAAGTTGATGATCACCAGGATGATGAAGACGATGAGCCCGACGGCGTAGTTGCCGCCGATCACGAACTCGCCGAACGACTCGATCACGTGGCCCGCCGCCCCGGGACCCTCGTGGCCGTTCAGCAGCACGACCCGGGTCGAGGCGACGTTGAGCGCGAGCCGCATGAGCGTCGCGCCGAGCAGGACGGTGGGGAACACGGCGATGTCGAGCGGCCGGCGCACGTACACGACCGCGAGGATCACGACCAGCGCCAGCGACATGTTGAGCGTGAACAGGAAGTCGAGCGCGGTCGGCGGCAGCGGCACGACCATCATGCCGACGATCATCAGCAGCACCACCGGCACGGCGAGGCCGTTGCGGCCGAACTCCAGGGCGGTCGCCGCGGCCGCGCGCGCGTTCACGGCGCGACCCCCGCCTCGTCGACCCACGGGTCAGGACGCCGGATGCGCCAGCCCTGGGCGCCCGCGGCATTCACCTGGAACACGTAGGCCAGCACCTGCGCGACCGCGACGTACAGGGCCGCGGGCACGTCGCGGTACAGCGGCGTCGAGGCGAAGATGGCGCGGGCCAGCGCCGGCGACTCGAACACCGGGACGCCGCTCTCGCGCGCCACCCGGCGGATCTCCAGGGCGACCAGGTCCTTGCCCTTGGCGACCACGCGCGGGGCGCGCATGCGCGCGGCCTCGTAGCGCAACGCGACCGCGTAGTGGGTCGGGTTGGTGATCACCACGCTGGCCGTGGGGACCTCCTGCATCATCCGCCGGCGCGCGATCTCGCGCTGCGCGGCGCGCAGCCGCGAGCGCACTTCGGGGCGCGCGTCGGTTTCCTTGAGCTCCTCGCGCAGCTCCTGGCGCGTCATGCGCAGCCGGCGGCGGTGCGACCAGGCCTGGAAGGGCGCGTCCGCCGCCGCGATCAGGAGCAGCGGCAGGCAGACGACGATTCCCGCCGTCGCCAGCAGGCGCGCGGACGCCCGCACCGCCGGTTCCAGCGCCATCGTCCCGAGCCGCATCATGTCGCCGAACATCCAGGCGACGACCGCGGCCGCCGCGCCGCCGACCAGCAGGAATTTCGCGAGCGACTTCAGCAGTTCCGCGAGGCCGGTGGTGCCGAACATGCGGCCGAGGCCGGCCACCGGGTTGAGGCGCCCCGCGTTCGGGACCAGGGCCTTGCCCGAGACCACCCAGCCGCCGAGCATCGCCGGCGCCGCGACCGCCGCCAGGAGGACCGCGCCGAGGAACGGCGCGAGGGCGAGCCCGGTGTCGAACAACGCCTGGCCGAGCAGCTCCTGGGGCTGCGGCGCGTCGCCGCCGAGCACCGGCACCGAGAGCGCGCCGCGCATCACCGCGCCGAGCCGGCTTGCCATGTCGCCGCCCAGCATCAGCAGCGCCGCGCTCCCGGCCAGCATCACCGCGGCGCCGCTCAGCTCGCGCGAGCGCGGGACCTCGCCGCGCTCGCGCGCGTCCTGCAGCCGCTTCGGCGTCGGTGCTTCGGTACGCTGGTCGCGATCGTGCCGGTCCGTCATGGTCCGGCCGCCCGGTCCGCGCCGAACAGTCCGGCCGCGAACTCGAAGGCCCGTTCCACCAGCGCCGTGAAGGCGTCGCCCATGGCCGGCAGCGAGAACAGCAGGAACAGGAAGCCGCACAGCATCGCCGCCGGAAAGCCGACCGCGAACAGGTTCAGCTGCGGTGCCGCGCGGCTGACGATGCCCATGCCGATGTTGACCGCGAGCAGCGCCACCACCGCCGGCAGCGCGATGAGCAGGCCGGTCTCGAAGATCCGCGCCGCCCAGCCGGCGAGCTGCAGCGCCTCGCCGGGCCCGAAGGCATCCTGCCCGACCGGTGCCCAGCGGAAGCTGTCGGCCAACGCGGCTATCAGCAGCACGTGGCCGTCGAAGGACAGGAACAGCAGGACGCCGAGCACCAGCAGGAATTGCGAGAGTACCGGGGTCATGGTGCCGCGGCTCGGATCGACCAGCGTGGCGAAGCCGAGGCCCATCGTCATGGCGATGAGCTGCCCGGCCATCTCGAGCGCGTCGAACGCGATCTGCACCGCGAACCCGATCGCCACGCCGATCAGCAGCTGCTGGGCCGCCGTCATGACGCCGGCGGCGGACAGGGGATCGAAGCCGCCGCCCGGCGGCGGGGCGAGGATCGCGACCAGCGGCGTGAGCGCGATCGCCGTCAGGAGCCGGATCCGCGCCGGCACCAGGCGCGCGCTGAACACCGGCGCCACGAGCAGGAGGCCGCTCAGGCGCAGCATCGGCCAGGCCAGCGCGGACAGCCAGGCGGAGAGCTGGGTGACGCTGAACTCCACCGCGTCACCCGACCAGCCGGGGGATCGCGGCGACCAGCCCCCGCGTGTAGTCGACGATCAGGGCGAGCATCCAGTGCCCGGCGACGAACAGGACCAGGACCATGACCAGCAGCTTCGGCACGAACGACAGCGTCATCTCGCTCATCTGGGTCGCGGCCTGCAGCATGCCGATGACGAAGCCCGTGGCGAGCGCGGCGAGCAGCAGCGGCGCGGCGAGCTTCACCATCACGAGGAGCGCCTGCTGGCCCAGGGTCATCACGACTTCCGGGGTCATCGTCCCTGGCCCCTCAGGTCTGGAAGCTGGCGGCCAGCATGCCGACCACCAGCGTCCACCCGTCCACCAGCACGAACAGCATGATCTTGAACGGCAGCGAGACCAGCATCGGCGACAGCATCATCATGCCCATCGACATCAGGACGCTCGCGACCACGAGGTCGATGATGAGGAACGGCAGGAAGATCGCGAACCCGATCTGGAAGGCCGACTTGAGCTCGCTGGTGATGAAGGTCGGGATCAGCACCGTCAGCGGAACGGATTCCGGGCCGTCGAGCTCGCCCTGGCCCGCGATCCCGGCGAATACCTGCAGGTCCGATTCCCGGGTCTGCTTCAGCATGAACGCCTTCAGCGGCGCGATCGTCCGCTCGATCGCCGGCTTCGCCGCCAGCTCGCCGTCCAGGTAGGGCGCCACGCCGTCGTTCCAGGCGCTGCCGATCACCGGCGACATCACGAACAGCGTCAGGAACAGCGCGAGGCCGATCAGCACCTGGTTCGGGGGCGTGCTCGGCGTGCCGATCGCCTGGCGCAGGATGGCGAGCACGACGACGATACGCGTGAAGGACGTCATGCTGAGCAGCAGCGCCGGCAGGACCGTCAACGCCGTCATCAGCAGCAGGATCTGCAGCGTGACGGACCAGGTCTGCACGCCCGCCGGATCGACGCTCATGCTGACGGCCGGGACGCCGCCGGCGGCCTGGGCCTCCGCCAGCATCGCGACCGGCGCCAGCAGGAGCGCCACGAGCACGCGCCTCATGGCTGCCTCCCTCCGAGCCAGGAGCGCAGCAGGCGCTCGAACGGCTGGCCCGCGCCGCCGCCGGGCCGCGGCTCGATCGCGACCGGCGATTCCAGCAGCTGCAGCGAGGCGATCGAGCCGGCGCCCAGGCCGATGAGCGCCTGGCGGTCGCCGACGCGCAGCAGCAGGATGCGCTCGCGACTGCCGATCGCGAACTCGGCGAGCACCTCGAGCTGGCCATCGGTCGAACGCGGCTGCCAGCGCATGCGCCTCGCGACCCAGGCCAGGACAAAGATGAGCGCGACGACGAACAGCGTCGAACCGAGCAGCTGCGCGACGAACTGCGGTTCGGCCGGCGTCACTGGACGACGAACCCTGTGAACAGCAGCGACTCGATCTGCGCCCCGCCGGCTTCCCGCTCGAGGATGCCGTTGACGGCGGCCTGCGCCTCGGCGCGCATCTTCTCGCGCCCTTCCCGGCTCATCAGCTCCCCCGAGGGTCGATCGCTCAGCAGCTGCACGAGGTCATTGCGGATGAGCGGCACGTTCTGCTGCACCGCCTGGATCACTTTCTCGTCGCGGGCCATGACCTCGACGTTGACCTGCAGGTAGCGGACTGCGCCGTCCTCGGACAGGTTGACGACCAGCGGCGGCTCCATCGCGAAGTAGCGCGCAGGGCCGGCGTCCGCCTTCTTCGGCTTCGCGGCTGCGGGCTTCGCTGCCGGCCTGGCGGGCGACTCGGCGGCCTCCGCGACGTCGGCTGCGGCCTCCGCCGCCGGTGCCTCGTGCGTGCCGCCGCCGATTTTTTCGCTGATCATCCCGCCGACCACCACGGCCGCGACCATGAGCAGGAACTGCGACCCGTGGGTGACCAGTCCGCCGATCAGGCGGGCTGCCCGGCCGTTGCCCCGTGCCGGTTCAGCGGCGGGTGCCGGCTCGACGTCCTCGGGATGCTGCTCTTCGTTCTTTGCCATGTACGCGGGTAAGCGGAGCAAGTTCCATGCCATCGCCAGCGCGCGGTTGGAACCCACGGCCAATCAAGCAGTTAAGTCCGAAGCCGCGCGCAAGCTGCGGACGGCAGGCCGGCATTCGTCAGAAAGTTGGCGCTCGTGCGGCGCGGCCGGCGAACCTTCAGGCGTAGGCGTCGAGCAGCCTCGCGGCGGGTGCGGCGCGTGACCCGGCGACCGGCGCCGGCAGGTCGTCGTCGGTCGGCGGCACGGCCTCGTGGTAGGGCTGGGCGCCCGGCCGCTCCCGGTGCGGATTGCGCGAGACGCTGACGTCGATGCTCGCGAAGCCGCTGTTCTCGAGTTGCGCGCGCAGCTTCGGCATGGCCTGCTCGAGGGCGTCGCGGGTCGCATCGTGGTGCACGGCGAGCTGCACCACCGCACGATCCCCGTCGACGTGCACCTCGATCTGCATCGGGCCGAGTTGCGGAGGATTGAGGCGGATGTTGGCCCGGGCGTGCGGCGACTCCGCGAGCTGGCTCAGGCGTTGCGCGACCGCTTCGGCCCACTCCTCGCTGCCGACCTGTTCGGGGAGGTGTTGCTGGGCTGCGGCCATGGCAGGCGCCCCCGGTTGCGACGGTTGCGTGATCGTCGCCGCCGACAGGATCCCGGCGTCCGGTCCCGTCGCGAGGCGCGACACGCCCGGGCCGGCCCCTGCGGCTTCCGGGACGGCGGCGGCATCCGGCAGGGTACCCGCGGCCTGTCGCTCGTCACCCGGCACCAGGGCAGGCAGCAAGCGGGCGGCCACGGCCGCCGCGGCGACAGCCGGCTCCGGTGCCGCGGCGCGGAGTGCCGGGATCGTGGGAGCCGGCACCTGCGGCTGCGACGAAGCCTGACGGCGCAATTCGGAAAGCACGGGCGCGGGCGGGTAACCCGCGCCATCGGGCATGCGTCCCACGATTTCGCGCGGCATGCGCAGCATGGCGGTCTCCGCGGCCGCCTCATCGGCCGCTGCCAGGGGCGGCAGCGCCGACCCGGCGCGCGATTCTGCTCCCGGCATCCGCGGCTCGGTGCCGGCGTCGGGCATCGGGTCTGCACCGGCGGCCACCGTGATCGCGACCGGAGATGCGTTCGCGGGCGACCCGGGGACGTTCACGCCGGGCAGTTCGATCGGCACGACGGGTATGCGCGGCGGCACGCCCTTGCCGCCCGGCGGCGGCAATTGGCCGGCCATCAGCCGTTCCTGCAGCTGCGGGTCCGGCGCGGGCAACGATCGCCACATCGGCAGCAGCGCCAGGAAATCGGGCCCCGGAACCGCAGGCGGCGCCGCATCCGTCGATTCCGCGGCCACGGCGGGGTCATCGGGCGCGCTGGAGCCCGTCATACGTGGGGCAAGTCCCGGCCCGGCCGCCGGCGCGGTCGTGCCGGGGCCCGCCGGCCTCGCCGTCTGCACCGCGACGCCCACGGGACCGAGCGTCATGTTCGCTCCGGGAATGCCTGTCATGCCCCGGAAGCTGCAAGTCGCGTGCCAGCCGCCCCTCAGGGATCCGGGTCGGCGGGCGCGCTGCGCAGTGCGGCCTCGTCGCTGTCGCGCTGTTCGCGTCGCCCGCTGGCGCGCCGTTCGTCTTCGCTGAAGCGCTCGATGGCGGCGCCCAGGGCCTCGGCATCGATGCGCCGGCCGCGCCAGGTCTCGGTGTTCCCGGCGAGCACCGCGCGGGCCGATTCGATGCGCTTTTCCTGCTGGCGTATCGCCTCGGTCAGGCGTTCCATGAAGGCGCGGTAGTTCTGCAGCCGCAGGGGATCGAGGCCCTCCGGGCTCTCGGACTCCAGCCGCCCGTATTCCTCACGGAAACCGGTGAGCTGAGCGAGTTGCCGCTCCTCGGTCTCGAGGTCCCGCGCGGCGTCGGCGAGCTGCCGCGATGCGCTGCGTTCCTCGAAGCGCGCGAGGTCATGCAGGGATCCGATGCGGCGCGAACGCTTCATGCGGCCGCCGGGACCGCGGGCGCCGCGCCCATCAGCGAGCGCAACTGGTCGAGGCTGTGCGCGAAGGACGTCGGCTGGAGCATGTCCTGCTTCAGGAATTCGACGATCCGGGGCCAGTGCTCGATGGCGGCGTCGACGCGCGCATCGCTGCCCCTGCGGTATGCGCCGACCGCGATCAGGTCGCGGTGGCTCTGGTACGTCGAGTAGAGCTGCCGGAACCGCGCCGCCTGCTCCTGGTGCTCCCGGCCGGCGATGCGGTGCATGGCCCGGCTGATCGAGGCCTCGATGTCGATCGCGGGATAGACGCCCGACTCCGCAAGCGGCCTCGACAGCGTGACGTGCCCGTCGAGGATGGCGCGGGCGGAATCGGCGATCGGGTCGGACTGGTCGTCGCCTTCCACCAGCACCGTGTACACGGCCGTGATCGATCCCGGCCCGGTGTCGCTGTTGCCCGCGCGTTCGACGAGCTGCGGGATGCGCGCGAACACGGAGGGCGGGTATCCCTTGGTCGCGGGCGGCTCGCCGATCGCGAGGCCGATCTCGCGCTGCGCCTGCGCGAAGCGGGTCAGCGAATCGAGCAGCAGCAGGACCTTGAGCCCCTGGTCGCGGAAGTGCTCCGCGATCGCCGTCGCGAGCCAGGCGCCGTGGATGCGCATCAGCGGCGGCGTGTCCGCCGGCGTCGCGACGACGACGGCCTGGCGCAGCCCTTTCGGACCCAGCGTCTCGCTGACGAATTCCTGCACTTCCCGGCCCCGTTCGCCGATCAGGCCGACCACCGTGACGTCGGCTTCGGTGAAGCGCGTCATCATCCCGAGCAGCACGCTCTTGCCGACGCCGGAGCCCGCGAACAGGCCCATGCGCTGTCCGCGCCCGATCGTCAGCAGGGCATTGATGGTCCGCACGCCGACATCCAGCGGATCGCGTATCGCGTGCCGGCGCAGGGGATTGAGCGGATCCCCGCCCAGCGCGCGTCGCGCACGACAGGCCGGCGGCGGGCCGCCGTCGAGGGGCAGGCCGCCGCCGTCCAGGACGCGGCCGAGAAGTTCCGGGCCGACGCCGGCCTCCAGGCGGGATTCGACCGGCAGCACCCGCGCGCCCGGCATCAGGCCGCGCAGCTGTCCGGTGGGCATCAGGAACAGCCGGTCGTTCGCAAAGCCGACGACTTCCGCCTCGACGCTGCAGCCGTCGGCGCCGTCGATCTGGCAGCGCCCGCCGACCGGCGCCTCGCAACCCACCGCCTCGAGCGTCAGGCCGACCATGCGCGACAGCACGCCTTCGACCTCCACGGAACGCAGCCTCACGACCCGTTCGCGCGCTTCTGCGAGCCGCCTCGCCCAGCCCTGCTGCCGTTCCGCGAGGCCGGTCATGCGGGCAGCGCGGGCGGCGGGTCGTTCGCGCGCTCGCCGCCGACCAGCTCCGCAACCAGCTTGCCGAGCCGTGTCTCGAGCCGGGCATCGACCCGCGAAGTCGGCGTCACCACCTGGCATCCGCCGCGCATCATCACGGGGTCCTCGACCAGCTTCCATGCGCGCACGTTCTCGGTCGGTGCCAGGTACTCGCGCACGATCGCGGCGTCCTCCGGGTGCAGGTGCACGCGTATGTCGCGCGCGGAGACCGGCAGGACGGAGACCGCCTCGCGGACGATCGCGATCACCTGCGTCGGGTCGATGCGCAGTTCCCGGCGCACGAGCTGGCGCGCCAGCGCGAGCGCGAGGTCGACGAGCTGCTGCTCGACCTCCTGGTCGAGGTCGGCGAATGGCAGAGCAAGCTGGGCGAGCAGCGCATCGAGCCGTTCCACCCGCCGGCTCGCCTCCTGCTGGCCGGCGGCGCGACCTTCGGCGAGGCCCGCGGCATGGGCGGCGTCGAAAGCCTCCCGCTCCAGGTCGGGAAAGCGTCCCCCGAGGCTCATGAACGAGGCGCCCTGTCGCGCCCGGCGTGCCCCGCGGGCGACGGCATCCGCCTCCGGCGCCACCCAGGGGGTTGCGGCGTCCGCCTCAGTTCGCATCGGCGGCCACCCAGTTCTTCACGACCTCCGCCGCGCGCCGCGGATCCTGTCCGACCAGGTTGCGCGCCACGGCGACCTGCTTGTCGTAGTCGGGCGCCTCGCGCGCGCTCGCGGCGCTGAGCGTCAGGCGGTCGCCCGCCATGCCGGCCTCGGCCCCGCCGGAAAGCACGACCGGCGCCGGTCGCAGCAGGCTGTTCATGAGGGGCCGCAGCACGAAGATCGCGACCACGAGGACGAGGATCGCGCCGAGGCCCTGGCGGGCCATGCTGATCGTTCCCGGGTCCTTCCAGATCGGCGCGGCTTCCAGGGGTTCCACGACCGGCGCGGGCAGGAAGTCGATGCTCGCGACCCGCACCTTGTCGCCGCGACTCTCGTCGAAGCCGACCGCGTCGCGGACCAGCAGCGTCATGCGCTCGAGCTCCTCGGGCGAATAGGGCGTCGCGGGCTGGCCGGCATCGGCGGCCGGCTTGCCGTCCACCAGCACGGCGATGCTGAGCCGCTGGATGACGCCGCTCGGCTGCTGCACGTGCGTCACCGTCCGCCCGATCTCGTAGTTGCGCGTCGCCTGCTGGCGGCTGGAAACCGGCTCGGCGGCGCCCTCGGCCGCGGCGGGATCGGCGGCGGCGGCCGTGGACGCCGCCGCGGCGGCCGGCTGCGGCTGCGGCGCGGGCTCCGCCACGGGCGGCCGATTGGACAGCGCGCCCGGCACGCCCTGCGCGAGGTCGCCGCCCGCCACCTCGTCCGAACTGGTCTGCTCGCTGCGCACGACCTGCTGCTCGCGGTCGAAGCTTTCGCTGGTCTTTTCCGAGTTGCTGAAATCGAGCTCCGCCGTGACGCTCGCGCGGACGCGACCGTCGCCGACCAGCGGCGTGAGCAATGCCTTGATGCGGTCTTCGAGGCCGCCCTCGACGCGGCGCTGGTAGTCGAGTTGCCGCGACGTCACGGCGAGCGCGTCGTCGGCGACCGGCGACGACAGCAGGGTGCCGCTCTGGTCCACGACCGTGACGTTTTCCGACTCGAGCTCGGGGACGCTGGACGCGACGAGGTGGACGATGGCGGCGACCCGGCTCTCGTCGAGCCGGATGCCGGGATGCAGCTGCAGCATCACCGAGGCACTGGTCCGGCGCCGGTCGCGAACGAATGCCGACGGCTTCGGCAGCGCGAGGTGCACGCGCGCCGACTGCACCCCCTGCACGCGCACGATGGTACGCGCGATCTCGGTCTCGAGGGCCAGCTGGTAGCGCGCGGTCTCCATGAACTGGCTGCCGCCGAAGGCGTCCTCGCGCTTCAGCATCTCGATGCCGAGACCGTCGCCTTCGGGCAGCCCCTTGGAAGCGAGCCTGAGCTTCGCATCCTGCGCCCGGTCCGCCGGCACCAGGACGACACCCGTGCCTGGCTCCAGCCGGTGCGGGATGTCGGCCGCGTTCAGCGCCTCGACCACGGCGAGCGAGTCCTGCGGCGACAACGGCCCGAACAGCTGCGTGTAGTTCGGGCCCTGCGACCAGAGCACCAGCCAGAGCGCCGCGGCGATGGCACCGGCGACGCCGACCAGCGTCAGCAACGACCGCAGCGCATGCCCGGAAACCGGCAGCCGACGGTCGCCCGACATCACGGCTTCAGCCAAGTGTGGAACCCCCGCCCATCGGTCAGATCGGCATGCTCATGACTTCCTGGTAGGCGACGACCAGGCGGTTGCGCACCTCGGTCACGGCCTTGAAGGCCAGGCTCGCCTTCTGCACCTCGAGCATGACGCTCGTGAGGTCGACGCCCGGCGCGCCGCGTTCGAAAGCCGCCGCGGATGCGGCCGCACCCTGCTGGAGGTCGTTGACCCGCGCGAGCGCTTCCTTCATCGCCACGCCGAAGTCGGCGACGGACCCCGCTCCCGGTGTCGTGGCGCCGGCCGCCGGCACGCCCGGTGCGCCCGCAGCCGCCTGGGCCGCCAGGGCGCGCAGGTCGGTCAGGAGCCGTGCCGCGTCGATGCTGCTCATGCGTCTCTCCCCGTTGCCCAGCGACCGGCGGGAACCTCCAGGCCGGCGGCGCGCATCTGCTGCAGCTTGTGGCGCAGCGTTCGCGCGCTGATCCCGAGCCGCGCCGCGGCGTGTTCGCGCGACCCGGTCGCGAGGATCGCCTCGACGATCAGGCGCCGCTCGCGATCGCGCAGCTCCTCGCCGAGGTCCGCGGCCGGCGCGGCGGCCGCCGCGCCTGCGCCTTCGCGCGGCCGTGCCGTCTGCGGCCGCTCGAATGCGAGGTCGGCCGCCTCGAGCCGGCGCCCGCCCGCGAGCACCAGCGCCCGCTGCACGACGTTCTCCAGTTCGCGGACGTTGCCGGGCCAGTCGTGGGCGAGCATCGCGGCCCGGGCGCCGTCGTCGAGTTCCGCGGCCGCGCCGGCGGGACTCCAGCGGCGCATCGCGCGCTCGACGAGCGGCAGGATGTCGCCCGGTCGCTCGCGCAGCGGCGGTATGCCGAGCGGCACCACGTTCAGCCGGTAGAACAGGTCTTCGCGGAAGCGGCCGGCCGCGACTTCCTCGCGCAGCTGGCGGTTGCTGGTGGCGATGACGCGTACGTCCAGCCGGATCGCCTGGCTTCCCCCGATCCGTTCCACCTCGCGCTCCTGCAGCACGCGCAGCAGCTTGGCCTGCAGGGCGAGCTCCATTTCGGAGACCTCGTCGAGCAGCAGCGTTCCGCCCTGGGCCAGTTCGAACTTGCCCGGGCGCGACTGGTGCGCACCGGTGAACGCGCCGCGCTCGTGGCCGAACAGGACCGCTTCCAGCATGGTCTCCGGGATCGCCGCACAGTTGATGGCGACGAACGGGCCGGCGCACCGCCGCGACTGCCGGTGGAGGTGGCGCGCGAGGATCTCCTTGCCCGTGCCGCTCTCGCCGGTGATCAGCACGGTCGCGTCCGAGGCGGCGACTCGAGCGGCCAGCTGCAGCAGTCGCCGGCTCGCAGGATCCTCGGCGACGGGATCGTCGTCGCCATGCGGCGCCGGCATGAGCCGCCGGGCGAGCGCCAGCAGCGACTGCGACTCGAAGGGTTTCTGCAGGTAATCGGCGGCGCCGTCGCGCATCGCCTCGACGGCGCCGCCGACGCTGCCGTAGGCGGTCAGGAGCACGACCGGCAATTCGGGCTGCAGCCGGCGTGCCGCGCGCAGCAGCTGGTGCCCGTCCACCTCCGGCATGTGGACGTCGGAGATCATCAGCGCCACCGGCGTCTGCTGCAGGACGGACAGCGCCTGGTCCGCACCCGAGGCGGCGAGCGCCTCGTAACCCGCAAATGCGAGGGTATCCACGAGCGCTTCGCGCAATGGCGCATCGTCCTCGACCACCAGCACGGCCTGCGGTACGGCGGCCACGGTCATGTCCCCGTGGCGCCGGCGGCGCGGGCTGCCGGGGCTGGCGGCCGTGCCGGCGCCGCGGGCAGTTCCAGGGCGAACACCGCGCCGGGGCCGCCGTCTTCGAGGGAGACCTTGCCGCCGTGCGCATTTGCCACCGACGCGACGATGGCGAGCCCGAGCCCGGTGCCCCCGGCGCGGCGGGTGAAGAAGGGATCGAAGATACGCGCACGGATTTCCGGCGCCACGCCCGGTCCGTTGTCCGCCACGCGGATGCGCGCCATGCCAGGCGTGGGCTCGGTCGCCTCGACGACGACCTCGGCGCCGGAACCGATGATGTCGAGCGCGTTGGCGACCAGGTTCACGACGGCGCCGACCAGTGCGTCGCGGCGTCCGCGGATCACGAGCTGCGGCGTCCGGGTGCGGATGGTCAGCGTGCCGCCCTGCCTGAGGCGTACCTCCAGGGCCTGCACGACCCCCTCCAGCAGTTCACCGACCGTGGTTTCCGACGACCGCCCGCCCCCGCCGGCGGCAAACTGCAGCATGTCCGCGATGAGCCGCTCCAGTTCCCGGAGACGTTCGGTCGCCTTGCCCGCCAGCTCGCGATTGCGCGCATCCAGGGCGACAGCCGTGCCGAGCTGCGAGGCGTAGAGCAGGGCCGCCGCCAGCGGCGTGCGCAGCTGGTGGGCAAGCCGGGCCGCCATCTCGCCCATCGTCGCCAGGCGCTGGCTGCGCGCCGCCAGCTCCCGGACCAGGTGCGACTCCGTGACGTCGGTGACCAGCAGCACGTGACCGTCGTCGCCGAGCGGACGTCGCGACAGCGTGACGTGGCGGCCGCTCGTCAGCGCAAATTCGCCGCCGAACAGATTGCCGTCCGCGAAGGCGCGCCGGCGGATCGCCGGCCAGGTCTGCCCGAGCAGCGGCTCGCCGAGCAGCTCGATCGCCGCCGGATTGCAGCCCTGGACGAGGTCGTCCGCGCCCAGCAGCAGGACGCCGCCGGCCATCGCCTCGAGCAGCCGCGCGAATCGCTCGTCCAGCCTGGCACGCGCCGCGTGCGCTCGCGTGAGCTCGGTGTTGAGCAGGGTGACCTTGTGCTCGAGATCCGAGTAACTGCGCTGCAGCGATCCCGACAAGGCCGCAAAGGTCTGGAAGGCCCGGTTCAATTCGCTGGCGTCGCTCGGATTCAGCATCGATCCCGAACGAGCAAGATCCGTGCCACGAGAACGCGGCCAGCCAAATCAGCGAGTTAGGAAGAGCCTCAGCGATCGACGGCGAGCGGCCGTCAAGAATCCGACGGCCGCCTCAGGCCGCCTGGCCTTCGAGCCGGTACTTGCGGAGCTTCTCGACCATGGTCGTGCGCTGCAGGCAGAGCAGGCGCGCCGCCGCGGCCACCGAGCCGCAACGGGCGAGCGCTTCGCGGATCATGGAAGCCTCGAGTTCCGCGAGGTGTTTCCTGAGGTCCACTCCCCCTTCCGGCAAGCCTCCGGCACGCACCTCGAGCGGCGCACGCGGGACCAGCCAGGACGGGAACATGGCCGCGTCGACGCTCTCACCCGCATGCATGATGACCATGCGTTCGAGCAGGTTGCCGAGTTCGCGGACGTTGCCGGGCCAGGCATAGGCCATCAGCGCGGCCTGGGCATCGTCGGTGAGGCGGATCGTATGGCCGGTCGCCAGTTCGATGCGCGTCAGGATCCTCTCCGTCAGGACCGGGATGTCGACCTGCCGCTCCCGGAGGGGCGGAATGCGGATCGGGAAGACGTTGAGCCGGTAGAAGAGGTCTTCGCGGAAACTGCCGGACGCGACCGCCGCTTCGAGGTCCCGGTGGGTCGCGGCGATGACGCGCGCATGGCAGGGACGCGTCACGTTGCTGCCGACGCGTTCGAAGCAGCGTTCCTGGAGGACCCGCAGCAGCTTGACCTGCATGGCGGCCGGCATGTCGCCGATCTCGTCGAGGAACAAGGTCCCATCCTGCGCCAGTTCGAATCGGCCGGTGCGCGCGGTCACCGCACCGGTGAACGCACCCTTCTCGTGGCCGAACAGCTCGCTCTCGAGCAGGTCCGGAGGGATCGCGCCGCAGTTGACCGGAACGAACGGCTGGTTCGCCCGGCCCGAGAGTTCGTGCAGGTACCGGGCGAGCATTTCCTTGCCGCTGCCCGATTCGCCGAGCAGCAGGACCGTCGATGCATGCGGGGCGACCCGCCCCGCCAGCCGGCGGACCGCCGTCATCGCCGGCGAAACGCCGAGCGGGTACCAGCGCGGCTGGTCGACGCCGCGCCCCGACGCGACGAACTCCCTTGCCTGCAACAGCTTGGCCGCCAGCTGCCGGTGATTCAGCGGCAATTCCAGCTGGAACTGCCGCATGAAGGCATCGGTATCGGGGCCGAGCTGACCGGGGCTGTGAAACACCGGGAGCACGAGGTTGGCAGTGCGCAGGCGAGTCAGGAGCTCGCGCATCGCGCCTTCCGAGTTGCCCTCGCCGAGCGTAATGGCCACCCAGTCGAGCTGGTTCGGCGGCGGGAGGGTGACGGCCTCGACCGAAGGGTAGGTAATCGTCGGGCACTGCATGAAATCGAAGAGGGCAACCAGTCGGGCCATCCTGGCCGAATCCGGTTCGACGATCACGACCTTCGATTCCGACTGCATCCCTGTCGTAGATCCTGTCCTGCAGTGGACATAATCTAGATTAGGTGTGGCTTATAACCCTATGAACAAAAAGAGTCAACACAACTCTCGTCTGCAGGCGCGCGCACCTCGCGCGTGAACTGCGTCGCGGAATCGCGACGCGCGCGGCGCGAGCCGCCGCCAGCGCGAAGCGCATCATGATCGGGCACGCAAGAAATCGCGGATCCCGCCGATCCCCACGAGTAGCGAGAATTCGCGGCGTGCAAGGCACTTATGGCCGGGCCGGTTCCCGACAATCTCATCTGCAGTGCCCACGATCTGGCGACCCTGCCGGACGTGGCGGCGCGCGTGGCCGCGCTCGCCGACAATCCGTCCGCCGACGCCGCAGCCATGGTCCGGCACGCGACCCTGGATCCGGCGCTGACCGCGCGCCTGCTGGCCGCCGCGAACGACGAACACTGGGGACAGTCCGGCCTGGTCGACAACGTGGACGCGGCCGTCGCGGTGCTGGGTGCCCGCCGGGCCTGTGAGCTCGCCGCCGGCCTGCCGGCGCTCCGGACGTTCCCGGGCGTCCCTGTCGAGCTCGCGACGATGGAACGGTACTGGGCGGCGAGCCTGCGTGTCGCCGTCGCGGCCCGCACGGTTGCCGAGCGTGGCGGCCGGGGACGCCCCGGCGTCGTTTTCGCCGCGGGGCTGTTGCTCGACCTCGGCCAGCTGGTGCTGCTCATGCAGGCATCGCAGGATTTCCAGCTCGCCCTGGAACGATCGAGGGATGCTGCCCACGGAGCGCCCCTCGACCAGTGCGAGCGCGAGCAGCTTTCCTTCGACCATGCCGAGTTCGGTGCGGCGCTCCTGGCGGCGTGGCGCTTGCCGGCCAGCCTCCAGGCCTGCGTCGCCCATCACCACCAGCCGCAACGGGCAACCCGCTTCCAGGCGGAGGTGGCGATCGTGCACGTCGCCTACAGTCTCTCGTACCTGGCTGCCTTCGACAGTGAGGATTTCCGGGACGCGCCGCCGATCGCGCCGGCGGCCTGGGACCGCTGCGGGATGGACGCCGATGGGTGTCTCGCGATCCTCCCGGCGGTGCGCCGCGAGGCCGAAGCGGCACGCCGGCTGTTCGACGCCTGACGCCGGCCGGCCGTCGGCCCGCACCGTGCGGCGCGCCAAATTCCCGACGCTTGTGCGCAGGATGCCGCGCGATGCGCGCTTCGGTCCCGGTCCAACGCCCTGAGCAACAAGCAGTTTCCGCCGACGGGAACGATGGCACGCGAATTGCACCATCCTGCCTGATGTCGGACGACCCCCAGGTCCTCAACCAGAATGAGATCGATGCCCTGCTGCACGCCGCGCCACGGGCCGGCGGCCACTCCGCCGTCGGCGCAGCCTCCCGCAGCGGGTCCGAACCCGTGCCCTACGATTTCTCGCGACCGGACGCGAATGCAAGCAATCCCCTGCCCGGACTGGACATGGTCGGCGACCGTCTGGTGCGCGACCTGCGCACGGCGCTGTTCCGGATGTTGCGCCGCATGGCCGACGTGTCGCGCAAGCCCACGACGCTGGAACGCTTCGGTTCCTACATCGCCGGACTCGGCATGCCGAGCAGCCTCAACATCGTCCGGTTCGCGCCGTTGCCCGGCAAGGGGCTGATCGTGCTGCAGCCGCAGCTCGTGTTCGCCGGACTCGACATGTTGTTCGGCGGCAAGGGCCGGGAGGCCCGGCTCGAGCAGCGGGAATTCACGGCCATCGAGAATCGCGTCATCGAGCTGTTCCTGCGCCAGACCTGCGACAGCCTTGCCGAGGCCTTCGCGGCCGTGACGCGGATCACCCTCGAATCGGCCGGCATGGAAGTGAATCCCCGCTTCGCCCGCGTCGTCGCGCCGGAAGAGACCGTGGTCGTGATGCGCCTGCCGATCGGGCTCGACAGCGGTTCCGGCGAGCTGCACGTCGTGATGCCGATCGCGATGCTGCAGCCGGTCCGCGAGCTGCTGGCGGCGAAACCGGCCGCGCGCACGGGCCGGGACCCGGCCTGGGCGGACGCCGTCCAGCGCGAGCTGCGCGACGTGCCGGTCGAGGTGCGCACGATGATGGGGTCGGTCTCGGTCACGCTCGCAGAATTCGCCCGCCTCGCGCCCGGCGACGTGCTCGACTGCAGTTTCAGCGGCGGCGCGACGCTGCAGGTCGAGGGCATTCCCGTGCGCCGCGGCTCGCTCGCCCAGCTGCGCGGCAGGCAGGTCGTCCGGATCGACTCCCACGAATGAAGGAACCGAGCCCATGTCATCCCAACCCGTGAGCGACAACCCGGCGAAGGCGCCGCCACCGGACCCGCGCGCCGCGCCCGGCGCCGCTGAAATGGACGTCGGCGCGATCCTGGACGTCCCGGTCACGATGTCGCTCGAAGTCGGTCGCGCGCGACTGACCATCGGCGAGCTGCTGCAGCTCGGTCCCGGCTCGATCGTGGAGCTCGATCGCGCCGCCGGCGCGCCGCTCGACGTGCTCCTGAACGGGCGCCTCGTGGCGCGCGGAGAAGTGGTCGTGACCGACGACCGGTTCGGGATCCGGCTGCTCGACATCATCAGCCGCGCGGACCGCCTGCAGAACCTCGGCTGACGATGCCCGAAGCCAGCGCAAGGCCGGGCCTGCAGCGCGCCGCCATCCTGCTGATGACGGTGGGCGAAAAGGCCGCGGGGGAAATCCTCAAGCACGTGGATGCCGGCGAATTGCAGCGGCTGACCCTCGCGATGACCGAAGTCTCGGGGGTTTCGCGGGTCGAGGCGGCCTCGCTGCTCGACCAGTTCGCGCGCGCGACGCACGAAGTCGGGCCGGTCACCAGCTGCTCGCCCGCCTACGTGCGGGCCGCCCTGGTCTGCGCCTTCGGCGACGAGCAGGCGAACGCGGTCCTCGAGCGATTCTCGGCCGGGCGGGCGAGCAAGGGCCTCGAGCAGCTCAAGTGGGCCGAACCGAAGACCATCGTCGACCTGATACGCGGCGAGCACCCGCAGACCATCGCGATCCTGCTTGCCTACCTCGAACCCGCGCAGGGATCCCGCGTGCTGGCGCTGCTCCCGGAAGCGCTGCGGCCGGACATCATGGTGCGGCTCGCGACGCTCGACGAGGTGCACCCGAGCGCCCTCGCGGCGCTCGACGTGGTGCTGGAAAAGCAGTTGAAGGGCGGCGGCCGGACCCAGGGCTTCGGCGGCCCGAAATTCGCGGCCACGGTGCTCGCGCAGCTGGACAAGGGCCAGGAGGAATCGCTGATGGAAGGCCTGCGCCAGGCCGACGGCGACCTCGCGGAACGGATCGAGCACCTGATGTTCACCTTCGACGACCTCGCGGGTGTCGACGACCGCGGGCTGCAGGCGTTGCTGCGCGAAGTCAGCAGCGCGACGCTCGCCATCGCGCTGCGCGGCGCCGACGAGCGCATGCGGGCCAAGGCCTTCGCCAACATGTCCAAGCGGGCTGCGGAGATCCTGAAGGACGACATGGAAGCCAAGGGACCCGTGCGCCTTTCCGAAGTCGACGCGGCGCAGAAGGAGATCCTGACGATCGCGCGACGGCTGCAGGACGAGGGCACGCTGTCCCTCGGGCAGGGCCGGGAGCAGTTCGTCTAGCGGGGATCCGGCGCAGGCCGGGCAAGAATCGCTAGATGCCGAGCGCCGCGTGCAGGCTGTCGATCTCCCGGCGCGACTCTTCGGCGATCCGGTCCAGCTCGGCGGGCACCAGCCGCAGGCGCTTCAGCGAAGCCAGGTTGTCGACGATCGCGAGCGTCGCCGTGGGCAGGTCCGCCGGCAGCTCCAGGCGATCGGCCAGGACCTTGCCGACGATGAGCACGTCGGTCAGGTCCGGCGTCTTGCGCGGGTCGCGGTCCAGGTCGTCCTGTCCCTGCACGGCAGCCGACATGGCATCCGGCATGTTCCAGTTCTCGAGGATGGCCTTGCCGATCTCCGGCGACCACTGGTCCGCGACCTGCCGGTGGGAGCGGGGATCGCTCATCAGCGCCGGGTAGCGGTTCGCACGGCACAGGATGTACAGGCGACCGACGCCGTGCAGCAGCCCGGTCAGCATCGCCTCGTCCGGCCGGAATTCCTGGTAGTGGCGCGCGGTCGCGTAGCAGGTCGCGGCCACCAGCGCGCTGCGGTTCCACAGGACCTCGAACTGCTTCTCGAGCCCCTGGTACTCGCGCGCGAGCTTCATCTGCGACATAGCGAAGGTGATGGCCGCCGACTTGAGCACGTCCAGGCCCACCCGCAGCACCGCCATCTTGAGGTCGCGGACTTCGTGCCCGAGCGGGTTCAGGGCCACGGAGTTCGCCATGCGCAGCAGGCGCGCCGCGAGCGCGGGTTCCGCGCCGAGGACCTTGACGATCCGCTCGGTCGACGCCTTCTCGTCGCTCAGCACCTGGTTGACGCGGATCGCGACCGCCGGAAAGCTCGGCAGCTCGATCTTGCCGCGGTTGACGGCGGCGGCGAGCTCCTTCACGAAGGCGAAGGCCTGCTCGGAATCGGCGTGCGGGCCGGCGGCATCCGCCGGCCCGCCGGCTACGTCGGTAGTTCCTTTCGCGACCGAGGTCGGTGACACGTCAATGCATCCTGGCTGGCCGGCGGCACTCGGTAACCGAGGCCTGCGTGACCAGCTTATCGGCGCAAGTGCCGCCAACTTGAGGCCGGCGATGCGCGCCGCGCCGGTCAGCCCCCCGCAGTCCCCTGCCCGTGCGCGCCCGCCACCTGGCGGCGATGCTGGCGGAAGATCAACCGCTCGAGCATCTCCACCACCCGTTCGCCGACGCCCTCGAAGCGGAACCGGACCCAGGGGCCGCCCGGGCCCGCCTGCTCGCCGGCGACGACGCCGTACAAGGTCAGCCGCTGGGCGAAGCCCGGGTTGACCTGCAGCAGCACCACGCCGCGCGTGCCGGCGGCAGGACTGCCCGCCCCGGCTTGCCACTCGAGGCCCTGCGCGAACAGGCGCACCGGACGCGAGGCGAGCGCACCGGCACCGATTGTCGCCAGCCGCGCCACCATGACGAGCAGCACGTCGACCTTGCATTCCAGGCGTTCGATGTCGCTCTGGCGGTTGGCGTCCAGTTCGGTGGGCTCCAGTCCGCGGCGCGATTCGCGCAGCGAGGCATCGACGATCAGCGTCTGGAAGTTCGCGACATCGGCCTCGGCCAGGCTGGCGGGCGCGGGCGGCTCGGGATCCGGCCGGAAATCGAGCGGCAGGGATTCGCTGAGGCAGAGCCCGGTCCAGGGCTCCTCGCCGCCGGAACTCATCGGCCGCTCAGGACGGGGCGGCGAGATAGGCGCGCGCCGCGAGGCGGCCGGTGCCAACCGTCGTGGCCTCGCGTTCCAGGGCCCTCTGCACGTGATCCGCGATGCCGATCAGGGCATCGTTGGCCGCCGCGAGCTGCCGCAGGCGGCGGATGGCCTCCTCGAGTTCCTCCGGCGGCGTGACGCGCGCGAAGAATCGGTCCAGCAGCCCGCGGCGGCATTCCTCGAGTCGCGACGCCTGGTCCCATTCGCCGGACTCTACGGCAATGCGCAGGGCCTCGGTACATTCGAGCGCCTCGGCGAGCCAGGCGCAGCCCGGTCCCGCCGCCGGGGCTGCGCCGCTCACGGTCGGTCTTCCAGCGTGGGTGCAATCGCATCCCAGGCGGTCTTCACTTCCCGTACCAGGCCAGCCACCTCGTCGATCGCGGCGGGGTCGTTGCGCAGGTTCGCCTCCAGCAGCCGGCGCATGGCGTAGTCATAGAGCGCGCGCAGGTTGGCCGCGATCTCGCCGCCCCGCTCGAGGTCCAGGCTCGCGCTCAGCGACTCGATCAGCGCGATTGCGCGGGACAGCGCCTCCCCCTTGGGCGCCGTGCGCCCGCGCTCCATGTGGCCGCGGGCGAGCGCCAGCCGGTCGAGCAGCGCCTCGAACATCAGCTGCACGAGCCGGTGGGGGTTTGCGCCTTCGACGCGCCCGTGCGCGCCGGCGGTCCGATAGGCCCGGATGCCGGCCGATGTCGCGTCGTTCATGGCTGCCTGCCTCCTCGCCTGCCTGGGGTCAGTACAAGAGCGCGTCGAGCTGCCGGCTCAGGAAATCGCCGGTACTCTGGAAGCGCGCGACCAGCGTGTCCAGGGCGGTGAACTGGGTGCGCAGGCGCTGTTCCACCTGCTCGAGCCGCCGGTCGAGCGCTTCGCGCGCGTCGGCCAGGTCGCGGATGCCGGACTGGATGCCGTCCGTGCGGGCATCGAGGATGCCCTCGTCGTCGAGAAACCCCGCGAGCAGCGCGTCGAGCCGCTGGGCGAGACCGGTATCGGTGGCCCCGAACAGCGAGGCCACGGCGTCGTATCCGTCCGCCAGCGCCTCGCCGAGGCGTGCCGAGTCGATCGTCAGGGACCCGTCGACGCCGGTCGTGATACCGATCTCGAACAGCGCGCCGAACCCGCCGGCCGCCTCGAGGGGTTTCACGATCTCGTTGCGCAGTGCCGCCTGGAAGCCGCGCAGGGTCGGGTCGCCGAGCAGCGGACCGGCCGCCTTGGTGGTCGCGTTGTAGTTCGTCAGGTCCTTCGCGGTCTTGATGACCGCGTTGTAGGCGGTGACGAAATCCCCGACGAGCTTGCTCGAGGCCTGGCCGTCGTCGCCGACCGTCAACGTGGTCGGGCTGCCCGGCGCTGCCGCCAGCAGCTGGAGCGTGAGGCCGGTGACCGCGTCTTCCACCTGGTTGTCGGCGCTGTCGTGGACGAAACCGTCGATCACGACCTGCGCATCCCCGGCGGCCTGCAGCTCGGCCAGGTTCGCGATGCCGTTGCCGGGATCGTAGGCGAGCGCTGCGAGTCCGCCGTCACCGCCGGCCTGGCTGACGGTCAGCGTGTTCAGGGCGCCCGTCTCGCGCGCCGTCAGCACGAGCCGGACGCCGTCGTTGGCCGTGACCAGGGTCGCCGTCACCCCGGTGTTGTCGGGAGCGGCATTGATCGCGCTCCTGATGTCGGAGAGCGTCGCCGCCTCGCTGTCGATCTCGACTGAGAACGCCGAGCCGCCGACGGCAAGCGTCAGGGTCCCATGACCGATCACCGCGCCCGCCGAAGCCGCGGGGGAGGATGCCAGGCGCTGGCTGGTGGCCAGGCGTACGACCTCGACGTCGTGGAAACCGGGCGCGGCCTCGCTGCTGGCCGTCGTCGACAGCAGGGACTCGTTGGCGGCGGTCGCGGTGCGGACCGTGAACTTCGCCGGGTCCTTGAGGCTCGCGAGCGACGTGCGCAGCTGCGCGAGGGCGCTGCGGAACTGGCCGAATGCGGAGAGCCGGCTCTGCAGCCGGGCTTCGCGCTGGTTCAGGCGGACCTGGGCCGGACGGCCTTCGGCCGCCAGCAACTGCTGGATGAGGCCCTCGAGGTCGATGCCGGAACCGATGCCTGCCGCGCTGATGCTCATGCCGATGCCCGCCCTTTGACCGTCACCTGGAATCCCAGCACAGCAAGATTCGTACCAGCTGCCAGTCCCTTAGCGGTATCCGGCGCCGATTCTTGAGGCCGGGCGCGCCGTTCAGGCGCTGAGGTCAATGACCGTGGGCCGGGGCTGGAAGAAGTGCCGGGCGAGGACCATGCGTTCCGCCGCGGGAATCTGCCGCACGACCTCGCCGCTGCCGGCATCGACGACCAGGATGATCGTCTGGCGGGCATCGGGATCGTGCAGGAACTCGAGGCTGCGCTGGGAGTCCGCGAGGTAGCGGTCCAGCACCTCGACCGACCGGGACCGGTCGGGCGGCTTCGCGACCACCGGTCGGGCCACCGGCCGATCTGCGCCGGGCGACGGCAGCGCATTGCCGGCCGCCGCCGGTGCCGCGACGCGCGGCGCTTCGGCCCGCACCGGCGCCGGTGGCAGGCCGTCGATCATGCGAAGGCACTCCGTCGGCTCATCGCGTCACCTGGTCCTTCGACAGAACCGGGGGCCGCGCGTCCCTGCGCGGCCCCCGGAGGGTCACTGCGCTGCGCCCCGGGCCTAGCGCAGCAGCCCCAGAACGCTCTGCGGCTGGGCATTCGCCTGGGCCAGGATCGCGATGCCGGCCTGCTGCAGGATCTGCGCGCGGCTGAGCTCGGCGGTTTCCTGCGCGAAGTCCGCGTCGCGGATGCGGCTGCGCGAGGCCGTCAGGTTCTCGGCCGTGGTGCTGAGGCTCGCGATCACCGACTCGAAGCGGTTCTGCACCGCGCCGAAGGTGCCGCGTGCCGAGTTCACGTCGGTCAGCGCCGCGTCGATCTGCTGGATCGCGAGCGTCGCGCCCGCGAACGAGGCGACGCTGAGTGTCGTCAGGCCGGTGACCGTCGAGTCCGTCGAGGCAAGGCCGGTCGCGCCGTCGAAACCGGTCCCGGTGCCGTCGTCCGTGCCGCCGACCGTGAAGGCCGCCGCCGAGACGAGCTCGATCTGGCCGGTCGCCGTGTTGAACGAGGCGTTGACGCCCGTCGTCACCGACACGTCGTTGATGGCGTTCACGACCTGCGAGACGCGCTGGTTCACCGTGCCCACCGCGGTCAGGGCGCCGATGTCGGTGCCGTTGATCGTGATGGAGCCGGCCGCCTGCGCGGCCAGGTCGGTGATCGTCGCCGTCACCGCGCCCGAGGCGCCGGTCGAGGTCGTGACGGCGCCGCCGAGGGCCGCGACGTTCGCGTCGATGCTCACGGCGACCGTGATCGTCTCGTTGGCGTTCGCGCCGACCTGGAACACGGCCGAGCTGAAGCTGCCGTCGATCACCTTGACGCCGTTGAACGCGGTCTGGTTCGCGACGCGGTCGATCTCGGAGAGCAGCTGGTCGACTTCCGCCTGCAGCGACGCGCGGTCGCTCGCGGAGTTCGTCGCGTTGGCCGACTGCACGGCCAGCTCGCGGATGCGCTGCAGGTTGTTGCCGACCTCGACCAGCGCGCCTTCCGCGGTCTGCGCCAGCGAGATGCCGTCGTTGGCGTTGCGGACCGCCTGGTTCAGGCCGCGGATCTGCGCCGTGAAGCGGTTCGAGATCGCAAGGCCGGCGGCGTCGTCCTTGGCGCTGTTGATGCGCAGGCCCGACGAGAGGCGCTGCAGCGAAGTCGCGAGCAGAGACTGCGAGTTCGTGAGGTTGCGCTGCGCGTTCAGCGACAGCACGTTCGAATTGATGATCTGGGGCATGTAACTGTCTCCTGGTTGTCAGTTTCCGGCCCACCTGGGTCGGTCGACGCGTGGTCCGTGCGCGCCTCGGGGCGGCCAGTCACGACGCTCTGACAGGGATATCGGAGCCGGGACCCGTTTCTTTAGCGCACTGCCCGGAACGGGGGCCGCAGGGAAGGCCGGCGAAGCCGACGGATCGGACCTTATCGGCGCGCCACGCCGGAACTTGAGGACGGCTAGAGATAATCGAAGATCGAGAGCTGCGCGGTACGCGCGAAGGCCTGCTGGGCCGCCTCGAGGCTGGTCAGCTGCTGCTGCAGCCGGGTCAGGGCGTCGGCGTAATCCGTGTCGAGGACCCCCGACTGCACGCGCTGCAGTTCCAGGGTCGCCGCGCCGAGCAGGTCTTCCTGGCTCTCCATGACCGACAGGCGCGCACCCACGCTCGCGCGCACGTCCTCCAGGCGACCGAGCGCCTGGTCGAGGTCGAGCAGCACGTTCGAGAATTCGTTGGCGAGCGCGACGCGCGCGGCCGAGGTGCCGTCGGGAGCCGCGAGCGCGCCGAGCAGCGCATCGACCGTCTCGAACACGCTCTGCGCCCCGCCCGGCTCGACGGCGAAGCTGTCGCCCGCCGCCGCGGTGCCGCTCACCACGACCGACAGGCCGCGGAAGCTGATCGCCGCGCCCGGCGCGTAGGCGCCGGCGGCGATGACGGCGGCAGAGGCGTCGCGCACCTCCCAGGCGTCCGGCGCCACGAACACGATCGCGTAGGCACCGCCGTCGTACAGCGTCGGGTCGGTCACCGAGCGGTCGCCGAGCAGCAGCGTGCCGGTATTGGCCGCGGAACCGGTGACCCGGTACACGCCGTTGCCGCCCGGGATCCGCATCAGCACGGATGCGCCGTCGTCGCCGTCGGCCACGAAGCGGTCGGCGCCGATCTGCACTTCGCGGCGGCCCTGGTCGCCGCGGTAGACCACCGCGCCGCCCTGCTCCGCGAACGGCATCGTGCCGGTCGAGTGACCGGCGAACAGGTACTCGCCGTTGCCGTCTCGGGTGTTGCCGAGCGCGAGCAGCTGCGCGCGGCGCTCGCGCACCTCGGTTGCGATCGCCGCCCGGCTCTCCGCGGACATCGGCCCGTTGGCCGCCTGCACGGCAAGCTCACGCAAGCGCTGCAGCACGTCGCCGGCATCCGCCAGCACGCTCTCCTCGACGTTCAGGCGGCCGACCGCCTGGCTGATGTTGCGCAGGTACTGGGCGTTTGCGGCGAGCGCGGCGTCGATGCCGAGCAGGCGCGCGGCGCCGGTCGGGTCCTGCCCCGGGCGCGTGAAGCGCTGGCCGGTTGCCACCTGCTCCTGCAGGCGCGACAACTCGCCCTGGCGCCGATTCACCGCGTCGATGAAGTTCTGCTGCTGGGACAGGAAGGCGACGCGCACGGCGTTACCTGCGCGTCGCCGCGAGCAGGGTCTGGAACAGCGAGTCGGCGACCGTGATGGCCTGCGCGGCCGCCTGGTACGCCTGCTGCCACTTCAGCATCTCGGCTGCCTCCTCGTCGAGGTTGACGCCGGACTCGGCGAGTACCGTGTTGCGCGCGTTGGCCTGCAGGGTCCGCCGCGCCGCGGCGCCGACCTCGGCCTCCGCCGTCAGCGCGCCGACGCGGCTGACCAGCGCGCTCGTGTTGTCGCCCAGGCTGACCGTGCCGCCGGCGATCAGCCCGCGATCCCGCAACGACGCCAGCAACAGCGCATTGCGGTTGTCGCCGACCCCGCCGGCGTTGCGCTCCACGCGGAAGGCGTCGCCCGCCGCCGGCTGGCCGGAGATCCGGATGCTCCAGCCGTTCGCCTGGATCTCCGACCCCGGGGCATAGGCGAAAGCGCCTGCGCCGTTCACCGAGTAGGTGTTCGCGTCGAGGAAGACGATGTCCACGGTCGACAGGAGCGCCGGGTCGGAAGCGTCGCGGACCTCGCCGCTGCTGACGGTGCCGCTGCCGCGGTTTCCGTCCACGGCCAGCGTGCGGATCGGAGCGGCCGCCGCGATGCCGCGCGGATCCGCCAGCGCGACCGCGAAGCCGCCGGCGGCGGCGGCGGTCGACTGCAGCGTGAACCGGTCGCCGGCCGCGGCGCCCGCGCCGACCACGACGGCGAGGCCGTCGAAGCGCAGCGGATCGATGGCGGTACCCGTGCCGGTGACCGCGACGGCGGCCTGGTCCGGGGCGCGCAGCACCGTCCAGCCCGCACCGTCGAACTGCAGCCGGTAGTCGTCGCCGGTCACGGCCGCGAGGTCGTCGATGGCGGCGGCCACCGTCGCTGCACCGCCGTTGCCGGTCGCGGCAGTGACGCGCGGGTCGGCGATCGCGAACAGCGCCTGGCCGAACTGGCCGCCGAGATCGAAGCCGGCGGCCTGCTGGTCGTTGGCCGCGCGCGCGAGCGCCGTCGCCGTCAGGCCGAGCTGCTGCCGTACGCCCTGCAGCAGCCCCGCCCGGGCCTCGAGCAGCCCGCCCAGCTCGCCGCCGGTGAGGACCGAGGTGATGACCTGGTCCGAGGCTCCGTCACGGAAGCGGATGTCGAGCCAGGACGCGTCGTCGGCCGACGGCGTCGTCGCGAGCGTGGACGCGATGCCGCCGAGCACGAGCGTCTGGCCGCTGCCGATGAAGACGTTCACGGCGCCGTCGGCGCCATCCACGACCGAGACGTTCACCAGCTCGGACAGCCGCGCCAGGAGCCGGTCGCGTTCATCGAGCAGGTCGTTGGGCGGCTGGCCGTTCAACGCGCTGCTCGCGGTGGTGATGTCGGCGTTGAGTCGCGCGATGCCCGCGGCGAGACCGGAGACCTCGTCCACGCCGGCCCTGATGCGGCTGCGGGTGTCCGCCTGGATCTGGTCGAGCTGCTGCGAGGTGCTGCGGAACCGGTCGGCGAGCGCGCCCGCGCGCGACAGCAGGACCTGCCGGGCCGCGGTCGAGGCCGGGTTGGTGGCGACGTCCTGGACCGCCGCGAAGAACTGCTCCAGCGCCGCGGTGATGTCGGTGCCGGCGGCCCCGAGCAGCGTGTCCACGCGCACGGCGACGTCCGCGGCCGCCTGCATGCGGCCGAGGTCGCTGTTCGCGAACCGGAACTGGCTGGTCGCAAACTGGTCCAGCAGGCGCCTGACGGTCGTGACGTCGACGCCGCGGCCGACGAAGCCGCTGCCGAGGCCTTCCGGCACGCGCGCCGCAAGCTCGGTGCGCTGGCGCACGTAGCCTTCGGTCGCCGCGTTCGCGATGTTGTGGCTGGTGGTCGCGAGTGCGCGTTCGAACGCGACCAGACCGGACACGCTGATGCTGAGCAGGTCAGGCATCGTCCACCTCCGCCCTCACCCGGTCGAGCACGCGCGCGGCTTTCTCGGCGTAGGCCGGATCGGTCGCGTAGCCCGCGGACTGCAACTCGGCGAAGTAGCGCGCGGCGTCGCCCGAACCGGCCCGGGCGCCGGCGTAACGGGGATCGGTCGCGATCAGGCGTGCGTAGTCGTCGAACGCCGCCGCCAGGTCCGGATAGGCGCGGAACTCGGCGTCCTGCCCGACCGGCAGGCCGTTCTCGTACTCGACCGTCCGTGCCGCCGCACGCTCGCCCGCCCAGGCCCGCCCCGCCTTGATGCCGAACACGTTGAACGAGGTGCTGCCGTCCGCGCGCCGGGGCAGGCGCTCTCCCCATCCGCTCTCGAGCGCCGCCTGTGCCACCAGCACGAGCGGCGAGACGCCGAGCGCCCCGGCCGCGCGCTTCGCATGCGGCATGACTTCGCGCACGAAGCCGGCGGGCGAGCCCGCGGCGGCGGCCTCCCCGGCCGGCTGCGCGGCCGCCGGCAGCGCGCCTTCGCCCGCGACCGCGGGCATCCGCCGCAACTGCTCCGCCAGCAGGCGCGCGAGCCCCAGTCCGCGGCCGCCGGCGATCCCCTGCGCGATCTGGCGGTCGAACATCTGTTCGAAGAGCTGCATCTCGCCCGAGTCGCCGAATCCGCCGTCCAGTTTCGTGCGGCGCATGCCATCCAGGACCATGCCGAGGAACAGCGATTCGAACTGGGCGGCCGCCGCGTCGATCGCGTCGGGCGATCCCGCGGCCGCGCGGCGCCCGAGCGGCACCAGGCCCCGCCCGTCAATGGCGAGCGCCGGAGATGCGGCGGAGGCACCCATGAGGTCCCCGATCGCCATCTCAGATCACCACGAGCTGGGCACGCAACGCGCCGGCTTCCCGCAGCGCCTCGAGGATCGCGACCAGGTCGCCGGGCGCCGCGCCGACCTGGTTGACGGCGCGCACGATCTCCTCGAGCGTCACGCCGGGCTCGAACAGGAACATGCGGTCGAGCGACTGCTGTTGAACGTCGATGCTGGAGTCGGGCACGACCACGGTTTCGCCGCGCTCCGAGAACGGTTCCGGCTGGCTGACCAGCAGGTCTTCCTGGATCATGACGGTCAGCGAGCCGTGCGCCACGGCCGCGGCGCTGACGCGCACGGCGCTGCCGATGACCACGGTGCCGGTGCGCGAGTTGATCACGACGCGCGCCGGCGCCCCGCCCGGATCGAGCTCGAGGTTCTCGACCATCGAGACGAAGGCGATGCGGGCGGTGGGATCCACCGGCGCAACGACGCTGACCGACGCGGCGTCGAGCGTCGCGGCGGTCTCCCCGCCGAACTCACGGTTGATGCGCTCGGTGACGCGCGCCGCCGTCGTGAAGTCGGCGGTGTGAAGCTGGAAGACGACCCGCGGTTCCGCCTCGGCGCTGACCGGCACCGCTCGTTCCACGGTCGCGCCGTTCGGAATCCGGCCGGAGCTCGGCACGTTGAGAGTGACCCTGGACCCGTCGCGACCCTCGACGCCGAAGCCGCTGACCACCAGGTTGCCCTGCGCGATCGCGTAGACCTGGCCATCGAGGCCGCGCAGCGCCGTCGCGAGCAGCGCGCCGCCGCGCAGGCTCCGGGCATTGCCGATGGAGCTGACGGTGATGTCGATCTCCTGCCCCGGCTTCGCGAAGGCCGGCAGCATGGCGTGGATCGCGACCGCCGCGACGTTCTTGAGCTGCGGGTTCACGTCCGGCGGCACGGATACCCCGTACTGCGCCAGGAAATTCTTGAGGCTCTGGGTCGTGAACGGCGCCTGGCTGGTCTGGTCACCGGAACCATCGAGGCCAACGACCAGGCCGTAGCCCACCAGCTGGTTGCCGCGCACGCCGGCCACGCCGGCGAGGTCCTTGATGCGGTCCGCGGCGGCGCCCGCCGGCAGGCCGGCAAGCGCGATCGCCGACAGCAGCAGGGGCAGCATTCCGGTCCGCGTCATGGGCGCACCTCAGAAGGGCATCACGGGCGAGTTGAAGAACCGGTCGAGCCAGCCCGGCTTGTTCGAGTTGGCGACCACGCCGCGGCCGCCGTAGCTGATGCGGGCATCGGCCACGCGGTCGGAACCGACCACGTTGTCCGTGCCGATGTCGACCGGACGGACCACGCCGGTGACCTGCACGTACTCGTCGCCCTGGTTGAGCCGCAGCCATTTCTCGCCGCGCAGGACCAGGTTGCCGTTCGGCAGACGGGCCACCACCACGGCCGTGATGTTCCCGGTCAGGCGGTTGCTCTGGCTCGAAGAGCCGGCGCCGTCGAATTCGCGCTCCGCCTCGATGCTCGTCTCGAGGATTGGCGTGCCGTTCGCCGTCACCGGGCGGCCGAGCAGCGTCGGGCCCGGGATTTCGATGCCGGAGTCCTTGGAGGTCTTGGTCGAGGCCGACTTGGTCGCGCTGGTGGATTCGCGCAGCGCGATGGTCACCACGTCGCCGACCCGCCGGGCGCGCAGGTCCTCGAACAGCGCGACCTCGCTGCCCGAGGCGAAGATCGCGCCGGGCAGCGGCGCGGCGGACGGCACGGCATACAGCGCGGGATTCGGCGGCGGTACCGGCGGATCGAGCATCGTGCAGGCGGCGGCCGGCAGCGCGGCGCAGGCGATCAGGAACTTGCGCATGGCTGGCATCCGCCTCAGGTGTTGGTGGTGAGGTAGCCGAGCATCTGGTCGACCGTGCTGATCGCGCGCGTGTTCATCTCGTAGGCGCGCTGGGTCTCGATCATCGCGACCAGCTCCTCGACGACGTTGACGTTCGAGGTCTCGAGCGAACCCTGCACGACCGTGCCGAGGCCGTTTAGCCCCGGGGTGCCGACCTGCGGCGGGCCGCTGGCGGCGGATTCGGCGAGCAGGTTCTGGCCGCGCGGCTCGAGGCCGCCGGAATTGATGAAGTCGACCAGCTGCAGCTGCCCGACCACCACCGGCTGCGGGTCACCCGCGTTGACCACCGTGACCGTGCCGTCCGCGCCGATCGTCACGCTCTGCGCGCTGTCCGGGATCGAGATCGGCGGCTGGACCTGGTAGCCGGACGCGGTCACGAGCTGGCCCTGGGAATCGATCTGGAACGACCCGTCGCGGGTGTAGGCGTTGCTCCCGTCCGGCAGCAGCACCTGGAAGAAGCCGCGCCCCTGGACCGCGACGTCGAAATTGCCGCCGGTCTGCACCAGGCTCCCCTGCGTGTAGAGCTTCTCGGTGGCGGCGATGCGCACGCCGGTGCCGAGGTACATGCCCGTCGGGTACTGCGTGTCCTGCGAGGTCTGCGCGCCGACCTGGCGCACGTTCTGGTACAGGAGGTCCTCGAAGACCGGCCGGCCCCGCTTGAAGCCGGTGGTGTTCACGTTCGCGAGATTGTTGGACACGACCGCCATGCGCGTCTGCTGCGCGTCGAGTCCCGTCTTCGATGCCCACAGTGCCAGGTTCATGTTCCGCTCCTCATGCGGCGCGCAGCAGCTGCTGCGCGGCCTCGTCGTTCTCGCCCGCGGTACGCATCAGGCGCACCTGCAGCTCGAATTCGCGCGAAATCTGGATCATCTCGATCATCGACTCGGCGATGCTGACGTTGCTGGATTCCAGCGCGCCGCTCGCCACGGTGACGGTGGCGTCGGCGGGCGCCGCCTGCCCGTCCGGCAGGCGCATCAGCCCGTCCGCACCTTTCTGCAGCGCGGCCGAGTCCGGCTTCACGAGCTTGAGCCGAGCCACGGCGGCCGCGGCCTCCGGGCCGAGGCCCTCCGGCACGACCGTCAGCGTCCCGTCGGAGCCCACCTCGACCCGCGTGGACGGCGGCAGCGAGATCGGCCCGCCGTCGCCGAGCACGGGCAGCCCGCCCGAAGTCTCGAGCAGGCCGTCCGGGTTGATGCGCAGGGCCCCGGCGCGGGTGTAGGCCTCGGCGCCGTCCGCCGCCTGCACGGCGAGCCAGCCGTCGCCCTGTATCGCCACGTCGAGCGGCCGGCCCGTCTGCTCCAGGGAACCCTGGCGCGGATCGAATCCGGCCGCCTGGTGCACGACGCCGACGCGACTGGCGAAACCCGGTCCGCGCACCAGGTAACTGGAGAACGCGTGCAGGTCGGCGCGAAAGCCGGTCGTGGAGGCGTTGGCGAGGTTGTGCGCCGCCACCGCCTGCGCCTGCATCATCTGGTCGGCACCGCCCATCGCCGTCCACAGGACCTTGTCCATCGTCGCGTTGCTCCGTTACGCCGCGCCGCGGTCAGCGGATGTTGATGATCGTCTGCGTGATCGAGTCGGCGGTGCTGATCATCTGCGCGTTCGCCTGGAAGGAACGCTGCGAGGTGATCATCTGCACCAGCTCCTTGGTCAGGTCGACGTTCGAGTCCTCGAGCGCGCCGGACTGGATCAGGCCGAAACTGCCCGCGCCCGCCTCGCCCGTGATCGGCCCGCCCGAAGCGAACGACTCGCCCCAGTTGGTCTTGCCGAGCTGCCGCAGGCCCTGGGTATTCGGGAAGTTGGCGAGCGCCACCTTGCCGAGTTCGAGCGCGCGGCCGTTGGTGAAGCGCGCGAACACCACGCCGGAGTCGGAGATGTCGATGCTGGTCAGGCGGCCCGAGGAGAAGCCGTCCTGCGCCAGCGAACTGACCGAGAACGGCCCGCCGTACTGCGTGGCGCCGCCGAAGCCGAAGGTCATGTTGAGCGGCTGGGCGCCGTTCGCCGGGTCGTAGGCCGGGAAGGTGATGTCGCCGCCGGCCGGCAGGGTCTGGGCGCCGGCGGCGGTGAACTCGAGCGCCTGCGGCGCCCCGACCACGTTGCCGTCCACCGCCATCGCCACCTCCCACTGGTTGGGCGTCGCGGTCTTGATGAAGTAGAAGGTCGCCTGGTGCAGGTTGCCGAGCGAGTCGTAGACGGCGTTCGACGTCGAATGCGTGTACGAGGCCGCGTCGGCCGGATCGAAGACCGCCACCGAGGGCGGCGTCGCGTCCGCCGGCAGGTTGACGACGACGCTGCCGCTGGTGGTCGCGGTCGGCGAGCTCTGGCTGGTCTGCAGCCTGAGGTCGATCAGCGAGCCCGTGTTGAAGCCGCCGCCCGCGATCGGCTCGAACACCTGCAGGCGCTGGTTCTGGCTGTTGACGACGAAGCCGTCGCGGTCGATGCCGAAGCCGCCGGCGCGCGTGTACACGAGCCCGGTGCCGTCGCGCAGCGTGAAGAAGCCCTGGCCGTTGATCGCCAGGTCGAGGCCCGACTCGGTGAACTCGATGTTGCCCTGGGTGAACTGCTGGGTCACGGAGGCAAGCCGCACGCCGCTGCCGATCGCGACGCTGCCGGCGCCCGCCCCGCCGCTCGCGAACACGTCCGCGAACTCCGCGCGCGAGTTCTTGAACCCGACGGTGTTGGCGTTCGCGATGTTGTTGGCCAGGATGTTCAGCTCGGAACTCGCGGCGTTCAGGCCGCTCAGCGCTACGCGAAATGGCATTTTCCTGCTCCTTGACTCTTTATTCCGTCGTTCGCCGTTCAGCCGATCTGGCGTACGGCACTGAATGGAACCTCGCCCATGCCCTGCAGCGTCAGCATGAGCCCGCCCTGTCCCGCGCCGATGGTCACGCTCTCGACGGGCGCCGAGACCAGCACCTGGGCGGATGACTGCGCGCCGCCGGCGCCGATCGCCTGCGCCGCGAACCGGTAACTGCCGGCCGGCGCCGCGACGCCGCGGTCGGTGAGGCCGTCCCAGGCGAGCCGCGCGAGGCCCGCGGGCTGCGGACCGAGGACCAGCGTGCGCACGATGTCGCCGGCGGGGTTCATGACCTGGACGCGCACCTGCTCGGCCGGCGCGGCCAGCTCGACCGCCGCGCCGATCGTGCCGCCCGCGGCCAGGTCGGCCGTTGAACGATTCACCAGCACGTCGCGGCCGAGCAGCGCGGAGGCCTGCAGCGCCTGGTTGGAAACCAGCGAGCCGGCGAGCGCGCCGAAGTCCTGCCGCAGCTGGGTCAGGCCGGTCACGGTGCCGAACTGCGCGAGCTGGCCGATGAAGTCGCCGTTGTCGAGCGGCTTGAGCGGGTCCTGGTTCTGGAACTGCGTGAGCATCAGCCGCAGGAAGTCCTCGGCGCCGAGTTCCTTGCTGGTGTCCGCCTGCGGGCTCGCGGCGAGGCCGAGCGAGGCGAGTTCCGATCCGACCTGGGTGGTGATCATGGCCGTCTCCCGTACGGGCTCAGGTGCCCATCGCCAGCGTGCGCAGCAGCAGGTCGCGCGACGTGTTGATGACTTCGACGTTGGTCTGGAAGGCCCGCGAGGCGGAGATCATGTTGGCCATCTCCTCCACCACGTTCACGTTCGAGGCGAAGACGTTGCCGTCCGCGTCCGCGAGCGGATGACCCGGCTCGTGGCGCATCACCGGCGGCTGGTCGCTCTGCCAGATCCCGAGCACCCGGACGCCGGCGGACGCCCGCGAATCCTGGGCGCCGGCCAGCGCGTCCGTCATCGCGGTCCGGAACACGGGGTGGCGCGCCCGGTAGGCCAGGGCGGGCGTGGTGGCGACGGAGTCCGCGTTGGCGAGGTTGCTCGCCACGACGTTCAGCCGGATGCTCTGCGCGTTGAGTGCCGAGCCCGCCACGTCGAATACCTGCATGAGCGACATCGATGCCTCCCCTTACTGCCCGGTCAGCGCCGATTCGATGCCCGAGATCTTGCGGTTGATGAACATCAGGCTCGCCTGGTAGCGCACCGCGTTCTCGCCGAACGCGGCGAGCTCGACGGGTCCCTCGACGGTGTTGCCGTCGATCGCGGGCTGGAAGGGGATGCGGTAGAGGAGCTCGCCGCCGGCCGGCGTGCTGCCCGGCGCAGCCAGGTGGCCCGACCGCGTCACCGAAACCCGCAGGGCCCCGGCACCCCCGGCCGCGTCCAGCACTCGCCGGAAATCGAGGTCGCGCGCCTTGAAGCGCGGCGTGTCGGCATTGGCGAGGTTCGCCGCCAGTACTTCGGCACGCTCGGAGCGCAGGCGCAGCGCCTGCTCGTGAATGCCGAATATCCCCTCGATCGACGCCATCCCGATCTCCTTTGTGCGATCGGCCGGTCCCACGCGAATACGAAGCAACATTCGTGCCAAGCGCGAAGACCCCGTTCTGCGGCCCGCGGCCGGGGGTCCGCCCGGCACCGGTCCCCGGGACCGGCAAGTTCCGGCCGCCGGGCGGCAAGAGTCGGCGCCGGCGGCAATGCGGCGCCATTTCATTGGCGCCTGGATCGCGTCGTGACGGGGATTCGACGGTTTTCCGGCCGGCACGCCGGGTTGCGCGCGTCCATTCAGGGGGTTGGGTCGCTTTCGGACGCTGGCATGGCGCTTGCACACCGTTGAGGGACATGCGCGTCATCCCGTTCCTGCCGTCGCTGTTCGTCATGGCTGCCTGCGCCGGAATCGCGCACGCCGCGACCGGCTTGCAGCCGCTCGACGAGGTTGCCGCTGCGGCGGAACGCGAAGCTTTGCGGCTGACCGCCGTCGACGCCGTTCCCGGTGCGCGCGCGGTTGCGCGTCCCCCGGATCCGCGCTTGCGGCTGCCGCGCTGCCCGACGCCGCTCGCGGCACGGGCCAGCGCCGGTTATCCGCGCGGCGCCCGGCTCTCGATTGCCGTCAGCTGCGCCGAGCCGTCCTGGCAGGTCTACGTCGCGGTCAACCTGCATGCCCTGGCCGGGGTCGTCGTCGCCGCACGGCCGCTCGCCGCACGCACGGACGTCGCGAGCGGGGACATCACGATCAAGGAGCACGACATCGCGGACCTGCCCCCCGGCTATGTCACCGATCCGGCCGCGGTCATCGGGCGCACGCTGCTGCGGCCGCTCGCCCTGGGCGAACCCGTGCAAGGCAACCAGTTGCAGGCGCAAACCCTCATCGAACGCGGGCAGCTCGTGACCCTCTACTGGCAGGCTGCGGGCCTGCGCGTCAGTGCCCGCGGCGAAGCCCGGTCCGCCGCCGCGGCCGACGACCGTATCCGGGTCCGGAACCTGTCCTCGGGACGCGATGTGGAAGGCATCGTCCGGGGCGACGGGCTGGTCGAGGTCCTTCCGTGACGGGCCTCAAGTTCCGCGCCCAGCCGCCGATACAGCAGGCAGGAGTGTCGACTCCCATGAGCATTGTCAAATGACCAACAAAATCAGCGGACTCGGACCCCAGGCCAGCGGCGTCGGCGCAAGCCGCCGCAATGAGCCGGTGCGCGCCGTCGACCCGGCCGAGCGCCCGCGCGAGGCCGCCACGGCACATGACCAGGTCACGCTGACGGGCACCTCCCGGCAGCTGCAGAAGCTCGCCGCCGCGGTGGCCGCGGCGCCGGAAGTCGACCTCCGGCGCGTGGAAGCCCTGCGCGCCCTGATCGAGAAGGGTCACTACGAACTCGACGCGCTGCGCATCGCCGACCGGATCCTCGATTTCGAGCGTGAACTTGCCGGCCGCTGACCGCGGCGCCGAGGCGCGGCCGCTCGCCCACCCGTCCACCGAAGAACTCGGCGCCCTGCTGGCGCAAACCGACGATGTTGCGCGCCAGATGCTTGCGAGCCTTGCGGAGATCCAGGCTGCCCTCGCATCGGCGAACTCGGCGGACCTGGTCCGCGTGCTCGAGAAGGAATCGGCGATCCTCGCGCGCCTGGAAGCCTGCGCCCCGCTGCGCGGAGCCGGGGCCGGGCGTGCCGAGCCGGGCGACGGCGTCCCGGGCATCGAAGACCTGCTGCGGCAGGCCGAGCCGCCGGGCGGCCCGCTGCACCAGCGCTGGGAATCCCTGCGCGCCACGCTGCAGCAGTGCAACGTCCTCAATCGCGCCAATGGCGTGGCCGTCGCGGTCATCGAGCAGCGCGTACGGCTCGCCATTTCCCTGTTGCGACAGGGCTCGACCGCACCGGTCGCCTATGGCCCCGCCGGCGTGACTCTGCGGACCGACGTCCGCCGGCGCGTCACCCGCGCCTAGCCGGGTCCGCCACCAGGCTGGCGAAGTCCCGGGCGGCCATGTTGGAGCCGCAGACGATGATGCCCACCCGCCGTCCCGCGAGGCGCTCGCGCAGCGGCCCCAGCAGGGCCGCCGTCGCCGCCGCCCCGGCAGGCTCGACGGCAAGGCGCGCATGCCTGAACAGGAAGCGCATGGCATCGACCAGTTCGGCATCCTCGACGCGCACGATTTCTTCCAGGGCCGCGCGGCACAGGGCGTAGGAGATCGGCAGCGCATAAGGCGCCCCCAGGCTGTCGGCGATCGTGTCGATCGCATCGATCGACTGCGGCGAACCGGCTTCGAAGCTGCGGTACATCGTGTCGGCGCCGAACGGCTCGACGCCGAACACACGGCAGGCGGGATTCACGCAGCGGATCGCGGTGGCTACCCCGGCCGCGAGTCCCCCGCCGCCGACCGGGACGATCACGGCCTCGAGGTCCGGGGCCTGCTCCATGAGCTCGAGGCCGAGCGTGCCCGTCCCCTGCGCGGTGAGCAGGCCTTCGAACGGATGCACCAGCGTGCGACCCTCCTGGTCGCGGATCTCCTCGACGCGGCGGAAAGCGGCGTGAAAGTCGTCCTCGAACACGATTTCGCCGCCGTGACGGCGGCACTCGGCGACGCGGAACGGATTCGCCCCCCGTTTCATGACGATCTTCGCGCTCGTGCCGACCGCGCGCGCCGCCCAGGCGGCCGCGATCGCATGATTGCCGGCGCTGATCGCGCAGATGCCGCGCCGCCGCTCGGCCTCGCCCAGCGACAACGCATTCACGAGCGCGCCCCGCGCCTTGAAGCTGCCGGTGTGCTGGAAGAGCTCGAGTTTCAGGCGGACCTGGGTACCCGGTGCAAGGGCCGCCTCGACGGCTGGACCGGCCAGCGGCAGCACGGGCGTCCGCAGGACGCGGCCGGCGAGCAAAGCCGCGGCTGCGCGGATCTCCGCCAGGGTCAGCCGGGGTGATGCCACAGACTCGTCCCGCATGGCGGGACATCCTAGCGGATCGCCTGTAATCAGCAGCTTACCGCAGTGCAAAAACCTCCCGTCGGAGACCGCTTTTCACCCCCCTCGGGGGTCGGCATACTGACCCGAACAATCGGCCTGGCCGAACAGAAAACGGGGATTTCGGGGATGGAGCGCCGCTTGCACAGCCGGCATCGCGCACGGGCCACCGTCTACATCGTGGTCCCCGGGCGCCGTGGCACGCTCTGCAAGGCGCACAACCTCTCCGCGAACGGGGTCTTCGTCGAGACGCGGAACCTCGGGCTGGTGAAGGGTTCGATCGTCGAACTGGCGTTCGCGATCAACCTCGGCGCGATCACCAAGATCCATCGCCGCAAGGCGATCGTCGCGCATGTCTCCCGGGGCGGCACCGGGCTTAAGATGGAGTGCTACGCGGCGCGCTGAGGCGCCGCCGCGAGACGGGTTTCCATGTCGGGGAGGGTTCCCGGTCCCACGGGGGAACGGGGACCTTTCCCTTTTTTCGGCGCATGAGGCACGGAACATGGCGAAGATCTACGACAACATCCTGCAGACCATCGGACGGACGCCGCTCGTGCGGCTGAACAAGATCGGGCGCGACCTGCCGGGGCGGATCGTGCTCAAGCTCGAGTTCTTCAATCCCTGCGCGAGCGTGAAGGACCGCATCGGCGTCAGCATGATCGAGGCGCTGGAGAAGCAGGGCCGCATCAAGCCGGACACGGTGCTCGTCGAACCGACCAGCGGCAACACCGGCATCGGCCTCGCCTTCGTCGCCGCGGCGAAAGGCTACCGCCTGGTGCTGACCATGCCGGATACCATGAGCCTCGAACGGCGGCGCATGCTGCAGGCCTTCGGGGCGGAGCTGGTCCTGACCGAGGGCGCGAAGGGCATGAAGGGCGCGATCGCGAAGGCCGAGGAAATCATCGCGAGCGACCCGGAGCGCTTCCTGCTGGTCGGCCAGTTCAGCAATCCCGCCAACCCCGAGATCCATCGCAAGACCACCGCGGAGGAGATCTGGGAGGACACGGACGGCGCGGCGGACGTGCTGATCTCCGGCATCGGCACCGGCGGCACGATCACCGGCGTCGGCGAGGTGATCAAGAAGCGCAAGCCCGGGTTCCGCGTCGTCGCCGTCGAACCGGCGGCGAGCCCGGTGCTCTCGGGCGGCGCGCCCGCACCGCACAAGATCGCGGGCATCGGCGCCGGTTTCATCCCGCAGATCCTGAACACCAGCATCTACGACGAGATCATCCAGGTGACCAACGAGCAGGCGGCGGAATACGCGCGCATGCTCGGCCGCGAGGAAGGCATCCTGGTCGGCATCAGTTCGGGCGCGGCGCTCTATGCCGCGCTGCAGGTCGCGGGCCGGCCGGAATTCAAGGACAAGCTGATCGTCACGATCATCCCCAGCTTCGGCGAGCGCTACCTCTCGACCTGGCTGTACGAGGAGGCGCCGGCCGGTGCGCCCCGCATCGTCCCGGCCTGAAGCGAAGGACGCGCCCGGTCACGCGGCGCTCGCCGAATGCCTCGTCGCGTCCGGCGACGCGGACTACCGGCTCCTGCAGGAAGGCTACTGGCCCAACCGCGAGCAGGTGCTCGATGCGGTCGACCGCCTGCATCGCCTGCTGGTGGCGGAATCGCTGCCGGACACACGGCCGACTGAAACCCCCGCCGCGCGCATCGCGCGTGAGCTCGCCGACATCGATACCGCGCTGACGCCGCAGGTGCGGCTCGCCTTCGAGCTGCCGGCGCACCTCGGCGAGGCGGGCGCGCCCGATGCCGCCGCCGCCGCCGCGGCGGCGCGGCGGGTGGTGGACGAGGTGCTGTCGCGGCTGCCGTCGCTGCGCGACAGCGTGTTCGAGGATGCGCGCGCCGCCTGGCGCAACGACCCGTCCTGCCGCCACCCGATCGAGGCGCTCTACGCCTACCCCGGCCTGTTCGCGATCACCCGCCACCGCATCGCGCACATCCTCTACCAGCTCGAGGTGCCGCTGCTGCCGCGCCTGGTCGCCGAGGACGCGCACCGCCGCACGGGCATCGACATCAACGCCGGCGCAACCATCGGCCGCGAGTTCTTCATCGACCACGGCACGGGCGTCGTCATCGGCGAGACCGCGATCGTCGGCGACCGCGTCACGCTCTACCAGGGCGTCACGCTCGGCGCGAAGAGCTTCCAGGTCGACAAGTCGACCGGCCACCTGGTCAAGGGCAAGCCCCGCCACCCGATCCTCGAGGACGACGTGACGATTTACGCGAGCGCGACCGTGCTCGGGCGGATCACCGTCGGGCGCGGCAGCATCATCGGCGGCAACGTCTGGCTCACGCACAGCGTTCCGCCGAATTCGCGCGTCTCGCAGGCCGCGCCGCAACAAGGCGGCTTCACGGACGGGGCCGGGATCTGAACCGGGGGTTCTCCCGCCGCGACTTCCACCGGTTCGCGGCAGCGGGCGCATTCTCGCTGTTGCCGTTCACGGATGCGGCCGCGCAACTGCGCTTCGCCAGCCCGCCGTTCCAGCTCGGCGTGGCCTCGGGAGACCCCGCGGCCGACGGCTTCGTGATCTGGACCCGGCTCGCGCCGGAGCCCTTCGACACCGGCTACCTCGGCCGGACGATCTTCGAGGTCGCCTGGGAGGTCGCGGAGGACGCAGCGTTCGCACGCGTCGTGCAGCAGGGCACGGCCTGGGCGCGGCCGCACCTGGCGCACTCGCTGCGCGCGGAAGTCGCCGGACTCGAGCCGGGCCGCGAGTATTTCTACCGGTTCCGCCTCGGGCGCTACGAAAGCCCCGTCGGGCGGGCGCTCACCTGCCCCGCGGCGGATGCCTCGCCCGAGGGACTCCGCTTTGCGTTCGCGTCCTGCGCGCACTACGAACAGGGGTTTTTCTCCGCGTACCGCGCCATGGCTGACGACCGGCCGGACCTGATCCTGCACCTCGGCGACTACATCTACGAGGACGCCTGGGGCGACCGCCGCGTGCGCCAGTTCAATACGCTCGAGGCGGTGACCCTGGAGGACTATCGCCACCGGTACACCCAGTACCGCACCGATCCGGACCTGCAGGCCGCGCACGCCGCCTGCCCCTGGCTCGTCACCTGGGACGACCACGAGGTGGACAACGACTACGTGGGCCTCACCAGCGAGCACGAGTTGTGCGGCGGCCAGCCGGTGCGGGATTCGTTCCCGGCCCGGCGCGTGGCCGCCTACCAGGCCTGGTACGAGCACATGCCCGTGCGGCCCTCGCGTCTGCGGCCCGAGATGGCGGTGCAAATCTACGGCGCAACCGACTGGGGCCGGCTCGCGCGCTTCTACCTGCTCGACACGCGCCAGTACCGCTCGGTGCAGGCGTGCCCGGCGGAACCCACGGCGGAGCGCTGCGATTTCGCCAATCACCGCAAGATCCTGTTCGGCCGCGCCGGCGGCGCGAACTTCATCGACCCGAACGAACCGGGCTGCCGGGCGGCGCTCGCCGACGAATCCCGCACCGTGCTCGGCGAGGCGCAGGAGCGCTGGCTCGACGGCGCGCTCGCGGGCAGCGGCGCCGCGTGGAACCTGCTCGCGCAGAACGTGATGGTCATGACGGTGGCCGAAGGCACGGCGGAGTCGCCCCGGCATTACAGCGACGCCTGGGCCGGTTACCCGCCCGCTCGCGAGCGGCTGTTCGGCGCGCTCGCCAGGCACGGCACGGCGAATCCGGTGGTCCTGACCGGCGACATCCATTCATTCTGGGTCAACGACCTCGCAAACGCCGCCGGCCGGCCGGTCGCCGTCGAGCTCGTGACATCGTCGATCGCGACCAGCACTTACGACAAGAGCGCCGTGCTGCCGCTCAATCCCGGCGTGAGATTCCACGACGGACTGCACAACGGTTACGTACGCTGCGAGCTCACCCGCGAGCGGCTGCGCGCCGACGTCGTCACGATCGCGGACCGCGCGGACCCGCGCAGCGCGAAGGGCGTCGCCGCGTCGTTCGAGATCCGCTCAGGCGAGCCGCACGCCCTTCGCATCTGATCGCGGCGTATCGCTCGTGCATCGCCGACGGGACTCCCCTCGCTCGCTCAGGGCGGCGACCGCATTCGCTCCCTCGGGGGTCCCTCCGGCGCTGCACGAGAGCCAGGCACCGCGACGCGCCGCGCCGCACGAAGACCTCGCGGCGTGGCGGCCGGCTAGCTGCTGGGTGCCATCACCGGTCCCCTGCTCGACAACACCGCAATGGCCGTGTCTCCAGGGAACACGTCGCCAGCCGAAAAAGTCTCTAGGCCAGCTGGACCGCTTTGGGTCGAAACAACACGTTCTGCAACATTTGATCGATCTTGGTCAGTCCGTAGCTTGTAACGGACGCAAGGAATCTAGGAGTAGCAGTCTGGAACCAGTCTGAATGCGTGTGAGTGATCTCATTGAAGTACATCAGTCCACCATGCGGCAACACAGGCGGCAACGGTGGCAAGTACATGACCCGAAAGATTTCTCGGTTGGCCAACCTTCCGAGCGTGTCTTTCAGTCGTTCCTCACCCAACTCTTCCTGATACTCCTCGACCCACGAATCGAAATCGATAATTGGACACACCAAAACGCTGTAATTGAAAAGTCGTTCGTTTCCCGCGTCGACGTCGCACTCGTGTGTAAGCACATAGCATCGCCCCTCGAGCGTATCGAAAACCGAATCGACTCGATTGTAGGCGGCGAATCGGACGCCATCATATAACTCGCCCGCGCCCAGCGGATTTCGCGCCGGAACGAAATAGAATCGTTGTGGATCAATATCTAGGCGAGTACGAAGAAATTCGTGCGCTTCTGCAACTTCCATAGATCTAGACGACTATGCAAGTCGATTGCCCCGACTCACGAGTCGTGCGCTTCGACGAAGCGCACGATAGAAAATATCCTCTTCAATTACTTCTAGGCGATACAGCGTCTGCACGTCGGGTGCGGGAAGACCGGAATTCACTTGAAACTCCGAATCGAACAGCTGCCAGCTCACATCCATGGCAGATGCGCCTTCCCAACTTTGCGGCTGGCCCGTGAGCACGCTCCAGAATCCAATTGCTATGGCGGTTGAGGTTGAGTTCATTTTTCCCTCAATTTTTCGATCACGTCATTTGGAATTAACTGAAAGAAAGCATCCAGCGCGTGGTCATGTGCCTCGCCGATCCAGTCGAGAACACTTTCTTTTGAACCGTGTTCAACGTTTGGAGATGAGTACACGTCAATATCAATGAATACCTTTGCGTCTGGAATCTTATTTCCTTGCACGAAGTCCGGTGTCGCAATGCGAGTTGCGATCTCATGACTCGGTGGCTTGGCTGTAATGAAGTTTAGATTCATGCGGTCATCAATCCGATGGTCGACGACGCGCAGATCAATCTTTAGCTCTCCAACTGAGCCAATACCATGGCGAGTAGCTGTGAGTGCATTGACGTATCTAAGCCCAAGCCGCTTTACACGCCCCGCTGGTACCTTCTCATAGAAGTTCTCAACGAGCTGACTGACGTGAGGGAAAAACGCTTGCCATCCTTGGTAACTGCCTACTGCATGTGACGAAATTACTGAAGGTCCGACGCGAACTCTTCGAGAGTTGTCAGCAGCCAATAGTTCTGCGGTCGGCTGGTAGCGAAGTTGCTCGTTCGCTTGACGAAGCGGCCGAGGAATATCGGCAAATGCCAACCGCTTTCGCGTGTACTCCTTCCACGCGTCGGATTCCAATAACCGACCAATCGTAATTTCTTCCAGGTCGTCCGAATCAGGAGTAGCAAACCGCATTTCGAATACGGCTTCGGTTATTGAATCGTCCTTTAGCTTCGAAGGATGTCGCGATCTGCGGTCAGACGAAGACGACTCGCCTGAAAGCTTGCGAAGTTGCGGTCTGCTGCGAAACATTTCAGCCATAAGCAATCAGTGAATCATTTCGTCCAACAGTTGGACTATACGTGCGTCCAAATGGCAGCGACCGACGCGGTGCATTCCAAATTATGTCAAATAGTACGTCTTGGTGCCGGCGGAGGGACTTGAACCCCCGACCTACCGCTTACAAAGCGGCTGCTCTACCAACTGAGCTACACCGGCAATGGCGCAAATCCAACTAAAAATCCAACTAGCTGGCCGGCAAGGGGCTGAAATCCTAGCAAAATACGCTGAATCGGCACATTCGAGCGTTTTATTACAAAACCACTGCTCTACCAGCTGAGCTACGCCGGCGCCGGCGGCATTCTAGCCCCGACGACGCCTCAGGTCAGGCCGCTCGGGCAGGGATTGACCTCTAGGCGCAGGATCCGGCCGCCTTCGCCCTGCAGGCGCGCGGCGTCGGGCAGTTCGGCGGGCGGCACGACGTCCACGTCGATCCAGTACACGGTGCCCATCCGCTCGCGGTCCACGATGCGCGGCTCGAGGCCGATCGCCTTGGCGTCGTCGAGGCGGCGCAGCGCGCGCTGCCGCTCGCTGAAGAGTCCGAGCGAAATCGTGACGTCGCTGCCGTCGCCGGGCATCGCATAGGCATCCGCGACGCCGGCACGCCGGAGCCGCTCGATGACCTCGTTCGCCGTGGCCCGGTTCGGCAGGCCGCCGAGCGTCACCCAGTAACCCTTCCAGACGACGCCTTCGTCGGCCCGCTGGCGCGGCTCGAGGTCGCTCTCCCGCAGCAGTGTCGAGGCGCGCGCCGCATCGGTGAGGTCGGTGAACGGCCCGAGACTCAGGCAGTTGTCGCGCGGCCGGGCCGGGCCGGCAGCCGACCCGGCCGGCGCCGCTTCGCGCGCGAGCAGCAGGTTGCCGCCTTCGGCAGCGGCGGCGGTTGCGGGCGGCTCGCCGGCGGGCGCGACCCATCGGGCCCAGCCGAACCAGGCAAGGTTCGCGAACAGCAGCACGGCGAAGGCGATCCGCATGGCGCCAATCTAACACCGTGCGGGGCGGACGCTCACTTCCCCGGAGACGATGCGGCGCGGGACGCCGTCGACCTCGAGCAGCAGGGCGCCGTCGTCATCCACCCCGCAGGCGCGGCCCTCCAGCGAGCGTCCGGCCTGCAGCACGGCGACGCTCCTGCCGGCGAGCGCATCGGCATCCCGCCATTCCGTGGAGAACGCCGCCATGCCGCGCGCGCCGTACTCGACGAGGGCCACGGACAGTTCGGCGACCAGCGCCGCCGCCAGGCCGTTGCGCGACACCGGCACACCGAGCGCCGCGAGATCCACCGCGTCCACGCCTTCCGCCGCGAGCCGGCTGCGGGTCGATGCCGGCAGGCGTACGTTCAGGCCGATGCCGATGACGACGTAGGCAGGTCCCGCCGCCTCGCCGCGCAGGTCGATCAGGATGCCGCCGAGCTTACGGTCGTCCTTGACGATGTCGTTCGGCCACTTGAGCGCGAGTCCGAAGCTGCCGGACCGGCGCAGCGCACGCAGCGCCGCGACGCCTGCGGCCAGCGACAGCGCGCCGAGCGTTGCCGGCGCGTCCCGGTAGCTCCAGTTCATCGACAGGCAGAGCCCGGAAGCAAACGGCGCGATCCAGCGCCGGCCGCGCCGGCCGCGGCCGGCGCTCTGGAATTCGGCGAGGCAGGCGTCGAACCGGCCGGCCGGCAGGTCGTCGATCGCGAGCAGCCGGTCGCTCGTGGACTCGAGCGTCTCGTGCACTTCGAGATGGCGCAACCGGCCGGCCGCCTCCGGCGGCAAGGCCGCGCGGATGCCTGCCGCATCCAGCAGCTCGATCGGCGCCTCCAGCCGGTAGCCGCGTCCGGGCAGCGCCTCGCAGGCGATGCCCCATTCCTCGAGCTGCTGCATGCGCTTCCAGACCGCCGCGCGCGACACGGCGAGGGCCGAGGCCAGTTCCTCGCCGGAATGCAGCGAGCCGTCGGCCAGCAGCCGCAACAGCTCGACGCGCCCGCTCATCGCCCGGGCTCGCGCGGCCTGAACAGCCACAGCTTCTGCAGCCGCGGTTCCGTGCCCGCCCTGACGCGTGCCAGGTTGCCCCGGTGCGCCCAAGCGACGAGCAGCGCCGCCGCCACGGTGAACGCGAGCCAGGCATTGGCGGCCGACGGCGCAAACCCCGTTGCGGCCGCAACCGTGACCGCCGCCGTCACGGTCGCGAGGCCGACGTAGCCGGTGAGCAGCACGACCAGGAACCAGGCGGCAAGCGCGACAGCCAGCGAGACGGGCGCGAGCGCGAGCAACACGCCCGCGAGCGTCGCGCCGCCCTTGCCGCCGCGGAAACCGTGCCACATCGGCCAAACGTGGCCGGCGACGGCCGCCGCCGCGCAGCAGGCCGCGAGCCAGTCGCGCGCGATCGCCGGGTCCGCCGCCACGCCCGGGATCGCGAGCCCCGGCAGCCAGGCGGCCGCCAGCCAGCCCTTGCCCACGTCGATCGCGACGGTCGCCAGCGCGAACCAGAACCCTTGCGTGCGCCACGCGTTGGTGCCGCCTGCATTGCCGCTGCCCATCGTGCGGATGTCGATGCCGCGGAATCCGCCGACGACGAGCGCGCCGACGACCGAGCCGAGCAGGTAGCCGATCAGAGTCTTGAGGCCGAGCTCCAGCAAGGTCAGCCCCGCGGCAGGAAGATCTCGGCGATCATGCAGCGCACGCTTCCGCCGCCCTCCCACTCGATGGTCGGGATCGGGGCCGTGACGATCTCGCCATGGCGCTCGAGGCGGCGCCGCTTGCCCGGCGCAAGCGACCGCCAGGCGGTTTCCGACATCGCGATGCGTGCGCCGCCCGCGCGCGCGCGCAGCGCCAGCAGGTTGCCCGCGAATCCGTTCATCTCGGCCACGTCGATCTCGATCACCTCGTGGCCGGAATCCTCGAGTTCGTCCAGTATCGCCCGGCGCCGCGGGGCGTCGTGAACGGCCTCGCTGCACAGGACCGCGAATCCCTCGCCGACCGCCATCAGCACGTTGGTGTGGTACACGGCGCGCCCGTCCGGGCCGGTCGCTTCGAAGTCCACGGCGCGGTATCCGAGCGCGGCGCAGAATTCGGCGAGCGCCGCCGGCGTCGTGCGCGGCGACAGGCAGGCATAGGCGACCTTCGAGGCGCGGTCGAGGACCAGGCTGCCGGTCCCCTCGAGGAACTCGCTGCGCGCCTCGAGGACCGACAGGTCGACGGTGCGTGCGATGCGAAAGCCCGCCCGCTCGACCGCGGCGAGGTGCTCCGGGCGGCGCTCGGCGCGACGCGACGGCGCGAGCATCGGGTACAGCACGACGGTGCCGTCGGCGTGAAAACTCACCCAGTTGTTCGGGAAGCAGGCATCGGGCTTCGCCGGCTCCAGCGGATCGTCGGCGACCACCACGTCGACGCCGGCATCCGCCAGCCGGCGCGCGAGCCCGTCGAATTCGCGCACGGCGAGAATCGCGTCGTCCGCGATGCGCTCCGCGTGCTGGAAGCGGTTCGAGTCCGCGGTCTCCGGGTTCGCGCCGAAACAGGCCGGGCGGACCATCAGGACCGCGTCGGCGCACTGGCTCTCCGGGGCGGTCGCAGACGTCATCGCGGCGGACTACCTGCGATCGGCCGGGAACTCGGAGCCAGGCAGGCGCGCGAGGCCGCGCTCCTCCTTCTGCTTCTGCACCATGCGCGCGACGTCTGCGAGGAGCTGCCGCGCGTCGTAGACGATGCCGTCCTTGATCGTGTACTTGATTCCGCCGACGCGCTCGGCCACGCCGGTCGCGTCGTTCAGGCGCACCGCGCCGGTCCCGTAGAGGACCTTGAGATTGGCGACCGGATCCTCGGGGACGATCACGAGATCGGCGAGCAGGCCGGGCCGCACGACGCCGAACTCGATCGGCTTGCCCTTGGGCTCGAACAAGGCCTCGGCGCCGTGCAGCGTCGCGCCGCGGATCACTTCCAGCGGGTGGAAGCCGGCTTCCTGCAGCAGCTCCATCTCGGAAATGGTGCCGAACCCGAACGTGTTGTAGATGTAGCCCGCATCCGAGCTTACCGTGACGCGCCCGCCCAGGTTCTTGTAGTCGTTCAGGAAGTCCATCCACACGCGGTAGAACCTGCGCCAGGCCGCCTCGTCCCAGCTGGTCCAGTCGAAGTAGTAGGAACCGTGGTTGACGCGGCTCGGCTGGTAGAAATCCCACAGCGACGGCAACGTGTACGCCTCGTGCCACTCGGCGCTGCGGCGCGCCATGACGTCGCGGCTGGCGAGGTAGGCGGTCATCGTGGGGTCGAGTATCACGCCCAGCGACTCGAACTCGGCGAGCAGCGCCTGCCACGCCTCGCTGCCCCGGGGGTGGACGAGGTTCCACTGCCGCGCGACCTGCGCGAAGCGGTGCTGCTCGTCCGAATGGTTGTGGCCTGGCGGCCAGGGCTGGACGCCGTGGCCCTCGTACAGCGCCTCGAACAGCCCGTAGAAGTGCGTCACGGTGCCGAGGCCGAGCCGCGCCGCGTCGAGCGCGTTCATCTGCGCGACGCCCGGCTGGCTCAGGTGCGCGGTCGTGCCGAGGCCGTGCTTCTTCGCCTCGTCGATGAGCGCGGCCATGATGTCGGGCGGCGCCGCGTTGAGCTTCAGGCCGTCGATCCCGGTGGCAGCCGCCTTGCGCACCCAGGCCCGCGCCTCCTCCGGCGTCGCGATCTGCGCCTCCCATTCGTCGAACGGAAGCCTGTAGGTGAACATGCGCGGCGCGGTGATCTCGTTGCGGGCGCTGCGGCCCTTCTCGCTCTCGGAGAACGCCGGCGACGCGTACGGCACGCCGCGGCCGGCGGTGATCCCGTGCGCCATCCAGAGCTTGTAGACGTATTCCGCCTCGGGCGTCTTCGGCGTGTCGCCGCTGTGCAGATGCAGGTCCACGAAACCTGGCAACACGTACATGCCGGTCGCGTCGATTTCCCGGCTTGCCCCCTGGGGCCTGGCGGAGGAACGCATGTCGCCGGCGGCAGCATCGACCGCGAACAGCGACTTGATGCGGTTGCCTTCGACGACGACGTCGATCGGCCCGCGCGGCGGACCGCCGGTGCCGTCGATGACCGTCGCATTGCGGATGATCAGCCGCTCGAAAGGGCCCTCGCCCTCGGCGCGCGGCGGGGCCGGCCGCGGATCGGTGGACGCTTCCTGGGCGTGGACCGCGAACGGCGCGGTGGCGAGGCCGATTGTCAGCATTGCGCCGCAAATTCGGCGCAGGACGTCCGCATTCATGCCCGGTTTCCCCCGCCCCGAACCGCGGGGCCAGTCCCATCTTACCGGGACTGGCCCGTCCGGGCAGGGACTAGAACTCGATGCGGAAGCCGAGCTGCAGGCGCCAAACCGACGGCAACGTCGAGACCGCCTTGAACGGCGCGACCGGCCCCGTCTGGCCCGAGCGCGGGCGATAGACATAGCAGCTAGCCGCGCCGTTCGGGCATCCGGTGGTCTGGATGCGCACGGCATCCGCGACCGGCGTGAAGTACGGGAAGCTCACCTGGCGCAGCTGGCCCCAGCTGTTGTCGATCAGGTTGGCGAAGTTCTCGACGTCGAAGGTCAGGATGCCGCGCGTCTTGCGGAAGATCGGCAGCTCCTGCGCGAAGCGCAAGTCGAGCACCGACACCCAGGGACTGCGGTGGGAGTTGCGCGGCACGATGCGGCCGCGGAACTTCGCGAGGCCCTGCTCCTCGACATACGCATTCATGTCCGTCTCGAACTGCGCCGCCGCGGCGCTCGCCGCGCTGAAAGTGCCTTCAGCAGTGCAGCCCGCAACGTTGCCGACCTCTCCCGCCGTGCAGGCGCCCTCGAAGATGACGTCGCCGTCCGGCACGTAGAACAGGTGACGCTGGCGCGAGCCCTGGCGTGGGTCGCCCCAGATCTGCGAGCCGGAGCCGAAAGTGTAGCTGTAGGGCCGGCCGGAGCGGCGCTCGCCGATCAGCGCGATGCTGGTCTCGTAATCGCCGAAGAAGGCCTTGCGCCACGCGAAGGAACCGGTGAACCGGTGCTCGATTTCGTAGTTTGAGGTCTCGAGACCCGGGTTGTTCGGGTCCGAGACCGCAACGTTGTCCCAGTTCGACGAGGCCGTCGAGCTGGTGCCCGGGTTCACGTCCTTGACGTCCTGGTGGCCGTAGCCGAGGTAGGCGTCGAAGCGGCCTGCGGCCGTGCGCCAGGTCTTGCTGGCGTCGACCGACAGGATCGTCTGCTCGCCCTCGCCCGTGTTGGTCAGCAGGAAGTCCTGGATGCCGGAGCTAGACCGCCCATCCGGCCGCGGTCCGTAGATCGGCCGCCCGTCCGGCGCCGTGCCGACTTGCTGCAGGCGGATGTCCTGCCACAGGACCTCGTCCTTGACGCGCGAATAAATGATGTCCGCGCCGAGCTCGATGTCCCAAGGCAGCGTATGGTCGATGCCGAGGTTCCAACGATATTGCGAGGGCACGTTGAAGTTCGGGTCGATCGCGTTGACCGGACCATCGTTGCGCTGCGTCGAGTGAAAATCGAGCACATCCTGCGGGATGTCGAAGCCATTGCCGCCGATCAGCGAACCGGCCAGCTGCGGGTTTGCCCCGGACGCGGGGTTGACGTCGGTGCGCAACACGGTCACGCCGTCGTTGGAGAAGCTGTTCGAGATCCAGACGTTCGGCGTGCCGCCGCCGAACAGGCCGAACCCGCCGTACACGGTCGTCTCCGGCGTCCACTGCCAGTTGAAGCCGATGCGCGGCATGACGAGGTCGCGCCCGTCGAGCGTCGCCTGGTTGTTGAAGCCGTAGCGGCCCGCGAAATTCTCGTTCAGCAGCGGCTGGTCGCTGCTCGAGAACATGTCGATGCGCACGCCGGCCTGGATCTTGAGATCCGGCGTCGCCTGCCACTCGTCCTGCACGTAGAAACTGTCGACGTCGTAGCCGAAACTCGCCGCACCGTCAGCCGAGTCATTGCTGAAGGCGTTCTGGTAGGAAAGGCTGGCAGCAATCTGGTCCTCGAAGTCGTCAATGCTCGAGAAGATCCACTGGCCCTGACTGCGTGACACGAACAAGTTGAAGATGTCCAGCATCTCGCGCTCATAGCCCACCATCAGCGTGTGGTCACCGAGGAAAAAGCTGCCCTTCACCTTGATCGAGTCCACGTCGTTGGTGAGCTCGTTGGCGTGGCGGAATTCGTCGGAGCCGATGAAGACCGTCCCGCCGGTCGGCGTACGAATCTGCATCTCGCCGAAGTCAGTGCCGAACAGCGAGACCTGGGCGGTCTCGACCTCCTTGCGGGCGATCTTGACCTCGGAGGAGAAATACTCGTTCCAGTCCGAGAACAACTGCAGCGACGCCGTCTCCATCAGGATCGCGCGGTCGTACCAGTTCGACGGCGCACCGAGCCGGCCCGTTCCGGGGTTATTGTTGGTCGTATTGACCACCAGCTCGTTGCCCTCGGTACGCTGGTAGGAGAGCGTGGCACGCTGGGTGTCGGTGATGTTCCAGTCGAGCTTGGCGAGGATCTTCTCGTCCTCCTCCGGCGCGGAGGAGAGCGTCTCGCCGATGTCGTAGTCATAAACGTCGAGGCCAATCTGCCGGATTCGGTCGTACTCCTCCTGGGTGACATTGGGCACCTGGACCGGGAAGCCGGAACCGGTCGCACCGATGTCCTGCGGCGCCGTGCGGTCGAGCTTCTCATACGACAGGAAGTAGAACAGCTTGTCCTTGATGATCGGGCCGCCCAGCGTGCCGCCGTAGATTTCCTCGTCGAACACGAGGTTCACGTCGATGTCCTTGGTCTTGTCGCCCAGCAGGCTGTCGTCGCCCTTGTAGAAGAACGCGGAGCCGGTGATCTCGTTGGTGCCGGACTTGGTGACCATGTTGATGGTCGAGCCGCGGAAGAACGAATACTCGACCGAGAACGGCGCCGACAGCACCGAGACCGCCTCGACGGCATCGACCGACAGCGGGCTGCGCTGGGTCGGGTAGCCGTTGTTGTTCAGCCCGAAATCGTCGCTCTGGCGCACGCCGTCGACGGTGATCGTGTTGTACCGGTTGTTGACGCCGGCAACCTCGAGCGCGTCGGAATTGGTCGGGTCGACCCAGGCCTTCGGGTTGACGCGGACGACGTCCTTGATGTCGCGGCTGATGGACGGCAGTTCGCGGACGTCCTGGGCGCCGAAGCGCGCGCCCGCCCCGATCGCCACGTCGCGCTCGGAGGCGCCCGTGACCTCGACGCCGGCCAGGGTCGCGATCGGCTGGGCGACGAGGGTCACCGAGGTGCGCTGCGCGAGCTGGGTGTACAGGTCCTCCACCACGGCGTCCTGCATGCCCTCCGCCTGGGCCGTCACCCGGTACGGGCCGCCGACCCGCAGGCCGGTCGCGGAAAACTGCCCGCTGGCATTGGTGGTCGCCGAACTGCTGGTACCCGAGGGCACGTGGACGATGCTGACGCGTGCGCCGGGAATCGGCTGGCCGTCCTCGCCGACGACGAAACCGGTGAGCTGGCTGGTGGTTTCCTGCGCCGCGGCGAGCGGCGCCGCAAGGACGGCCGCGAGGCCGAAGCCCACGGCAACGGCAGGCGCGGCGAGGATGGAGGACACGGCGGCGGCGAGACGGACCGAGCGACGACGATCGGACATGGATGCGGCTCCCCTTGGTTTCATTTACGCGACAGTTGCCGGCATTGCGACAACGGCAGCATAGGGCCGGAATGTTACAGCCAGATCGCCGGCCGTGGCGACCCGAAATCCGCGTGTTGCGCGGACTCGACAGGGAGCGCTGACGGGATCCGCTGCACGAGGCTTTCCTTCGCGGACAACGGCTTGCCGTATTTTTCTAGGCTCGCCGTAAGGACTGGCCGGAATTCAGGCGGCGCGCAGGAGCGCCGCTTTCTCGGCAATCATGACCGTCGGGGCGTTGGTATTTCCCCCCACGAGCGTCGGCATGACCGAGGCGTCGACCACGGACAGGCCCTCGATGCCGCGCACCCGCAATTGCGCATCCACGACCGCCGCCGCGTCCGTGCCCATGCGGCAGGTGCCGACCGGATGATAAATGGTATCTGCGCGCCGGCGGATCTGGGCGACGAGCGCCGCCTCCCCCTGCCCCTCCGTGAACAGTTCCGCGCCGCAGTGCGGTGCCAGGGGCGCGCCGCCCATGATCTCCCGCGCGCGCACGACGCCCGCCGCCAGCGTCGCGAGGTCTTCGGATTGCCCGAGGAATCCGGGGTCTATGCGCGGCGCCTCGCGCGGGTTCGCGGAACGAAGTCCGACGCTGCCGCGGCTGGCCGGCCGCAGGACGGCGACGTGGCAGGAGACGCCATAGCCGTAGTGCAGCCTGCGGGCGTGGTCGTCCACCAGGCCGACGACGAAATGCAGTTGCACGTCGGGCCGCGCGAGCCCGGGGCGGGTGCGCAGGAACGCGCCGGCCTCGGCGAAGTTCGTGGTCAGGATTCCGGTGCCCCGGTCGCGCCACTCGAAATAGCCCTTGAAGGCCCGCAGCGCGGTGCGCGGCGTGATGCCCATGAGGCTCGAATCCTCCGAGCGATAGACGAGCGCGAGGTCGATGTGGTCGGCGAGGTTCGCACCGACGCCCGGCAGTTCGTGGCGCCGGTCGATGCCGTGGCGCGCGAGCTCCTCGCGCGGCCCTATCCCCGAAAGCAGCAGCAACTGCGGCGAGCCGAACGTTCCGGCGGAAAGGATCACCTCGCGCGCCGCGTCGATGCGCGCCGTGCCGCCGGGCCCTGCGACTTCGATGCCGGCCGCGCGCCCGTCCGCGATTGCGACGCGCGTCGCATGCCGGCCGGTGAGCACCGTCAGGTTCGGCCGCGCGAGCACCGGGCGCAGGAAAGCGACTGCGGCGCTGCAGCGCCGGCCCTGGCGCTGCGTGACCTGGTAGAGGCCCGCCCCGTCCTGGCTCGCGCCGTTGAAGTCGGCATTGGGCGCAAGGCCCGCCCGCACCGCGGACTCGACGAAGGCGCGCGAGGCCGCGGCGGGACTTGCGAGGTCGGCGACCGTCAGCTCGCCCCCGCTGCCGTGGAAGGCATCCGCTCCACGCTGCTGGTCCTCCGACTTCCGGAACAGCGGCAACACGTCCTCGTACGCCCAGCCCGGATTGCCGAGCGCCGCCCAATCGTCGTAGTCGGAGCGATGGCCACGCATGTAGATCATCGCGTTGATCGAGCTCGACCCGCCGAGCGTGCGGCCGCGAGGCTGGTACCCGCGCCGCCCGCCCAGGCCGGGCTGCGGCTCCGTCTCGAACGCCCAGTTGACGCCGCGCCGCGGGATGGTGCCGAGGATCCCGGCGGGAATGTGGATGAGCGGCGAACGATCCTCGGGGCCGGCCTCGACGAGGCAGACGCGGTGCGCGGGATCCGCGCTCAGCCGGTTGGCGAGCACGCAGCCCGCGGTACCTGCCCCCACGATCACGGTGTCGAACGGCACGTCAGACACTGTGCCGCCGGCATGGCCGAATGCAATACCGCCGCCGGTATTTCGCGCGCATGGGCGGGTTTAGGTTGAACAGTCTAGAGTGGCGAACCATGAGCGTGATCCGCGCCGAACTCCAGCCCCATCCCGGTGACCGGTGCCCGGTCATCCGGCGGTTCGCCGTGGAAATCGATCCCGGCGCCATGCCGTCCACGCTCTCCATCGTGTACCGCATCGCCGGCGACATCGAACGGCTGCGGCTGCCGCCGCCCGGCTTTGCGCGCCGTGCGGACGGTCTCTGGCAACATAGCTGCTTCGAGGCCTTCCTCAGGGCAGGACCCGTTGCCAGCTACTACGAATTCAACTTCGCGCCGTCCGGCGACTGGGCGGCGTACCGCTTCGGCAGGCCGCGCAGCGAGCGCGGCACGCCGGAAATGCCCGCGCCGCGCATGGAGCGCCGCCACTATCCGGGCGGCTACGAATTGGGCGCGACGATCCCGATGACCGCGCTGCCCGAGCTTGCACGTGCCATCGAGATCGAGGGCGCCATCGCCGCGGTCATCGAGGCCGACGACGGGACGCTTTCGCACTGGGCACTCGCGCACGCCGGGGCCAAGCCCGACTTCCATGATCCCTCGTCCTTCACGCTGAAAGTGAGCCGGTCATGAAGTTCGGCATCGACCGCCTGTTGCAGGACCGCGCGGTGCGAAAGCCCCTCGACGGCCGGCGCGTCGCCCTGCTCGCCCACCCCGCCTCGGTGACCGCCGACCTCACGCACACGATCGACGCCCTTGCCGCACACGAGGACTTCCGGCTGACCGCGGCCTTCGGCCCGCAGCACGGCATGCGCGGCGAGAAGCAGGACAACATGGTCGAGACCGACGACTACAAGGACCCCGCCTACGGGATCCCGGTCTTCAGCCTGTACGGCAAGGTGCGGCGCCCGACCCCGGAGATGATGGAGTCCTTCGACGTGCTGCTCGTCGACCTGCAGGACCTCGGCACGCGCGTGTACACGTTCGTGACGACATTGCGGTACGTGCTCGAGGCGGCGGCACGGCTCGGCAAGGCGGTCTGGGTGCTGGACCGGCCGAACCCGATCGGCCGGCCGGTCGAGGGTCTCCTGCTGAAGGCCGGCTGGGAGAGTTTCGTCGGCGCGGGACCGATGCCGATGCGCCACGGGCGCACGCTCGGCGAACTCGGCGCCTGGCTGGTGCAGCACCTGAAACTCGACCTCGAGTACGTGCAGGTCGCGATGGACGGCTGGCGCCCTGCGCAGTCGCCCGGCTACGGCTGGCCAACCGGCGAGCGCGCCTGGATCAACCCGAGCCCGAACGCGCCGTCGGTCGCGATGGCGCGCTGCTACCCGGGCACGGTGATGGTCGAGGGCACGACCCTCTCCGAGGGGCGCGGCACGACGCGGCCGCTCGAGCTCTTCGGCGCGCCGGACCTCGATGCCGACAAGCTGCTCGCCAACATGCGCGCGCTCGCGCCCGACTGGCTCGCGGGATGCCGACTGCGGCCATGCTGGTTCGAGCCCACGTTCCACAAGCACGCCGGAAAGCCCTGCGCCGGCATCCAGATCCACGTGGATGACCCTGGCTACAACCACTCGAAATTCAGGCCGTGGCGCCTGATGGCGCTCGCCTTCAAGGCGATCCGCGCGATCCGTCCCGACTACCCGCTGTGGCGCGAGTTCGCCTATGAGTACGAGACGACGCGGCTCGCGATCGACCTGATCAACGGCGGGCCGGGCTTGCGCGAATGGGTGGACGATGCGGCCGCGACGCCGGGGGACCTCGATGCACTCGCACGGCAGGACGAGAGCGAATGGCAGTCGAAAGAGTGAAGCGATGAAGGCATGGCTCCTGGGCGCGCTCGCGCTTGCGCCCGCGTGCGCGGGCGCCGAGGTGAAGTTCGCCGCGGCGGACGGCTTCCTGATCGAGCATCGCTTCACGATCGCGGCGCCGGCGGCGAAGGTGTGGGAGTCCCTGCAGCACCCGGAGCGCTGGTGGCCGGCCGATCACACCTGGTCCGGCAAGCGCGAGAACCTGTCCCTGGTCGCCGACGCGGGCGGCTGCTTCTGCGAGCGCTGGGAAGGCGGGGTCGTCGAGCACGGCCGGGTCGTGGCGGTATTCCCGGGCAAGATGCTGCGCCTCGACGCCGCGCTCGGGCCGCTGCAGGAGATGGGCGTGACGGGCGTGATCACCTTCGCCCTCGAAGAGAAGGATGGCGCGACGCTGCTGGTGGCGACCCACCGCGTAAGCGGCGATGCCGCCCACAAGCTCGACGCGCTCGCCCCGATCGTGGACCAGGTGAATGCGCTGCAGTTCGGAAACCTGGCGGCGGAAGCCGCAAAGCCCTGACGTTCAGCGGGTCGCGAGACCCGCGTACGCCGCGTTCACGAACCGGTTGAACCGCGCCGCCGCATAAGGCCCCTCCATCCAGCGGTTCATCGCGTAGCCGATCGACATCCGCGCGTCGAAATCCGCAAAGGCGAGCAGGCCGCCGCACCCGCCCCGGCCCGCGATTCGATGCTGGAGGGAGTTCCGGATACCGGCGCAGTCGAGCGCGGCGCCCATTCCCCAGCGAACCGGGACGCCGAGCACCCGGTCGATCCCGTCCCACTGCGTCTCCAGCATGCGCTCGCGCCCTGCCTGCGTAATCAGCCGCACGCCCCTGGATTCGCCGCAGGCCAGGAGTGACATCAACGCGGCGATCGAGCGCGCGTTGCCGTGGCCGTTGGCCGCACCGATCTCGGCGCGCCGCCAGGCGATCGATTGCGAGGTCTGGGGCGTCAGCTTCGGGTTGAGGCAGACGCGCTCCCGGATCCAGTCGCCGCGCGGGACGTCCGCGGCCGTCGACTGGATGAACGACGCGATGCGGTAGTCGTGGTCGGGCGCGGTACCGATGTGGTAGTCGGCGCCGATCGGCCCCGCGACGTGCCCCGCGAAGTACTCGCCCAGTGTCTGTCCCGTGATCGCGGATATGACGCCGTTGACCAGATGTCCCTGGTTGATGCGGTGGCAGGCGGCCGCGGTGCCCGGCGCAAACCAGGGCTCCTGCGCAGCGAGCAGCGAGGAGGAATACGCGAGGTCGCAGACGTCGCCCCACCCCACGTCCTGGGTCCAGCCCGGGATGCCGGCGGTGTGCCCGAGGACCTGCCGCACGAGGATGCCGCGCTTGCCGGCGGCGCCGAACGCGGGCCAGTACTTCGCAACCGGCGCATCGAGGTCGAGCTGGCCGGAATCCGCCAGCACGAGCGCCGCAATCGCAGTCATCGTCTGGGTGACGGAATGCGTGGCGATGAGCGTGTCGCGCACCCAGGGCTCGTCGAATCTGGCGTCGAAGTAGCCGCCCCACAGGTCGACCACCGGCTCGCCGTCGACGAAGATCGCCACCGACGCGCCGATGTCCTCGCCACTCGCGAGGTTGTAGCGAAGCGTCTCCCACACGGGCTCAAAACGCGGCTCGAAATGACCTTGCAGCCGCGCGCCGTCGCGGTGCGGGGTCGCATCCGGCGCAGTGCGCCGGCCGGGCGTCCAGGGCTCGCGCGGCCCGCGATCGTGAATCATTGCGAAACTCTTCATGATCACGCCTCCCCTGCCTTGCCCGTGAATGCGTGCGCATTCGATGCCCGGGTCACCGCAAACCAGGGCCCGCGCGTGCGCCCGAGGATGGCCGACCAGTACCAGGCCGACGCGTCGGTGAAGACCTGGCCGTCGGCGTCGACGATGCGCTCGCAGACATCGAGCGCCGCGCCTTCCCGTGTCGCGACGAAACACCGCTGGAGTCCTCGTGGCCCTGCGACGAGTCGCTCGGTGCGAATCGCGTAGCCCAGTCCACGGAAGCAGTCCGTGGCCGGGTGGAGCATTCGGGTGGGCCGGTCGACCCGCCGCAGGATCCAGGTCGCGTCCTCCGACGCGAAGCGTCCGATCGCGCCCGGGAAGCGGGCTGCAAAGCGCCGATCGACGGCGCTTGCGGCGAGCGGACGCAGCCGCTCGCCGTCCAAGGCGAGCGGCCATTCATGGTCGGGGGTGGGCGGTCCCGCCGCCGCGCCGCTGCGCGCGGTCGGCAGGAGCGGCCAGGCGAATGCGAACGCCAGCAGGGCGGCGGCAGCGTGGCGCTGGCGGCGGTCGCGCCTCATGGCGCCCACCTCCTCGGCATGGGTGCACCGCGCGACATGAGCGCGATCGTCGCCATGCAGACGAGCGCGAATGCCGCGAGTCCTGTCGCCTCGTGCCAGGCCTCGCCGAGGCCGGCGGGCCGTGACTCGAGCGCAACCAGGGCCGTGTTGCGCAGGACGTTCATGCCGATCACGACCAGCCCGACGCGCGACATCTGCGACACGAAAACCGCCGGCGCGACGCGCAACCAGGCGCCGGCGACGCTCGCCGTGAACCACGCGGCCCAGGCCATGTGGATGCCCGCGCATGGCGCATCGACGATCACGAGCGCGCCGTCCACCGTCAGCGCACTGCCCGAGCGTGCAGCTTCGTAACCTGCCGCAGTGAGCAGCCACGCGCTGGCCTCGGCCGTGACCACACGCAACGGATAGCCCAGGTAAAACTGCATCGACGACAGGACCGGAAGCGACAGCAGCGCCAGTGCGAGATGCGGCAGCAACAGCCGCCGGTCCGGACGCAGCGCGGCCAGCATGGCGACGACGGCCGCCGATGCGAGCACGCCGCGGGCGAGCGCAGGCAGGACGGCACTGCCCGTGACCGCGGCGCAGGCCAGTGCCGACGCCGCGACCAGCCACGCAGGCCGCGGCCGCGGGGCCAGGCGACCACGATCGCGGATGACCAGGGTCGCGAGGGCGAGGATCGCGACGAGACCCCAGGGCTCGTCGGATCCGTCGCGAAACCGCGCGACGCTCCAGGCCCAGGCGGGCCATAGCGCGACGACCAGCGCCGTGAACCAGGTCGCCGCGATGCTCACGGCCGGCCCCCCGCGCGAACGACCGCGCGCCCGCGGCTCGCGAGCCAGCCCACGGCGAGCAGCCCCATCGCGACCAGCGCCCAGAAGGAGGGCTCGGGCGTGCCGGGAATGACGTTGCCGCTGACCGCAAGGTCGGACACGCCTTCCGGCAGCGGGAGCGGCTGGTCCACGGTGCGCGCAACATCAGGATCCTTCACGCGCACGACCCGGTCGACGGCGATGAACGACGTGTACTTGGTCAGAAGGTTGTACTTGAGGCCGAGCGCCAGGATGGCGTCCCGCTCCTCGCCGCCGCCGGTCATGAGTTCCTGGTCGCCCAGCTCGGCGATCCGGTGGCGCGCCCACAGGTAACGCAGCGCGCCCGCAGTGGCGCTCGCCGCCTTCGCATCGACCGGCAGGCGGTGGCGCTGAGTTCCTCGCGCCGTCGTCCCCTCGACGACCACGGCGCCCTTCGCGTCGCCCCGCCACTTGCCGAAGACCACGACTGGCCGGCGCGCGAACAGGTCGGGGACCGCGACCGGCGTGACGTCGTACGCGTCGAGGCCCTCGAACCGCACGGCGATCCGGTTCATGACTGGCGACTCGATCATCTCGCGGAACCGGCGTGACTCGACCGCGGCAGCCGGCGCATCCTGGACGATGAACGGCTCGCCCTGCCCTGCTCGTGCGAGCCCCTCGATGAGGGCGCGGTTCACGGACGTGCCGATGCCGAAGGCGAACAGGTTCGCGCGCGACAGGTTCCGGCGCACCAGCTCGTACGCCTCGTCCTCGACCGAGACGTAGCCGTCGGTGACTACCACGAACACGCGCGAGCGGCCCTCGTCGGCCGGCATCAGGAGTGCACGCCGCAGGGCGGGCAGCAACTCGGTACCGCCTCCGGCACCGGTCCGGCCGAGGGTGGCCGCGGCCAGCCGAACGTTCTCCCTCGTAGCCGGTACAGACGCAGGCGCGAGCGCCGCATTGCCGCCGGCGAAGAGCAGGACGTTGAAGCTGTCGCTGGGGCGCAGCCGCGACAGCAGGTCGTTCATCAGCGAGCGCGCAGTGTCGAGCGGGAAGCCGTGCATGGAGCCCGACACGTCGACGATGAAGACGTACTCGCGCGGCACGACCTGGTCGGCCGGCACGACGGCCGGCGGCTGGACCATCGCCAGGAAGAAGTTTTCCTCCGGCCCGCGCGAGAGCAGCACGCCCGACCGGATGGCGTCGCCCTCGAGCCTGAACTCGAGCACGAAGTCGCGGTTGTCCGCAGGCCGGCCGTCCTCTTCGAGCGCGACGCGGGCGCGGCGCGTGCGCTCCCCCGAGACGCGCAGGCGATGCGACGGCGAGCCGATCGCCTGGAGCGGCACCGGCGACTCGAAATCCACCCCGAGGCCGAAGCGCGTCCGGGGCGCAACGCCGGCCTGCAGGTGGGGCGTCGCGATCCACGGCTCCTGCCGGTGGCTCTCGTGTCCCGGCGCGCCGTTGTAGCGCGGGCCGACGACGGTCGGGTACACGAAGCGATAGGTGCCGTCCTCGGGCACGAGGAGCTCCGTGTACGCCAGCTCGACCCGGATCTCGTCGCCGGGAAGGATGTTGCCGACGTGCATCTGAAACACGTTCGCGCGGTGCTGCTCGAGCAGCGCCGCCGTCTTGCCCTCGCGCCTGGCGGCCGCGTACTCGGCCTGCGCCGCCTTCTTCTCGCGGATGCGGGCCGTGATCAGGCGGTCGCCGATGCGCGCGTTCATCGAATGGACGGCCGCGCGCGTGGAGGCCGGGAAGACGTAGCGCGCCTCGATCGGCCGGGTGCCCTCGTTGCGGTACTCCTGGGTCACGACGACCTCGGCCATGACGCCGAGCAGCCGCACGCGCACGTCAGTCGATTTCAGCGGCAGGCTGTCGGTCCCGTCCGCGGGATCGACGGCGAAGTAGGGGCTGAGCGTCCGGTCGCCGATGCCGGTTTCGGCTTGCGCCCGTTCGTCGGCCTGGAGCGCGAAGGGCAGTACGGCCAGGATCGTCGCCAGGAAAGGCTTGCGGATACTCGTCATCGGGCCTCCGGGGCGTGTTGCCACGGCGCCTACGCTGCGCGCGCTTTGAGAAGCCGGTTCGAAGCGCCGGCGGCCAAGCGTGAAGCCGCTGTGAAGTCCTAGTCGGGAATTTCGGCCGGCAGCAGCAACACCGCGACGGCGCCTCCGCCCCAGGCGTTCTCGAGGGTGGCCGATCCGCCGTGCAACTCCGCGATCTGCTTGACGAAAGCCAGCCCGAGGCCGGTGCCCTTGCGCGGGCTGTCCGGCCGCGCGAGCGAGTAGAAACGCTCGAACACGCGCTCGGCGGCGTAATCCGGAATGCCCGGTCCGTGGTCACGCACCGAGACCCGCGCCTCCTCGCCGTCGCGCGCGACGGTGACCTCGACCGTCCCGCCTTCCGGCGAGAAATCGATCGCATTCTCGAGCAGGTTGATCACCGCGCTCGCGAGCATCAGCGGATCGCCTTGCAGCCGCGCATCATCCGCCGCCGACAGTTCGACAGCGACCTTGCGACGCTGCGCCTGCGGCGCCGTCGCATGGATTGCCTCGCGTGCGACCTCGGCCAGCTCCACCGGCTCCTCGCGCTCGAGCCCGCGCTGCCGCTCCAGCGCAGCGAGCTCGAGCAGCCGCTCGACGAGCTCCTGCGTGCGCCTCGACTCGCGCAGGATGTTGTCGACGAAGCGCGCACGCTCGGACTCGGGCATGGGTTCCTGCAGGAGCTCGGCGGCCCCGCGGATCGCCGACAGCGGGCTCTTGATCTCATGCGTCAGCGTCTCGACGTACTCGGTCACGTACTGCCGACCCGCAAGCGCATCGCGCATCTCCTGGTAGGCCGTGGCCATCGCGCCGAGGGCGCCGCGCGCGAATCGCGGCCGCACGGCACCCGGCTCGCGCCGCAGGTAACGGACGTAGCCCGCAAGGACACCGACCGGCCGCACGAGCCAGAGCGACACGAGGACGGCAAGCAGCAGGAACGCGAGCCCGGAGACGATGCCGGCCGCGACGATCCGCGCGCGAGCCCCCTGGACATAGGCGCTGAACGACAGGACCGGCCGCCCGACCGTCACGGACCCGACGATCTGGCCTGCATGCCAGACCGGCGCGGCGATGTACATGACTGCGGTCCGGTCGTCGCCGGGGACGTCGTTGGTCGTGCGCGCCCCGTACGCGCCACGCAGCGTGCGGTTGACGTCGACCCACTGCGAGTAGTCGCGGCCGACCGCCGAGCCGAACGAATCGAACACGACGCGACCGTTTCGATCGGTCACGTAGACGCGCATCTCGACGCGCGTCTTCTCCACGGAATACACGTTTGCGCTGAAGCGGCGCGCATAGACGCGCTGGAACGCCGGCCCGAGCTGCGACACGTCGAGCGCGCCGTCCTTGAGGTCGCGCTCGAGCATGGCGGCGAGCAGGTTCGCGGTCTCGACCAGCGCGTCCTCGGCCGGTTCGCGGTAGCGCGGGTCGATCTCGGTCGCGATCCGGTAGGTCAGGAAGCCGAACGCGAGGACGAAGATCCCGACCAGTCCGAGGAAAACCCGGTTGCGCGGCGTCACGGGACCTCGAGGTCGTCGGCAAGCGCGTAGCCGGTCCCGCGGTGGGTCCGGATCGGGTCGAGCAGCGGGGCGACGGCGCGCAGCTTCGCCCGCAGCGTCTTGACGTGCGCATCGACCGTACGGTCGAGGCTCTCGGTGGAGTCGCCCCAGACGCGCGAGAGCAGCTCGTCGCGAGAGAACACGCGGCCGGGGCGCGCGACGAGCGTGCTCAGCAGCCCGTACTCGTAGCGCGTCAGTTCCAGCGCATGGCCGCAAAAGCGGATACGCCGGCGCTGCTCGTCGACCTCGAAGGGCGGCGGCCGGCCGGGCGCAGGCGCCGCGCCGGCACGGCGCAGGACGCTGCGCACGCGCGCGACCAGCTCGCGCGGCGAGAACGGCTTGGCGACGTAGTCGTCGGCCCCAAGCTCGAGCCCGACGATCCGGTCGACCTCTGCCGCCCGCGCGGTCACGAAGATGACCGGAAGCGGCGCCCGGGCACGGATCTCGCGGAACAGCTCGAAGCCGTTCAGGTCGGGAAGGCCGACGTCGAGGATCGCGAGCGCAAAACTGCTGCGCTCCAGCGCCGCGAGCGCCTCGCTGCCCAGTGCGCAGACCTCGGCGTCGAAACCCTCGGTCGCGAGGGCGTAGCGGATCGTGTCGGCGATGCCGGGCTCGTCCTCGACGACGAGGATCCGGCGGCGTGCGGTCAGGGCCTCGACGGGCATTGTCCCGCAGAGGGTAGCACTCCGCGGGCGGACCCATCGGCCGGCCGTCAGGCGGCCCGGCGGCGCCTCGGCGGCCGCTCGACCAGCAGCCGGGCCTGGTGGACCGCGTAGACCCGCCAGCTCACGATCAAGATGTCGGCGATCATCGACAGCCGTTGCCAGGCGCCGCGGAACAGGCCGCGCTTGCGCTCCTTGATCACCTGGCCGAGTCCCTTGACGACGGTGAAGCCCATCCGGTGGCCGTTCGCCTTGGCGAAGAAGTTGAGCGCGATATCGATCTGGAAGTTCTTCTTGAATGCGTCCGGAACGTCCAGCCACAACGCGCGCGTGACCGTCCTCTCCCCGCCGATCAGCGGCGAGAAATGGAGCAAGCGGTTTGCCCAGTAGGTCTTGCGCTTGCGGATGCCCACGAACATGTCGAACCTGCCGGCCGTGACCGGTCGGAGCAGGCTGGAGACCATGTCCTGCGTCAGTCCCGTCAGGTCGGCATCGGAGAAGAAGATGATGTCGTGACGGGCGGCGGCGACGCCGAGCGCCATGGCGGCGGCCTTGCCGCCGTTCCGCTTCATCGCGATCACCTTCGCCCCGGCGGCACGTGCGAGGCAGGACGTCTCGTCGGTCGAGGCGTCATCGACGACGATCACCTCGTCGATCAGGGGATGGCCGACCAGGGCGGCGAGCACGCCGGAGATCGTCGATGCCTCGTCGCGCGCGGGCACGACGGCCGAGACGAGCGGATGACTTTCGCGGTATCGCCGATGCATGGCAACAGCAGGCCATGCGCCCCGGGATCCGGGCTGTAGGACGCGAATCCCACTCGGCAGGGAATAGCCCCGAAATTCACGTCAGGCCACCCGGGCGGAACGGAGGCCGGCTGCGTGACCGCGCGGGCAGCTCGCCCATCGCGCCGCGCCCTGCTGAGCCGCGCCTTTCAGATCAGCCGGGTATCGACAAACCGTGCTTCTCGATTCGGTAGCGCAAGGCATCGCGGCTGATGCCGAGCAGCCGCGCAGCCTGGCTGACGTTCCCGCGCGACGACTCCAGGGCTTTCAACAACGCCTCGCGTTCCAGCTGGTCCAGGCTCGGAGCCGCCGCTGCCGACGCGGCGCCCGAAGCCGCGGGGAGCCAGTCCAGGTCAACCGACTCGATGACCGGGCCGGTGGTCATCAGCACGGCCTGTTCCATGACGTTGCGCAGTTCGCGTACGTTGCCGGGCCACCGGTGATGCAGGAGCGCGCGGCGCACGTCGGCCGAGAGCGACAGTCCCTCCCTGCCGTAGCGCCGGGCGTGATGCGCGAGGAAATGATCGGCGAGCTGCAACAGGTCCTCGCCGCGATCCCGCAGCGCGGGGATCGCCAGATGGACCATCCGGATGCGGAAGAACAGGTCGGCCCGGAATTTCCCCTCCGCAACACGGGCATCGAGCTGACGATGCGTGGCGGCAACGATGCGTACGTTCACCGCCTGGTCGCGCAACCCGCCCACCCGCCGCACCGAGCGATCCTCCAGCAGGCGCAGCAACTTCGCCTGCAGCGCCAGTTCCATGTCGCCGATCTCGTCCAGGAACAGGGTGCCCCCGTCGGCAGTCTCGACCAGGCCGAGCTTCTTCGACTTCGCATCGGTGAAGGCGCCGCGCTCGTGGCCGAAGAGTTCGGATTCGAGCAGTTGCGCCGGTATCGCCGCGCAGTTGATCTCCACGAACGGATGCTCGCGGCGCGGACCCTCGAAGTGCAGGGCGCGGGCGACGAGTTCCTTCCCGGTACCCGTTTCCCCGGTGACCAGGACCGCGGGCGGATTGCCGTCACGCAGCGCATGGTCGCCGGCGACGACCTTGCCGATCGAGGCGCGCAGTTGCTGCATCGCGGCGCATTCGCCGACCAGCTTGTCGAGGCCGCTGGTCCGCTCCTCCCGCGCACGATAGTAGGCGAGCGCCTCGGTCTGGCGCTCCTCGCGGGTCAGCTTCTCGAGCATGAGCCGCAGCTCCGACAGGGAAATCGGCTTGGTCAGGAAATCGTAGGCGCCGGCCTTCATCGCGTCGACCGCCAGCTCCACCGAAGCATGACCGGTCATCATCACGATGCGCAGGCGCGGGTCGACCTCGCGCAGGCGTTCGATCGCCTGCAGGCCGTTCATGCCCGGCAGGTTGAAATCCAGCAACACGACATCCGGCCTGAATGACTCGAGGACGCGCAGTGCTTCCTCGGCCGATCCGGCGCTGCGCGCTTCGTAGCCGCTACCGGCGAGGAAGCTGACGATGTTGCGGGCAAGCGCCGCCTCGTCCTCGACCACGAGTACGGCAGTGCTCACGGACCGTACACCGGCAGCTTCAGCCGGGCGGTCGTCCCCTCGCCCAGGCGGCTTTCGAGCGCGATGTCGCCGCCGATGCGCCGGACGATGCGACGCGCAAGCGGCAGGCCGACACCGAGCCCTTGCGCCTTGGTGGTGTGGAAAGGCTTGAATGCGCGCGCCAGCTGCTGTTCGGTCATGCCGGGGCCGTCGTCCCGCAGTTCGATCGTGACGACGCCTCGATGTTTCGCGGTGCCGAGCACCGCCAGCCTGCCGCCGTCAGGCATCGCCTCGACGGCATTGGCGATCAGGCTGCCGAACAGCTGGCCGAGCAGGATCGCGTCGCCGCGAACGTGCGGGAGCGCGACGGGCAGGTCCACCACCGTTGCGATCGAGCGGCGCCGCATCTCGCCGGTGAACCTGCCGAGGCATTCGAGGACCACCGCCCCGATGTCGACCGGGCTGCGCTCGCCCGGCGGCAGGTGCACGTAGGTCAGCAGTTCGCGTACCCAGCGCTCCAGCCTGTCCACCTGATCCATGATGTCCGACGCGGCTTCACGACCGGACACGCCCGGTGGCCCGTCGCGCAGGATCTCTGCGGAGGTGCGGATCACCGACAGGGGATTGCGCACGCCGTGAGCCACGGCCGTGCCGAGGTCGCCCATGGCCGCCAGCGCTTCGGCGTCCGCGAGGCGCCGTTGCTGATCGACGATCATCGCGTCCGCGCGTCGCACGAGCGGCAGCAGGGCGGCGAACAGCAGTGCCGCGGCTCCCAGGGCTCCCGCCCAGATGAGCCGCTGTCCGGAAGTGATCGTCTCGTGGAGCAGCCCGGCCGCGCGATAGAGTTCCACCACGCCGACCACGTCGTCGCGCGAAGGCGTGAGAACCGGAACGTATACCTCGATGAAGTAGCCTGCGCTCGAGGCCAGGTTCGAGTGCTCGGCCTTGCGCAAGTGCTCCCCGTCGGGCGACTCCTCGTGAATTTCCAGCGCCCCGGCAAGGGCGGCGTCGAGTTCGTCGTTTGCAGAGCTGGCGAACGACCGGCCGGCCAGCACCGGATCGCTCGACCAGATTACCCGCCGGTCACGCGAGTAGAGGTTCGTCCTCAGCACGTCGGGCGAGCGCGAAATCTGCGCGAGCAGCTGTTCGAGATAGGGGCTGTCGCCCGGCTGCGGGCTTTCGAAATAGGCGGCGGCATCTTCGACGTCGATGATCCCCTGCACGAACTGCTCGGTGAGCCGCCCGTCCTGCTCCAGCATCCGGTCTTCGAGCAGCCGCGACAGCAGAAAGGCGCCGGTCACGGCCAGGGCGGCGATCGACGCCAGCCCGACGGTCGTGAACCAACGGCTCAAGCTGAACACCACCGGCCGTTCCCCGCCGTGCGGCGAATCTTCAGGAATGGGACGCGCCTTCACCTGTGCGGCTCTGCTGGCCGACTTCGGATCGGCCTTTTGTGTGGGTGATAGTACACCACAGTTGGGTATAACAACCCCAAATACAGCGATAAATTTGAGCCAACCGAGGCGCGGAAGCGGAGCAACCGCTTCGTCTCGAAGAAAATTAATGGCTGGCAATCAAGGAGTTGGGGAGTCAAGCACGACCTGCGAGGGCGGATTGGCACGCGCCTTGCTTTGAGGCGGGGGCAATCTTTTTTTCTCAACAGGAGACCTGACCATGAATTTCAAGACGATCCTCGCAGCCTCCGCCCTCGCTTCCCTGGCGTTCGCATCCTTCGGCGCCAGCGCGGCCGATGTCGAAGTCCGCTGCGAGAAGCGCGGCTCCCGGTCCAAGGCGTCCGTGGACGGTTCGAACCTGCAGCGCGGGCAGTACCGTGCCGTCCTCAAGTCCGGGACCAAGACCGCCCGTTCGCCGAGCGAACAGACGATCGGCGATGAAGTCGAGTTCGACTTCGACAGCAACGCGAACGACATCGCCGAAGGCGCAACGGCGATTCCGGCCAACTTCATCGTCGATGGCCGGGTGAAGGGCTACCTCATCAATGCCAGCAACCAGCGCGTCACGCCGGTCGTGACCGCGATCTGCCGCATCCGTCGCTGACCCGCATCCGACGCCGGCAAGAAAAAACCCCCCGACGTTTCCGTCGGGGGGTTTTGTTTAGGATCCTGGCAGTGACCTACTCTCACCTGGCCTACGGCCAAACTACCATCGGCGCAGAGCGTTTTCACTTCCGAGTTCGGAATGGGATCGGGTGGTTCCCGCCCGCTATGACCGCCAGGAAAACTGTCGCCTGCGCCGTCGATCGCGACGGCGCGGGCCTGACCGGAATGTGGAGAAACACGATGTGTCGCACTCACGGAGCCTCAGGCTCCTTGGGTGTTATATGGTCAAGCCTCACGGGCAATTAGTACTGGTTAGCTGAAGCCGTTACCGGCCTTACACACCCAGCCTATCAACGTCGTCGTCTACGACGGCCCTTCAGGGGGATCGAGTCCCCAGGGAGATCTCATCTTGGGGGGGGCTTCCCGCTTAGATGCTTTCAGCGGTTATCCCGTCCGCGCATAGCTACCCGGCAGTGCCATTGGCATGACAACCGGAACACCAGCGGCGCGTCCACTCCGGTCCTCTCGTACTAGGAGCAGCTCACCCTCAAATCTCCAACGCCCACGGAAGATAGGGACCGAACTGTCTCACGACGTTCTGAACCCAGCTCGCGTACCACTTTAATCGGCGAACAGCCGAACCCTTGGGACCTGCTACAGCCCCAGGATGTGATGAGCCGACATCGAGGTGCCAAACTCCTCCGTCGATGTGGACTCTTGGGAGGAATAAGCCTGTTATCCCCGGAGTACCTTTTATCCGTTAAGCGATGGCCCTTCCATACAGAACCACCGGATCACTATGACCTGCTTTCGCACCTGCTCGACATGTTCGTCTCACAGTCAAGCACCCTTGTGCCATTGCACTCTGTGCGCGATGACCGACCGCGCTGAGGGTACCTTTGCACTCCTCCGTTACTCTTTAGGAGGAGACCGCCCCAGTCAAACTGCCCACC
>Ga0268299_1000499_pt1:80000-118884 | contig 118884 bp, 112 predicted proteins | sample NOBtaG_FD_193484 | JGI IMG/M metagenome (GOLD analysis project Ga0268299, IMG submission 193484) | Activated sludge microbial communities from bioreactor in Nijmegen, Gelderland, Netherland - NOB reactor | ecosystem: Engineered > Bioreactor > Aerobic > Activated sludge | place...
CAGCTCGTCGGAGATCGACATGAGCTTGCCGAACATCTCCGTGGCGGGCTCGTGGATGCCGATGTAGTTGCCGAGGGACTTGGACATCTTCTGCACCCCGTCCGTCCCTTCGAGCAGCGGCATGGTCAGGACGACCTGGGGCTCCTGGCCATAGTCGGCCTGCAGACTGCGGCCGACCAGCAGATTGAATTTCTGGTCCGTGCCGCCGAGTTCCACGTCGGCCTTCAGGGCGACGGAGTCGTAGCCTTGCACCAGCGGATACAGGAATTCGTGGATGGCGATCGGCTGCTGCGACTTGTAGCGCTTGGCGAAATCGTCGCGCTCGAGCATCCGGGCCACCGTGTACCGGGCGGCCAGCTCGATCATGCCCGAGGCGCCCATCGCGCCGAACCAGCGGGAATTGAAGTCGATGACGGTCTTTTCCGGGTCCAGGATCCTGAAGATCTGCTCCTGGTACGTGCGGGCGTTGGCCTGGACCTCCTCGGGGGTCAGGCGCGGCCGGGTCGCGTTCTTGCCCGAGGGGTCGCCGATCAACCCCGTGAAGTCGCCGATCAGGAATATGGCCGTGTGCCCGAGCTGCTGGAACTGGCGCATCTTGTTGATGAGCACGGTGTGTCCCAGGTGCAGGTCGGGGGCGGTCGGGTCGAAACCGGCCTTCACGCGCAGCGGCTTGCCACGGGCGAGCTTCCTGGCGAGGTCTTCCTCGGTCAGGAGCTCGGCGGCGCCCCGGCGCAATTCCTCCAGTTGTGGTCCCGGCTCGAGCATGGTTTCCCCTGCCGGCATCATAACTGTGACGAAGTACAAAGGCTGCCCGATCAACGGGTTGACCGGACTTCCTGCATTGATTTACCGTCCCGCCCCTAGCCCTTGGAAGTAGCGCTGGTGAACCGACCGTACTTTGTCCAGGCCGCATCCCAGGCCATGGGGGCCCGCCAGCCGCTGCGATTCGGCGTGATCGCTTCCTGCGTCGTGGCCGGCGCGATCTTCGCGGCCGTCGGCGCGCAGGTGCAGAACCCCGTGCTCGAGCCGGCCGGCGACCTTGCGCTGGTTGCCGCAGAGCTGCCCGCCGCGGTCGAACAGATCGCCCCCGCCGCCCCGTTCGAGTTCGTCGCGATCACGATCGGCCGGAACGACACGCTCGACCAGATCTTCCGCGGGTTGCAGCTGAAGCTGTCGGACCTCGCGGAATTGCGCAGCCTGCCGGACGTGCGCAAGAACCTCGACATCATCCGCCCGGGCGACGTCATCCAGCTGACCCACCTCGACGGCGAGATCAAGTCGCTGACGCGCCGCATCGACGAGACGGCGACCTTGTCGGTGACCCGGCCGGACGGCGTGTTCAGCGCGAACATCGTCGAGAACCCGCTCGAGACCGCCGAGCACGCGCTGCGGGGCTCGATCGCGACCTCGCTGTATGAAGCGGTCAACGCGGCGGGGGGCACCAACCGTCTGGCCGTCGAGCTCGCCCACGTGTTCCAGTACGACATCGACTTCGTCAACCAGGCGCAGCCCGGGGACAGCTTCATCGTCGCCTACGAGCAGCAGTTCCAGGACGGCGAGTTCGTGCGCGACGGCGACATCCTCGCCGCGGAATTCGTGAACACCGGCAAGACCTATCGCGCCGTGCGTTACGTCGGGCCGAGCGGCAAGGCCGATTACTACACGCCGGACGGGCGGCCGGTGCGCAAGGCCTTCCTGCGCTACCCGGTCGACTACGCGCGCATCAGCTCGGGATTCAGCCTCGCGCGCCGTCACCCCGTGCTGAACCGCGTGCGCGCGCACAAGGGCATCGACTTCGCAGCCGCGACCGGCACGCCGATCAAGGCGGCCGGCGCGGGCCGCATCGTCAGCCGCGGCCGCAACGGCGGCTACGGCAATGTCGTCGTGATCGACCACGGCAAGGGCATCACGACGCTCTACGGCCACATGTCCCGCTTCGCGAAGGGCCAGGGCGTCGGCACGCGCGTATCGCAGGGCCAGGTCATCGGCTACGTGGGCATGACCGGCCTCGCCAGCGGGCCGCATGTGCACTATGAATACCGTGTCAACGGCGTGCACAAGAACCCGGCTCGCGTGACGGTGCCGAAGGCGGACCCGATTCCCGAGAGCCAGATGCCGGACTTCCGGATGCAGACGGCGCCGCTGCTCGCGCGCCTGGACGCGCAGGCGCCGCCCGCCGTACAGGTCGCGGCGACGCCGGCTCACGCCGCCAGCCGCGCCGGGCGGTAGCAAAAGGGGACGCACCCCTTTTCCCAACACATCGTCCAATCGCAGGATTGGCCGCAGCCTCAAGAAAAGGGGTGCGTCCCCTTTTGTTACGTCGAGAACGACGACCCGCAGCCGCAGGTGGTCGTGGCGTTCGGATTGCGGATCACGAACTGCGCGCCCTCGAGGTCCTCGCGGTAGTCGATTTCGGCGCCGGCGAGGTACTGGAACGAGAGCGGGTCGACGAGCAGGGTCACGCCCTGGTTGGGAAACTCCGCGTCGCCTTCCTCGACCTTTTCATCGAACGTGAAGCCGTACTGGAAACCGGAGCAACCGCCGCCGGAGACGAACACGCGCAACTTCAGCTTCGGGTTGCCTTCCTCGCGGATCAGCTCCCCGACCTTGCGCGCCGCCGCGTCGGTGAAGACGAGGCCATCGCTGCCCTGCGCTGTTTCGCCCAAGTTCCCGCTCCAATGACGGCGCAAGCCGTCCCCGAATTCTAGGCGCCGGCCCCCGGGGGGTCAAAGAACCGGCGTATCCACGCCGCCTTCCACGCGCCAGTCGAACGTCTGCTTCGTAGGCTCGGGGTTGCGCCCCAGCTGGAACGAGACGTGGAGGCGCTCGGGCCGGAAATCCAGCGGCAGCTCGATCGGGACCTCGATCTGCTGGAAGAAACGGAGCGAGAACGGGAACTGCTTGCGTCCGTCGACTTCGATTTCCGGCAGGGAGAGCGTCGCCGGCTCCGTGCCCTGCAGGCCTTCGACCGAGAACGTGACCGTGCCGTTGGCGACCGTGTCGCGGGTCGCGGCCTGAACCAGGGTGATGAGCACCAGGAACCGCCGCTCCTCCTCCGGGCGGATCCGCAGCTCCTGCACGCGCAGGACGCCGGAGCCGTACTGGCGCACCACGAGGCCGCGGTAGAACTCCAGTTCCTGTTTCTGCCGCGCCGTCTCGGCCTGCAGTTCGCCCATCATCTGCTGCGCATCGGACTGCGCCTGGCGGTCGACCTGCTGGCCGACTTCGGCGACGGCCACCCGTTCGCGCAGCGACTCGTTCTCGTCCGTGAGCGACTGGTTGCGCTGCTGCAGTTCCAGGCGCTCGAGCATGGAACTCACGATGAAGTGGCCCGAAGTCGCGCGCCCGAGTTCGAACGTCCCGTAGGCGAGGGCCAGGATCCCGACCGCCACCAGGATGCGCCTGAAGGTGATTCCCGCGCTCATCTCGCCCGCCGGAGCGCGCCGCCGCTACAATCGCCCCACGGACGGGAGCGACCGGCGATGCCCTGGATCAAGGCCTGGCACGTGATCTTCATGGTGACCTGGTTCGCCGGTCTCTTCTACCTGCCGCGGCTGTTCGTATATCACGCTTCGACGACCGATAGCGCAGGCATCGAGCGCTTCCGGGTCATGGAGCGGCGCCTGTTCGCGATCATGTCCATCGGCGCCGTCATGACGGCCGCGTTCGGGACATGGCTGATCGCACTCAACCCGGCGCTGCTGGGCGCGGGCTGGATGCGGCTGAAACTCGTCCTGGTGGCCTTGCTCATCGCCTATCACGCCTGGAGCTGGCGCCTGATGCGCGACTTTGCCGCAGGGCGCAACGCGCGCAGCCCGCGCTGGTATCGCTGGTTCAACGAGGTGCCGTCACTGCTGCTCATCGGGATCGTGCTGCTCGCGGTCGCCCGGCCGTTCTGACTCAGGATCCGGAATCGGGGGCAGGCGCGCCGACGCGCTCCTGCCACCACGGCGGGTAAGGCGGCAGCCCTTCGGGAAAAGCGCACGCGCCCAGTTCGTGCAGCGCGCGCGAGTAGACGCGCCGCTTGAAGTAGATCACGTCGTGCACGGCATCCCACCAGTCGACCCAGCGCCAGCGGTCGAACTCCGGCGGCTGCTCGGTGGCATCGAAGCGCAGCGCAGAATCCTCGGCGCCGAGCTTCAGCAGGTACCAGCGCTGCTTCTGGCCGATGCACAGCGGGCTGGAATCCCGCCGCACGAATTGCGGCGGCAGGCGGTAGCGCAGCCAGTGCCTCGTGCGCGCGAGCTCGACGACCTGGTCCGGGCGCAGGCCCACTTCCTCGGCGAGCTCGCGGTACAGCGCCTCCTGCGGACGCTCGCCGCGGCGTATGCCGCCCTGCGGGAACTGCCAGCCGCGCGCGTTGACGCGGCCGCCGATGAACACCTGGCGGTCGTCGTTCATCAGGACGATGCCGACGTTGGCCCGGTAGCCGTCGGCGTCGATGTAATCCGAGTCGCGGTCCATGCCCGGGATTTTAATCGGCTAGAGTGAGCGCATGGGGAGGATGCGCGCAAGGACCCTGGTGGCGCTGCTGGCGGTCGCGTCACTCGCGGCGATCGCCGCTTCGCTGACCCTCGGCAGCTCCGGGCTGGACGCGCCTTGGCAGCGCCTCATGCAGGGCGACCCGCTGGTGCGCACGATCGTCTGGGAGCTGCGCATGCCGCGCGCATTCGCGGCATTCGGGGCAGGCGTCGTGCTCGCGCTCGCCGGCGTGCTGATGCAGGCGCTGCTGCGCAACCCGCTCGCCGACCCGTACGTGCTGGGCGTCTCGGGCGGAGCCGCGGTCGGCGCCCTCGGCCTGATGCTGGCGGGAGCGGCGGGACTCGCCGTCGACGCCGCCGCCGCGGCCGGCGCCCTCGGCGCAATACTGCTCGTGTTCGCCGTCGCGCACGGACCCGGGGGATGGACCACGACGCGGTTGCTGCTCACCGGCGTGGTGGTCGCCGCAGGGTGCGGCGCGATCGTGAGCCTGCTGCTCTCGCTTTCCGACGACCTGCGCCTGCGCGGGATGCTCTTCTGGCTGCTCGGCGATTTCGGCTACGTGCGGACGCCCTGGTGGCTGCTCGCGCTCGCGCTCGTCGCCATTCCCGCCTGCCTGCTCGCGGCGCGGCCGCTCGACGCGCTCGCGCGCGGCGAACTGCAGGCGCGGCTGCTGGGCGTTCCCGTGCGCGGGCTGCGGCTCGGCATCTACGTCGCCGCCTCCGTACTCACCGCCGCCGCCGTCACGACGGCCGGCAGCATCGGCTTCGTCGGCCTCGTCACGCCGCACCTGGTGCGCCTGCTGGTCGGCTCCTCGCACCGCGCGGTGATCCCGGCCGCCGCGCTGGCCGGTGGCATGCTCCTGGTGGTCGCGGACCTCGCCGCGCGCACGATCGTCGCGCCGCGCCAGCTGCCCGTGGGTGCCCTCACCGCGTTGATCGGCGTGCCGCTGTTCCTGTGGCTGATGCACCGCCGGCGGGGGTAGTAACGAAGGGGACGCGCACCTTCGCGAATCATGAAGGTGCGCGTCCCCTTCGTTATCGCGGAAAGCCGACTAGGTGCTGGGCGTCGAGGCGGATGCCGATGCGTTCGCCGATGGCGTGGTCGTGGTGGCTCGGCACGAAGCACAGCACGGGCGCGCCCGACGGCAGGCGCAACCGGTAACGGAACTCCGCGCCGCGGAACGCGCGTTCCACCACCTCGGCGCGCAGCGCACTGGCATCGTCGTGGATCACGTCGTCGGGGCGCAACAGCAGGTCGACGTGCGTGCCGACCGGCTGGTCCGTCGTGAGCTGTCCCTCGATGACGCCGAGCTCGGTGGAGACGCGCCCCGGTCCGAGCACCGTCCCCTGGATGAAGCTGCCCTCGCCGATGAAATCGGCCACGAAGCGCGTCGCCGGCTCGTGGTAGAGCTTCCACGGCGCATCCCACTGCTCGAGCCTGCCCGCGCGCATCACGCCGATCTCGTCCGCGATCGCGAAGGCCTCGCGCTGGTCGTGGGTGACGAGCAGCGCCGTCGCTCCCTCGGCGACGAGCGCCGTACGCAGCTGCTGGGCGAGTTCCATGCGCACGTCGGCGTCGAGATTCGAGAACGGTTCGTCGAGGAGCACCAGTCGCGGCCGCGGCGCGAGCGCACGTGCGAGCGCCACGCGCTGCTGCTGCCCGCCGGAGAGTTCGTGCGGCAGGCGCCGGGCCTCCGCGGCGAGGCCGACCAGCTCGAGCAGCTCGCCTGCACGCCGCCGGCGCGCGCCGGCATCCGCCTCGCGCAGGCCGAACGCGACGTTGGCCAGCGCATCGAGGTGCGGGAACAGCGCGAAATCCTGGAACACCATGCCGATGCGCCGCCGCTCGGGCGGCACCCAGCGTCCCGGGCCGGCCAGCAGTTCGCCGCCCGCCCGGATCGCGCCGGCATCCGGCCGCTCGAAACCGGCGATCAGCCTCAGGACCGTGGTCTTTCCGGAACCCGACGGACCGAGCAGGCAGCCGATCTGGCCCGCCTCCACGACGAGCGAGAGCCGGTCCACCGCCGCGACGCCGGGAAACGACCGCGATACCTCACGCAGCTCGAGCCGCACGCTCCATCCTCCAGACCAGCAGCGCCACCGGCAGCATGCCGGCGGCGACGATCATGAGCGCCGGGAGCGCGGCGCGCTCCCAGTCACCCTCCGCGGTCATCTCGAACACGCGTACGGCGAGTGTGTCCCAGCCGAACGGCCGCGTCATCAGCGTGATCGGCATCTCCTTCATGACGTCCACGAACACCAGCAGCAGCGCGGTGCCGAGACCCGCGCCGAGCAACGGCAGGTGCAGCCGCGCGACGAGTTCGCCGGTGCGCAGCCCGAGCGACCGCGCCGCCTCCTCCAGCGAAGGGCGGATGCGCGCGAAGCCGCCCTGCACCGGCACGTTCGCCACCGCGAGGAAGCGCGCCACGTAGCCGAACAGCAGCGCGGCGACGGTGCCTTGCAGCCAGAGTCCCTCGTGACCGGTCAGCGATCGCCACGCCGCGTCGATCCCGCCGAGCGCCGTCACGACACCGACCGCGAGGACGGTACCCGGGATCGCGTAGCCGAGCGTCGCGACGCGCGCCGCCGCGCGGGGCACGCGGCCGGCGTCGAAGCGGGTCGCGTAGCCGAGCACCACGGCGAGCGCGAGGCAGGCGATCGTCGCCATCGCGGCCAGCGCCAGCGTGCGCAGCGTGTAGTCGAGGTAGCGCGCGTCGAAATCGAGCGGCGCAACCCGGATCGCCCAGCGTGCCAGTGCCAGGGCGGGCAGCACGAACCCGAGCGCGAAGACCGTCGCGGCAAAGCCGAAGGCGGCCCAGCCGCGCGCGCCCGGCAGCGCGAGGCGAGAGGGCGCCTTGCGACCGGAATCGGCCGGGGCGTAGCGGGCGTGCCCCCGCGCGAAACGCTCAGCCACGAGCGCGAGGGCGACGAACGCGAGCAGCAGCAGCGCGAGGCCGAGCGCGGTCTCGATCGAAAACAGGCCGTACCAGGCCTTGTAGATCGCGGTCGTGTACGTGTCGAAATTGAAGACCGAAACCGCGCCGAAGTCGGCGAGCGTCTCCATCGCGACGAGCGCCGCGCCGCCCGCGAGCCACGGCCGCGCCAGCGGCACGGCGACGCGCATCAGCCCCGACCAGGGCCCGAAACCGAGCGACTGCGCCGCCTCGAGCACGCGCGCGCCGTGGGTCAGGAACGCGCCGCGCGCCAGCAGGTAGACATACGGGTAGCCCGCGAGTCCCAGCACCGCGATCACGCCGCCCGTGGAACGGATCGGCGGCAACGCGAATTCCGCGCCAAACCACCCGCGCAGCGCCACCGGCACGGCGCCCGCGTAATCGAGCGTCGCGACGGCGACGAAGGCGAGCACATACGCCGGCATCGCCATCGGCAGGAACAGCGCCCAGGAAAAGAAGCCGCGCCCGGGAAAGTCGCAGGCCGCCGTCATCCAGGCAAGCGAGGTGCCGAGCGTGACCGCGATCGCGACGACGCCGACCACCAGGATCGCCGTGTTGGCGGTCACGCGCGCGAGCACGTGCTCGGTCAGGTGCGACCACAGGGCGGGATCGGCGCCGGTCGCACCGTGGATGACGGCCGCGAGGATCGCGGCCATCGGCAGCGCGACCAGGATTGCGGCGATCGCCGGGCCGGCGCGGGGATGCAGGGAATCCACGGCCGGCTCCCGCGCGTCAGCGCCAGCCGACCCGGTCGATCAGCATCACGGCGGCGGGCTGCGTCTTGCCGATCAGTCCGACATTGACCTCGTTCGGCTTGAACGCGCCCCAGGCCTTCACTTCGGGCAGGGGCTCGACGCCTGCATTCGCCGGAAACTCGAAATTGACCGCGGCGAAGCGCTGCTGGATTTCCGGCGAGGCGATCCACTCCAGGAAACGCACGGCCTCGGCGCGGTTCTTCGCGTGCTTCGTTACGCCGCCGCCGGAGATGTTGACGTGCGTGCCCTTGCCGTCCTGGTCCGCCCAGAAGAGCTGCACCGGCAGGTCCGGCTGCTCGTGCTGCAGCTTGCCGAGGTAGTAGCTGTTCGTGATACCGACGTCGCATTGCCCGGCGGCGATCGCCTTCAGCATCAGCGTGTCGTTCGAGAACGGATCCGCGGCAAGGTTCGCGATCCAGCCGCGCACCATCCGCTCGGTCGCCTGCTCGCCCAGGTCGTTGATGAACATGGCGACGAGCGACTGGTTGTAGACCGCCTTGCCGCTGCGCAGGCACAGCTTGCCCTTCCAGCGCGGCTCGGCGAGCGCGGCATAGGTCGAGAGGTCCGCAGGCTTCACGCGCGCGGTCGAGTACGCGATCGTGCGTGCGCGCACCGCAAGGCCGAACCAGTGGCCGTCGGGATCGCGCAGGTGAGCCGGGATTGCCGCCTCCAGGACCGGCGAGCGCACCGGCTGCAGGAGTCCGGCCTGCGTCGCGCGCCACAGGTCCCCCGCATCGACGGTGATCAGCAGGTCCGCAGGGGACGCGGCGCCTTCCGCCGTGAGGCGCTGGATCAGCGGTGCGCCGTCGTCCGTGACGAACTTCACGTCGATGCCGCGCTCCCGCCCGTACTCCTGGAACAGGGTCTCGACGAGCTGGTACTTGCGGGCCGTGTACACCACGAGAGGCTCGCCGGCGGCCTGGGCGGGCACGGAAATCACGAAGGCGGCCAGGGCTGCCAGCACGGGCAGTCGCCGCAGCAGGGCGTCAGGGAAGCTCATGAAGGCCTCGATATGGTTAATGAGAATGACTCTCATTAAGCATATCAGGTCTGGCGTGCGGCGGCACGATCCTGGAGGTAGGACTGGCCGCGGCGCATCAGGCGCGCAAAGCCGGCCGCGTCCTGGCTCGCCACCAGGGACTGCACCCGCGTGACGGCCTCGACCAATGCCGCGAGCGACTCGCCGCCGTATTCGTTCAGCGCCTGGATCTCGAAATACAGCGCAGGACTGTCACGGGCGACCAGGGAAGCGACCGCGAGCTGCGCGTCGAAGGTCGTGCTCGAGAGCTTCGCGAGCCGCGGCGCCGCCTCGCCGCTCTCGGCAAGCGCCGTGAAGAAGGCGATGTTGATCGCGTGCGAGAGCCCGAGCACGTAGGCGATCAGCCGGTCGTGGTCATCCAGCGTCGTCACCACCTGCTCGGCCATGGTCGAGGCGAACAGCGCCTGCGCGTCGGCGAGGGCATCCGCCCGCCCGACATCCACGTGGATGATGTGGCGGCCCGACAGCAGGTCGGTGTCCGGACCAAACATCGGGTGCAGCGAGGCGACCCGTACGCCGGCCTCGCGCAGGGCCTCGAGTCCCTTGCGCAGCGGCGTCTTGAGCGAGCCGATGTCGAAGACGAGCCCGGGCGGCCGGTGTCGCGCGAGTTGCTCGAGGATGGAAGCGGTGATCCCGAGCGGAGTCGCGACGACGATCACCTCGTGCGCGAGTTCGTCGGACTGCCAGTCCGTGCGGTGCGCGCGCGTTCCGAGCGGCCCGGACGGGTCCGCGACTTCCACCTCGAAGCCCTGGGAATCGAGGAACTCTACGAACCAGCGGCCCATCTTGCCGCCGCCGCCGATGACCAGCGCGCGCCGCCCCGCGCCCTGCCCCTGCGCGGCGAGCTGCGCCTGCTCCTGGGTCGCGAGCGAGCTGCGGATCAGCAGCCGCAGCAGGTTCTCCGCGAGCGCGGGCTGGAGCCCCAGGCGCTCTGCGGCGGCGCGCGCGTTCATCAGGACGTCGCGCTCGCGCTGGAAATCGCGGGTGGGGTGGCCGGTCGCCCGTTTCGCGCGTGCCACGTCCTCGGACAGTCGCTGGCGCTCGGCGATCAAAGCCAGCAATTCGCCATCGAGTTTCGTCAGCCGTTCGCGCAGTTCGCCAAGATCCATGCAGCAGCCCCCGGGTTCCGGACTGCCCTGTGTACCGGCCCGCCTGCCACCGCGCAAGCGGGCCGGGTGCCGCGGTCCCTCAGCCGCCGATGCGGAAGCTGAAGTACCAGCCGCCGTACGGGTCGTAGGCCCAGTAGTCCGGCCGGTAGCCGCGGCCGTAGTAGAAGGCGGCATCGCGCCAGCCGGCGTCGTAGCCGGAACGGTACGAATAACCGACGCCGTACCCGTAGAAGCCGCTGCGCCGCCAGTGACGATCGTAGCGACCGTGATCCATCCAGTCCCGCCAGGCAAGCTCATAGCCGGAGCGGTAGCCGAAGTCGAGGCGGTAGCGGGACGGCGGGACGTAGCGCCAGTGGCGGTTGTCGTAACCGCGGTAGTGGCGCCAGCCATCGTTGCGCCAGCCGTCGAATTGCCAGCCGCGCCGACGCCAGTCGTCGTCGCGGCGCCAGTCGTCGCGATCCCAGTCACGACGGTTGCGGTCGTGGTCGCGGTCGTGGTCGTGGTCGCGGTCGCGGTCGTGGCGACGATCGCGGTCATGGTCCCGGTCGCGGTCGCGGTCATGGTCCCGGCCGCGGTCATTGTCGCGTTCACGGTCGCGATCCCGGTCGCGGTCGCCCGGGTCGTCGCGCCGGTCGCCGCCCCGTTCGTCCCGACGGTCGTCGCGGTCGGCCGCCGGGGGCGCGCGGTTCGGAACGACGGTCGTGCGCTTGGCGGGCTGCGCCGCCAGGACGGGGCCTGCGACCAGCAGGGCCAGCGAGGCAGCCAAGAGGGATTGCTTGAACATGTCGGCTCCTCCACAGGGTGCGTGGAGCCAGTTTCGTGCGCGCAAGCTGAATCGCCGCTTAACCGTCAGGAGCGCTACCATTTGCCCATGCATGCGCCCTTCCAGACCCTGCCGGATCCCCTGCCGGGCGACCCGATGCCGCTCGCTTCGACCTGGTTCCGACAGGCTTTCGACGAGCAGGTGCAGCGCAACCCGAATGCCATGAGCCTGGCGACCGTGGGAACGGACGGGAAGCCGTCGGCGCGCATCGTCCTGTGCAAGGAAATCGTGGCGGACCCCGGCTACCTCGTCTTCTACACGAACTACCGCTCGCGCAAGGGGCGCGAGCTCGCCGCGCATCCCTGGGCCGCCGTCGTGTTCCTCTGGGACGCGCTGGGCCGGCAATTGCGCGTCGAAGGCCCGGTCGTCCATGCGCTGCCGAGCGAAAGCGACGACTACTTCGCGAGCCGCCCCTGGCGCAGCCGCCTGTCCGCCCTCGCGAGCGAGCAGAGCGCGCCGGTGGCCTCACGCCGGATCCTCGAGGAGCGCCTGCGCGCCGCGGCGGAACGCCACGGTGCGCCGGATCCGTTCAGCGCGCCGGACGACGACCAGGAGCCGGGGCTGCGCCTGCCGCGACCCGCCCACTGGGGCGGCTATCGCCTCTGGGCCGCGGCCGTCGAACTCTGGTGCGAAGGGGAGCACCGCCTGCACGATCGCGCGCGCTGGCGGCGCGTGATCGCGCCCGCGGGCGACGGGCGGTTCCAGGCCGAGCCGTGGCAGCACGAGCGGCTGCAGCCCTGAGCGGGTCGCAGAGTCCCAGGCTCGATTGCCGCGCCGTGGACGTCGCCGTCGCCGGCCGCACGCTGGTGGAGAACCTGGCGCTCGAACTGCAGGGCGGCGAGTTCGTCGCGGTGCTCGGCCGCAATGGCGTCGGCAAAACGCTGACGTTGCACACGCTCGCGGGCCTGCGCGCGCCGGCCCGGGGTGTCGTGCAGCTCGACGGCCGCGACCTGGCCTCATGGCCCGGCCGCGAACGCGCACAGCGGGTCGGCCTGTTGCCGCAGCTCACCGAGGATCCGTTCCCCTCCACGGTCTTCGAGACGGCGCTCATCGGCCGGCATCCGCACCTGCCCTTCTGGCAATGGGAGGACGCACGCGACCTCGACCTCGCGCGCGGCGCGCTGGCGGCCGTCGGGCTCGCGGCGATCTCCGAACGCCCGGTCGAATCGCTCTCCGGCGGCGAACGGCGGCGCCTCGACATCGCGACGCTGCTGGCCCAGGACGCTGCCGTCTGCCTGCTCGACGAGCCGACCAATCACCTCGACCCGCGGCATCGCAGCGAGATGCTGGCGCTGTTCCGCGCGCGCGCCGACGCCGGCGGCCTGGTGATCGCCGCGCTGCACGATGCATCGCTCGCCGCCCGGTCTGCGGACAAGGCGCTGCTGCTGTTCGGCGACGGGCGCTGGCGTTTCGGCGATGCGGCGGCGATCCTGACCGGCCCGAACCTCTCCGAACTCTACGAAGTGCCGGTCGGCGAACTCGACTGGCGCGGGCAGCGGGTGTTCGTCAGCGCTTGAGGTCAGCGGGCGAGCGACTCCAGCAGGGTGTCGTGCAGGCAGCCGTTGGTCGCGAGGATGCTGCGCGACGCGAGCCCGATCGGCCTGCCGTCGAGGTCGGTCACGCGCCCGCCCGCCTCCTCGACGATCACCGTGAGCGCCGCGACGTCGAGGATGCCGACGTCGGACTCGAGCACCGCGTCGATGCGGCCCGAGGCGAGCAGGTGATAGTGGAGGAAGTCGCCGAAGCCGCGGATGCGGTCGAGGCGCGTGATCAGCCGCCCGAAGGCCGGCCAGCGCGGGCCCGCGGCGAGCGTGCGCAGGTTGCCGGTCGAGAGCGTCGCCTCCTCGATGCGCGCGATGCGGCTCACCGCGAGCGGCGCGCCGTCCAGGAACGCGCCGGCGCCGCGCTCCGCCCAGGCCACCTCGCCCCAGGCGGGCGCCGACGACACGCCGAGCTGCAGTTGCCCGCGCCTCATGACCGCGATCTGCGTCGAGAACATCGGGTAGCGGCGCACGAAACTCTTGGTCCCGTCGATCGGATCGACCAGCCAGACGTGCTCCGCGTCGGTGCGCGAAGCGGCGGTCTCCTCGCCGTGGAAACCGTCGTCCGGAAAGCGCGCCGCGACCACGGCCCGGATCGCTTCCTCCGCCGCGACGTCGGCGTCGGTGACCGGCGAGCCGTCCGGCTTGATGCGGGCGGCGACGGCGCCCCGGTAGGCCGCGAGGATCAGTTCCGCCGCCTCCGCGGCGGCGAGCAACGCCGCTTCGAGTCGAGCTGACTGCGTCATCCGGGCACACTGCGGCCTCGGTTGCAGCCCGTCAACGGCGGCCGCTTGACCCACCCGGGTCGCCTGCCCAGAATGGCCCGCGATGACAGGTGCCCCGGGCGCGAGCCCGGGCTAATCGGGAAGCCGGTGAGCGAGCGATCGCGATCCCGGCACTGCCCCCGCAACGGTAAACGGCGCAAGCCGCATCACGCAGGCAATGCCTGCAGCCACTGCCGGTAGCCCCGGTGGGAAGGCGATGCGGACAGCCGTGAGTCCGGAGACCGGCCCGTCAGACAGCGCCAGTCGCGGCGGGCGACCGGGGGTGCGGTGTATCCGCCCTTCCCTTCTCCCCTCCGCGACCGGTGATCGCATACGCACCGCTCGGGAGGAGCCTCGATGAACGTCCTGATCCTGCTTGCCGCTGCCGCGGGCAGCTCTGCCCTCGAACCCGTCGTCGTCACCGCCACGCGCACGGAGCTGCCGCTGCGCGACGTGCTGGCGAGCGTGGAGCTGATCTCCGGCGACGACCTGCTCATGCGCCCGGCCGCCGACCTCGGCGATGCGCTGCGCTTCGTGCCCGGCGTCGAAGTGACCCGGCTCGGGGGCCCCGGCCAGCAGACCTCCATTTTCGTGCGCGGGACCGAATCGAACCACGTGCTGGTGCTGATCGACGGCCTGCGCATGAACCCGGGGACGATCGGCACCGCGGCCCTCCAGAACGTCGCGCCCGAATTCGTCGAGCGGGTCGAGGTCGTCAAGGGGCCGCGCTCGACGCTGTACGGATCGGACGCGATCGGCGGCGTGATCAACGTCATCACGCGCGATGCCGCGGACGGCAGCAGCGTGCAGGCCGGTTACGGCAGCTACGATACGAAGACCGCCAGCTTCCGTGCGGGCCACGCCGGCGAACGCGCGGAATTCTCGGTCGGCGGCGCCTGGCAGGACAGCGAGGGCTTCCCGACGCGCTCCGACGACGCGACCGATCGCGGCTCCGACAACGCCTCGTTCACCGCCGCCGCGAGCGCCGAGGCCGGCATGCTGACCCTCGGCCTGCGCGCCTGGCATGCGCAGGGCACGACGCAATACTCGGACTTCTTCGCCGTGCCCGTCGACCAGGATTTCGAGAACTCGACGGTCGCCCTGACAGCCGGCTTCGCGCCGGGCGGGGCCTGGAATTCGCGCCTGATGCTCGCCTACGCGGTCGACGACCTGGCGCAGAACCAGTCTGCGGACTTCCTCGACACGAATCGCTACACCCTGGACTGGCAGAACGACATCGCGCTGTCGGAGCGCAACACCCTCACCGCCGGCGTGCTCTGGCAGGACGAAGATGCCGAGGCCGAGTCGTTCGGTGCGCCCTACGGCGCCGACACGGAGACGGCGCAGTTCTACCTGCAGGACCAGGCGGCCTTCGGCCCGCACCGGGTCGTGCTCGGCGCCGCGTACACGGACCACGATGACTTCGGCAGCCACGCGACCTGGAACGCTGAGTACGGCTTCGCCTTCGGCGCGGGGAGCCTCGTCGCCGCCTCGGCCGGCACGGGGTTCCGGGCACCGGATGCCACCGACCGCTACGGCTTCGGCGGCAATCCCGACCTCGACCCGGAGGAATCGACCAGCTACGAGGTTTCCTGGCGCCAGGCGATCGGCGAGCGCCAGTCGTTCTCGCTGGCGGCGTTCCGCAACGACATCGACGACCTGATCGATTTCTTCGTCATCGACCCGAACACTTTCGAGGGCGAGAACCGCAACGTCGACCAGGCGCGCATCGAAGGCGTCGAGGCGTCCTGGCGGTACGACGGCGAGGACTGGTCGGCACGGGTCACCGGCACCTGGCAGGACCCGCGCGACGAAACCACCGATGAGCGGCTGCTGCGCAGGGCGCGCGAGTACTTCACGGCCGCCCTTGCACGCCGGTTCGGCGGGCACGAGATCGGCCTCGAGGCGCTCTACGGCGGAGAGCGCCGCGACTTCGGCTTCCCGCAGGCGGTGCTGCCGTCCTACTGGCTGGCCAACCTGTCGGCGCGCATCGCCCTCGGCGAGCGCCTGTCGCTGGTCGCGCGCGTCGAGAACCTGTTCGACGAGGATTACGCGCTCGCAAGCGGCACGAGCCTCTCGGGCGAGCGCTTCTACTACAATGCCCCGGGTCAGAGTTTCCACGGCGCGATCCGCTACGAATTCCGCTGAGGGGGCCGCTTGGGCAACCGGCTGTCGAAGATCTACACGCGCACCGGGGACGACGGAACGACCGGCCTCGGCGACGGCAGCCGCGTGCCCAAGGACGACCCGCGCGTCGAGGCTTACGGCTGCGTCGACGAGACGAACAGCGCGATCGGCGTGCTGCTCGCCGTGCCGGGCATCCCCGGCGACGTCGCGGAACTCCTCACCCGCGTGCAGCACGAGCTTTTCGACCTGGGCGGCGAGCTGTGCATCCCCGGCCATCGCGCCATCGACGCGACGCGCGTCCAGGCGCTGGAGGATGCGCTCGATGCCTTCAATGACCGGCTGCCGCCGCTCAAGGAGTTCATCCTGCCGGGCGGCGGACCTGCCGCCGCGGCGTGTCACCTCGCCCGCGCGATCTGCCGCCGCGCGGAGCGCCGCACCTGGACGCTGGCGCGTGCGCAGGAGGTGGCGCCGGAGCCGCTCCAGTACCTGAACCGCCTGTCGGACCTGCTGTTCGTGCTCGCGCGCGCACTCGCGCGCCACGAGAACGGCAGCGAGGTGCTCTGGAAGCACGAGCGCCGGAAATAAAGGGGACGCACCCCTTTGAGGGGTGCGTCCCCTTTATTTCCGCTTCGCGCGCGCCTCGTCGAGGCGCCGGCAGACGTCCGCCGCACCCTCTGCGATGCGCGGGCTCGGACGCGCGAGCAGGTCGCCGTCCGACTGGAACAGGTTGCCGCGCGCCACGGCAAGCAGGTCCGGGAAGCGCGCCCAGTACGGGGCGGGCGCATCCGTGTCGGTCGACAGGATGACCTCGGGGGCGCGCACCAGCACCGACTCGAGGTCCACGGGCAACGCCTGCGCCCCTGCCTCCGCGAACACGTTCTCGCCGCCGCACAGGCCGAGAATCTCCGTGATGAGGTGCGGCCCGCCCACCGTGAACAGCGGCGCGTCGTCGATCTGAACGAAGACGCGAACCCGCGGCCGGTCGCGGTACCGTTCGCGCAGCGCGGCGATGCGGGCACGGTAATCGCCCGCGGCGCGCGCCGCGGCCTGCCGCGTGCCCGCCAGCTCCCCCATCGCGAGGACACCCGCGGCGACGTCATCCAGCGTGCGCGTCGGGACCTGCACGACGCGGATGCCGAGCGACTGCAGCCGCGCGGCGACGCCCGCCGGCGTGCCGGTCTCCCAGACGACCGCGACGGTCGGCGCGAGCGCGATGATCGCCTCGTAGTCGAGCCGGAAGGCGTCGCCGACCTGCGGCAGGGACCGGGCCGCGTCGGGGAAATCGCTGTACGCGCTCACCGCCACGACCTGCCCGGCGGCGCCGGCGGCGAACAGCATCTCGGTGAGGTTCGGCGCCAGGCTGACGATGCGCTCCCGCGCCGGCGGCGCGGGCTGCGGCGCGCAGGCGGCGAACAGCGCCAGCGCGAGCGAAAATGCGCCTGCGAGCCTGCTCAGGCGAGCACCTCGCGGCGGAAGGCCGCGCCGCGCGCCCGGACGGCGGCTTCCAGCCGTTGCCAGTCGAAGGCCGGGCCCGGGTCCGTTTTGCGGCCGGGCGCGATGTCGCTGTGGCCGGCGATCCAGCCGTCGGCCAGCGAAGGATAGGCGCGCTGCAGCGCGGCGAGGAGATCGGCCAGCGCCTCGTACTGGCGGTCGTCGTACGGGACGTCGTCGGCGCCCTCCAGTTCGATGCCGATCGAGAAGTCGTTGCAGGCGCTGCGGCCGCGCCAGTACGAGGCACCCGCATGCCAGGCACGCTCGCCGAACGGCACGAACTGCGTCGCCGTACCGTCGCGCGCCACCAGGACGTGCGAGGAGACGCGCAGGTGCTGGATGGCCGCGAAATAGGGATCGTGGTCGGGCGGCAGCGCGTTCAGGAACAGCCGCTCGATCCACGGCCCGCCGAAGCGGCCGGGCGGCAGGCTGATCCCGTGCACCACGACGAGTTCGGGCACGAGGCCGCCGGGGCGCGCGTCGCGATTCGGCGAATCGACGACGCGCGCCCCTGCGAGCAGTCCCATGGCGACGGACGCCGTGTTCATGGCGAGAGCTTAGCCCGCGCCTGTGGCCGCTTCCAATCGCATACACTCGCCGCGTGATGCAGGGTCCGAAGAACGCCGCCATCGCCGCCCGCGACCTCGCGGTCGTCTGGCATCCCTGCACGCAGATGCAGGACCACGAGCGCCTGCCGCTGGTGCCGATCGCCCGCGGCGAGGGCGTGTGGCTGCACGATTTCGACGGCCGCCGCTACCTCGATGCCATCAGTTCCTGGTGGGTGAACCTGTTCGGACACGCCAACCCGCGCATCAACGCCGCGATCCGCGCGCAGGCCGAGAAGCTCGAGCACGTCATCCTCGCGGGCTTCACCCACGAGCCGGTGCTGACGCTCTCCGAGTCGCTGGTCCAGCTCGTGCCCTCGGGCCTCACGCGCTGCTTCTGGGCCGACAACGGGTCGGCGGCCGTCGAAGTCGCCGTGAAGATGGCCTTCCACTACTGGCAGAACGTGGGGCGGCCGGGCAAGCGGCGCTTCGTGACGCTCGCGAACAGCTATCACGGCGAAACGCTCGGCGCGCTGGCGGTCGGCGACGTCGAGCTCTACAAGCAGGTCTACCAGCCGCTGCTGATGGACGTGATCACCGTCCCCTCCCCCGACTGCCACGCACGCGAGCCGGGGGAGAGCTGGGAATCGCACAGCCGCAAGATGTTCGCTGCCATGGAACGCACGCTCGCGGAGCGCGCTGACGAGGTCGCGGCCGTCATCGTCGAGCCGCTGGTGCAGTGCGCCGGCAGCATGCGCATGTACCATCCGGCCTACCTCGCACTGCTGCGCGAGGCCTGCGACCGGCACGGGGTGCTGCTGATCGCGGACGAGATCGCGGTCGGGTTCGGGCGCACCGGCACGCTGTTCGCCTGCGAGCAGGCGGGAATCCGGCCCGACTTCCTGTGCCTTTCGAAAGGCCTCACGGGCGGCTACCTGCCGTTGTCGGTCGTGGTGACCACGGAGCGCGTGTACCAGGCGTTCTACGACGACTACCGGAAACTGACGGCCTTCCTGCATTCGCACAGCTACACGGGCAACGCGCTCGCGTGCGCGGCGGCGCTCGCGACGCTCGCGATCTTCCGCGAGGACGACGTGATCGCGCGCAACCGGGTGCTGGCCGGCCGCATCGCCGCCGCGCTCGCGCCGCTCGCCGACCATCCGCACGTCGCGGAGGTGCGCCAGACCGGCATGATCGCCGCGGTCGAATTCGTGCGCGACCGCGCGAGCGGCGAGCGTTACGACTGGCGCGAGCGGCGCGGCCTGCGCGCCTACCAGTACGCGCTCGGCGAGGGCGCGCTGCTGCGCCCGGTGGGCAACGTGATCTACCTCATGCCGCCGTACGTCATCCGGCCGGAGGAGATCGACTGGCTCGGCGGCGTCGTGCGCGGTGCACTGGACGCGGCGTGCGCCTGATCCGCGTGCACGTGCAGGCGCCGCTCGCCGAGGGCGGGCACGTGACGCTCGCCGGCGCGGCGGCCGCCCACGTGACGCGCGTGCTGCGGCTCGGCATCGGCGATGCGTTGACGCTCTTCAACGGCGACGGCGCGGACTACCCGGCGCGGATCGCCGCCCTAGGCCGCGGCACGGTGGACGCCCTGGTGACGGGTCGCTCCGCCGCGCGCGCCGAATCTCCGCTCGCGCTCACGCTGGTGCAGGGCATCGCGCGCGGCGAGCGCATGGACCTCGTCCTGCAGAAGGCCACCGAGCTCGGCGCGGCCGCGATCCTGCCGGTCGCGACCGCGCGCAGCGTCGTCAAGCTCGATCGGGACAGCCGCGCTCGCAAGCTCGCCCACTGGCAGGGCGTCGCGATCGCCGCCTGCGAGCAGTGCGGTCGCGCACGCGTGCCGGCGATCACCGAGCCGCAGCCGTTCGCGCAGTGGCTGGCGGCGCCGCCCGCGGCCCCGGCCCGGCTGCTGCTGTCGCCGGACGCGCAGGCGCGGCTCTCCGTCGCCGCGCGCGGCGCGACCGCCGTCGAGCTGCTGGTGGGACCGGAAGGGGGGCTGGAAGACACGGAGCGGGACGCGGCCGTCGCCGCGGGATTCCTGCCCTGCCGGCTGGGACCGCGGGTGCTGCGCAGCGAGACCGCGGCGATCGCGGCGGTGGCGGTGCTGCAGGCAGTGGCTGGTGACTTGTAGAAGTACCGCGAAGGGGTCAGACCCCTTCAGCGCCACGCGATCACTTCATCCGGGAAAACCGATCGCTGAAGGGGTCTGACCCCTCCGGCAACCCTCACGCTGCGGTGACCGTGGTCTCGTCGGAGATCATTTCCTCGAGGCGTTCGAGGTCGGGGATCAGCGGCAGCTCGTTGACCATGCGGACCTGGCACAGCACGGGCGAACGCTCCGGGAAGGCGCGCGAGTTGTCGGCCGCGATCACCTGCGGGCTGACGCGCACCAGCTGCGGGAAGCCCTGGGTCACGATGCCGAAGTGCCCGGCCGGAAGCTTCTGGCCGAGGCAGGTGAAGATCACGATGCGCGTGCGGCCGCCGATCACCGGGATGCGCTTGCCGCAGGCGCCTTCGAAGGACACCACGGGAACGCCGCGCCCGTTCCAGGACTGCATGCCGAGGTACCACGGCGGCGCGCCGGGCATCTCCTGGAGCGGCTGGAAGCCGGTGACTTCCGCCACGCAGGCGCGCGGCACGAGCAGCCGCTCGTCGAGCAGCGGCACCAGCAGGCCGTAGAGTTCCTGCTCTTCGCTCACGTCGCGGTCCGCCGCACCAGCGGCTCGATCGCCTGCAGCAGCTGGCCTTCCTGGTACGGCTTGCCCAGGTACTCGTTCACGCCGAGCTCGATCGCCCGCGCGCGGTGCTTCTCGCCGACCCGCGAGGTGATCATGACGATCGGCACGTCCTTGAGCCGCGCGTCGTTGCGCACGTGCGAGGCCACTTCGTAGCCGTCCATGCGCGGCATCTCGATGTCGAGCAGGATCACGTCAGGCACTTCGTCCTGCAGCACGGAGACGGCCTCGAGGCCGTCCTTGGCGGTCACGACCCGCATGCCGTTGCGCTCGAGGAGGCGCTGCGTCACGCGGCGCACGGTGATGGAGTCGTCCACGACCAGCGCGAAGACGCGGCGGTCCGCCGGCGGCGCCGCGAGCGGCGCCCGAACTTCGGCGGCCGGCTTGTGGCGCCACTCGGAACGCACCAGCGCGCCGACGTCGAGGATGATGCAGATGCGCCCGTCGCCCAGGATGGTCGCGCCCGAGATGCCGCGGATGCCCGAGATCTGCGGGCCGACCGTCTTGACGACGATCTCGCGGCTGCCGATCAGTTCGTCGGTGACGATCGCGGTCGAGTGCTCGCCGGCACGGACCAGGATGACCGGCACCGCGGCATCGTGCTCGGCGGCGGTGGACGCGGTGCCGCCCACGAAGGACGCCAGGTGCTGGAAGCGGTACTTCTGGCCGCCGTACTCGAAGTTGGCGGACTCCTCGGCCAGGTGGCGCTGCACCTCCGAACGCGGCACGCGCACCACGCCCTCGACCGTCGGCAGCGGCAGCGCGTACAGCTCGTCACCGACGCGCGTCACCAGCGCCTGGCTGATCGCGAGCGTAAACGGCAACCGGACCGTGAACTTCGTGCCCTTGCCGGCCCAGGTTTCCGTGTAGAGCGAACCGCCGAGCTTCTTGATCTCGGTCGCGACCACGTCCATGCCGACACCGCGGCCCGCCGACTGGGTGACCTTGCCCGCGGTCGAGAAGCCTGGCTCGAGGATGAGCTGCAACGCCTGTTCGTCGGACAGTTCCTGCTTGGGCGTGACCAGGCCGAGCGCCACCGCGCGGTCGCGCACCAGCTTGAGGTTCACGCCCGCGCCGTCGTCGGCGACCGTGATGACGACCTCGGAGCCCTCGCGCTTCAGCGCCACGTCGATGACGCCGGTTTCGTCCTTGCCGGCCGCGACCCGCGCCGCCGGCTGTTCGATGCCGTGCACGATGGCGTTGCGCAGCATGTGCTCGAACGGCGCCAGCATGCGCTCGAGCACCTGGCGGTCGAGTTCCCCGGCGGCCCCGCCGATCCGCACCTCGACCTTCTTGCCGGTCTCCGCCGCGGCCTGGCGGGCGATGCGGGTCAGGCGCTGCACGTGGCGCTGGAACGGCACCATGCGCGTGCGCATCAGGCCGCTCTGCAGCTCAGTGACGATGCGGCCCTGCTGACCGAGCAGGTTCTGCACCTCGCGCGTCTGGGTCGCGAGCAGGCCCTGCAGGCTCGCGACGTCGGAGGAAGTCTCGCCGAGCCCGCGCGAGTACTGCTGGATCGAGGAATAGCGGTCGAGCTCCAGCGGGTCGAAGTCGTCGCGCCGCGCACCGGTGTCGACGTGCCGGTGCAGGATCTGCGCCTCGGTCTCGATCTCGAGCTTGCGGAGCTGGTCCTTGAGGCGCTGCACCACGCGGCCGAGCTCGGCCAGGTTGAAGTCGATGGACGACACCTGCTGCTCGAGCCTGGCGCGGTAGATGCTCACCTCGCCGGCGACGTTCAGCATGTTGTCGAGCAGGTCGGCGTCGACGCGGGCGACCTCCGCCCGGTCGGCGCTCGCGTCGCGCACCGGCGGCCCGGCCGGTGCGGCAGCCGCCGCACGCTCTTCGGCCGGCGGCGACGGTGGCGGCGGGCTCTCGGCGACCGGCGGCACGGCGGCGGGCTCGGCAGGGGGCGGCGCGACCACGGGCGGTGGCGCGAATGCGACCGGCGCAGCGACCGCAGGTGCGGCAGCCGGCGTCGGCGTCGGCGCTGGCGGTACTGCCGCGGGCGCAGCAGTTGCGGGCGCTTCGCCCTTCGCCACCCGGCGGATGCGCGTCAGCAGGTCCCGGGCGGGCAGGACCGGCCGGCCGGTGCCCACGAAATCGCGCATGCGCGCCAGCTCGTCCAGGCTCGCCTGGACGACTTCCAGCAAGCGGTCGTCCAGCCCGATGGCCTCGTCACCGAGGCGGATCACCAGCGACTCGAGTTCGTGGCTCAGGTCGCCCATGGCCGCGATGCCGGCCATGCGCGCGCCGCCTTTCAGCGTGTGCAGCACGCGCTTGAGTTCGGTCACGTGCCCGCGGTTGCCGCGCTCCTGACGGAGCGATGCGAGGGCCGCATCCGCCGCCTCGAGCAGCTCGGTCGCTTCCTCGCTGAAGATCGCGGCGACCTCCGGGTCGTAGTCACTGTCGGCAGGCGCGGGTTCCGCCGCTGCCGCCGTTTCCGGGGCCCGCGCCGCGTCGTCCGGCGCCGGCTGCTCGGGCGGCTCGAGATACGGCGGGCGTCCTTCGATGTCGGCGGCCGAAGGCGCTTTCGGCAGCACGCCGTGCACGTCGCGTTCCGGCGCCAGGCCGGCACCGGCGGCCAGGAGCGCCTCCAGCGACAGCCGCGGCGGCGCTTCCGGCGTCGGTGCGGCGACGGGCGGCGGCGGCGGCGGCGCAGGCGGGATCTCCTGGGACACCGCCATCTGCGGCGGCTCTTCCGCGAGGCGCTTCTCGAGCGCCGCGTCCTGCTGCTCGACGCGCTTCACCAGCCGCTCGAGATTCGTGAAATGGCCGGTGTCCTCGTGGACCGCGGCCAGCACGTCCTCGAAGCCGACGACGCAATCCGCGAGCACGGCGAGACCCGCCTCGTCGAACGGGGCGTCGTGGTCGAACATGCGCCGCAACCACTTGTGCAGGGGCTCCGCGAGCCGGATGCTGTGGCGGATGCCGGCGGTGCGGGAAGCGCCGCGCAGGGTGTGGCAGGCGCGGTACAGGTCCTCGGTCACCGTGTGCGTGCCCACCGCGAGCCAGGCGTGCCGAAGGTAGGTGCGGATCACCTCGAGGTGGCTCTGCACCTCCTTCTGGTAGATCTCCTGCAGCGAGGAGTCGCCGCTCTCGGCGTACGCGGCAGGCCGGCCGAGCCAGGGGTCGTCGGCCGGCGGCTCGGGTTCGGGTGCAGGCGCGGGCGCGGCCGGCTCCGCCGGCGCGGCGACCGGCGCCAGCGGGGGCTTCAGGTCGGCGAGGTCGATGCGCTCGGTCTCGGCGAACACGTCCGGCTGCTTGAGCACGAGCGTCGGTTCGGGGGTGGCCGGCGCCACGCGGACGGCCGGCGCGGCCGGACCTGCCGCATGCGACTCGAGGCGCGCGGCCAGCGTGTCGAGGTCAGCGACCTCTCCCGCCCGGCCTTCGAGCTCGGCGACCAGCGCAGGCAGTACGGCAACCGCTTCCTTGAGCGTCGCGAGCATCGGCGCCGAGCGATCGAGGGTGCCGTCGATGACGCGGTTCAGGAGGTTCTCGACCGCCCAGGCGAAGTCGCCGATGCGGCGGGCGCCGACCACGCGCCCGGAACCCTTCAGCGTGTGGAACGCGCGCCGGACCCGGGTCAGCGACTCGCGGTCCGACGGGTTCTCCGCCCACAGCGGGAACAGCCGCCCGATGGTCGCGATTTCCTCGCCCGCTTCCTCGATGAACAGCGCGAGCAGTTCCGGATCGACCGCCGCCCGGCGCTCGGTCGCCTCGCCCGCAGGCACCGCGACGGGCGGAGCGGCGGGCTTCGGGGCGGGCGCCGGCCCGGGCGGGCGTGCGGCCGTCCCGGGGACCGTGCCGCGCAGGAGGTCGAGCGCCGCGAGACAACGTTCGGCGTTGTCCAGCATGTACCACGGGTCGCCGCGGCCCGCCTGCAGCGTTTCCATGTAGTACTCGATGCCGACGATCGCGTCCGCCAGGCGGTCCACGTACTCGTCGTTGCGGGACAGGCTGCCCGGGCCGAGCAGCGCGCCGACGTGCTCGCCGATGCGGCGCATCACTTCCATGGCGCGGTTGCGGCCGAGCAGCAGCAGGCCCGCGGTGATGCCGCGCGCCAGCGTCGGCGCCGCGTCGAGGCCGGCCGGCTCCGCCGTCGGGTCCAGCGACTGGCCGAGCAGCTCCTTGATGCGCGCGAGGTTCACGATGCACTCGCGCAGCACCGTCTCGGTGACCTGGCGGAAATCCGGGTCCGTCTCCGCGCCCGGCGCCGGCGCGCCCGGCGGCATGATGAGCCGCACCAGCGCGTCGTCGAGACCGTCCTCGACGCCGATCAGGGTCGCGGCGATCGCGATCAGCGTGTCCTGCTCGGCCGGCGCCCGGCGCGCGATGATGTCGGAGAGGCGCGCGAGCTCGCCCTGCACCTGCTCGCGCACCGAACCGAGGCCCAGCACGGCGAGCGTGTCGCCGATCTTCTTGAGCAGGTCCACCTGCGGCGCCAGTTCCTCCGGCGGCCCGCCCTTGCGGGTGTACAGGTCGAGGGCGTCCTTGACGCGGCCGAGGTCCTCCTTGATCGCCGCGGCCACCGTGCGCATCAGGCGCACGGACGGAGCCGAAAGCGACTCGCGCTCCTGCTCCACGGATTCGTCCACCGGCAGCAGTTCGCCGAGGCGGAAGGAGCTCTTGACCGCGTCGAGGCGCACGCCGCTCGCGGTCGCGCGCGCGACGTAGAAGAGCAGGTTGTTCAGCAGCTCGATCGGCGGCGTGCCGGCATAGGCCTGCTCGCCCTCCGAATACAGGCGCTTGAGCTCGCGATCCACGTGCCCGAGCAGGCGCTTGACCGTGACGCTCGACTCGAGCCCGCGGGCCCGGAGCGCGTCCAGCAGCGCGCCGGTGACCCACCAGAGCTGGTAGACGGGCGCCGTGGTCGCCACCGACTCCATGCGGTCCGCGACCTCGATCAGCGTGTTCAGGCCGCGGTCGTCGCCGTCGCCGCGGATCAGGCCGAGCAGTCCCGCCTGGAAACGCGGCCGCAGGCGCCGCGCCCACTGCATCACCGACAGCCGGGCGTCCGGCGTGGCCGTTCCCGGGGCGGCAGGCGCCTTCTCCGAGCTGAGGTTGAGCGACAGCAGCGTGCCCTCTGACAAGAGCGGCGCGCCGCGCACCGCGCGCAGGTCGTTCAGCAGCGGCAGCAGCACGAGCGCGAGGTCGCGACCGCCGCCGAGCACGCGCTCGAGGTAGGTGGGCAGCTGCACGCTCGCGCGCATCAGCGCGTCGAGGCCGTCCACGAACTGGCGCGCGTCGGTGTCGTTGCCCGCGAGCCAGCGCGAGGTCTGTTCCATTTCCTCGGCGAGCAGCGCCGCGCCGTACACCTCGACCACGCGCAGCACGCCGCGGGCGGCGCGCATGAGCTCCGCCGCCTTCGCGACGTGGGACTTGTCGGCGGGCGTCTCGGCCGCGGCCTCGAGCGCGATGCGCACGTCGTTCAGCGTCGCGGACAGCTCGCGCGCGACGAGGTGCAGTGCCTGCTCGTTGACCGAGGGGAAACCGGACATGGTTCGTGGATCCCGGCGCTAGCCTGCGCCGCTCGCGGCGCGCCGCGTCTCCGCGTTCTCCGCGCCGACCGGCGCCGGCGCGGGCTTGATCTTGCGACCGGCGGCCTGCGGCAGCAGCTGCGGGAGGCGGAATCCCGAGGCCGACTTGCGCAACTGCGCCGACATGTCCGCGAGCCGGCCGATGGCCGTCGAGGTCGCGCTGGTGTTGTCGGCCGTCTGCTGGCTGATCTCGCGCAGCACCTGCATGGTGCGCGAGATGTGCGAGGACGTGGCGGCCTGCTGGCGCGCGCTCGCCGAGATGTTCTGGACCAGCTGCGCGATCTGGTTCGAAACGCCCTCGATCTCGCCGAGCGCCGCGCCGGCGTTCTCGGCCAGCAGCGCGCCGCCCACGACGTCGGTGGTCGTGCGCTCCATCGAGACCACGGCCTCGTTGGTGTCGGACTGGATGGTGCGCACCAGGACCTCGATCTGCCGGGTCGCGTGCCCGGCGCGCTCCGCGAGACGCTGCACCTCGTCGGCGACCACGGCGAAGCCGCGGCCCGACTCCCCGGCCATCGACGCCTGGATCGACGCGTTCAGGGCGAGGATGTTGGTCTGCTCGGCGATGTCGTTGATCAGCTCGACGATGTTGCCGATCTCCTGCGAACTCTCGCCGAGTCGCTTGATGCGCTTCGACGTGTCCTGGATGTTCTCGCGGATCGTGTTCATGCCGTCGATGGTGCGGCGCACGGCGTCGCCGCCCTTGTGGGCGACGTCCACCGCGTGGCGCGCGACGTCGGCGGAGCGCTCGGCATTGCCGGACACTTCCTCGATCGAGGCCGCCATGGCGCCGACCGCATCGGTCGCCGCGGCGACCTGCCGGGACTGCGCGACGCTCGCCTTGGCGAGGTGGCCCGCCGCGGCCTGCGTCTGACGTGCCGCCTGGTCGAGCTGCATGGCCGTGTCGTTGATCGTCGCGACCAGCTCGCGCAGCGCTTCGATGGCGTAGTTGATGGAGTCGGCGATCGCGCCGGTGATGTCGTCGGTGACCGTCGCCTGCACGGTCAGGTCGCCCGAGGCGAGGCTCGACATCTCGTCCAGCAGCCGCAGGATCGCGTCCTGGTTGCGGCGGTTGCGCTCGGACTCCAGGCTCGCGACCCGCCGCAGGCCGGCCTGCGACGCCCAGGCCCAGAGCGCGCCGGCGAAGCAGAGTGCCGCGACGGCGATCGCGAGCAGCGCGGGCACCCTGCCCGCCATTCCGCCAGCATCCGGGCTCGACTGCGCCTCGAGCGTCTTCGACAGCCGGTCGGCCGCGACGCCGAGGTCCGCGGCCGCGCGCTGCGCCGCCGCGAGCGCGGCTGCCCGTTCCAGCGTCCCCTGAAGCTGCTGCTCGAAGGCTGCGAACGCCTCCTGCACCTCGACGAGGCGGGTCGCCGCCTCGCCCTCGATGGCCGGCACGCCGGCCGTCTTGTCGGCGCCCGCGAGTCCCGCGAGGAACTGCGCGAGCAGCGCCGTGTTCTCGGTGATGCGCCGGGTGACGTCGGCCGGGTTCAGCGCCGCCTCGAGCTGCTCGAGGTCGTCGCCCGTGCGCTGCGCGACCGTCTCGAAGCGCGGCAGGACGCGCATGGCCGGCAGACCGCCCGGCGCGGACACGGCATTGCCGGTCGCGGCCAGCACGCGGCCGAGGATCGCGCGCGACTCCGCCGCCGACTTGCGCAGTTCGCCGGCGACCTCGCGCGCGCCGAGGACCTGCTGGGAGTCGTCGAGCAGCGTGTTCCAGCCCGCCTCTCCCCCGAGGCGACGCGCGCTCTCGGACGACAGCGCGGCGAACGGCGAACGGCCCTCCTCGATCTCGGCCAGCACGCGCTCGAGCGTCTCGCGCGAGGCGGCGAGGCGACCGAAGGCCTCGGCGTCGCCGCGCGCGGCGGCGGCCGCCTGCGCCGGCATGGCGCCCGCCAGCACGGTCAGCTCCGACCGGTGCTCGCGGTAGCCGCGGTCCGCGTTCTCCGCGCGGCCCGCCAGCATGACGAGTACCGCAGCCGCGACCGTGGCGACGAGGCCGCCCACGAGCATCGCGGGCATCCACTTCGCGATCACGAACCGTTCGGGCGCGTTCACCATGCTCGGGTCCCCATCTGCTCCGGCCTCAGTGCGTTCCGTGCAGGAACGCCGGGCTTTCCACCAGCGTCCGCAGGCTCAGGATCGGCCAGGCCTCGCTCCCGCGCCGGAACGACCCGGCGAGGTAATGCTCGCAGCGGATTATCGTCGGCGGCGACTCCGGCGTGAACTCGCGTTCGGCGAAGCGCCGGAACCCGAGCACCTCGTCGACCACCAGTCCGGCCGGGATCTCGCGGTGGTTCACCACGATCACCCGCGTGTTCCGGCCCGGGACGATCTCGCCGCTGCCTAGGTACTGCTTGAGGTCGATCACCGGCAGGAGCTGCCCGCGCACGTTGGCGAGCCCGAGGATCCAGCGCCGCGCGCCCGGCACGCGGGTCACCGGGGTCGGCACGCCCATGACCTCGCGCGCCTCGTCCCGCTCGACCAGGAAAGTCTCCCCGCCCATGCGGAAAGCCACGCCGATCCACTCCTGGGCCGCCGCGCCTTCGCGGGCGCCTGCCGCCACGTCGCGCGCGCGCTTCTCGAGTAGCAGCAACAGCTCGAATGGCCGGTCGCGCAGGGCCCTCAGGGTCGGCTCAGCCTGCATCCGGTCAACCTGTGAGCAGCGCGGCCTGCGCTTTCTCCACGAGTTGCGCCGGCGTCACCGGCTTCACGAGGTAATCGACGGCGCCCTGGCGCATGCCCCAGATGCGGTCGGTTTCCTGGCTCTTGCTCGAGACCATGATGACGGGAATCTTGCGGGTCGCCGGATCGTTGGCGAGCGTGCGGGTGGCGCGGAAGCCGTCCACGCCCGGCATGACGATGTCCATCAGGATGAGGTCCGGACGGATCTCGCGCGCCTTGCGGATGCCCTCCGCCCCGTCCGCGGCGCCCTCGGTCTCGAAGCCGTGGTCTTCCAGCATGCGGCGCATCTGGAACACCTCGGTGGGCGAATCGTCGACGATCAGGATGAGCGCCATGGCAGTCCTCCCGTAACCGTCATTCCCGGCTGACGTGCCGTTCGATCGCGGACAGCAGCTCGTCGCGCGTGAAGGGCTTGGTCAGGTAATGCTCGGAGCCGACGATGCGGCCGCGCGCCCGGTCGAACAGGCCGTCCTTGGAGGACAGCATGATGACCGGGATCGAGCGGAAGACCTTGTTGTGCTTGATCAGCGAACAGGTCTGGTAGCCGTCCAGGCGCGGCATCATGATGTCCACGAACACGATGTCCGGCTGGTGGTCGGCGATCTTGGAGAGCGCGTCGAAACCGTCCACCGCCGTGAAGACCTCGCAGCCTTCCTTGGCCAGCAGCGTCTCCGCCGTGCGGCGGATCGTCTTGCTGTCGTCGATGACGAGCACCTTCAGCCCGCTCAGGCGGAGCCCGTCACTAACGGCCGCTGCACTTTCCATCGGGTTCCTCCGGGAGCGACCACCTTTTAACATATCGGTCCACCCGGCCGCCACGCCGGACCCGCGGCCGCGCGGGCGGTCGGCAGGGATGACAGGTGTACTATGACAAGGCCCCCCGACGTGCAGTATCCGCGTCACATTCCCGCCAATCGGCCGGAGATCCCGGAATGAGTACCCGACCGACCCTTGCGGTGCTGATCGACCCGCTCGAAACCCTCAAGCCGGCGAAGGACTCGACGATCGCCATGCTCAAGGCCGCAGGCAGCCGCGGTTGCGAGGTCCTGGTATTCGGTCAGGGCGACCTGTGGGCCCGCGACGGCCGCGCTTTTGCGCGGCTGACGCCGCTCGAGGTGGTCGGCGACGGCAAGGAGTGGTACCGCACGGGCGAGCCGCTGGAGCGCGAACTCGGCGCCGGGCTCGCGGTCCTGATGCGCAAGGACCCGCCGTTCGACATGGAATACATCTATTCGACCTACCTGCTGGAGCGCGCGGAGCAGGCAGGCGCCCTGGTCGTGAACCGGCCCCAGGGCCTCAGGGACATGAACGAGAAGGCCTACACGGCGTGGTTTCCGGACTGCTGCGCGCCGACGCTCATCACGCGCGACATGGCGGCCATGGAGGCGTTCCTCGCCGAGCACGGCAAGGCCGTGTTCAAGCCCCTCGACGGCATGGGCGGTCGCTCGATCTTCGTGGTCGGGCGCGGCGATGCCAATACGCGCGTGATCCTCGAGACGCTCACCGACGGCGGCCGCCGCTACGCGATCGCGCAGCGCCACCTGCCCGAGATCGCGACCGGCGGTGACGCCCGTATCCTGCTGGTCGACGGCGAGCCCGTCCCCCACGCACTGGTACGCATGCCCGCCGCAGGCGACCACCGCGGCAACCTGGCGGCCGGGGCCCGCGCCGAGAGCCGCGCCCTCACCGAGCGCGACCGCTGGCTGGCTTCGCGGATCGGACCCGTGATGCGCGAACGAGGCATGCTGTTCGTGGGCCTCGACGTCATCGGCGGCTTCGTCACCGAGATCAACGTCACGAGCCCGACCGGCATCCGCGAAATCGAGGCGAAGCACGGCCACGACGTCGGCGGCATGCTGGTCGACGCCGTGCTGGCCAGGCTCGCGAACCGCTGATGCTCGCGAAGGGCATCCCGCCCGGGCCCGGCTCCAGCGACCGCCTGACGGTCACTCTCTTCCTGGCCGGCCTGTTCCACCTGATCGTGATCCTCGGCATCAGCTTTGCGGCTCCGGACACGGATACCGGCAGCGTGCCGACGCTCGAGGTCATGCTGGTCGGCAGCGCGCTGCCGGACAGCGTCCTGAACGAGAGCGCGGACTACCTGGCCGAACGCACCCAGCAGGGCAGCGGCAACTCGCCGGACAGCCGGACGCGCAGGCCCATGGCCGGGAGCGCTGCCGACACGCTCGCCGGCGCGCCGCAGGGCGGCGAGGTCCCGCCGGCACCGGAAGGCGACGCCGCCGGCGACGGCGAGCTGCTGACCGGCGCGGGCGGCGAGCCGCGCCTGGTCGCCGCGGATGCCGATCGCGAGGCGATGCCCGCCGTCCTGCCGCTCGAGACCTTCGCGGGCGCGTCATCGCCGTTCGCGGGCAGCGACCCGGATGCGCTGTTGCAGCTCAAGGGCGCGCCGCGCCGGGAACTGCTCGTCACGCCGAACACCCGCCTGTCCGAAGTGGCGGTCTACCTGGACGCCTGGAAGCGCCGCATCGAACAGGTCGGCACCGTCAACTTCCCGAATGCCGCCCGCCGCAGCAAGCTGTCCGGCAACCCCGTGGTCGAAGTGGTGCTCGCCTCGAGCGGCGGCCTGGTGCGTGCCGACGTACGCCGCTCCAGCGGTTACGGCGAGCTCGACCGCGCGGCGATGGACATATTGAAGCTGGCGACGCCGTTCGAGGCTTTTCCGGAGGAGCTGGCGGCGAAATATGACGTGTTGCGTTTCGCGTACGAGTGGCGCTTCGTCGGCGGAAGGCTCGCGGGATCTTCGGTTGAAGTGACCGCACCGTAGGCCGATACTAGCCGCATGGCGGCTGGCGAATACCTCAACAACCAGTTCCTGGTCGCGATGCCGTCGCTCGCCGACCCGAATTTCTCGCACAGCGTCACGCTCGTGTGCGAGCACAACGAGCGTGGCGCGCTCGGCCTCGTCATCAACCGGCCGCTCGACATGCGCATGTCCGAGGTGCTCGACCAGCTCTCGCTGCCGACCGAGGACGCCAGGCTGCGCGGCATGCCGGTGCTGGCGGGCGGTCCGGTGCAGCGGGATCGCGGCTTCGTGCTGCACCGCCCGGGACCGCGCAGCTGGGAATCCACGATGCGGGTCTCGGACACGCTGCACGTGACGACCTCGCGCGACGTGCTGGCGGCCATGGCGAAGGGCGAAGGCCCGGCGCACGCGGTCGTCGCACTCGGCTATGCCGGCTGGGAGGCCGGGCAGCTCGACGAGGAGCTGCTGCAGAACGCCTGGCTCACCGTGCCCTGCGACGACACGCTGGTCTTCGAACTGCCGTTCGAGCAGCGCTGGCACTCGGCGGCGCGGCTGCTCGGCGTCGAGCTGTCCCGCATCAGCACCCAGGCGGGGCGTGCCTGAGGGCGAGGAGCCCCGGTTTCGCTCCTGCATGGGCGCGAGGACGGTGCTCTCCTTCGATTACGGCCTGCGGCGCATCGGCGTCGCGGTAGGCAACACGCTGACCGGAACGGCCGAAGCGCTCGAGACCATCGCCGCCGCCGAAGGGGTACCCGACTGGCCATCCATCGACCGGGTCGTCGCGGCCTGGCGGCCCGCGGCGATCGTCGCCGGCGTTCCCTATAATATGGCCGGCCGCGACGCCGCCCGCCTCACGACGGCGGCCCTGCGGTTCGCCGACGCGCTGGTCGGCCGGTACGGCATCGAGGTTCACCGGGTGGACGAAAGGTTGACGTCGCGCGAGGCGGAAGACACCTTCCGCGAGCTGCGCCGCAGCGGCGCGAAAGCGAAGCGCGTCCGGCGCGGCGAGGTGGACCGCGAGGCCGCGCGCCTGCTGCTGCTGCAGTGGCTGCGCGCCCTGCCGGCGCAGCCCGGCGCATGAATCCGGCGCTCGCCCAGACCGACGCGGCCGGCCGGCTGCGCCACCTCGTCACGCTCGACGGCCTGCCGCGCACGCTGCTCGAGGCGCTCATCGAACGCGCGGCGGCCTGCGCCGCGGCACCGGCCCGCAGCGACGCCCTCGCCGGCCTCACGGTCGCCAACCTGTTCGGCGAGCCCTCGACGCGCACGCGCGCCTCGTTCGAACTCGCGGCGCTGCGCCAGGGTGCGGACGTCGTCAACCTCGAAATCACGCTGTCCTCGCGCGCCAAGGGCGAAACGCTGCTCGACACCGTCTACACGCTGCTCGCGATGCGGGTCGACGTGTTCGTCATCCGCGATGCCGAGGCCGGCGTGCAGGAAGCCGTCGCGCGCGCCGTGGACGGCCAGGCGGCCGTCGTCTCCGCGGGCGAAGCGCACCTCTCGCACCCGACCCAGGGCCTGCTCGACGCCCTGACCATCCGCCAGGCGAAAGGCGACATCGGCCGGACCCGGGTGGCGATCGTCGGCGACATCGCCCGCTCGCGCGTCGCCCGCTCCGCGCACCGCGCGCTGGCGACGCTCGGCTGCCCGGACCTCCGCATCGTCGCGCCGCGCGCGATGATGCCCGCGGCAGGCGAGTTCGAGGGCGCGCGCCGGTTCGAGTCGATGGACGAGGGGATCGACGGCGCGGACGTCGTCATGATGCTGCGCATCCAGCACGAGCGGGAGGGCGGCCTGCCGGTCGACCTTGGCGCCTATCACGGCGAGTTCGGCCTGACCGCAGCGCGCCTCGCGCGCGCGGCCCCGGGCGCGGTCGTGATGCACCCCGGCCCGATGAACCGCGGCGTCGAGATCGATTCGGACGTCGCCGACGGCCCGCAGTCCCTGATCCGGCGCCAGGTGGCGAATGGGGTCTTCGTGCGCATGGCGGTCCTCGCTGCGCTGGCCGAGACGCGCGCGGCGGCCGCGCGATGAGCGGCGCGCGCGCGCACCGCGGGACGATCTTCCTCGAGGACGCCGCCGTCCTGGAGCATCGCAGTTTTCCCGGCGGCCAGTACGTGCTGCGGCTCGCCGCGCCCCGCTGCGCCGCCGCGGCGACGCCCGGCAGCTTCGTGCACCTGACTTGCGGACCCGACCTGCCGATGCGCCGGCCGCTGTCCATCATGCGCGCCCACGCCGGCGACGGCTGGATCGAGGTGCTCTACAAGGTGGTCGGCCACGGGCTCGCGGACCTGGCGCAGCGCCGCACCGGCGAGACGCTGTCCTGCCTCGGCCCCATCGGACAGGGATTCCGGGTCGACCCCGCGCGGCCGCGCCTGCTCCTGGTCGGCGGCGGCGTCGGCATCCCGCCGATGGTGTTCCTCGCGGAACGGGTCGCGGCGCAGGCCGGCATCAAGTCCCTGGTCCTGATGGGCTCGGAACTGCCGTTCCCGTTCGAGCTCGCCGAATCGCGGCTGCCGGCGCCCGGCCTGCCCGCGGGCGCGACCGCCGCGATGCCGTTCCTCGAGGGGCTCGGCGTCGCGTCGCGCCTGGCGAGCCTCGCGGGCTTCGCCGGCTGCCACCGCGGCTACGTCACCGATCTCGCCGACGCCTGGCTCTCCTCGCTCGACGCGAATGCGCGCTCCGAGGTCGAAATCTTCACCTGCGGCCCGCACGCCATGCTGCTCGCCGTGGCCGCGCTCGCGCGCCGGCACGGCGTGCCCTGCCAGGTGTCGCTCGAGGAAAACATGGCCTGCGGCGTCGGCGGCTGCGCCGGCTGCACGGTGCTCGTGCAGACGCCCGACGGCCCCGCAATGAAGCGCGTGTGCGTGGACGGGCCGGTATTCGACGCCGCGAGCGTTTTCACCGCGGCGTAATTGCGCGTGCGAGCCGGCGGGACTCCCCTCGCTCGCTCAGGGCGGCGACCGCATTCGCTCGCTCGGGTGTCCCGCCGGCTCGCACGCGCGCGATACGCCGCGGCGCGTCACGCGCGCGACGGCCGGGCGGGGTCACGCACGAGCGTCGAGTGGGCGGCGTTCCCGGTCGCGCCGGGAACGGTCCGAGAGAGCGAATGCGGTCGCCGCCCTGAGCGAACGAGGACACGTTCCCGGCGCACCCGGGAACGCAGGCGTCAACCGAAGTTGATGCGGGCTTCCAGATTGGTGCGCGAGTCGGCGTTGTTGAGCGCCTCCTCGATGTCGATCTTGCCCTCCTTGTAGAGGTGCAGGAGCGCCATGTCGTAGTTCTGGATGCCGCGCTCGTTGGACGAGAACATCGCTTCCTTGACGGCGATGACGTCGCCCTTCTTGATCAGGTCCTGGATGTGCGGCGTGTTGAGCATCACCTCGACGGCGGCGACGCGCTTGTTGTTGCGGCCGCGCACCAGGCGCTGCGAGACGATCGCGCGCAGGTACTGCGACAGGTCGAGGAAGATCTGCGCGTGCTGGTCGCGCGGGAACAGGTTGATGATGCGGTCGAGCGTCTCGGCGCTGTTGTTGGCGTGCAGGGTCGCGATCGCGAGGTGGCCGGTACCCGCGAGCGCGATCGCCGATTCCATGGTCTCCCGGTCGCGGATCTCGCCGATCAGGATCACGTCCGGCGCGGCGCGCATCGCGGCGCGCAGCGCCCGGCTGAACGAGCGGGTGTCGAGGCCGACCTCGCGCTGGTTGACGATGGCCTTGCGGTTCTGGTGCAGGAACTCGACCGGGTCCTCGATCGTGAGGATGTGGTCGGTGGTGTTCTCGTTGCGGTGGTTGATCATCGCCGCCAGCGTCGTGGACTTGCCCGAGCCGGTGGCGCCCACCATCAGCACCAGGCCGCGCTTCAGCATGGCGAGCTCGCGCAGCGTGTCCGGCAGCCCCAGGTCGTCGAGCTTGGGCGTGTCGACGCTGATGTAGCGCAGCACCATCGCCGGGAACCCGCGCTGGTAGAAGACCGCGGCGCGGAAGCGGCCGACCCCGGGCTCGGAGATCGCGAAGTCGATCTCGAGCTCGTTCTGGAAATGCTCGAGCTGCTCGGCGCTCATCAGGCCGTAGGCGATGTCGCGTACCGTCTCGGCGTTCAGCACCTGCTTGTTGATCGGGTAGATCAGCCCCTCGATCTTGATCTTGACCGGCGAGTTCGACGTGAAGAAGAGGTCCGAGGCCTTCTTCTCGGCCATCAGCTTGAGCAGCGGCTTGATGGAGAAGCGGTCGTCCGCGGCCACGGCCGGCTGCTCGCCTTCCGGCTTAGTAGACTTTGCCGTCGTTGGACTCATCGACGATCCTCAGGGTGCTGGAGGCCTCGGCCTGCAGCCGGTCCTCGCGCTTGCTCTCGAGCTTGATGCGCAGGCGCAGCTCGTTCTTCGAGTCGGCGTTCCGGAGGCCTTCCTCGTACGAAATGGTGCCGGCCTCGTAGAGGTCGAACAGCGCCTGGTCGAAGGTCTTCATGCCGAGGCGGTTCGAGCGCGACATGACCTCCTTGATCTTGGTGACCTCGCCGCGGAAGATCAGGTCGGCCACGAGCGGCGTGCCGATCATGATCTCCATCGCCGCGATGCGTCCCTCGGTCTTCTCGCGCGGCACCAGCCGCTGCGAGACCAGCGCGCGGATGTTGAGCGACAGGTCCATGAGGAGCTGCTCGCGTTTCTCCTCCGGGAAGAAGTTGATGATGCGGTCGAGCGCCTGGTTGGAGCTGTTGGCGTGCAGCGTCGCGAGCACCAGGTGGCCGGTCTCGGCGAACTGGATGCCGTATTCCATCGTCTCGCGGTCGCGGATCTCGCCGATCATGATGACGTCGGGCGCCTGGCGCAGCGTGTTCTTCAGCGCCGTGTGCCAGCTCTCGGTGTCCACGCCGACCTCGCGGTGGGTGACGACGCAGCCGCGGTGCGTGTGCACGTACTCGACCGGGTCCTCGATCGTGACGATGTGGCCGCGCGTCTTCTCGTTGCGGTAGCCGACCATCGCCGCCAGCGAGGTGGACTTGCCCGATCCGGTCGCGCCGACCACGATCACGATGCCGCGCTTGGACATCACGATGTCCTTCAGGATCGGCGGCAGCTCGAGTTCCTCGATGGTCGGGATCGTCGAGTTGATCTGGCGGATCACGCAGCCGGTCATGCCCTGCTGCACGAAGGCGCTGACGCGGAACCGGCCGATGCCGGGCGGGGCGATCGCGAAGTTCGCCTCCTTGCTGGCGTCGAACTCGCGCGTCTGGCGGTCGTTCATGATCGAGCGGACCAGCACGGCGCTCTGCTCGGGCGCGAGCGCCTTGTCCGTCTGCGGACGCACTTCGCCGTCGATCTTGATGGCCGGCGGGAAGCCGGCCGTGACGAACAGGTCGGAGCCCTTGCGGTCGACCATGCGCCGCAGGAGGTCCTGCATCAGCCGGATTGCCTGTTCCCGATCCATTCCTGACTCCCGGGGCGCGGCGCGCCTCTACATCTGGTCCTTGTTCGCGGCCTTGTAGCGAGCCTCTTCCTTGGAGACCAGGCCCTTGGCCATCATTTCCGTGAGGCACTGGTCGAGCGTCTGCATGCCCTGCGCCTGGCCGGTCTGGATCGACGAGTACATCTGCGCGATCTTGTTCTCGCGGATCAGGTTCCGGATCGCCGGCGTCGCGATCATGATCTCGTGCGCGGCGATGCGGCCGCCGCCGAGGCGCTTCAGCAGCGTCTGCGAGATCACCGCGCGCAGCGACTCGGAGAGCATGGACCTGACCATCTCCTTCTCGGCCGCCGGGAACACGTCCACGATGCGGTCCACGGTCTTGGCCGCCGAACTCGTGTGCAGCGTGCCGAACACCAGGTGGCCGGTCTCGGCCGCGGTAAGCGCCAGGCGGATGGTCTCCAGGTCGCGCATTTCGCCGACCAGCACCACGTCCGGGTCCTCGCGCAGCGCCGAGCGCAGCGCTTCGCTGAAGCCGAGCGTGTCGCGGTGCACCTCGCGCTGGTTGACCAGGCTGCGCTTGGACTCGTGCACGAACTCGATCGGGTCCTCGATCGTGATGATGTGGTCGGGGCGGTTGACGTTCACGTAGTCGACCATGCCCGCGAGCGTCGTGGACTTGCCGGAGCCCGTCGGGCCCGTGACCAGCACCAGGCCGCGCGGCAGCATGCACAGGTCCTTGAACACCTTGGGCGCGTTCAGGTCCTCGAGCGACTTGATGATCGAGGGGATGTTGCGGAAAACGGCGCCGGCGCCGCGGTTCTGGTTGAAGGCGTTGACGCGGAAGCGCGCGAGGTTCGGGATCTCGAAGGAGAAGTCGGTTTCGAAGAACTCCTCGTACACCTTCCGCTGCTTGTCGTTCATGATGTCGTACACCATGCTGTGCACTTCCTTGTGCGTCAGCGCTGGCATGTTCACGCGCTTGACGTCGCCGTCCACGCGGATCATGGGCGGCACGCCCGCGGACAGGTGGAGGTCGGACGCGTTGTTCTTGACGGCGAAGGCCAAGAGTTGGGCGATGTCGACGGCCATCAGGACTCCCTGGCTCGGTGCACGACGCAAGGTCCCGGCGGGCTCGCAGCCGGCGCTTCGGGACCGGGGGCAGTATATCCCCGGTGCCGGCTCACCAATATGTTAACTATTCCGCAGAATCCGGCTGCGGGCATCGCCGCGGTGCGGGAGCGCATCACGATCGCGGCACGCGCCGCCGGCCGGGACCCGGATTCCGTCACCCTGGTCGGCGTGGCCAAGTCGCAGCCGGTCGAGCGCCTCAGGTCGGCGCTGGACGCCGGGCTCGCCGATCTCGGCGAGAACTACCTGCAGGAAGCACGCACTCACTTCGAAGCGCTGGCCGGCTGCAGGTTCGCGCGCCACTTCATCGGGGCCCTGCAGGCCAACAAGACGCGCGAGGCCGCGGAACTGTTCGACTGGGTGCACACCGTCGACCGCCCGAAGATCGCCGAGCGGCTGTCGGCGCAGCGACCCGGGTCGCTGGCGCCGCTCGCGGTCTGCATCCAGGTGCGCCTCGGCGACGAGCCGACCAAGGCGGGTGTCGCGCCGGCGGGGCTCGCCGCGCTCGCGGAGGCGGTCGCGGCGCTGCCGCGGCTCGAACTGCGCGGGCTCATGTGCCTGCCGCCCGAAGAAGAAGATCCGATGCGCCAGCGGCGCTGGTTCGCCGAGCTGCGGCGCCTGCTCGGGACGCTGAATGCCGCGGGGCACCGCCTCGACGTCCTGTCGATGGGCATGAGCGGCGACTTCGAGGCGGCGATCCTCGAAGGCGCGACCCACGTCAGGATCGGCACTGCGTTGTTCGGCGCGCGGAAATAAAGGGGACGCTCACCTTTTTTGGAGGGGTCAGACCCCTTGATCTGATTCTCCTCGGTGGAGGGGAATACGTCGCCTGGGATCAAGGGGTCTGACCCCTCCAAAAAAGGTGAGCTGCCGACTCAACCGGTCAACGCAACGCTTCGGCCAGGGTCTCGGCGGGGTCTTTGAAGCCGAGGGTTTTTCTGGGCCGCTGATTCATCTGCTTGGCCACCGCATCAAGGTGGCGCTGACTATGCTGC
>Ga0268299_1000500_pt1 | contig 118824 bp, 112 predicted proteins | sample NOBtaG_FD_193484 | JGI IMG/M metagenome (GOLD analysis project Ga0268299, IMG submission 193484) | Activated sludge microbial communities from bioreactor in Nijmegen, Gelderland, Netherland - NOB reactor | ecosystem: Engineered > Bioreactor > Aerobic > Activated sludge | place: Netherlands...
GGGACCACCACCTTGCACGCCTTGCTCAACCCACACCCCAACGCTCTGCGACGCTTGGCAAACCCCAGACGAAAAAGACGGCCGCACATATGCTACCCCGTGAGACACTAGTTTAACGCGTATGGGAAGGCCCCTCCTTTGCGGCGCTTGCTTCGCAAGCGCCTCACTCGGGATGACGGCTTCATTGTCATCCCGAAAGCAGCGGCGGGCCTGTCGCTTCACCGTCGAGTCACGCGGAGCGGTGTCGGCGAAAAGTCGCCAGCGGTCAGGCGACCTTTTCCTTCACCCCGGCACCGATCGAGAGCCTGGCCTTCGTCTTGGCCTTGACCTCGTCCACGGTCACGCCGTCGGCCAGCTCGACCAGGGTGACACCGCCGTCGCCCTTCTTGTCGACGGCGAACACGCCGAGCTCGGAGATCACCATGTCGACCACGCGCCGGCCGGTCAGCGGCAGGGTGCAGGCCGGCAGGAGCTTCGACGCGCCGTCCTTGGAGACGTGCTCCATGGTGACGATGACGCGGCGGACGCCGGCCACCAGGTCCATGGCGCCGCCCATGCCCTTCACCATCTTGCCGGGGATCATCCAGTTTGCGAGGTCGCCGTTCTCCGCCACTTCCATGGCGCCCAGGATGGAGAGGTCGATATGACCGCCGCGCACCATCGCGAAGCTGTCGGCCGAGGAGAAGTAGGACGTGCCCTTGAGCTCGGTCACGGTCTGCTTGCCGGCGTTGATGATGTCGGCGTCGACCTCGTTGTCGAGCGGGAAGGGGCCGACGCCCAGCATGCCGTTCTCGCTCTGCAGGGTGATGTCGACGTCCTCCGGCACGTAGTTCGACACCAGGGTCGGGATGCCGATGCCGAGATTGACGTAGTAGCCGTCCTTCAGCTCCTTGGCGGCGCGCGCCGCCATCTGATCGCGGGTCCAGGCCATGGGGGAAGTCTCCTCGCTCGAATGTGTTCAGGCCTTGCGGATGGTGCGCTGCTCGATCTGCTTGTCGTAGGGCGCGCCGCACAGGATGCGATTGACGAAGATGCCGGGCGTGTGGACGTGGTCGGGATCGATGGCGCCGACCGGCACCAGCTCCTCGACCTCGGCGATGCACAGCCTGGCGGCCGTCGCCATCATCGGGTTGAAGTTGCGCGCCGCCTTGCGATAGACGAGGTTGCCGGCGGCGTCGCCTTTCCACGCCTTGACCAGCGCGATGTCGCCGAACAGGCCGCGCTCCATCAGGTATTCCTCGCCGTCGAAGACCTTGGTCTCCTTGCCTTCGGCGACCAAGGTGCCGACGCCGGTCTTGGTGTAGAAGGCCGGGATGCCGGCGCCGCCGGCGCGACAGCGCTCGGCCAGCGTGCCCTGCGGGTTGAACTCGAGCTCGAGCTTGCCCTCGAGGTAGAGCTTGGCGAAGGTCTTGTTCTCGCCGACATAGGACGAGATCATCTTCTTCACCTGCCCGGTCTCGAGCAGCAGGCCGAGGCCGGCGCCGTCGATGCCGGCATTGTTCGACACGCAAGTCAGGTTCTTCGCGCCGAGATCGCGCACCGCGCGGATCAGCTTGTCGGGAATGCCGACCAGGCCGAAGCCGCCGCACATCAGCATCATGCCGTCCTGCAGCACGCCCTCGAGCGCCGACCTGGCATCCTTGTAGACCTTGTTCGCCATCGACCGTCCCGTGCAAATTCCGTACCGCGTGCATATGCGGGACGCCGTCCCGCACTGTCAACGCGACGGGTGGTCTTGCGGAACCCGCCCCTCGGGTTGACCCTTGGACGGATCGGAATGCGGCGTCGAGGAGACCGCGGTCGATTCGACTATCGCGACGCTGGCAATCGATGCATTCGAGGCTTGGGGCAAAGGGCGAGCCACGGCCGGGTTGAACTTCGGCGACTGCTTCTCCCATGCTCTCGCAGCGGCGCGCGACCTGCCGCTGCTGTTCGTCGGCGACGATTTCAGCCGGACCGACCTCAAGAAGGCTCACTAGCCCGCCAGCAGCAAGAGCTGGCGAACGAGCTCGCTGTCGGGCCTGGGCAGCTGAGTCACGATGGTGAAATGATCGGCGCCGGCAATCGGGATCAGCGCGCCCGGCAGGTGCTCGGCGGAGCGCTTTTCATGCAGGGCGCGGCTGTCGCCGACCAACGGAGGCAGCTCGTTCGTGCCGTAGGTGATGGCCAGCGGCTTCCTGATCATCGGCTGGCGCAGCGGCGAGAGGGCCGCGATCTCGCCGTCGGTGAGCTGCAGTTTCTCGTTCAGGTAGGTGTCGCGTATGGGCCCCAGCTCGAACACGCCGGAGATGGCGAGGCCGCTGTCGACCCGCCGATGGCCGAGGCAGGCCGCCGTCAGATGGCCTCCGGCCGACCAGCCGGACAGGATCACCTTGCCGGTGATGCCGTGCGTCGATCCATTGTCGGCCAGCCAATCCAGCGCGGCGTCGATCTCGGCCACGATCTCCGTCAGCGAGGCGTCGGGCGCCAGGGTGTAGCCGGGCAGGGCGGCAGACCAGCCGCGGGCGTGGACGCCTCCCGCGAGGTTGGCGAACAGGTCCTTGCTGTTGCGCTGCCAGTAGCCGCCGTGGATGAACACGAAACAGGGCGCGTTGGGGTCGGCAGCCGGGAAGAGGTCCCAGCTGTTGCGCTCGCGCGGCCCGTAGCGCACGTCGAGATGGCCGGGATGGGCACGGCGGAACGCGGCCGAGGCCGCCTCGCGCTCGGCGTTGAGCTCGGCGCTGTTCTTCACCGCCAGGGTGTTGTTGTAGGCCGCGTCGCGCTCGGCGCGGCTCATCTTGCCCCAGTCCATCTGCAATCCTCCATCTTTGCTTCAAGTCTTGCGGTCGAGGATGACGATGGCAATACCGGCGATGATCAGCGCGGTGTCGGGCAGCAGGTTGGCGCGGGAACGCGCCCGCGGCGATCACGCGCGCCTGGCTTCGCTGATGCTGAGCGGCTGCGGCAGGCGGGCCAGCATCTCCTTCGGGACGACCTGCCAGAAATGCTCGAGGCAGCGGTCCCAGTCGTTCAGCAGGCGGGCGCCGAGCGGCGACTTCGTCTCGGCGACGTGCTCCTCGACCAGGGAGCGGGCCAGCGCCTCCCAGTGCGGATGGTCGACGCGCTGCCACACCACCGTCTCGGGGTTGGCCTTGAGCGAGAAGACGTTGTCCGGGTCGTGGACGAAGGCCATGCCGCCGGTCATGCCGGCGGCGAAGTTGATGCCGACCGGCCCCAGGATCACGGCGGTGCCGCCGGTCATGTACTCGCAGCCGTTGCTGCCGACGCCTTCGACCACGGTGTCGGCGCCGGAGTTGCGCACGGCGAAGCGCTCGCCGGCACGGCCCGACGCGAACAGCTTGCCGGCCGTGGCGCCATAGAGGACCGTGTTGCCGATGATCGCGTTGGCTTCCGGCACCAGCGGGCTCGACACCGGTGGGCGCACGACGATGGTGCCGCCGCTCAGGCCCTTGCCGACATAGTCGTTGGCGTCGCCGTACACCTCGAGCTTCATGCCGCGCACGGCGAAGGCGCCGAGCGACTGGCCGGCGGTGCCGCGCAAGCGCACCGTCACCGTGTCGGGCTGCAGGCCGTTCATGCCGTAGGCGCGCGTGATCATGGCGGCGAGCCGCGTGCCGACCGCGCGGTGGGTGTTCCGCACGCTGTACTGCAGCTGCATCTTCTCGCGGTGCGTGAACAGCGGCCTGGCATCGCGGATCATCTGCGCGTCGAGCGTGTCGGGCACCTCGTTGCGGCCCTCGATCGTGTTGTGCGCCGCCCCGCGCCCGCCGTCGGCGCGTGCCAGCAGCGGGTTGAGGTCGAGGTCGTCGAGATAACGCGCGCCGCGGCTCACCTGCTTCAGGAGATCGGAGCGACCGACCAGCTCGAGCAGCGAGCGATAGCCGAGCTGGGCCAGGATCTCGCGCACCTCCTCGGCGACGAAGCTGAACAGGTTCACGACCTTGTCGGGCGTGCCCTCGAACTTGGCACGCAGCTTGGGGTCCTGCGTGCACACGCCGACCGGGCAGGTGTTGGAATGGCACTGCCGCACCATGATGCAGCCCATGGCGATCAGCGAGGCCGTGCCGATGCCGTACTCCTCGGCGCCCAGCATGGCGGCGATAACCACGTCGCGGCCGGTCTTGATGCCGCCGTCGGTACGCAGCAGCACCTTGTCGCGCAGCCGGTTCAAGGTCAGCACCTGGTGCGTCTCCGACAGGCCCATCTCCCACGGGATGCCGGCATACTTGATGCTGGTCTGCGGCGAGGCGCCGGTGCCGCCGCTGTGGCCCGACACCAGGATCGTGTCGGCCTTGGCCTTGGCGACGCCGGCCGCCACGGTGCCGATGCCCGAGCGGGCGACCAGCTTCACCGTCACCCGCGCCTCGGGGTTGATCTGCTTCAGGTCGTAGATCAGCTGGGCCAGATCCTCGATCGAGTAGATGTCGTGATGCGGCGGCGGGCTGATCAGGCTGACCCCAGGCGTCGAATGACGCAGGCGGGCGATCATCTCGCTCACCTTGGGCCCCGGAAGCTGGCCGCCTTCGCCGGGCTTGGCGCCCTGCGCGACCTTGATCTCGAGCTCGCGGCAGTTGTTGAGATATTCCGCGGTGACGCCGAAGCGGCCCGACGCCACCTGCTTGATCGCCGACGAGGCGTTGTCGCCGTTGGCGCGCGGCTTGTAGCGCGCCGGGTCCTCGCCGCCCTCGCCCGAGTCGGACTTGGCGCCGATCCGGTTCATGGCGATCGACAGCGTCTCGTGCGCCTCGGGGCCGAGCGCGCCCAGCGAGATGCCGGGCGCGACCAGCCGCTTGCGCAGCTCGGTGATCGATTCGACCTCGTCGATCGCGATCGGCTTGCGGTCGGCCTTGAAGTCCAGCAGGTCGCGCAGGTTGATCGGCGGCAGGCGGCGCACCTGCTCGCTGTACTTGCGATACTTGGCGTAGGACTCTGTGTTGACCGCGTCCTGCAGCATGTGGATCAGCGTGCCCTCGAAATTGTGCCGGTCGCCGCCCATGCGCGCCTTGTAGAAGCCGCCGATCGGCAGCGCGATCACGTCCTCGTCGAAGGCACGCGCGTGCTGCTCGGCGATCTTCTCCTGCACGCCGCGCAGGCCGATGCCGGAGATGCGCGAGGGCATGCCGGGGAAGAACTCGGCGACCAGCGAGCGCGACAGGCCGACCGCCTCGAAATTGCAGCCGCCGCGGTACGACGACAGCACCGAGATGCCCATCTTGGACATGACCTTCAGGAGGCCGTCGTCGAGCGCCTTCTTGTAGTTGGCGAGGCACTGGCCGAGCGTCAGCTTACCGAACAGCCCGCGCTTGTGGCGGGCCGCGATCGTCTCCTCGGCGAGATAGGGGTTCACCGTGGTCGCGCCGACGCCGATGATGACGGCGGCATAGTGCACGTCGAGGCACTCGGCCGAGCGCACGTTGAGCGAGGTGAAGGTGCGCAGCGACTGGCGCACCAGGTAGGAATGCACGCCACCCGCCGCCAGGATCATCGGCAGCGCGGCGCGGTCGCTGTCGACATTGGCGTCGGTCAGCACGACGTGCAGGCAGCCACGGCGCACCGCCTCCTCGGCCTCGTGGCAGATGCGCTCGAAGGCCCGGCGCATGGCGTCCAGCCCGCCCCTTCCATCGCCATGGTGCGGATCGAAGGTGCAGTCGATGCGCGCCGCCGACTCGCCCATGTACTTGCGCATCGCCTCGAACTCGGCGTTGAGCACGATCGGCGACTGCAGCGACAGCATCTCGCTCTGCTCCGGGCTCTCGTCGAGCACGTTGCCGAGATTGCCCAGCCGGGTGCGCAAGGTCATGACGTTGCGCTCGCGCAGGCTGTCGATCGGCGGGTTGGTCACCTGGCTGAAGTTCTGCCGGAAGAAGTGATGCATGCCGCGATAGGTGTCCGACAGCACCGCGAGCGGCCCGTCGTCGCCCATCGAGCCGACCGCCTCCTTGGCGTCCTCGACCATGGGATGGAGGATCATCTCGAGATCCTCGATCGACCAGCCGACGGCGAACTGGCGCCGGCGCAGCTCGTCCGCCGCGAAATGCTCGGCCGCCGGCGCGTCCTGCCTGATCAGCGAATCGAGCTCGACCGTGCGCTCCGTCCACGCCGCGTAATCGTGCGTGCCGGCCAGCATGTCCTTCAGCTCGTGGTCCTTGTAGAGCGCCGGCTGGTCCATATCGACGGCCAGCATCTCGCCCGGGCCGAGCCGGCCCTTCTCGACGATCGTCGCCTCGTCCTGTGGCACCATGCCGGCCTCGGAGCCGGCGATCAGCAGGTCGGTCGAGGTGCGCACGTAGCGCATCGGCCGCAGGCCGTTGCGGTCGAGCCCGACCAGCGCCCACTTGCCGGCGACCGCGGCGATCGCGGCCGGCCCGTCCCACGGCTCCATGACGCCGTTGACGTAGTTGTACATGGCTCGGTGCTTCGGCGGCACCGTCGGGTTGAACGACGAGGCCTCGGGAATCATCATGGTCTTGACCATCGGCAGGTTGCGATGGCCGCGCACCAGCAGCTCGAACACGTTGTCGAGCGCCGACGAGTCGGAGGCCTCGGGCTGGATGATCGGCTTCAGGTCCTCGATCGCCCGGCCGAAATGCTCGTGGCCGAGCCGCGCCTCGTGGCTCTTCATCCAGTTGACGTTGCCCAGGATGGTGTTGATCTCGCCGTTGTGCGCCAGCACGCGGAACGGCTGCGCCAGCCGCCACTGCGGGAAGGTGTTGGTCGAGTAGCGCTGATGGAAGATCGCGAAGCGCGAGGCGAAGCGCTCGTCGAGCAGGTCGGGATAGAACGCCGACAGATGCTCGGCGAGGAACATGCCCTTGTAGACGACCGAGCGGCAGGAGAGCGAGCAGACGTAGAACTCCCCGATGTTCTCGGCCTGCGCCGCCTTCTCCATGCGCCGCCGCAGGATATAGAGCTGCTTCTCGAACTCTCGGTTGTCGAGCCTGGGATCGCCGCGGCCGATCAGGATCTGCTCGATGTCGGGCCGCGTGGCGTTGGCCTTCTCGCCGATCACCGAGACGTCGACAGGCACCTGGCGCCAGCCCAGGATGGTGTGGCCGAAGCGCAGGATCTCGGTCTCGACGATGGTGCGGCAGCGCTCCTGCGCGCCGAGGTCGGTGCGTGGCAGGAACACCATGCCGACGGCGATGCGGCCGACCTCGGGCATCTCGCCGCTCGAATCGCGCACGTGATCGCGGAAGAAGTCCTGCGGAATCTCGACATGGATGCCGGCGCCGTCGCCAGTCTTGCCGTCGGCGTCGACGGCACCGCGATGCCACACCGCCTTCAACGCATCGATGCCGGCCGCGACCACGTCGCGACGTCGCTTGCCATCGAGCGCCACCACCATGCCGACGCCGCACGAGTCGGACTCCTTGGCTGGATCGTAGCCGTAGGCGTCGGTGAGCCTGGCGACACCGTTCCGGTAGTCGCGAACGAATTGCTCGGCGTCGAAGTCGTCGGACATGGCGTGATCCTCGATGAACGCTTTCGAATTCCTCTCCCCCACTAGGGGGCGGAGGCTGGGTGAGGGGGTTGCGGGCGATGCGGCTTCCTTCGATGCCCCCTCACTTAAATTAACCTCTCCCCCTAGCGGGGGAGAGGAACATGAGATGGACCGGCCCGCGTCACGTATCGGAGAACAGCTTGCCGGATTCGGCCCAGTTCTCCTTCTTGATGTCGGTCAGGATGATCTGCACGGCGTCGGGCGTGCAGCCGAGCGCGCGGCAGGTGCCTTCTGTCAGCTCCTTGGCGAGCTTGCGGCGCTGCTCGAGCGTGCGGCCTTCGAACATCTGGACGTTGATCATCGGCATTTCTGTCTCCTCTTCGGCTGCCGTCAGTTCTTGTGGGCGATCGTCACATGGCCCGGCTGGCCCGCGACACGCTTCAGCCAACCGTCGATGTGCGGATAGGCGCCGAGGTCGAACCCGCCCTCGTGCGCGACATGGGTGTAGCCATAGAGCGAGATGTCGGCCAGGCCGTAGCGGCCGCCGACGAACCAGGCGTTCGCCGCCAGGTGCCGCTCCATCACGTCGAGCGCGGCGTAGCCCTTCTTCATGCGCTCGGGCAGGTCCATCTCCTGCAGAGGCGTGAGGCTCGGCAGGTAGTGCTTCCAGAAACGCGCCACGGCGATGTTGGGCTCGTGGCTGTACTGCTCGAAGAACATCCATTGCAGCGTCTGCGCGCGGGCGAGCCGGTCGGCGGGCGCGAACGGCGTGCCTTCGGCCAGGTACCACAGGATGGCGTTGGATTCGGCCAGGTGCGTTCCGTCGGCGAGCTGCAGGGTCGGGATGCGGCCGTTGGGATTCTTCGCCAGGAAGTCCGGCGTGCGCGTCTCGCCCTTCAGGATGTCGCGCTCGACCAGCGTGTAGGGCGTGCCGGTCTGCGCCAGCAGCAGCCGCACCTTGTAGCCGTTGCCCGAGTCCATGTAGTCGTACAGCGTCAGCATCGTCCTTCACTCCCCCGCGAGGCGCATTGCCGTCTGCGCCCTTGCTGTCAGATACGAATGGATGCGCTCGGCCGCATCGCGGCCGTCGCGCACCGCCCACACCACCAGCGAGGCGCCGCGCACGATGTCGCCGGCGGCGAACACGCCGTCGAGGCTGGTCATCATGCTGCGCCAATCGATCCTGAGCGTGCCGCCGCCGTTCACCGCGAGGTCGGGCGCGGCCATCGCGGCGGGCAGATCCTCGGCATCGAAGCCCAGCGCGGTCAGCACCAGGTCGGCCTCGATGTTGGCGTGAGAGTTGGCGATCTCCTGCGGCGTCTGCCGGCCGCTCGCGTCGGGCATGCCGAGATGGATGCGTACCGAGCGGACGTGGCTCACCTTGTCCTTGCCGAGGAAGCTCTGCGGTGCGGCGAGCCAGACGAACTCGACGCCCTCCTCCTCGGCGTGCTTCACCTCGCGCTGCGAGCCCGGCATGTTGGCGCGATCGCGCCGGTACAGGCACTTCACCGTGCGCGCGCCCTGTCGCACGGCGGTGCGTACGCAGTCCATGGCCGTGTCGCCGCCGCCCAGCACGACGACGTTCTTGCCCCTGGCGTCGAGCGCGCCGGAGTCGTACGCCGGCACCCGGTCGCCGAGACCGATGCGGTTGGAGGCGGTGAGGTAGTCGAGCGCCGCGGCGATGCCCGGCAGGCCGATGCCCGGCGCACTGATCTCGCGTGCCTTGTAGACGCCAGTTGCCAGCAGCACGGCGTCGTGGCGCCGCCGGAGCTCGGCCAGCGAGACGTCGCGACCGACGTCGCAGTCGAGCTCGAAGGCGACCTTGGAATCGCGCAGCAGGGCCTCGCGCCGCCGCACGATCTCCTTCTCCAGCTTGAAGTTGGGGATGCCGTAGATCAGCAGGCCGCCGACCCGGTCGTAGCGGTCGTAGATCGTGGCCTGGTAGCCCTTGCGGCGCAGCTGCTCGGCGGCGGCGAGGCCGGCCGGGCCGGCGCCGACGATGCCCACGCTCTCGTGCCGCTCGCGGCGCGGCCGGATCGGCCGCACCCAGCCCTGGCTCCACGCCGTGTCGGTGATGTACTTCTCGACCGAGCCGATGGTCACCGAGTCGAAGCCCTTCTCGATGACGCAGTTGCCTTCGCACAGCCGGTCCTGCGGGCAGATCCGCCCGCAGATCTCTGGGAAATTGTTGGTCGCCGAGGATAGCTCGTAGGCTTCCTCGAGGCGGCCCTCGGCAGTCAGCTTCAGCCAGTCGGGGATATTGTTGTTGAGCGGGCAATGGATCTGGCAGAACGGCACGCCGCACTGCGAGCAGCGCGCTGCCTGCTCGGCCGCCTTCTCCCGGGCATAGCCGGCATAGATTTCGTCGAAATCGCGCCGGCGCTCGGCTGCCGGCCGCTTCTCCGGCATGGCCTGCGACGTCCCGACGAACTTCAGCATGCTTTCGGCCATGGCCAACTCCACCGGACTTCTGAAACTTTGCTGCGTCGGCCGTGCACTACCCGCGCCAAAGCATCGTTTGCAGGCGCTGTTTGCCATGACTTGGAACGATAGTCAATATTATTGACCTATTATTCTCGTCGATCGGATTTCCGGACGTCATCGGCGACCGCTTGAAGTTATATAAGTACCGAGTCGGTACTAAATAGATGAAGCATCTGAAATTACTCGACGAATCCGGGGTCGATCCTCGCTACCCTCGGGACGAGACGGAGCGGGGCTTAGCCGCGTTGATCAGGCTCTTTCGGATCCGCGAGCGCCTGTCCTGAACCTGCCGAGGCAGCCAGCGGGCTCCGAGGCCGGGGATCAGGCCGGGGCGTGCTGGTTGTAGCGGCCGCCGAGGCGGAAGCGATCGAGGTAGGTCGGCAGGATGACCTCGGCGGCCGTCGGGGAGATGCCGAGGGTCGCGAGGCTGTTGGCGCCCGCCCGCACGATATTGTCGCGGATCAGCAGATCGACCTGGTCATGGGTCAGCGGCGGTACCGGCAGGAACTCGGCGAACCAGCCGGCGATCCTCATCAGGCCGGCCGGAACGGCGACGATCGGCTTGCGGCGATCGATCTCGCGCAGCGTCAGCTCGGCGATCTCGCGGTAGGTGTAGACGGTAGGTCCGCCCAGCTCGAAGACGCTCCTTGCCGTCTCGGGTCGCTCGAGCACCGCGACGGCGGCGTCGGCAACGTCGCCCACGAACACCGGCTGCACCCTGGCGCGGCCATCGCCGACGACCGGCACCACGGGGGCCATCGCGGCGATCTTGGCCATGCGGGTGAACATCACGTCGCCCGGCCCGAACACGACGCTCGGCCGCAGGAATGTGGCGGAGGGAAAGCCTGCGACGATGGCGTCCTCCGCGTCGACCTTCGAACGGATGTAGGGGTTGGTCGTGGTCCGGCGATCGGCGCCGATGCCCGAGAGATGGATCAGCCGCTCGACTCCGGCAGCCGTCGCCGCCTCGGCGATCGCCCGCGCCCCACCGACATGAACCTCCTGATAGCGCTGCCGGCCGCGCTGGAAGGGGATGCCCGAGGCGTTGATCACCGCCTGGCTGCCCGCCACCGCGGCGGCAACTGAGTCGGGCATGCGCAGATTGGTGCGCATCACCGTGACCTGGCCGACATCGCCCGCCGTCTTGACCCGCTCGGCGAGCTCGATGCGCCGGCACGCCACCCGCACCAGCACGCCTTTTTGCGCCAGTGCCCGCACCATGGCCCGGCCGACGAAGCCGCTGCCGCCGAAAATCGTGACCTGTCTGATCCTCATGGCGTGATCCTCATGGATGCTGCCTATAAACCATCGACGTCGTGGCGCAAGCGCGCTGGGTAGTGTCCTAATTTGACCGAGCCGCCTTCCCCAGGGCGACCAGCCAGAACGTTACCGTCTCTTCTGGCATGTCGGCCGGAAAGAGAATCTCCGCCTTCAAGACGCCATCCATCGCGGTGACGATCATCGGCGGCGGCATTCGCTTCGATTCGTTCGCAAGGTCTGCTAGCGCATCACGGATGCGATCCTCATTGTTCACTGGATCATCCAATACCACTCGCCGGACAGTCACGATTTCCCCCTCCGCTCCGCCACGATAGCCGCCCGCACCGCGTCTAGCGGCGATCGTATGCCACCCAGGTGCAGCACGGCAAAGAACCGCCGCCGCTCGCCGGCATCCCCGACCAGGTGCGACCAGGCATAGGCCCTGGTGGCCCTAGGGTGGCCCTCCAGATCGAACACGTGCACAACGCCCTCCCAGACGGTCTGACCCTTCCATGTCTCCTTGAGAGGCAGCACGTCGACCAGCGCGGCCTTCCCGCCGTGCTGGCTCTCGACTGCTTGTTTTAGCTGGTCGGCGCTCACTTCCATGGTGAGAGCCTACCGCGCCCAATATGGGATATATCTAGCATTCCTGTTGCCCTGATTCTCGTCTGCCGGGATTATCTTCTTCGCTTCGCGCGCGTGCGCTATGACAGTGGAAACGGCTTGATAATCGTCATCGGATAGTGAGAAGCGCGCGCGCAACGATGTGTTGCTCATGTAATCATGCTTGAGCCATCGAACGACGCAGTGACAGAAACAAGCCCAGACGCGGTCCTCCTTGGAAAGATCGGAGAAGGCGCGCGGGCCCGGGATCACGACACGCATAGAATTCTCAGAGGCAAAGAATTCCGGAGCGGGTAGTCGTCTCGTTTCCATTGCGAGAATTGCCTTATCTATTCCGCCGCCTCGCTCCTCGCATAGGCCAAGTGCACGCATAGCGCTCGCAAGCTTCTCATTCCGAGAACGGCGTTCATCTATGATGCGATCAATTTCAATCAGTGAATTACCTGGGTTTATGATTTCCACGCGATTCTCGTAGATTTCCACCATCGGGCTGGTGCCGGACATCGTGAAATCTTGGTGTATCAACGCATTTGCTATTACTTCGCGCAACGCGATCTCTGGATACACTGAATTCCAATGCCGCTGGCCACCCTTAAAGCTCTCCTCTCCGGGCAAGTTATTGATCAAGTAGGAGATCAGGCCGCCGAATCCTATCGCATAGCCCTTGTTGCCGCCCACCTCGCCAAGTGATCGCTGCTTATCGCGCCCGCCATATTTGACGAGCCGGACCGACTTAGTGGCCACAGATGGAAACTTGGAAACATCTTTGGCAAATAGAATGGCGCCCAAGTTGGTAATATCATAACCGCCTTCCATGTCCTCCTTTATAAAGCCGCGCTGCAAGAAGGCGCGCATCGTATCCTCGTCGCTGCCCCTGGGAGTTCCCAGCAATCTGTGATAAGCGTCGGCATCGAGACGGTCGAGAACCTCCTCAGCCGACAAATGAACGGCGGCCGTCGCATCTTCGAATTTGCGGCGGCTAGTGAGCAACCATAAGGCACGCTCATGCTGATCAAAGTCCTTTAGCTTCTTAATGTTTTCCCCGATGCGTATGTATTCGATTCCCCCGAAACTCACCGGCTTGTCGTAACTGGGCTCGATAGCCAGTATCGCGAATGATGTTTCTTCCTCTACAAAGTCCACCGGCTCAATCATTATTGGCGGACTCAACATATGCCCGAGAAAGTTCATCAGGTTTTCGTTGCCGCGACGCACTTCGTGAAGCCGAACGCTTGTGCCTACCTTGCGCTTCGTCTTGTTCTCAATGCCGAAAATAATGTACGCGCGGGGCTGTTCTGCGAGCATTGCCGCGTTCGCGCACGCGGACACGTAGCGCCCGATCTCCTGGGCATCGCACCGGTTCTGCTTGAACTCGAGCCAAGTTTGCTCTGCGGGCTCTCGTAGCAGTCTAGTCAGGAGCGCTGACGGATCTTTGATCGCCACCTATAGTCCTCTCGTTTTATCCCCCTTATATCAGAACCGCGCTCCAAGGCGCCGTCCCGGTGTAAACAATCATGTAGAATCAATCGGTTAGGCCGCCATCGACTGCTTCCGTTTTATCCCCATTTCGACGCTTGCCTAGACGACTTATCAACATCTGGTAGCTTCTAATGCGCCGCTCCGCCAAGGAAACGACGGCCGCCTCCCATCCTTCCGGAGGGGAGCGACGGGCTTTTGAACCCTCTCCGAGCCTAGCTTGCCGGATGGAGGGCACCGAAACGCCTAGGGCCTTGGCAAGATCGGCGTGGCTCACGGTGTCGAACAACGAATCGGTCGCGTTTCGAAAGTCCATGTATGCACTCCCATTGACAAAGCGATCGTACCGTATATGATGGTGCATACAGACGCAAGGACAGACCGATGAACCGCCTCAACCTCGACCGCCGCACCCAAATCGTTTCCGCCCTGGTCGAGGGCAACAGCATCTGCAGCACGGAGCGCATGACGGGCGTGCACCGCGACACGATCATGCGGCTGCTGGTCGAGGTTGGGACGGGCTGCGCCGAGCTGATGGACGAGAAGATGCGCGAGCTTCCCTGCCGTCGCGTGCAGGTCGACGAAATCTGGTCGTATGTCGGCAAGAAGCAGCGGCAGGTGAAGCCGGAAGACGACAAGGCGCGCGTCGGCGATCAGTGGACCTTTGTGGCGATCGACGCCGAGACGAAGTTGGTCCCGGCCTACCGCGTCGGCAAGCGGACATGGACCGACGCCAGCATCTTCATGAAGGACCTGTCGATGCGGCTGGCCAATCGCGTCCAGTTGTCGACGGACGGTCTTGCCGCCTATGCCGATGCGGTTGAGCGGGCGTTCGGCGCAGACGTCGACTACGGGCAGGAGGTAAAATTCTACGAGGCCGACGCGATCAGCCCCGGCCGGTACAGCCCGCCGCGCGTGGTCAACCTTGAGCGCAACGCGATTGCTGGCAACCCGGACGCAGCCCATATCTCGACCAGCATCATTGAACGCCAGAACCTCACCATGCGCATGAGCATGCGGCGGTTCACCCGCCTGACCAACGGCTTCTCCAAGAAGATCGAGAACATGAAGGCGGCCGTGGGGCTGCACTTCGCGCACTACAACTTCATCCGGATGCACAAGACGCTGAAGTGCACCCCGGCGATGGCCGCGGGCGTCGAGAAGAGCCTGTGGAACCTGACCGAACTGGTCGACCGGACTACGCAGTAGGCGGTTGACCCTTACAACCAATGCGATGAGAAACGAGTAGAACTGCAGTGCGAACTGTGATTCTCTTATGCGTGTATCAATTGGGGGAAATGCATATGAGACTACCGGAAATCGCAGCACGTTTAGTTGAGTTGTCGAAGGAATTGAAGTGCCCGGAGCTGAAGAAACTGGCGGGAGAGATAGGACGTCGATCATCGGCAGGTCGGGCTCCTGCGAGCTCCCAATCCATGACTCCAGCAATCGCCAAAAAGATCAAGCAGATCAAGGCCGCGCATCCTGACTATCCGTATACGCGGATCGCTAGCATGCTGAACATTAACCCCGGTAGAGTGTCGGAGACCTTGAAGGGGAAGCGACAATGAGGATACAGAGCAGCCACGATCACGCGGCGCGAGGCCTGGATGCGTACTTCAGTCCGCCGGAGGCGGTGGCTAGCCTGATCGGCATTGAAGCCGCCCGCCTGCCCAAGCGCATCTTAGAGCCGGCGGCCGGCGACGGCGCCATTGTCCGGCCCCTTCGTGAGGCAGGTCACACAGTGATCGCCACCGATATCGCCGACTATGGGCTCGATGACTGCAAGACGGGCGTCGACTACCTGAAAGCAAAGCCTATTGCTGGCGTCGGCGGCGTCGTGACGAACCCGCCCTACAAGCTGGCCGTCCAATTCGCCCAGAAGGCAATTCGCGAGGCGCCGTATCTGGCGTTACTGCTGCGAACCAACTTCCTCGAGAGCACAAGCCGGCTCCGGTTCTTTAGGGAACATCAGCCGGCCCGCATCTGGATATCCTCGCGCCGACTGCCCATGATGCATCGGTTAGGCTGGACTGGCCCTCGCGCCCCGAGCAACACATGCTTTGCGTGGTTCGTATGGGACGTGAAAGCTGCGGAGAAGTGCATTGTCGACTGGTTCGACTGGCGGGACTTCACGCCTCGCTCAAGGGCGCACTAGGCGCCGCGGCCATCGTGGCGGAGCGGAGGAAGGGGGATGGGGCTGTACGACCAAATAGTTGAGCGCGTGTTTGAGCAAACGGGGAAGCGGATACACCACACGTGCTACATCGCGCACGTGCTGGCAGATCACGGGCTAACCAAGCGAGTCTCGCCCAATCGCAGGGGGCCGGAGAGAAGGTACAAATGCCCGGAGGCGCTGCGTCCCGCCATCGAGGAGGCGATCAGGCATCTTGGGCTTCTTCCGGCAAATTAGGACACTACCGCGCGCTGCGGTTGACATCGGCGCGGCGTGGCCCTAACTCACCGGCCGCACTAGCCCGCATGCCGTGCCCAGGTGGCGGAATTGGTAGACGCACTAGTTTCAGGTACTAGCGCCGCGAGGCGTGGAAGTTCGAGTCTTCTCCTGGGCACCATGCCGGGCGTGCGAGGCACCCTCCAATGACGATCACCCTTCATCGCGGCGACCTGCCCGCCGGCCTGTCCTTTGGCGCGAGCGTCGCCATCGACACCGAGACGATGGGCCTCAATCCGCACCGCGACCGGCTGTGCCTGGTGCAGCTTTCGGCCGGCGACGGCAATGCCCACCTCGTTCAGATGCCGCGCGGCCGCTACGACGCGCCGCGGCTCGCCAGCCTCGTGGCGGACGCCGGCGTCCTGAAGCTGTTTCATTTCGGCCGCTTCGACATCGCCGTGCTCGAGCATGCGCTCGGCGTCCGCTGCGAGCCGGTCTACTGCACCAAGATCGCCGCCAAGCTGACGCGCACCTTCACGGACCGCTATGGCCTGAAGGATCTGTGCAAGGAGCTGATCGGCGTCGACCTGTCGAAGCAGCAGCAGACGTCGGATTGGGGCGCCGACCAGCTGAGCGACGAGCAGATGACCTATGCGGCGTCCGACGTGCTCCACCTCCACGCGCTCAAGGGCAAGCTCGATGCCCTGCTCGCGCGCGAGGGCCGTACCGAGCTGGCCGAGGCCGCGTTCCGTTTCCTGCCGACGCGCGCCCGGCTCGATCTCGCCGGATGGCCCGAGATCGACATCTTCGAGCATTGAGGATCGAGACCCCGCGTCTGCGCCTGCGGCCCTGGCGGGACGGCGACCGGATCGGGTTCGCCGCCCTGCATGCCGACCCGGAGGTGATGGCGGACCTGGGCGGGCCGATCGATCGTTCGGCGAGCGATGCCAAGCTCGATCGATACCTCGGGAAAATTGGCACAGAACTTGCTAGGTAGCCCGTAGGGGAGGTCTAATCGGCCTTTCGGGGGTGTTGGCACATGCGTATCGGTCCGAGTCTCATCCTGACGTCACGCCAGACGCTGGCGATGACACCGCAGCTTCAGCAGGCGATCAAGCTGCTGCAGTTTTCGCATCTCGAGCTCGCGGCCTTCATCCAGCAGGAACTCGAGAAGAACCCCCTCCTGACCGAGGGCACGGCCGACGACGGGCAGGCAGCCGACGCGGAAGTCGTCGTTCCCGACGCCCCGACGGATACGGCCGATACCCTGGCAGCCGCCGCGCCGGCGCTGGCGGATGCCGACGAGCGCTGGACGCGCGAGCATGCCGACCGCGGCGGCGACGGTGCCGCGAGCAGGGTCGGCCAGCGCGAGGATGGGCCGGACGCCCTCGATTTCGTCGCCGACCGTCCGCGCTCGCTCGCCGCCTATGTGCTGGAGCAGCTCGACATCCTGTTTGCCGACCCGGCCGAGCGTCGCATCGCGCTCAAGCTCGCCGAAGGCCTCGACGAGGCGGGCTACTGCCGGCTCGACGCCGCCGTCGTCGCCGAGGCGGTCGGCTGCGTGCCCGCCAGGGTCGAAGCCGTCTGGGCCAGGCTGCGCGCCATCGAGCCGGCCGGCCTGTTCGCCCGCACCCTGGCCGAGTGCCTGGGCGCCCAGCTCGCCGAACGCAACCGGCTCGATCCGGCGATGAAGGCGATGCTGGACAATCTCGACCTGGTCGCAGCCGGCGAGCTCAGCCAGCTGCGCCGCCGCTGCGGTGTCGACGAGGAGGATCTGCGCGACATGCTGGCGGAGCTGCGTACCCTCGATCCGCGGCCGGGCCAGGCATTCGAGTTCGAGCCGATCCAGCCGGTTGCACCCGATCTGGTTCTGCTGCCCGCCAAGGATCCCGACACCGGCGAGGAAGGCTGGCACATCGAGCTGAACACCGAGGCGCTGCCCAAGGTCCTGGTCGATCGCAGCTATCACGCCACCCTGATGAAGGGGGTGCGCGCCAAGCCGGAACGCGACTTCGTCGCCGAGAGATTCCAGTCCGCCAACTGGCTGGTGAAAACGCTGGAGCAGCGCGCCACCACCATCCTCAAGGTGGCGCGCGAGATCGTCCGCCAGCAGGATGCCTTCTTCCGCCAGGGCGTGAGCGCCTTGAGGCCGCTCGTGCTGCGCGACATCGCGATCGCCACCGAGTTGCACGAGAGCACGGTGAGCCGGGTCACCTCGAACAAGTACATCGCCACGCCGCGCGGCATTTTCGAGCTCAAGTATTTCTTCACCTCGGCCCTGCCGGCGCGCACGCCCGGCGTCACCGTGTCGTCCGAGTCGGTGCGCTCCCGCATCCGCCACCTGGTGGGAGCCGAGAATGCGCAGCATCCCTTGTCCGACGACCGCATCGTCGACCTGCTGAAGGGCGAGGGCATCGAGATCGCGCGCCGCACCGTGGCGAAGTATCGCGAAGCCATGCGCATTCCCTCGTCGGCCGAGCGCCGTCGTCTCGGTCGCCTGGGCATGGCGCGCAGCCTGCCGCCGGCACTTTCCAGTAGCGCTCTGGCGCCGCCGATGCTGGCGGGTTCGGCCGACTGACAGGGCCTCTGGAATGGCCTCGCGGCCCAGCTTGACCGGTCCGGTCGAGGCGCCTATAGGGGCGCACCTTTCGCCCAGGGGTGCGACGGGTCCCTGCTTGGCAACCCATTGGTGACATTGTGGAAATCGCCGATTTGCTGACCGGTCCCGAGGCGGTCCTGGCGAACGTGAAGGCTTCCAGCAAGAAGGCATTGCTGGCCGAGTTGGCGAATCGGATCGCGACCCTCCTGAAGCTCGACGAGCGCCGGCTGTTCGACCGGTTGCTCGAGCGCGAGCGGCTCGGCTCGACCGGCATCGGCGGCGGCATTGCCATCCCGCACGGTCGGCTCCCGAGCCTTGCCAGACCCTCGGGCCTGTTCGCCCGCCTCGTCCATCCGATCGATTTCAATGCCATCGACGACAGGCCCGTCGATATCGTGTTCCTGCTTATCGCCCCCGAAGGGGCGGGCGCCGACCATCTCAAGGCGCTGGCGCGGGTATCGCGCCTGCTGCGCGATCGCAACCTCGTCGACAAGCTGCGCGCGACCGACAATGCGGAAGCGCTCTATGCCTTGCTGATCGAGCCGGTGCAGGCGCAAAGCGCGGCGTAAGGCGCCGGTAATCTCTGCCGACGTGGTGCTCACGCTCATGTTCCTCCCCAGCGAAGCTGGGGAGGTGTCGCGGTAATCCGCGACGGAGGGGTCATGAGCAACGGGACTGTGGCTCTCGACCCCTCCGTCGCGGATTACCGCGACACCTCCCCACGCTACGCGTAGGGAGGGGTAAGAGCATGAGCGCCACGTCGGCAGAGATTACTCCGCCTCGAGTGGCGCGCTTCCTTCCAACGGCTCAATGCACCATCGCCGGCTCGAGGTCGTGCTGGCGAATCAGCGCCTGCGCGACCTCGACGGAGGGCGCGGCCGCGATCGCCTTGCCGTCGGCGGAGAAGATGCCGATCGCATGCTGGCCGTCGGGCAGGTCGATCGCTTTCACGTAGGCGATCTGCTGGGCGCCGAGACTTAGGAAGGCGTCGTCGGCAAGGCGCGTGAATGTCGTCGTCTGCTCGTTTTCCATGGCTACCTCCTTGGCAGCGTCATACCTGTCCTATCGCGTTCGCCGGGTGGCGATCACGATGGTGGCTCTTTCCTCCACGTTTCTCTTGCCGGCATCGATCGGGATGGTGCGGATGCGCGGCTCGATCACCGGCCGCGCCAGGTCGATCGACAGCAGCCCATTGTCGAGCCGGGCCCCGGTAACCTCGATGCCATCGGCCAGCATGAAGGCGCGCTGAAACTGACGGGCGGCGATGCCGCGATGGAGGAACACCCGCGTCGCGTCGTCGGCTTGCTTGCCGCGCACCGACAGCTGGTTCTCGATCAGCTCGATCACCAGGTCGTCGATCGTGAAGCCGGCAACGGCAAGCGTGATGCGCAACCCGTTCTCGCCGATCCGCTCGATGTTGTACGGAGGGTAACCCTCGGCGTTCTTGGCCAGTCGGTCCAAGGTGCGCTCGAACTGGTCGAAGCCCAGCAGCAAGGGCGAATTGAAGATCGGCATACGACTCATGCAACCCCCCTCCACGGGGCGAGTGGCCAGGAAACCCGTCAAGGCGCTCCCTTGGCGTGAATCTGGGGAGCGGTCGGGCCGGTTCAAGGCCTGCTCCGCCCCGCGGCGGAGGAACCGACCGCTCCGGCAGAGGCCTGGAGGTCGTTTTCAAGGCATCGCCATGGCTGGTCCCGTCGGGTAGACTGTCCACACCCCTCACTCGCCCGGTGGCAGCCCTGCCAGGCCAAAACAACAGAACCTGATGACGCTGGTTGCTTCAGATGCGCGACGGCCCGGTGATCCTTTGGTAGCAGGCGAGCGTCCCTTGCGCTCGACGCCGGCCATCCGTCGCACCAAGGCCTCCCTCGAGGCCCCGACTGGCGAGCCGCACGCTGTCCGCCGATGGCTGCTCGGTTCACGCCTCTACTCGATGACCTTGGGCTATGGCAGCCCGAGCACCTTCTTCGCCGTGGCGCCCGACAACTGGCCGGGCGATCCGGCGATCGGGCACCGTCTCCTGTCCGGCGACCTGCAGGCGCGGGGCCATGTCGATGCCGTGGCGCCGGAGTCGGTCGATCCGCCGTGGCAGCGCGCCGGCGCCCCGTCGCTCTGGCTCGAGGCGCTGAATGGCTTTGCCTGGCTGCGCGACCTGCGCGACTCGGGCGACATGGCGGCGGCCTCGCTCGCGGTCCGGCTGGTCGACGACTGGACCAACCAGGAATGGCGCTGGTCGCCGGTGACGTGGCGGCGCGACGTGCTCGCCGAGCGCATGGTGGCGTGGATCCGCCATTACGACTGGATGGCGGCGGCGGCCGATCCGGGCTTTGCGGCCCGCTTCGTCTTCTCGCTCGCCCGCCAGCGCGCCCATCTCAAGCGCACGCTGCGCACCGGCCTGGTCGGTCACGATGCCGTCGCCGCCCTGAAGGCGCTGGTTTTCGCCGACCTGGCCTTCCTGCGCGATGGCCGGTCGTTCGAGAAAAGTCTCGAGCAGACGCTGACGCGCCTCGCGAGGTTCGTGAAGCGCTACGTGCTTCATGACGGCATCGTGGCCGAGCGCGCGCCGCATCTGCAGCTCGTCGTGCTGCGCCACTTGGTCGACGTGCGTGCCGCGCTGACCTCGGCCGAGCGCCGGCCGCCCGCCGAGCTGGTCGCCGCGATCGACCGGCTGGCGCCGATGCTGCGCTTCTTCCGTCATGGCGATGGCGGGCTTGCCCTCTTCAATGGCGCCTGGGAGGGCGACCGCACGCTGATCGACCTGGCGCTGGCGCGGTCAGGCTCGAGCGAGCCCGCACCCAAGTCGGCGCTGGTCAGCGGCTTCCAGCGACTCGCGGCGGGCACCTCGCTGGTGATCGCCGACTCCGGCAGCCCGCCCGGCCGTGGCATGGACGGCATCGCCCATGCCGGCACCCTGTCGTTCGAGATGAGCGCGGCGCATGAGCGGCTGATCGTCAATTGCGGCACCCATCCCGGCGCGGCCCGCGAGTGGCGGCATTTCATGCGCTACACGGCGGCGCACAGCACGGCCGTCGTCGACGACACCAACTCGAGCGAGATCACCAACCACGGTGCGCTCGAATATCGTGCCGGCAACGTGCTGGTCGATCGCGCCGACTCCGACGGCGCGCAGTGGCTCGACATGTGCCACGACGGCTATCGCTCGCTCTATGGCATCGTCCATCGTCGGCGGATCTGGCTGTCGGCCGACGGCGGAGACCTGCGCGGCGAGGACACCTTCGCCGGACCCGAAGGCCGGCCCGTCACCCTGCCGGACCGCCGGTTCATCGTCCGCTTCCACCTGCATCCCGCGGTCAAGGCGACCTTGGCGCAGAGCGGCCAGGCGGTGCTGATGCGCCTGCCGAGCGGCCGTGCCTGGCGCCTGCGCGCCTCGGGCGCCGGCATGGGCCTGGCCGAGAGCATCTATCTCGGCGAGGTCGGCCGCGTGCGCCGCACGGAGCAGATCGTGCTGGTCGGCCAGGTGCCGATGGAGGGCACGACGGTGAAGTGGGCGCTGACCCGGATGGAGGGGTGAGGCGTCGGTAAACCCTAAGGCTTCCTCCCCCGTAATCGGGGGAGGTGCCCCCGGAGGGGGCGGTGGGGAAAGCCTCAGACGCGATCCATGAAATTCCGACGTCAGAATCGGAGACATCTCGAGTGCAGCCTTCCCCCTCCGCCCCGTAAGACGGGGCACCTCCCCCGTAAGACGGGGGAGGCATATGAGGTCGCCTCTACGGCTTCAGGAAACCCACCGTCCGATAAACTTCGGCGAGGATCGGCTCGGCCAGCGCCGCGGCACGCGCGGCGCCGTCGCGCAGCACGGCATCGACATGGCCGGGGTCCTTCATCAGGCGCTGCATCTCGGCGCCGACCGGGCCGAGCTTCTCCACCGCCAGCTCAGTGAGCGCGCCCTTGAACTCGGAGAACTGCTTGCCGGCGAACGCGGCGACGATGGCAGGCTTGTCGCGATCGGCGAGGGCGGCGTAGATGCCCAGCAGGTTGTCGGCGTCGGGCCGCTTCTCGGCGTCGGCGACCGTCTCGGGCATCGGCATCGGGTCGGTCTTGGCGCGCCGGATCTTCTGGGCGATGGCGTCGGCGTCGTCGGTCAGGTTGATGCGCGAATAGTCCGACGGGTCGGACTTGCTCATCTTCCTGGTGCCGTCGCGCAGGCTCATGACACGGGTCGCCTCGCCGAAGATCAGCGGCTCGGTGATCGGGAAGAAGTCGGGCGCGGCGAAGTCGTTGTTGAACTTGATGGCGATGTCGCGCGTCAGCTCGAGATGCTGCTTCTGGTCCTCGCCGACCGGCACGTGCGTGGCCTTGTAGATCAGGATGTCGGCCGCCATCAGCGCCGGATAGGCGTAGAGGCCGAGCGAGGCGTTCTCGCGATCCTTGCCCGCCTTTTCCTTGAACTGGGTCATGCGGTTCATCCAGCCGACCCGGGCGACGCAGTTGAATATCCAGGCGAGCTGGGCGTGCGCCGGCACCATCGACTGGTTGAAGATGATCTGCTTCCTGCCGTCGACGCCGGCGGCCAGGAAGGCCGCTGCGATCTCGCGCGTCTGCGCGGCCATCAGCTTGGGATCCTGCGGCTGCGTGATCGCATGCAGGTCGACGACGCAATACAGGCACTCGTAGTCGAACTGCAGGCGCGCGAAGTTGCGGATCGCGCCGAGATAGTTGCCGAGGTGCAGATTGCCGGTCGGCTGCACGCCGCTCAGGATGCGGCCCTTGAGGCCGCGGGCGGCGTAGGGCGCCAGATGCGTGCTGGGCGCCGGCGTCACGCTGTCAGGCATGGATGTGGACTCCGCTCATTGTGGAAGGGCGCGGGGTTTGGACCTCCGCGCACCCCGCCGGTGGAAGGCGAGGGCGGGGCGGTATGGCGCAGGACCGAGCCGGAATCAAGGCAAGGCCGAGGCTCGAAGGCCGACAAGAATTCGCGTCGGACCCTCGCTCTCCTCCCCAGCTTCGCTGGGGAGGTGTCCGCGTCTTCGCGGACGGAGGGGTCATGAGCCACAGTCGCGCTGCTCATGACCCCTCCGTCGGCGATTACGCCGACACCTCCCCAAGCTACGCTTAGGGAGGAGTATGACGTCGCCTCGACTTCCTCCCCGGCGAAGCCGGGGAGGCGATGATCTTAGAGTCAACCGGCCGGACGCTGGCGCTGGCCATCGTTGACGCGCCCGGCCGGGCCTGTTTCCATTGCCGCTTGCACGCATCTTGCAGGATAGCCGGAGCGTGTGCGGGGCTGGGAGGGTCCGATGAACGAAGGCCGGTTGCGTCATCTGATTGGCCAGGTGAAGGCAGGCAAGGTGTCCCGTCGGGCATTCCTGCGCCGCATGGCGGCGCTCGGGCTCACGGCGCCGCTGGCCAGCCAGCTGTTGGCATACTCGGGCGTGGCGATGGCGCAAACGCGCCAAGTTTACAAGCCGACCAAGCGTGGCGGCGGCGGTCTGCTGCGCGTTCTGTGGTGGCAGGCGCCGACGCTGCTCAACCCGCACTTCGCAACCGGCGGCAAGGACCAGGACGGCTCGCGGGTGTTCTACGAGCCGCTGGCCGGCTGGGACCAGGACGGCAACCTCAGGCCGCTGCTGGCGGAGTCCGTCCCCGGCCGGGAGGACGGCACGCTCGCCGCCGACGGCAAGTCGGTGACCTGGAAGTTGAAGAAGGGCGTGAAGTGGCACGACGGCCAGCCGTTCACGGCCGACGACGTGGTCTTCAACTGGGAGTACTCGCGCAACCCGGCGACAGCGGCCGTGACCAGCGGCGTCTACAAGGACATCACGGTAGAGAAGGTCGACACGCACACCGTGACCGTGCGCTTCAAGGAGCCCACGCCGTTCTGGGCCGATGCTTTCGTCGGCCCGACCGGCATGCTGATTCCCAAGCACCTGTTCGCCGACTATGCCGGCGACAAGTCGCGCGAGGCGCCGACCAACCTCAAGCCGGTCGGCACCGGGCCGTACAAGTTCAAGGACTTCAAGCCCGGCGACATGGTGGCCGGCGTGATCAACACGGACTATCACCAGGACAACAAGCCCCACTTCGATGCCATCGAGATGAAAGGCGGCGGCGACGCCGTGTCGGCGGCGCGCGCGGTGCTGCAGACCGGCGAGTTCGACTTCGCCTGGAACATGCAGGTCGAGGACGAGATTTTGCTGCGCCTGGAGAAGGGCGGAAAGGGGCGCGTCGCCATCAACGACGCCGGCTTCATCGAGCACATCCAGCTCAACTCGACCGACCCGTGGACCGAGGTCGACGGCGAGCGCTCGAGCGCCAGGACCCGGCACCCGACCTTGTCGGATCCCGCGGTGCGCCAGGCGATGGCGCTTCTCGTCGACAAGGACTCGGTCGAGAAGCACATCTACGGCCGCACCGGCCGCGCGACGCCCAACTTCATCTACAATCCTGAGAAGTTCCGGTCGAAGACCACGAGGTACGAGTTCAACGTCGACAAGGCCAACGACGTCCTGGAGAAGGGCGGCTGGAAGAAGGGCGCCGACGGCATCCGCGAGAAGGATGGCAAGAAGCTCAAGTTCGTCTACCAGACCTCGATCAACCAGCCGCGGCAGAAGACCCAGGCGATCGTCAAGCAGGCCTGCCAGAGGGCCGGCATCGACATCGAGATCAAGTCGGTGACGGCGTCGGTATACTTCTCGTCGGACGTCGCCAATCCCGACACCTACACCAAGTTTTACACCGACCTGCAGATGTACAATAACGGCCCGCAGCAGCCGGACCCTGCGGTGTTCCTGCGCCAGTTCCTGTCGACGGAGGTCGCGACCAAGGCCAACAAATGGCAGGGCCGCAACGTCACGCGCTGGGTGAACAAGGAGTACGACGCCGTCTACCAGGCCGCCCAGGTCGAGCTCGATCCGGTCAAGCGCGCAGCCCTGCTGATCAGGCTGAACGAGATGGTCGTGAACGACCATGTCGTGATCCCGGTGGTTGCCCGTCCGGTCGTCAGCGCGGTCGGCAACAAGCTCGCCGCCGAGCTCTCCGGCTGGGACACCAACACCTGGGACCTGGCAAGCTGGTATCGCGAGGCCTGACGGCCTGCCGGCCCTGCGGTCAGCCGCAGGGCATTCCTCGCGGTTGACGGCAGCCGTCCGGCCTGTTCCCATTACAGCTTGCACGCATCTTGCAGGATAGCCGGAGCGTGACGAGCGAAAGAGTCGAGTTCAGGGCGGCTACTTCAACTCGGATTGGGAGCATCCGATGAACGAACATGATCTGCGCGGTCTGATCGACCGGGTGAAGGCGGGCACCTTATCCCGCCGCGGTTTCATTGGCAGGATGGCGGCGGTCGGGCTGACAGCGCCGCTGGCCAACCAGCTGCTCGCGTTCTCGGGCGTGGCGATGGCCCAGACCAGGCCGATCTACAAGCCGACCAAGCGCGGCGGCGGCGGCCTCCTGAAGGTGCTGTGGTGGCAGGGGCCGACCCTGCTCAACCCGCACTTCGCGACCGGCACCAAGGACCAGGACGGCTCGCGCCTGTTCTACGAGCCGCTCGCCGGCTGGGACGCCGAGGGCAACCTGCGGCCGATCCTGGCGGAGACCGTGCCGGGCCGCGAGGACGGCACGCTCGCGGCCGACGGCATGTCGGTGACGTGGAAGCTGAAGAAGGGCGTCAAGTGGCACGACGGCCAGCCGTTCACGGCCGACGATGTGGTCTTCACCTGGGAGTATTCCCGCAATCCGGCGACCGCCACGCTGACCAGCGGCTCCTACAAGGACGTCACGGTCGAGAAGGTCGACCAGCACACGGTGATGGTGAAGTTCCGGGCGCCGACGCCCTTCTGGGCCGACACCTTCGTCTCCGCCGCCGGCTGCATCATTCCCAAGCATCTGTTCGCCGACTTCACCGGCGAGAGGTCGCGCGATGCGCCGACAAACCTCAAGCCGGTCGGCACCGGCCCCTACAAGTTCAAGGACTTCAAGCCTGGCGACCTGGTGACCGGCGTGATCAACACGGACTATCACCAGGAGAACAAGCCGTATTTCGACGCCATCGAGCTGAAGGGCGGCGGCGATGCGGTGTCGGCGGCGCGCGCGGTGCTGCAGACGGGCGAGTTCGACTTCGGCTGGAACATGCAGGTCGAGGATGAGATCCTCCAGCGGCTCGAGAAGGGCGGCAAGGGCCGGGTCATCATGACCAAGGGCGGTGGCATCGAGCACATCCAGCTCAACACCCGCGACCCATGGACCGAGGTCGACGGCGAACGCTCCAGCCTCAAGACCACGCATCCGACACTGTCGGATCCGGCGGTGCGCCAGGCGCTGGCCCTGCTGGTCGACAAGGATTCGGTCGAGAAGCACATCTATGGCCGCACCGGCGTCGCCACGCCGAACTACTTCAACAATCCGGAGCGCTTCCGGTCGAAGAACACCAGGTACGAGTTCAACGTCGACAAGGCCAACGAGGTGCTCGAGGCGGCGGGCTGGAAGAAGGGCGCCGACGGCATCCGCGAGAAGGACGGCAAGAAGCTCAAGTTCGTCTACCAGACCTCGATCAACCAGCCGCGCCAGAAGAACCAGGCGATCGTGAAGCAGGCCTGCCAGAAGGCGGGCATCGACATCGAGGTCAAGGCGGTGACGGCGTCGGTGTATTTCTCGTCGGATGTCGCCAACCCCGACACCTACACCAAATTCTACAGCGACCTGCAGATGTACAACAACGGGCCGGCCCAGCCCGATCCGGAAGTGTTCATGCGCCAGTTCTGCTCGTGGGAAGCGGCCAGCAAGGCCAACAAGTGGCAGGGCCGCAACATCACGCGCTGGCAGAACAAGGAGTACGACGAGATCCACAAGGCGGCGCAGGTCGAGCTCGACCCGATCAAGCGCGCCGCCATGTTCATCAAGCTGAACGACCTGGTGATCAACAACATCGTGGTGATCCCGGTGGTCGCCCGGCTCGGCGTCGCGGCCGTCAAGGACAAGCTCGTCGTCGAGCTCACGGGCTGGGACAACAACACCTGGAATCTGGCGAGCTGGTACCGGGAGGTGTGAGCTCCTGCGACCCTCCCTGCGCGCAGCGCGGGGAGGTGCCCCCGACAGGGGGCGGAGGGGTCGAGAGCAACACACGCGTTGCCAGAACGCTCATCATAGTGACGACACTGATCGGCGACTCATGCCGAGACCCTTGGCTCATGACCCCTCCGCCCAATGGCGCTGTAAACAGCGCCTAACCGGGGGCACCTCCCCGCGCTGCGCGCAGGGAGGACAGCATGATGCGTGAATTCGGCAGCGTAGGACGGGGGAGACAACCAGCACGCCCGCTTGGCGCGGACCACGATGCCGTGAAAATAGGGGCGGTAGCCCGCCCCTATTTTCATAGGAGTTCCCACCGGCCCGAGGGCCGACCCGCCGAGCCAAGAAACTGGCGGCGAGCCGCCAGTTTCTTACTAGGGGTTCCAGATGTGTCCACTCCCTAGCAGCGGAGCTGGGGAGGAGAATGGGCAGTCGTGCAATCACGGCGCTGTGCCGTTTCGCTGTTGCCGAGCGGGCGATAGGAAGTCTCGCTCCGTCATAGTAGCGTAGCGGCCGTAGTCCCAGAATGCCGCGGTCCGTTCCATGTCAGACAACCCGCCGATCGAGTTCGACTTTCCCGACCTCAAGCGCTGGGAGACGGGCGAGGCGCCCTACATCCACGTCAAGACGAGCGGCGAGCCCGGGCCGACGGTGATGGTGACGGCGTTGACGCACGGCAACGAGGTGTCGGGCGCTGTGGTCGTCGATGCATTGCTGGCAGCCGGCCTGGCGCCGCGCCGGGGCACGCTGATTCTCGCCTTCAACAACATCGACGCCTATCACGGCTTCGATGCCAGGGCGCCGTTCAAGTCGCGCATGGTCGACGAGGACTTCAACCGGGTGTGGGGTCGGCTCGACCAGCCGGCCATGACCGCCGAGATGCGGCGCGCGCTGATCGTGAAGCCGTTCGTCGAGCGGGCCGACCTGCTGCTCGACCTGCACTCGATGCACGACGATTGCGTGCCGCTGATGCTGGCCGGGCCGCTCGACAAGGGCGTCGCGCTGGCGCGCCGGGTCGGTACCCCTGTCGACATCATTCGCGATGCCGGACACGCTGCCGGCATGCGCATGCGCGACTACGGCGGCTTCGGCGATGCGAAGAGCCCGAAGAACGCGCTGCTGATCGAGACCGGCCAGCATTGGCGGGCCTCGTCGGTGACGGTCGCCAAGGACGTCACGGCGCGCTTCCTCGCCGAGACGGGCGTGGTCGATGCGGCCGACCTGCCGGCCGGCTGGCGACAGGCCGCACCGGCGGCCCAGCGCGTCGTCGAGGTGACGCACGCGATCTCGACCAGACGCGGCAATTTTCAGTCGGTGCGGCCGTTCGCCGGCCAGGAAGTGATCGAGAAGGCCGGCACCGTGCTCGGGCACGACGACGGCGAGCCGGTGACGACGCCCTACGACAATTGCGTGCTGGTGATGCCGTCGTCCAACCGGCCGCTCCGGGCCGGCGTCACGGTGGTCCGTCTGGGTCGGCTGGCGCAGTTTGTGTGACTTCGGCCCGCGACAAACCGGGCACTGCATCACATCGATGAATTCTACTGGTCTTTGTGGACCTACACGCTATACTAGTATCATGCTTGGGCTTGCTATCGGGGAAAGCAATGGCCAGGATCAGCGAAAGCGCGCGTCGATTGCACCCGCGCCTGCGAGTGCTCGCAAATGGTTCCGCGCCGGTCAATGCGATGCGCGCAGAGATCAGCGCAACAGTCGCCACGGCTGCACCGCTAACCAAGCGGGCGTTGGGCACCGAGATCGCCGACGAAGACTTGGCGCATTTGCGCGTCGATACCCCGGTGATTGCCGACGAGCTTCGGGAGCGCACGCGAAAACGGCTGCCCAGGAGGCGTCGCTTCGCCTCTCAAAAGGCGCCTAAGGACGCCTATGTCAACGTCGTCGTCGAATTACTCCGCGACCGAAATCCTAACGACAGAAGGGCTCTGCAATCTACTGTCGACTCGATTCGGAAGATCGCTGCCCGTGGGGCGCAGGCGCGTGGGGAAGACGTAGCGCAAACAGGCGACGTGCTCGTGCGGCGCAACTTCGTGTCGGCAACCATCCCTGTTTCGGCGCTTCCGCTCCTACAAAGCAACGACGGCATCGCCTTCGTCCACCCGTCGGAACCGCTAAAACTGGACCAGCCGATCGTCGATCGAGAACTCCGCGAGCCACCGGAGCCAAGGAGCGTCGGAGATGCGTCGCTGCGCAAGAGGCATGGCGACGGAGCGGACGTCATCATTGGCATCATCGATGTAGGCGGCTTCGATTTCGCCCACTCCGACTTTCGCGACGATACAGGTACACGCTTCCTGTCAATCTGGGACCAAGGAGGCGACTTGCGTCCTCCGCCGTCGGCTTCCGGCCGGAGTCACTTCAACTACGGCAGCGAAATCACCAAGAAGCTAATGGACGCCGCCATAAAGGGCGCGGGCAAAGGTAAGCTGCCAGCGACCTTGATCGAACGCCAATCACAAGCTGTCGAGGCCTCGCATGGAACGCATGTCGCCAGCATCGCGGCCGGCAAGAGAGGAGTCTGCCCGAAGGCGTCGATCGCCGCCGTTATAGTCTCCATTCCACCCGCTGCGGACGCGCTTGAGGAACGGCGGCGCAGCTTCAGCGACTCGAGTCGTATCGTGCACGCGGTCGAGTACCTGTTCGAAATTGCCGAGCGCGAGAAGAAGCCGATTTCGATCAACATCAGCCTGGGCACGAACGGCGGTCCTCACGATGGTTCGACCGGCGTATCGCGCTGGTTAGACGCTCTGCTGGCAGTCCCGGGCCGGTCGATCTGCGTTGCTGCAGGGAACTCCGGACAGGAAAAGGCCCAGTCGGAAGATGATATCGGCTTCGTGATGGGACGCATCCATTCAAGCGGAAGAGTCGCATCAGCCGGCCTGAGTGTGGATCTCGAATGGACTGTTGTCGGCAACGGGATCGAGGACATGTCGGAGAACGAGCTGGAAATCTGGTTCGGTGCCCAGGATCGCCTCAAGATCATGCTGAAGCCGCCGGGAGCCGGCTCGAACTGGATCACGGTGGCGCCGCGGGAATTTGTCCAGAATAGGCGCCTCGCGAGCGGAACGACCGTATCCATCTACAACGAGCTCTATCACCCGACAAACGGCTGCAACTATGCCGCTCTGTACCTGTCACCCAATTTTCAACCCGGCAACGTTCGGGGCGTAGAGGCCGGGGTGTGGAAAGTAAGACTCTACGGCGATGAGATTCGGGACGGTCGTTTCGATTGCTGGATCGAGCGCGACGATCCCGTGCGCATCGATGTTACAGGAGAACGCAAGTTCTTCTACTTTCCGTCATTCTTCTCCGAGGCATCCAACGTCGATTCACACTCGATTAGCTCACTTGCCTGCGGGCATCGCGTAATCGCGGTTGCCAACCTCGACGATGCCAAGCAGGTCATCCACTACTCGAGCAGCCAGGGCCCGACGCGGGACAATCGGAGCAAGCCTGATATCGCCGCTCCTGGCACTGATATCGTCGCCGCCAAAGGCTTCGATGGCGACGACAGGGCGTGGATCGGCATGACGGGCACGAGCATGGCCAGCCCGTATGTTGCAGGTGTGGTCGGTTTGATGCTGGCTGCAAATCGCGGTCTGACGTCGGCCCAATGCTCAGGCATTCTCCAGCGCACAGCACTGCCGCTTCCTGGCGCATCGTATGAATGGCGCAACGATTCAGGCTTTGGTGCGGTCGATGCCGAAAAGGCTGTTGAGGAGGCGCTGACCTTCAATCAACGCAGCGAACTGAGGGAGCAGGATTGATGAGGCTCCACATCTTCCAGTCCGCCCAAGGAGATTGCCTCTTGTTGGAGGGCAAGAGCGGCGGGCGCATGCTTTGCGACGGTGGAATGGGCAGCACGATGAAAGAATTCGTGCGTGACGAACTGACCAAGCTGAGAAGCAAGCATATCGAACTCGACTACGTCTATGTCTCGCATATCGACGAGGATCACATCCAAGGCGTGCTCCAGCTGCTTGAAGATGAGATCGAGTGGCGGCTGTTCGACCTCCATACCCAAGCGGGTACGCCGATTCGGAAGCCGAAGGTTCCACGGCCGCCCGCGATTCGTAACATTTTGCACAATGCCTTTCATGACCAGGTCGGCAAGAACAGGGACAAAATAGAGGACATGCTTGCTGCGGCAGCGCCATCCCTGCTTTCCAGCTCGGTGCCACTGTTATCCAGGCTGGGAGCGGAATTTCAGCAGATCGCCACGTCGATCCCGCAGGCGATCAAGGTATCGCGATACATAAAGTCGGACGTGCTGGACATCCCGCTCAACAGGCTTCCTGGTAGCCAAGTACAAGGCAAGCTACTGATGATCCGTGAGGGACAGAAGCCCTTTAAAGTCGGTTCGATGAGCTTCACGATCGTCGGCCCATCGGCGAAAGAGCTGCAGATGCTGCGCAAGGGATGGAACACATTCCTCGGAAACGAAGAGAAGCTGAGGAAGCTTCGCAGCGAGATCAAGCGTCGCATCGACAGATTCAGCGCCCATGCGTTCGACCTGCGCGATTGGAACGGCACGCCCGGCTTCAAAGGCGTTACCACGCCCAATATTGCGTCGTTGATGTTCATGGTCGAGGAGGATGGCAAGCGGCTGCTCCTTACCGGCGATTCGCAGCAGAACGTCATCATAGACGGCCTGAAGACGACCGGTTTCCTCTCGGCCGGCCATCTTCATGTCGACGTTCTCAAGGTTCAGCACCACGGCTCGGAGAAGAATGCCGACGACGACTTCTGCAGGCAGGTGTCGGCCGATCACTACGTGTTCTGCGGTAACGGCTCGAGCGGCAATCCCGAGCCGGAAGTGATCGAGAAGTTCTACAATGCCCGGCTTGGCCCGGACAGCAAGCGGGCGAGATCGCCCCGTGCCAAGGATCGTCCCTTCAAGTTCTGGTTCAGCACGACCGCAAGGATTGCGGCACGGCAACATCAGACAGGATTCGCCGAGGTCGAGAAGCTGGTACGCAAGCTCCGACAGAAGTCGGGTGGCCTGTTGACAGCGGCTTTCAACTCCGGCCCGGCCATGGTGCTTGACGTCTGACCGCTATCGGGCGACTTAGAGCCATCACGGCTTGTCGCCCGGATTGCTTGCCCTGACGTCGGCACGCCGCCGAACCAGCGCACGCAGTTCCGACACCCTGGCGATGCCTGTCAGTGCGCCCACCATGCCGTAGACGGCCGCCCCTGCGACGCAGAGGCCGAGCAGGGCGGCGGCACCGGCGAGATCGTCGCGGGACAGGATTGGCGCGAGCACCTTCATGCCGAGCCACAGTGCGGCACCCATGACGACCGTCGTGACGATGGCGCGGAGCGTCCGCGACAGCAGCCTCGGATCGGGCACCCAGTGACGGCGCCGGCGCAGCACGATCGCGAGCAGCAGGGCATTCAACCAGCCCGACAGAGAGGAGGCGAGCGCGATGCCGACATGGGCGAGCGCCGTGCCGTACAGGAAGACGACATTGAGAGCCACGTTCACGACGATCGCCGCGGTCGCGATGTAGAGCGGCGTCCTGGTGTCCTCGCGGGCAAAGAAGCCCGGCGTCAGCGCCTTGACCAGCACGAAGGCCGGCAGGCCGACGGCGAAGGCGGCGAGCGCGCCGGCGGTGCGCCAGGTGTCGTCGGGCCCGAACTGGCCGCGCTGGAAAAGCACGCGGACGAGCGGGTCGGCGAGCAGCCACAGCGCCACCGCCGCCGGCAGGCCGAGCAGCAGCCCGACCTCGATGGCCCGGTTCTGGTTGGCCATCGCCGCCTGCCGCTCGCCGGCGCGCAGCTGGCGGGCCAGCAGGGGCAGCAGGGCGGTGCCGATGGCGATGCCGACCACGCCCAGCGGCAGTTGCGCCAGACGATCGGCATAGTAGAGCGCCGAGATGGTGCCGACCGGGAGCAGCGAGGCCCACACCACGTCGAGCATGCTGCTGATCTGCTGGACGCCCCCGCCGATCGCCACCGGCGTGGCGAGCTTGACCAGCCGTGCCACGCGCTCGGTCCTGCGCGGCCGCACCAGGCCGAGGGTGACGCCCTCGCGCGCGCAGGCGACGAGCAGCCACAGCCATTGCAGCAGGCCCGCGACGGCGACCCCGATCGCCGCGGCATAGCCGCTGTTGGGCAGGAACGGCGTGAGCCCCAGCACCGCGCCGATCAGCGCCAGGTTGAGCAGGATCGGCGTCGCCGCGACATGGGCGAAGCGGTCGATGCCGTTAAGCACGCCGCCGTACAGCGCGGTCAGCGAGATGAACAGCAGGTAGGGGAAAGCGATGCGGCCGAGGTCGACGGCGAGGGCGAAGGTGGCGGGTTCCTCGCGCATGCCGGGCGCCAGCACCGCCACCACGGCGGGCATGAACAGGATCAGCAGCGCCGTGAACGGCAGCAGCACCAGCAGCAGCGCGGCATGGGCCTGGCGCGCGAAGGCGACGGCCGGCTCGCGGCCGTGCGCCTGCAGCTCGCGCGCGAACAGGGGCACGAAGGCCGCCGAGAAGGCACCTTCGGCGAACAGGCGGCGGAAGAAGTTCGGCAGCTTGAAGGCGACGATGAAGGCATCGGCCATGGCGCCCGAGCCGAGCATCGCCGACAGCACGACGTCGCGCAGGAAGCCGACGATGCGGCTCAGCAGCGTGAACCCGCCGACGGTGGCGATGGCGCGGCCGAGGGTCATGGCATACTCGAGCCCTTCAGCTCCTCTGCCAGGGAGCGGGCACTCGTTTCATGCTCTTCCCCCCGGATGGGGCAGGGCATTTGCATATGGGCGCTCTCTCCTTCTCCTCCCTAGCGAAGCTGGGGAGGTGTCGCCGTTTTACGGCGACGGAGGGGTCATGAGCAGCGGGACTGGGGCTCATGACCCCTCCGCCCCCGATTACGGGGGCACCTCCCCAGCTTCGCTAGGGAGGAGAATAAGAAGCGCGCCCATATGCGAATGCCCTGCCCTGGCGGGGGAGAGGAACATGAGTTGCGTCCACTCGCAGCAGAGAAGCTGAGAATTCGAGGGGTTGAAACGTTCCTCACGCCTGCGCCGCCAGCTTGAGCAGCGTCTCGCGGTCCTGGCTGACGAGGCGCTTGTAGTCGGCGACGATCTGCTCGAGCTCGTCGGGCGGCAGCACGGCGTCGAGCGAGGCGAAGCCCTGCGGCGCGCGCTGCTCGACGATGTCGAGCATCACGTCGATGCCCTTGCGGCGGTTGCTGTCGACGATGCGCGCGGTCGGCGGCAGGCGGCGCTGCTCGTAGCGCTTCAGCGCCGCCTCGGGGTCGCTGCCGTTGCCGAGCTCCTGGGTGATCGCCTCGCCGTCGAGGATCGCCTGCGAGGCGCCGTTGGAGCCGATCGGGTACATCGGATGGGCGGCGTCGCCCAGCAGGGTGACGCGGCCGTGCGACCACGCCGGCAGCGGATCGCGGTCGACCATGGGGAACTCGAAGATCGCGTGCGCGCCGCGGATCACCGCCGGCACGTCGAGCCAGTCGAACTTCCAGCCCTCGAAGCGCGGCAGGAAATCGGCGAGCTTGCCGGGACGGTTCCAGTCCTCGCGCGGCAGCAGGGCGCCGTCGCCCATGTGGAGGTCGCAGATCCAGTTGATCAGCGCCTCGCCGCGCTCGGCATGGGTGCGGCTGATCGGGTAGCAGACGAACTTCTGGGTGTGGTGGCCGGCCTGCACCATGGTGTTGCCACCGAGGTACGGCTTGCCCACCGTGATGCCGCGCCACATCAGGATGCCCTGCCACTTGGGCGGTCCCTCGTCGGGATGGAACCGGGCGCGCACCGCCGAATGGATGCCGTCGGCGCCGATCAGCACGTCGGCCTCGACCGTCTCGGCCGCGGTGCCGTCGCGATCGACGAAGCGGGCGAGGACACGGGCGCCTTTCTGCTCGAAGCCGGCGATGCGCCGGCCGAAGCGGATCGCGTCGCGGCCCAGGATACGCTCGGCGCCGCGCAGCAGGATCATCTGCAGCTCGCCGCGATGGATCGAGAATTGCGGCCATGGCAGGCCGGCATGGCGACCGCGCGGATCGGCCCAGATCGTCTGGCCGTGCCGGTTGGCGTAGCGCAGCTCGCGCGTCTCGATTGCCGTGGCGGCCAGCTCGGGCTCGAGGCCGAGGCCCGACAGGATGCGCACGGCGCCAGCCTGGATGTTGATGCCGACGCCGAGCGGGCGCAGCTCGCCCACCGCCTCGTAGACGGTCACATCGAAGCCTGCACGCTTCAGGCACATTGCGGCCGTGAGCCCGCCGATGCCGGCGCCGGCGATGATGATCTTCATGGTATGGGGCGGGTCATGGCTGGGAGCGCGCCACTGGTGGCGCTCATGGTGTAGTTGACGGACGCGAAGCGCGCCACAGGAGTGGCGCGCGCATAGGCGCTGACTCTTCGGCTTTCCTCCCCAGCTTCGCTGGGGAGGTGTCCGCGTCTAGAGGCTTTTGGCCGCTCTGCGGCCAAAATGCCGACGCGGACGGAGGGGTCATGAGCCACGAGTCTCGGGCCCATGACCCCTCCGTCGCCGTAAGACGGCGACACCTCCCCAGCGAAGCTGGGGAGGAAAGCCGAAAAGCTGGCGCCTGTGTGAGTGGCGTGCTTCCAGCGCATGGCCCGATCTTTGGACGGCTTCGCTCGGGATGACGGTGAGGGTGGCACGTGCGATTGCCCCGGCGGCCTCAGGGATCGCGGCCGAGGCCGAGCGCCTGCAGGTTGGCTTCGTAGGCGGACCAGCGCCCGGCCTGGTCCTCGCCGAGCTCACGCAGGTACGACCAGCTGAAGATGCCGGTGTCGTGGCCATCGTCGAACACGAGGCGCACGGCGTAGTGGCCGACCGGCTCCACGGTCGTGATCTTCACGCGACGCTTGCCGGCGACGATCTTCTTCTGGCTCGGCCCGTGGCCCTGCACCTCGGCCGAGGGGCTCTCGACGCGCAGATACTCGGCCGGCAGGGCGAAGGTCCTGCCGTCGGAGAACTCGACCTCGAGCCGCGCTTCCTCCTTCATGAGACGAAGCTCGGTCGGCCATGGTGCCGTTTCCACGTCGTAGCCGCCCCCGTCGGGAGACGATTTGGGGAAGCGGGACCCGGCGCTCACGGCGTATCCCTGATCTGTCGCGCTTCGCTCGCCAGCATGATCGGGATGCCGTCGCGGATCGGATAGGCGAGACCGGCCTTGCGGCTGATCAGCTCGCCGGCTGCGGCATCGTACTCCAGCGGGCCATGCGACACCGGGCACACCAGGATTTCCAGGAGCTTGGGATCCACTCCGGCGCGACGCGGCTGGGCGGGGTCTTCCGGCTGCTCTGTCATGATGACACGATCATACCATGGCCGGCGCGGGCCCGTCAGTTGGCCCGTTGCGGAGGCGTCTCCGACGATGGCCCGAACGCGCTCATCTCGAGCAGCGCGATCAGCAGCTTGGCCCGCGCCGTGGTGTCGGCAGCCTCGAGCAGTGCCTGCTTCTCCGCGGGGCCGAACGGCAGGACCATCGACAGCGAGGTTACCAGGTTCGAATCGGCGGCTTTCTTCACCGCATCCCAGTCGGTCGACAGGTTGCGGCCGCGGAAAAAGGCGGCGAGCGCCGCCATCAGCCGCTCGCGATCGAGCTCGACGAGCTCGTCGGCGTGATCGAGATCCGATCGATAGCGCGAGAACAGCGCCGAGACGCGGCGGTAGCCGCCCTGCGCCGGGTCGAGCTCACGGCTGGTCTCGAAGCGGCAGACGCCGGCCAGCGCCAGCATCAGGCGGCCGTCCTCGGTCTCGCTGAAGCTGACGATGCGGCCGGCACAACCGATCTTGTGCACCGGCGGGCGGCCGTCGCCGGTCGGCAGGCCGTCACCGGCAAAGCCGCCGGGCTGCATCGGCTGCACCATGCCGATCATGCGATGGCCGGCCAGGGCGTCGAACACCATGGCGAGGTAGCGCGGCTCGAAGATGTTGAGCGGCAGCCGCCCGCCGGGCAGCAGCAGCACGCCCGACAGCGGGAAGATCGGCAGCGCCTCGGGCAGCTGCTCGAAGCTCGGCTCGAAGGGGCTGCGGCGCGACACTCAGGAAAAGAGGATGGTCGAGAGCCGCTTGCGGCCGTCGACGGCGAGGGGATCGCTGAAGCCCAGCGCCTCGAAGAACTTCAGGAGCTGCTGGCGCGCGGCCTCCTCGTTCCACTTGCGGTCGGCCTTGATCATGGCGAGCAGCTCGTCGATCGCCTCCTGGCGCCTGTCGCCGGCCCAGTAGGCCATGGCGAGGTCGAGCCGCGCCTGGAAGTCCTTGGGGTCGGCCGCGGCCTTGGCCTGCAGCTCGCCGATCGGGCCGGCCTCCTTGGCTTTCTCGGCGAGGTCGATGGCGGCCTGGACGGCGACGACCTCTGCATTGTTCTTGTCCTTGGCCCCGACCTGGCCGAGCAGCTCGCGTGCCTGCTCGAGGTCGCCCGCCTGCACGTGGTAGCGCGCCATCCCGGCCAGCGCCGCGACATGGGTCGGCTCGACGCCCAAAATCTCGCTGTAGATGCGCGCCGCCAGGTCGAGATCGTTCTGCGCCACCGCGGCCTTGGCATGCTCCAGCAGCTCGGCGATCTCGTCGCCGCCTTCGCCCGCCGCCCCGCCGGATGCCTGCACCAGGCGGTCGACGAACTGCTTGACCTGGCTTTCCGGCACCGCACCCATGAAGCCGTCGACCGGCCGGCCGCCGAAGAAGGCGTAGACCGCCGGGATCGACTGGATGCGCAGCTGCTGGGCGAGCATCTGGTTCTGGTCGATGTTGATCTTGACCAGCTTGACCGCGCCCTTGGCGGCCTTGACGACCTTCTCGATGGCCGGCTGGAGCTGCTTGCAGGGGCCGCACCAGGGTGCCCAGAAATCGACGATCACCGGGACGGTGCGCGAGGCTTCCAGCACGTCCTTGGCGAACTTGGTCTGATCGCTGTCCTTGATGAGATCGGCGGGGGCAGCCTGCGGCGCGGCGCCCTTCAGCATCGGTTCCATGGGTCCTCGATCGGGGGGAAATGACGTCGCCCGCAATGTGGCCTCCGGCCCCCGTGGGCGCAAGGGGGCGGGCGCCCGGGGCTCCTCCGCCGGCAAAGCCCTGTCGAGTTCACACATCATGTCGACCTCCCTGCGCGAAGCGCGGGGAGGTGCCCCCGAAGGGGGCGGAGGGGTCAAGGGCAACACAGGGCGCCGCACGACCAGCATTGAGATGCCGTTCGAGAGCCAGCGGCTTTGGGACATCGAGGTTCGTTTCGCCGGGGACCGACGCCGTCGTCGAAGGGATCTACGAGGCCTTGAATCGCAAGAAAACAAGCGGACGCCTCGACCGAGGCTCCCGACCCCTCGGCCCCCTTCGGGGGCACCTCCCCGCGCGTCGCGCAGGGAGGATGGTCTCAATGTGTGAATTCGGCAGCCGGCGAAGCCGGGGAGGAGGGTGATTGAGCCGTGGAGGACATCTGGAGCCGCCCCGGACCGCTGGCATGCTGCTTGCTGCATCGCCCAGCGACCCTCATTTCCCCGCGTCCAGGAGCTTCCGATGGATATCGGCGTATTCATCCCGATCGGCAACAACGGCTGGCTGATCTCGACCACCTCGCCGCAATACATGCCGACCTTCGAGCTCAACAAGCAGATCGTGCTGAAGGCCGAGCAGTACGGCCTCGATTTTGCCCTGTCGATGATCAAGCTGCGCGGATTCGGCGGCCAGAGCGAGTTCTGGGACCACAACCTCGAATCGTTCACCCTGATGGCGGGTCTGGCGGCGGTGACCAAACGCATCCAGCTCTATGCCTCGGTCGCCGTGCTGACCATCCCGCCGGCCATCGTGGCGCGCATGGCCTCGACCATCGATTCGATCTCGGGCGGCCGCTTCGGCGTCAACATCGTCTCGGGCTGGGCCAAGGACGAGTACGAGCAGATGGGGCTGTGGCCCGGCGAGGCGCACTTCGCCAAGCGCTACGACTACAGCACCGAGTACGTCACCATCCTGCGCGAGCTGTGGGAGAAGGGCACGTCCGACTTCAAGGGCGACTACTTCCAGATGACCGATTGCAAGCTCTCGCCGCGCCCGCAGGCCGACATGAAGATCGTCTGCGCCGGCCAGAGCCCGCGCGGCATGGAGTTCGGCGCGACGTATGGCAACTACAACTTCACCCTGGGCAAGGGCGTCAACACGCCGACGGCGCACACGCCGACCAACCTCGCAATGCAGGAAGCGGCCGCCAAGACCGGGCGCGACGTCGGCAACTACGTGCTGATGATGGTGATCGCCGACGAGACCGACGAGGCGGCGATGGCCAAATGGAAGCACTACAATGCGGGCGCCGACATGGGCGCGCTGTCGTGGATGTCGGGCCAGGCCAACGCCGATCCCAACGCCGCCGAGGGCGGCACCGCAAAGGCGATCTCGGCGCCCGAGGGCGCCATCAATTTCAATATGGGGACCCTGGTCGGCTCCTACGCCTCGGTCGCCCGCATGCTCGACGAGGTCGCGACCGTGCCCGCCACCAAGGGCATCATGCTCACCTTCGACGACTTCCTGATCGGCATGGAGCAGTTCGGCCAGCGCATCCAGCCGCTGATGCAGAGCCGGCGGGAGAAGCTGAAGGCAGTGGCGTAGCCTCATGTCCTCCCCGGCTTCGCTGCTAGGGATCGACACATCTCAATCCCTCCCCCGTAATCGGGGGAGGTGCCCCGTCGTACGGGGCGGGGGGGAAAGGCCGCAGACGAACTCCATGAAATTCCGACGTCGAAACTTCATTAGTATTGCGTGAGGCCTTCCCCCTCCGGCCCTTCGGGCCACCTCCCCCGATGACGGGGGAGGAATAGGATATACGTCCACTCCGTAACGGCTTCGCCGGGGAGGAAAGTGGATCACCCCGCCGCCGCTGCGCCTCGCGCCGGGGCCGGGTTCTCCTTCGGCAGGCCGTCGTCCAGGAGCTTGACGTCGGAGGCCGACCAGCGGGCGACGACCTTGTCGCCGATGTCGAGCGGGTTGGCGAAGTAGGCGTCGTCGGCCATGTGGGCGACGAACTCCTCGTCGTCGGCGAGATCGAGGGTCACCTTCACGTAGGAGCCCTGGTTCTCGATCGTGTGGACCTCGCCCGCCACGCTGTTCAGCCCGGCCGCCGGCTTGGCGCCGGGCGCCAGCTTCTCGACCACGATGCGGTCGCGGCGGATCGCGCCGTAGAGCCTGGCGCCGCGCGCCGGCCGATGCTCGCCCACCGGGAAGGCGAAGCGGGCGCCGGTCGGGCTGGCCACCGCCGCGGTGCCGTTCATGAGGCTGTCGACGCTGCCCGTCAGCACGTTCTGGCCGCCGACGAAGCGGGCCACGTAGGCGCTCTTCGGGGCGACGAAGATGTCGCGCGCGCTCGCCGCCTGCTCGATGCGGCCCTGCGCCATCACCACCACCATGTCGGCGACGGCGATCGCCTCGAGCTGGGTGTGGGTGACGTGGATGAAGGTGATGCCGAGCTCCTTCTGGACGCGGCGCAGCTCGCCGCGCATGCGCAGGCGCAGGTACTCGTCGAGCGCCGACAGGGGCTCGTCGAGCAGCAGCACGCGCGGGTTGGTGATCAGCGCCCTGGCCAGCGCGACGCGCTGCTGCTGGCCGCCGGAAAGCTGGGCGGGCAGCCGGTCGGCGAAGCTCTCCAGTTGGACCTTGGTCAGCAGCTCGCGCGCCCTGGCGTGGCGCTCGGAGAGCCCGGCGCCGCGCATCTTGAGCGCGAAGGCCACGTTGTCGAGCACGCTGCGATGGGGGAACAGGGCATAGCTCTGGAACATCATCGCCGTGCCGCGCTCGACCTGCGGCAGTCCGAGCACCGAGCGGCCGCCGATGCGGACGTCGCCGGTGGTCGGTCTCTCGTGGCCGGCGATCATGCGCAGGATCGTCGTCTTGCCGCAGCCGCTGGGGCCCAGCAGGCAGCAATAGGCGCCGTGCGGGATGGTGAGGCTGAGCTCGCGCACGGCGACGGTGTCGGCGAACCGCTTGGTGACGTTGGCGACCTCGACCGCGCCGCTGCCGGTGGCTCCCTTTGCTTCAGCCCCGATTGCGCTAACCATGCGACTGCTCCGCCTGCTTGCCGCGCGCCCGCCGGCGCTGGATGGCCCCGATCGAGGTCAGGGCGGCGATGATGACGATGAACGAGACGATCGTGGTGACCGCGCCGACGGCATAGAGCGTCGGCGAGGTGACGTTGGTGGTCATTGCCCAGATTTCGAGCGGCAGGGTGTTCTGGGCGCCCGCGGTCAGCGCGGTGCGCGCCAGCTCGTCGTAGGACAGGGTGAAGCCGAACAGCGCCACGCCGATGATGCCGGGCAGCAGCATCGGCAGGGTGACCTCGCGGAAGCGCTGCCAGTTGGTGGCGCCGAGATCGGTCGCCGCTTCCTCGTAGGAGCGGTTGAAGCGCCCCAGCACGGCGAACATGATCAGCAGCCCGAACGGCAAGGTCCAGGTCAGCTGGGCGCCGAGCCCGGTCGTGTACCAGCCTGTCTGCAGGCCGAGCAGGCGGAAGGCGAGGGCGATGCCCAGCCCGACGAACAGGCCGGGCATGATCAGGCTGGCGATGGCGAGGTAGAAGGCGAAGGCCGAGCCGCGGAAGCGCCGGCGGAAGCCGAGGCCAGCCAGCACCGACAGCACCACGGTGACGATGGCCACCAGGGCGGCGAGCCCGATCGAGCGCACGAAAGAGCCGGCGATGTCGCCGACCCGGGTCTGCGAGATCAGGGCATTGAACCAGTGCAGCGACACGCCGTTCAGCGGGAAGGTCATGCCGCCATTCGGGCCCTGGAACGACAGGATGTAGATCACGATCATGGGGCCGTAGAGGAACAGCACGAACAGGCCGAAGAACGCGGCGAAGGCGTAGAACGTCCAGGGCCTGCCCTCGTCAGAGCCGTGCATGGGCGCACCTCATCGGGCCAGCTCCTTGCGCACGTCGACCAGGCGCAGGATGCCGGCGACCATAAGGGTGACGATGATCACCATGATGACGGCGCTGGCCGCCGCGGGCGGGTACTGCAGGGCCGCGACCTCGTTCTGCAGCGCCGACACGACCGAGGCGCTCTGCCCGCCGCTCATGGTGCGCACGACGAACGAATCGCCCATCACAAGGGTGATGACGAAGATCGAGCCGAGCGCGATGCCGGTCTTGCTGAGCGGCAGGACGATCTCGGCGACGGTGCGGAAGCGGCCGGCACCGGCGTCACGCGCCGCCTCGAGCAGGCTCTTGTCGATGCGTGCCATCGAGTTGAAGATCGGCACCACCATGAACAGCGTGAACAGGTGGACGTAGGCCACGATCACCGCGAAGTCGGAGAACAGCAGGAACTCGAGCGGCTGACTGGTGATGCCGGCGCCCTCGAGGGCCTGGTTGAAGATGCCGTTGCGGCCGAGGAACGGTATCCATGAGATCATGCGGATGATGTTCGAGGTCAGGAACGGCACCGTGCAGACCAGGAACAGGCCGATCTGCCAGAGCAGGCTCCTGACGTGGAACACCAGGAAGTAGGCGATGTTGAAGCCCAGCACGAGCGTCACCAGCCAGACGATGGCGGCGAACTTGAGCGAGCTGAGGTAGAGCCTGAGCGTGACCTGCGAGCGGAACAGGTCGACGTAGTTGTCGAAGATGAACGCCGGGATGATCTCGGTGCGGCTGAAGTCGAAGAAGCTGACCGCCAGCACCACCAGCATGGGCAGGCCGAAGAACAGCAGCAGCACGATCACCAGCGGCGCGGTTTGCCACCACGACGCCCGCTCGCCGCTGCGCTCGTCGGCGAGTTGCTCGGCGGTCGGCGGAGCGGCGCCCATCGCGCCGTCCGCCGTCTGGTCGAGGAGCGCCATCGGCGACGCCGGGTTCGTCAGGACGAGACGAACTCGTTCCAGCGCCGCGTCAGGTAGCGGTCCTCGTCCATCACCGTGTTCCAGCAGGCGATGTTGCCCATGCGGTCCCAGATCGCGCCGCCGTCGCGCGATGTGCCCTTCTTCTCCATCAGGGTGCCGTAGGGATCCTTGATGTCGACCGCCGCCGGCTTGCCGTCGTACCAGTAGTCCCATTCCTCGGGGGGCAGGAACTTCCTGGCGGTCGACGGCACGGCCGAGTAGTAGCCCTGCTTGGCGATGAAGCCGCCCTGCCAGCCCGAATTGTACCAGTTCATGTACTCGTAGGCGCAGTCGAGCTTGAGCCCGCTGAGATGGGCCATCGGCGCCACGCCGACGAACCAGCCGCGATAACCTTCCTTGAGCGGAACGTAGTAGCAGTCGATGCCGCGCGAGCGCACGGCGGTGACGGCGGGCGACCACATCGACTGGATCACCACCTCGCCCGACGCCATCAGGTTCACCGACTGGTCGAAGGTGCTCCAGAACGAGCGGAAATGGCCGCCCTTCTTGAGATCGATCATGATCTTGATCGTCTTGTCGATCTCGTCCTTGGTCATGTTGCCCTTGTCGCCGTACTTGAAGTCGCCGCGCGACTCGAGCGCCATGGCGACGTCGATCACGCCGACCGGTGCGTAGTCGACCAGCGCCGTCTTGCCCTTGAACTTGGGATCGAGCAGATCCTTCCAGGTCGTGACCTTGTCGCGGCCACCCACCAGATCGGGCCGGATGCCGAGCGTGTCGGCATTGTAGATGGTGGGAATGAAAGTGAGGAAGTCGGTCGCCTTGGTCGCCAGCTTCTTGCCGTCGGCGCCCTCGTAGAACATCGACTTGAACGGCGAGAGGCCCTGGTTCGACGCCTGCCGGCCATCGGGATAGGCGTTCTTGGTGAACAGCGGGACGGTGTCGGCCCATTGCTTGTATTTCGCCACCGGGATGGGCGCCAGCACGCCCTTGCCAACCAGGTAGGGCATCTTGGTGCTGTCGATGTTGTTGATGTCGATGGTCTGCGGCTGGGTCAGCGAGCGGTTGAGCTGCACGTCGTCGGTGATCGCCTGCATGGTGAGCTTGAAGCCGAGATCCTTGCTCGCCTGCTCGCCGATCTCCTTGATGACGGCGTACGATCCGCCGGCCACGACCAGCGTGATGTCCTTGATGTTCTGCGCCCACACGGTGGGAAAGCCGGTGATCGCTTCGGTTGCGACCACGGCGCCGCCGGCGGCGGCGCCCTTGAGCAGACGACGACGATTGAGCTTGCTGACAGCCTCAGAAGATTTGCGCGCCATGCGATACCCCCATTCTGATCGGGCAGAAGACTGGGCCTTGGAAATCCCCGTGCCGGCACCGTCGCAAGAAACGTGCCGCGCGATCGGGGTGGCGGCACCGCGGGCCCGGCGACGGTATCGGTCGCGCCAGGCGCGACGCCGTTGACCCGATCGTAAGCGATCGATGCCGGCGGGTGAGCCTGCTTTGGGCAATCCGGACGGTCCGGGTCTTGCACGCGGCAGGTGCAGGCTCATCGAGGGAGTTCGCACCCCATGGAAATCGGCGTCTTCATTCCCATCGGCAGCAACGGCTGGCTGATCTCGACGACCTCGCCGCGATACAGGCCGACCTTCGAGCTCAACAAGCAGACGACGCTCAACGCCGAGCGCTACGGCTTCGATTTTGCCCTGTCGATGATCAAGCTGCGCGGCTTCGGCGGCAAAAGCGAGTTCTGGGACCACAATCTGGAATCGTTCACCCTGATGGCAGGCCTTGCGGCCGTCACCTCGCGCATAAAGCTCTATGCGACGGTGCCGACGCTGGCCGTCCCGCCGGCGATCGCCGCCCGCATGAGCGCGACCATCGATTCGATCTCGGGCGGCCGCTTCGGGCTCAACGTCATCACCGGCTGGCAGCGGCCCGAGTACTCGCAGATGGGCCTGTGGCCGGGTGACGAGTATTTCGACCATCGTTACCGGTATGCGACGGAATACGTGCGGGTCCTGCGCGATCTCTGGGAGAAGGGCGTGTGCGATCTCGACGGCGAGTTCTTCACCATGAAGGACTGCCGGCTGAGCCCGCGCCCGCAGGCCGACATGAAGGTCATCTGCGCCGGCCAGAGCGATGCCGGCATGGCGTTCACGGCCGAGCATGCCGACTACAATTTCTGCCTCGGCAAAGGCATCAACACGCCGACCGCCTGCGCCGACACGGTGGGCCGCATGCGGGCCGCCGCCGGCCTGACGGGCCGCAAGGTTGCCTCTTACGCGCTTTTCATGGTGATCACCGGCGAGACCGATGCCGAGGCGGAGGCCAAGTGGGAGCTCTATCGGGAGGGCGCCGATCTCGAGGCCCTGGCCTGGCTGGTCGAGCAGGCGATCGCCGACAGGAATGCGACGGGCGGCAGCAGCGTGAGCCAGGCCATCGATCCGCGCTCGATGGTGAACATCAACATGGGCCTGCTGGTGGGCTCGCCCGCCAAGGTCGCGCGCCTGCTCGACGAGGTGGCGACCATCCCCGGGCTGGCCGGCGTGCTGCTGACCTTCGACGAGTTCGTGAGCGGCACGGAGATCTTCGGCGAGCGCATCCAGCCCCTGATGCGCTGCCGCAGGCACGTTGGCCTGCCGGCGCAGGCGGCGTAACCCAGTGAGAGAGCGAGCACTCCGATTCATGCTCCTCTCCCCCGCCCTCATGAGCGCGTTCGGCTTAGCTGAGCCGCACATAAGGAGGAGAGGTTGGGTGAGGGGGTGCAGGTGATCTTGCAACCTTCGAAGCCCCCTCACCTAGCCTCTCCCCCTAGCGGGGGGAGAGGAACATGAGATGCGTCTGCCTTATGGCTGGTCTCGCAGGTGATCAGGCTATGACCGGCGTGCGCCCTCTGTCATCCTCCCGCCGTCATCGGCAATCGACCGCCCCAGGAGATCTCGGCGCATGGAAATCGGCGTGTTCATTCCCATCGGCAGCAACGGCTGGCTCGTGTCGACAACCTCGCCGCAGTACAGGCCGACCTTCGAGCTGAACAGGCAGACGACGCTCAATGCCGAGCGCTACGGCTTCGATTTTGCTTTGTCGATGATCAAGCTGCGCGGCTTCGGCGGCAAAAGCGAGTTCTGGGATCACAATCTGGAATCGTTCACCCTGATGGCAGGCCTTGCGGCGGTGACATCGCGCATCAAGCTCTATGCGACGGTGCCGACGCTCGCCATCCCGCCGGCGATCGCCGCGCGCATGGCCTCGACCATCGACTCGATCTCCAATGGCCGCTTCGGGCTCAACGTCATCACCGGCTGGCAGCGCCCGGAATACTCGCAGATGGGCCTGTGGCCGGGCGACGAGTACTTCGCCCATCGCTACGCGTACGCCGCCGAGTACGTCCAGATCATGCGCGAGCTGTGGGCGAGCGGCGTCTCCAACTTCAAGGGCCGCTTCTTCACCATGGACGATTGCCGGCTGAGCCCGCGCCCGCAGGCCGACATGAAGCTGATCTGCGCCGGCCAGAGCGATGCCGGCATGGCGTTCACCGCCCGGCATGCCGACTACAATTTCTGCTTCGGCATGGGCTTCAACACGCCGACCGCCTGCGCGCCCACCGTGCAGCGCATGCAGGCCATGGCCGCCACGACCGGCCGCCCGATCGGCAACTACGCCCTGTTCATGGTCATCACCGGCGACACCGACGCCGAAGCCGAGGCCAAGTGGGAGCTCTACAAGGACGGCGCCGACCTCGAGGCGCTGCGCTGGCTTACCCAGCAGGGTGCCGCCGACACCAAATCGGGCAAGGACACCAACGTTCGCCACATGGCCGATGCCAGGTCGGCGGTGAACCTCAACATCGGCCTCATCGTCGGCTCGCACGCGACCTGCGCGCGCCTGCTCGACGAGGTTGCGACCATCCCCGGACTGGCCGGAGTCTTGCTCACCTTCGACGAGTTCGTGAGCGGCACCGAGATTTTCGGCGAGCGCATCCAGCCGCTGATGCAGTGCCGCCGCCACGTCCCACCGGCCGCGAGGGTTGCCGCATGACCACGCCTGTAAGCTATTTCCCAACCGAGGATCCGGCGGCGCGCTATCTGCCGGCTCGGCCCGAGCCGATCATGATCCGGCCGGCCGAGACGGCGCTGATCATCGTCGACATGCAGAACGCCTACGCCTCGCCGGGCGGCTATGTCGACCTGGCAGGCTTCGATGTCTCCGGCGCGCCGCGCGCCATCGAGAAGATCGGCCAGGCGGCCGAGGCGGCGCGCGCCGCCGGCATGCCGGTGATCTTCTTCCAGAACGGCTGGGATCCCGACTATGTCGAGGCGGGCGGCCCGGGCTCGCCCAACTGGCACAAGTCGAACGCGCTCAAGCTGATGCGCCGGCGGCCCGAGCTTCATGGCAAGCTTCTGGCCAAGGGCGGCTGGGACTACGAGCTGGTCGCCGAGCTGCCGCCGCAGCCCGGCGACATCGTCGTCACCAAGCCGCGCTACAGCGCCTTCTACAATACCAACCTCGACAGCCTCCTGCGCGCCCGCGGCATCCGCTCGCTGGTTTTCACCGGCATCGCCACCAATGTCTGCGTCGAGTCGACGCTGCGTGACAGCTTCTTCCTGGAGTATTTCAGCGTCGTGCTGCACGACGCCACGCACCATGCCGGCCCCGACTTCATCCAGCAGGCCTCGCTGTACAACATCGAGAAGTTCTTCGGCTGGGTGTCGTCGACCGACGAGTTCCGCGCCGCGCTGCAGGCCAACATCAATCCCATGCTGCAGACCAAGGGAGAAAAGTGATGCCGATGAAAGCCATCTTCCCGCCCGGCTCGGGCAAGACCCTGGCACCCTACTCGCCGGGCGCGATGGCCGACGGCGTGGTCTATGTTGCCGGCACCCTGGCGCTCGATGCCGAGGCCAACCCGGTCCATGTCGGCGACGCGGCGGCGCAGACCGAGCATGTCCTGAACACGATCAAGTCGGTGATCGAGGCGGCGGGCGGCACCATGGCTGACGTCACCTTCAACCAGATCTTCATCACCGACTGGGCGAACTACGCCGCCGTCAACGGCGTCTATGCGAAGTTCTTCCCGGGCGACAAGCCGGCGCGCTACTGCATTCAGTGCGGCCTGGTGAAGAAGGAGTGCCTGGTCGAGATCGCCTCGATCGCGCACGTCGGGACGAAGGGGTGATCCGTCTCGGAGGAGCGCGCTCTGGTGTGGTTGTTGACTTGGCTCGAAGACAGCCCTTCCTCATCCTGAGGAGCGCCCGAAGGGCGCGTCTCGAGGGCTGGGCCCCAGACACGGTGCTCGTTGCCCATGCTTCGAGACGCGGCCTTCGGCCGCTCCTCAGCATGAGGTTGGTGAGTTGGCCGGTCCTACGGGTCGGCTAGTCGCGGAAAGGTCCATGTTCTTCGACATCCACGACTGCGCCCAGCCGAACGCCCCGACCGTTCTGCTCTCCGCCGGGCTCGGCGGCGCGGCCGGCTACTGGACGCCGCAGCTCGCGGCGCTGCGGGCGCGCTACCGCGTCGTCGCCTACGACCAGGGCGGCACCGGTCGCAACGGGAATGCGCCTGGCGAGGGCCACAGCATCGCGGCGATGGCCGACGAGGCGGCCGCCATGCTCGACGCGAGCGGGACCGACTCCTGCCACTTCGTCGGCCATGCGCTGGGCGGGCTGGTCGGGCTCGAGCTGGCGCTCGGCCGGCCCGACCGCGTGCGCTCCCTCACCATCGTCAATGGCTGGGCCGCCGCCCACGCCCACACGCGGCGCTGCTTCGAGATGCGGCTGGCGCTCCTGAAGCACGAAGGGCCGGCCGCCTATGCCCGCGCCCAGCCGATCTTCCTGTTTCCCGCCGACTGGCTGGCGCGCAACGCCGAGCGTGCCGCCCGCGAGGAGGCGCATGCGATCGCCGCCTTCCAGGGCGTCGAGACGCTGCATCGGCGAATCGCGGCGCTGCTTGCCTTCGACGCGACGGAGCGCCTGGCGGGCCTGCGCGTTCCGACGCTGGCGATCGCAGCCCGCGACGACGTGCTGGTGCCCAGCCTGATGTCCGAACGGCTCGCGGCTGCCATTCCCGGATCGCGCTTGCACGTGTTGCCCTGGGGAGCGCACGCTGTGAACGTCACCGAACCGGACGCCTTCAATTCTCTCCTGCTGGAATTCCTCGACAGTCATGCCGACCGCCAGTCTCGACCAGCTGCCCATCATTGACTTCGATTCGGCGAGCGACGACGCGCTCGCCGGCCAGCTCGATTCGGCGTTCTCGCAGATCGGCTTCTGCTATTTCAAAGGCATCGGCGTCGACGCGGCGCTGGTCGAGGGCGTGTTCGACGCCTCGCGCCGCTTCCACGCCCAGCCGCCCGCCGCCAAGCAGGCGATCGCCATGAACCGCTTCCATCGCGGCTACATGGCGCCCAGGACCTCGCTGATCGAGACCTCGAGCGTGGCCCGCGTGACGCGGCCCAACGACAGCGAATCGTTCATGCTGATGCACGAGGTGGCGCCCGACGACCCGCGCCACGGCCGGCCGCTCGACGGCCCCAATCTGTGGCCCGATCTGGTGAATTTTCGCGCACCAGTCGAAGCCTACGAGCGGGCGATGCACGATTTCTGCCTGCGCCTCCTGCCGGCCATGGCGCTGGCGCTCGGCTTGCCGCGCGACTGGTTCGCCCCGCATTTCCGGCAGCCCACCACCTTCCTGCGCCTGCTGCACTATCCGCCGCAGGCGCCGGACGCGCCCGACGACGCTTTCGGCTCGGCACCGCATACCGACTACGGTTTCATCACCATCCTGGCGCAGGATCGCCAGGGCGGCCTCGAGGTGCGCCGGCGCGACGGCACCTGGCTGCCCGCCCCGCCGATCCCGGGCACCTGGGTCGTCAACGTCGCCGACATGCTGTCGCGCTGGACCAACGGCCGCTGGCAGTCGACGCCGCATCGCGTGAAGAACCTGTCGGGCGGCGACCGCTACTCGTGCCCCTACTTCTTCGACATGTCGATGGACAGCATCGTCGAGGTGCTGCCGACCTGCCATGGCCCCGGCGCGCCGCCGCGCTTTCCGCCGGTGCGCTACGGCGACTATCTGGTCGAGCGCCTCGATCGCAACTACGACTACCGCAAGCAGCCGGTCCCGGCATGAGCGACGACGGGCTGCAGGTGGCGGGGCTCGCCTTCGCCTATGACGGCGCGCTCGCCGTGCGCGACGTCTCGCTTGCCGTGAAGCCGGGCGAGATCGTGGCCCTGCTCGGCGCCAACGGCGCCGGCAAGTCGACCACGGTGCGCATGATCGCGGGCGTCCTGCGCCCGCAGAAGGGCGCCATCGACTTCGCCGGCGAGAAGCTGGCCGGTGCGCCCAGCCATCACGTCGTGCGCCGCGGCATCACGCTGGTGCCCGAAGGGCGGCTGGTGTTCCCGCAGATGACGGTGATGGAGAACCTGCAGCTCGGCGCGCACATCAAGCAGCGCGCTGCCGTCGCCGGCCTGGTCGACCGGGCCTTCAAGCTCTTTCCCCGGCTCGCCGAGCGGCGCGGCCAGCTCGCCGGCTCGATGAGCGGCGGCGAGCAGCAGATGCTGGCGATCGCCCGTGGCCTGATGGCCGAGCCGCGCCTCGTCATTCTCGACGAGCCCTCGCTCGGCCTGATGCCGATCGTGACCCAGGAAGTCTTCCGCCTGATCGAGGCGGTGAACAGGACCGGCATCAGCGTGCTGCTGGTCGAGCAGAACCTCCACCAGGCGCTGCGCATCGCCCATCGCGGCTACGTCATCGAGAAGGGCGCTGTGGTGCTGGCCGGCAGCGGCAAGGAGCTGCTGGCCGACAGCTACGTGCAGAGGGCGTTTTTGGGACGATAGCTCTTCTGCTCCCCAGCTTCGCTGCTAGGGAGTGGACACATCTTTCATGTTCCTCTCCGCCCGCGTAGCGGGGGGAGAGGCTAGGAGAGGTGGGTCATGCGATGGTTGCTCGAGAGACGATCAATCGCGATCCAATTAGCAGACACCGACGGTGAGGCAACGACCCACCTCTCCTCCCCCACGCTTCGCGCGGGGCCCCTTCCTCTCCCCCCGCTACGCGGGCGGAGAGGACACGATGAGCGACCTCTTTCCCGACCAGAGAGCGCGAACCTGAGATGTGTCCACCCGAAGCTGGGGAGGTGTCGGCGTCTTCGTCGATGGTCATTGCCGGGACCGTCTCGTCTAGGCTTTCCCATCCGAGAAGCGCGCATCGCGCCAGGCGAGCGCGGCCTTGAGGCCCTGCTCCTTGCGCAGCCGCAGGAACTCGGCCTTCTCCGCGCTCGGCGTCGCATTGAGGATGACGTCGATGTCGAGCGAGGCCTTGAGCGCGTCGCGCATGCCCATGATCTCGTAGGTGCGGTTCATCGCCCGCTTTGTGAACAGCACGGAGGGCCCGGCCGCCGCGGCGATGTCGAGGGCCATGCGGCGGCCGAACGCCAGGAGCTCCTCGCCCGGCACGACATGGTTGACGATGCCGATCTCGTGCGCGCGGGCGGCATCCATCTTGTCGTTGCCGGTCAGCAGCATCTCCTTGGCGTGCTTGGGCAGCACGATCCACGGCAGCAGCATGGCGACGATGCCGGTGCCGAAACGCACCTCCGGCTCGCCGAAGCGCGTGCCCTCGGCCGCCACCGTGATGTCGCAGGCGAGCGCCACCTCGAAGGCGCCGGCCATGCAGAAGCCGTGGACCAGCGCGATGGTCGGCTTCGGGCAGTCCCAGAACGCCATGATGAAATCGAACTGGCGCTCCATCTGCCGGCGCACGAGATCGACCGTCGACATGTCGCGCCCGGCCGAGGCCTTCATGTCGAAGCCGGCGGAGAAGGCGCGTCCTTCGCCGCGCACCAGCACGACGCGGACGCGGTCGTCCTCGGCCAGCTCGCGCAGCGCCTGCCGGCACTCGTCCATGGCCTCGTTGTGGAAGGCGTTCAGCACCTGCGGGCGGTTGAAGACGAGCGAGGCGACAGGGCCCTCGATCTCGACCTTGATATAGTCGCGCGCCATGGTGCCGCTCACGACAGCAGCCGGTGCAGGTGTGCCAGCGTGCGCCGGCGCGCCTCGGTCGCCGCCGTCTCGTCGTAGGGCGGGTATCCCTGGCGATTGAAGCCGTGCTCGGCGCCCGGGTAGGTGTGGATGTCGACGCCCGGCGAGCCGCCCATGCGCGCCTCGATCGCCGCCACGGTCGGCGCCGGTACGTGCGGGTCGTTCCCGGCGAAATGCATCAGGATCGGGCAGGTGCGCCGGTCGGCCTCGTCGAGATGTTGGTCGATCTGCACGCCGTAGTAGCTCACCGCGGCCTCGATCGGCAGGCGGGTGCTCGCCAGGTAGGCGAACTTGCCGCCGAGGCAGAAGCCCATGATCCCGACCTTGCCGGAGCAGTCCGCGCGCGCGCGCAAGGCGGCGACCATGTCGCCGAGGTCGCGGGCGAACTGGTCGGTATCCAGCCGAGCCCACAGCGCCCGCGCCTTGGCGCGACCCTCGTCGGTGTAGGGCAGGTAGTTGGCGGCTTCCTGGCGCCAGAAGACGTCGGGCGAGAGGGCGATGAAGCCCGCTTGCGCGTAGCCGTCGGCGACGGAGCGGATATGCGGGTTGGTGTTGAACACCTCGGGCAGCACGATCAGGCCGGGCGCTGGCAGGCGCGCCGGAAGTGCCAGGTAGGCGGCAAAGCGCCCGCCGTCGGATGCCGTCAGGGTGATTTCCTCGCCCATGATTTTCCTTCCAGATTCTCGAACGCAACAGGGAGGGGACCCTCTGCCACGGGCTTCGGGCGGTCAAGCCTGCTCGGCCATCGCGACGAGAGGCGCGATGGCCGAGCCAAGAGCATGACCTGGATCAAACCCGGTTCGACATCGCGAACGTAAGGTCATGAGGCAGAACGGAGTGTCTCGATGAAGGACTGGCCTGCCAACGTGACCGAGCTCACGTCACACTTGCGCACCCTGCGAAGTGGTGCTCCGGAGGTGATGAAGGCATTCGCCGGCCTGGCCCAGGCGGCGGTTGCACCCAAGGCGCTCGACAGCAAGACGAAGGAACTCCTCGCGCTCGGCATCGCCGTGGCGATCCGATGCGACGACTGCATCGGGTTTCACGTCAAGGCCGCCCTCCAGCACGGCGCCACGCGCGAGGAAATCCTGGAGACGCTGGGCATGGCGATCTACATGGGCGCGGGTCCGTCTGTGATGTACGCAACCCATGCGCTGGACGCCTGTGCGCAGTTCGAGGCGCAGAAGGCGGGGCAGGCGGCGAACTGAGCCTCAGCCGCTCTCGCGCCAACCGCGCTTCGGCATGGTCAGCGCCATCGCCATCCCGGCGAGATTGGCGCCGGCGGCGATCAGCACCGCCGTGCCGTAGGTGCGCGTCGTGTCGAACAGGAAGCCGGCCAGCACCGGCAGGCTGATCGCGGCGAGGCACCACGCGATATAGGTGCGCCCGGCCACGCGCCCGTAGTCGGCGGGTGGCCAGTAGATGCCGATGCCGCCGGCGGTGGAGCCGGAGACGAAACCGTAGCCCACGCCGATCATGCCGAGTCCCAGGACGGCGGTGACGGGTGCGGGAAAGAACGTCAGCAGAAGGCCGCCGCAGAGCGCCAGCGCATGCGCCGCGCACGCCACGTGCGGCACCGCGAACCGGTCGACCAGCCAGCCGCCGCCGATGCGCGCCATCGCGATGCCCGCGGTGATGCCCGTCGTCGCGGCCACCGCCAGGGTCGCCAACCCGCCATAGGCGGCGATGATCTCGCGCGCCTGGCTCAGCACCATCAGCCCTGCCGAGGCGGCGAGGAAGAAGGTCGCCGACAGCTTGAGGAAGGTCGGGCCGAGCGTTGTCGGCCGGGCCGCCGCGCTGCCCGCCGCCACGACCAGCCGCGCGCCGCCGTAGCTCGCCAGCAGGGCCGCCGCGCTCCCGCAGGCCACCAGCACGACGGCGAGCCCCGCGAGAGTCGTCCGCCAGCCGAAGGCCTCGTTGCAGGCATGAAAGCTCGGCGTCGCGATCATCGCGCCCAGGGGGTAGAGGCTGACGAGATAACCGTTGATCAGCCCGCGGTGCCGTCGCACCAGCATGTTCACGCTCTGCTGCACCAGGATGTAGGCGATGCCGCCGCCAGTGCCGAACGCCACGCCGTAGCCCAGCAGCAATTGCGGGAGCCCGGTCGCGGTCGCAGCCACGGCGATGCCGCCGGCCGAGACAGCCGCGCTCGCGATCACGAGGACCGGCAGGGGTGCGATGCGGTAGAGGAACGCGGCCAGGACCGATCCCACGGTGAACCCGATCGTCGCCAGGCCGAACACGAGCGACAGCGCCGAGCGGGGAATCGCCAGGTCCTGCTCGATCGGGCGCAAGAGCACGCTGAAGGAGTAGACGGAGCCCAGCGGCAGGGACAGCAGCGTCGCCGCCAGCAGCGCCGCCCACAGGCGCTCGGCTCGGCGGGCTGGCGCAACGACAGACATGCACCAACCCTCCGCCGCTGTCGCCATCCGGTCAAGCTTGCTCGACCGGCACTTCCGTCATTCGATCAGACCGTTGGCCCGGGTGAACAGAATCGGCGGCACGGGGCGGGCGAACTCGCGGTCTTTCGACCCCTATCCGGGCGATGCCCGAGAAGAACGACGAGAGGGTACGCCCCCGCTCATGGCGTCTCACGCGCGTCCGCCGCGCGCCGGGCCCGCGGCAGGCGGATCGTGAACTCGGTGAACCCACTAACCTCGCTGTCGACCTCGATGGTGCCGCCATGCTGCAGGGTGACGATGTCGTAGCTTATCGACAGCCCGAGGCCGGTGCCCTCGCCGGTCGGCTTGGTGGTGAAGAAGGGCTGGAACAGCTTGTCGCGCGCCGAGGGCGGGATGCCGGTGCCGTTGTCACGCACCCTGACCTCGATCGCCTCGCCGAGATCGCGCGTCGCAACCCGGATCGTCGGGCGGAAGCCCGCTTCGCGAGCCTCGAGCCGGCGCCTGCCGGTGGCATAGAAGCCGTTGCTGAAGAGATTGAGGAACACGCGCACGATGTCCTGCGACACCACCTCGATGGGTGCGGACGATCCCTGGAAATCGCGCTCCAGGGCGACGGTGAAGTCCTGGTCCTGCGCGCGCGCCCCGTGATAGGCGAGGTTGAAGGCCTCCTCGACGAGCGCGTTGATGTCGGACAGGGTCCGCTCGCCCGAGCTGCCGCGCGAGTGCGACAGCATGCTCCTGACGATGCCGTCGGCGCGCTTGCCGTGCGCGGCGATCTTGTCGAGGTTGCCGCCGAGCAAGGCCATCGTCTCGTCGACCTCGGCGCGGAGGTCTGCACCGAGGGACTCGCGTGCCGGGGCGGTGATCCCTCAGCTCGTCGAGCAGCTCGGCCGACAGCGCGGCGAAATTGTTGACGAAATTCAGCGGGTTCTTGATCTCGTGCGCGATGCCGGCGGTGAGCTGGCCGAGCGACGCCATCTTCTCGGCGTGGATCAGGCTCGACTGGACCGCCTTGAGATCCCGCAGCGCCGCCTCGGCCACGTCCCGGGCAGCGGCGACAGTGGCGATCAGCCCGGTCAGCTCGTCCTCCTTGCGCTTCAGGACGGTGATGTCGGTGTAGATCGTGACCAGGCCGCCGTCCTGCGTGCGTCGTTCGCTGACGGCAACCCAGCGGCCATCCGCGAGCAGGGTGTGCGATGCCCCGGCCGCCCGGCGCCGGCTATCGAGGCGAGCCGCGAGCCACGATTCGTCCAGGTACTGGGCCGGAAAGGCCTTCCGCGCCATGCCGGTGCGCATGATCTGCTCGAACGTCACGCCGGGCTTCAGCACGTCCGCCAGGGGCGCGTAGTAGTCTAGGTATCTGCTGTTGCACAGAACCAGCCGGTCGTCGGGGTCGAAGAGAGCGAAGCCCTCGGATATCGACTCGATGGCGTCCGTCAAGCGCTGCCGCGTCTGCTCGAGAGAGAGCTCCAGCTCCTTCTCCTCGGTGATGTCGCGATTCGAGCCGGTCATTCGATAAGCGCGGCCGGAGGAGTCGCGCAAGGCGATGCCATGCTGCTCGGCCCAGCGCTCCTGACCGGCGCCGTTGCGGAAGCGAATGCGCACCTTGAAGCGCTCGGTCCGGCCCCTGAAGTGGTCGACGAGGGCGCTGCGAAACATCCCGACGTCATCAGAGTGGATGCGTGCCGTCCAGTCGCCCGGCGTCGCCATGTCGTCGGGCGTCAGTCCCAGGGCCTCGTAGAGGCTCGGTGCGTAGTAGATGCGATCGTTGGCGATATCCCAGTCGTAGACCCCGACGCCGACCGAGCGGATGGCCAGGGCATAGCGCTCCTCGCTGGCGCGGAGATCCTCCTGCACCTGCTTGCGCTCGGTGACATCGCTCACGGTACCGACCAGCCGGACCGCGCGGCCTCGCTCGTCCCGGACCGCCGTCGCATGGTCGCTGACCCACCTGATAGCGCACATGGAGGATGGAACCTCCGGGTGACCTGACCTCCACCGAGCGTGCGCCCGAGCATGCGATTTCCGCGACGCGTGACGCTGCGAGGGCCGCCGGGTTGCCGTCGCCATAGTCGCCCCGCCGCGCGTTGTGCAGGAGCAGGTCTCCCAGCGCGACACCGGCGACGCACAATTCCTCGGGATAGCCGCGGATCGTGCGGAAGTGCCTGTTGCAGTAGGTCAGGTGGAGGTCGCGATCGAAGACGGCTATGCCCACGTCGACGAGGTCGAGTGCCGCCAGGGTCAATGAACCAAGGCCGCCGTCGGCATCCGATGATCGCTGCCGCGCCGGATCGCTGCTGCCCATCGCCGATCGCCTCCCATCGCGCGGATGCCGCGGGAACAGGGACTACGCTTCGACCAAGCTGACGACTAAGCCTTCCCGAAGAGCAGGGTAGGCCTTCCGGGCAAGGGCAGCAATTGCGCACCTTGCAAGGTCATGGCGGCTGCTCGCGAGGCCTCAGGGCATGGAGCTCGATCGGGTGCGGCTGGCCGTCGAGGACGACGGGCCCGAGCGGTTCCGTGGCGACGGCCGTCCCGAGCCGGCCGAGCACAGCGGCGGAGATCAGGATCGGACGGCCGGTCGTCTTGCAGGCGCGCTCGATGCGGCTCGCGACGTTCACCGTGTCGCCGATCACCGTGTACTCGAGCCGCTGGGCGGTGCCGACATTGCCGACCAGAGCCGGGCCGGCATGGATGCCGATGCGCTGAACCAGGGCAGGCCGGCCGTGCGCCGTGCGGTCGCGGTTGAGCGCGGCCAGGGCTGACGTCATGGCGAGCGCGGCGCGCACCGCGCGGTCGGCGGCGTCGGGCACGGGATCGGGCGTGCCGAACGTCGCCATCAGCCCGTCGCCGGTGAACTTGTCGAGCGTGCCGCCGGCGGCGAAGATCTCGGCGACCATGCGGTCGTGGTACCCGGCAAGCAGGGCGAAGGTCTCGGTCGCGGGCATGCCCGCGCACAGGCGGGTGAAACCCTGGAGGTCGGCGAACAGCACGGCGATCTCCTGCTCGCGCCCGCCCGGTTGCAGGAAGCCCTCGCCGGCGTCGGCGATCTCGGCGGCGACCTCGGGAGAGAAGTAGCGGCTGAGATGATCGCGCGTGCGCTGCAGCGCTACCGCCTCGCGCACGGTGCGGCGCGCAAGATGCGTGGCAAAGGCGGTGGCCGCCGTTGCACTGGCGACGAGCAGGCCGTCGATGGCGAAGCGCGCGCGGCCCAACGCCGGCCCGAGATAGGAGTCCATGGGTTTCGCCGCGGCCAGGGTGGCGCTGTCGTGCGCCGCCACGAGGTAAAAGACGAGCTGGGTCAGCAGCACGCCGGCGCCGGTGATCACGACGTAGAGCGGGCGCAAGGTCAGCGCCATGCCGGCCAGGGCGACGAGGCCGGCGGCCGTGACCGGCAGCTTGGTGAGCAGCACGACCGGCGCTTCGGGCGCATAGCCCTGCCACATGACCACGCCCAGGGTGGCGGCGAACGAGGCGGCGAAGAAGGCGACGACCAGCCCGATGCCGCCGATCCACCGGCGGCGGTGCAGCAGGGCGAGCAGCACCGCGGAACTCATCGTGCTCGCAACGAGGAAGACGGTCACGATGCCCGGCGCGCCGCCGAGATCCGGCCTGACGAGGTGCTGGAGCCCGAGGTTGACCGCCTGGGCGACGAAGCTTGCCAGGACGATGGCGAGCAGCAGGCCGAGGCTGCGCGCTTCGCGCTCGCGCAGAAGGGCGGTCGCAAGGTCGGTGTGGGCTGTCGCCATGGGCGGTCTCTATTCGCAAACCTCGATCTGAATGGGCTCTGGCCCTCGCGTCCACCGGGCCACGGTCCCGCTTTCGTCGCGCCCCATCAGCCGCGAGTAGCCGACCACGTCTGGCGCGGCGATCGCGGCCAGCCTGCGCTGCTCGCGCATCAATGGCATTTCTCCCGAATCGTCTCGGGATCGTAGTGAGCGTGGGCGATCCCGGCAACGCACCTTGCTCACTCCCGACTGGAGCCGCTCTTGGCGAGGCGAAGGGGCCACTCTTGTTTCAGCGTCAGCGAGAAAGGTCCCTCGACGTCGCCTCGCTACGCTCGGCGCCGCTCGGGATGACGGCATTTCTGTCCCATGTGGATGCTCTGGTCTGCCTGGCGGACGCGAGCAGGTGCGCGATCTGTCGCGGCCTCGACCTTGATCTGCATCAAGTCCGGCCATTGCGTCTGCCCTCAGTCTTGACGGCCGAATGCGCGGAGAACATGAGTGGCGCATGGAGGTACGCACCAGATGAGCGCTGTCGCGCAGGCCGAGAACCGGCCCGAAGCCGCAATGCGGTTGGATCACGATGCCATCGTCATCGGAGCCGGCATGTCCGGCCTCTACCAGCTGATCAAGCTGCGCGAGCTGGGCCTGCGCAGCCGGGTTTTCGAGGCGGGGACGGGGGTCGGCGGGACCTGGTACTGGAACCGCTATCCCGGCTGCCGCTTCGACTCGGAGAGCTATTCCTACTGCTTCTCGTTCGACAAGGAGCTGCTGAAGGAGTGGAGCTGGACGGAGCATTTCGCGCCCCAGCCCGAGACCGAGCGCTACCTCAACCTGATCGCCGACAAGTACGACCTCCGCCGCGACATCCAGTTTCGCGCCCGCGTCGTCGCAGCGCGCTGGGACGAGCCGGGTCGCCGCTGGACGGTCGAGCTGGAAGACGGCAGCACTCACACGGCGCGCTTCCTGATCACGGCGATCGGCGCCCTGTCGGCGCCGACCATGCCCGGCTTCCCCGGCATCGCCGACTTCAAGGGGCAGTCGTTCCACACCGGCATGTGGCCCAAGGAGCCGGTCGACTTCGTTGCCAAGCGCGTGGCTGTCATCGGCACCGGCGCGTCGGGCGTGCAGACCATCCAGGAAGTCGCCAAGACGGCGGCGAAGCTGGTCGTGTTCCAGCGCACGCCCAACTGGTGCGCGCCGCTGCACAACGCGAAGATCGGGCCGCAGGAGATGGACGAGATCCGCGCGCGCTACGACGAGATCTTCAAGCGCTGCGAGGAGACCTTCTCCTGCTTCCTGCACACGCCCGACCCGCGCAACACCTTCGACGTCTCGGCCGAGGAGCGCCAGGCGTTCCTGGAGAAGCTCTACGGCGAGCGCGGCTTCGGCATCTGGGTCGGCAATTTCAAGGACCTGCTGACCAGCCGCGCCGCCAACGAGGAGGTCTCGCGCTTCGTTGCCGACAAGATTCGCCAGCGGGTGAAGGACCCGAAGGTGGCGGAAATGCTGATCCCCAAGAATCACGGTTTCGGCACGCGCCGGGTGCCGCTCGAGACCAAGTACTACGAGTGCTACAACCAGCCCAACGTCGAGCTGGTCGACAGCAAGGCGACGCCGATCGAGCGCATCACGCCCACCGGCATCAGGACCAGCGAACGCGAGTACGAGTTCGACATCATCGTCTACGCCACCGGCTTCGACGCCCTGCGCGGCGCCTTCGACCGCATCGACTTCCATGGCATCGGCGGCGTGACCCTGAAGGAAGCCTGGAAGGACGGCGCGACCTCGCTGGTCGGCATGATGCAGGACGGCTTTCCCAACATGTTCATGCTGCTGGGCCCGCATACGGCGCTGGGCAACATACCGCGCTCGATCGAGTTCAACGTCGAATGGGTCGCCGACCTGCTGCGCCATGCCCAGGAGAAGAGCATCACCCGCATCGAGGCGACGAAGGAAGCGCGCGCCAAGTGGATGGAGCACGTCATGGAGTCGGCCCAGGGGCTGCTCTCCATGGAGGTCGATTCCTGGATGACCGGCATCAACATCAACGTCGCCGGCAAGCAGACCCGCATCGTCGCGCGCTACACCGGCAGCGCGCCGACCTACCGCGCCTGGGCGAACGACATCGCCGCACGCGGCTACGACGGCATGACGCTGGGCTGAGAAGCGATCGGACGACGTACGGGAGGGCGCGTATCTCCGGTCATTCGGGCAGCCCCGCCTTGAGAAGGCCCTCCCGGTAGCGTTCCCGGTCATCCAGACGGCTGAGCGGCAGCAACGGGACCAGCACGGAGACGCGCGCGGCCGGATCCAGGGCCAGCGTGCGTGCCGATGCAGCCGAAGCGCGATCCTGACGGCCCAGCATGGCGTTGGCGATGGCTGTCATGCGCCAGGCCGGCAGGAAGGTCGGCACCTGGCGGGTGACCTGCTCTGCCAGGTGCACGGCGTCCTCGTAGCGGCCGGCGAAGAAGTGGGCGAAGGCGCAGCCCGTGGTGAGCTGGAGAATGCCCGGATCGCGCGGGCTGAGACGCCGCGCCCTGGCGAGGTCCTCCAGCGCCGACTCCGGATCGCCCCGATAGATCTTGACCCAGCCGCTGTACTGCCAGCCCATGGCATAGTTCGGGCTGAGCGCGACGCTTTCGGCGATGCACTCGGCGGCGAACTCCAGCTCTTCGCCGATGTACGCCAGGGTGAACCCGGCTGTCCCGAGGACCCGGGAATCGTCGCGCTCCAGCTCGATCGCCCGCCGTGCGAGGCGCACCGCGTCGACGCTCTCGCGCGCCGCATCCACGACCCACCGGCTCTGCTTCCTCAGGGTATGGCACATGGCTGCCTGCGCGTGGACCATGGCATAGCCGGGGTCGAGCTCGATGGCCTCGAGGAAGAACGCGAGCGCTTCCGCATTGGCTTCGCGCGTCCACACGTACATGCGGTCCATGCCGCGCAGGTAGAGGTCGTAGGCGGTGAGATCGGACGTCGCCTTGCGGCGCACCCTCTCCATCTCGGCGAGCTGAATCTGTGCGCCGAGCTCGCCGACCACGGTCGTCGTGATGCGGTCCTGCAGGTCGAACAGGTCTTCCAGCGCGCCGTCGAAGCGGTCCGCCCACAGATGGCCGCCGCTCGTCGCGTCGATCAGCTGGCCGTTGATGCGGACCCGGTTGCCGGCCTTGCGCACGCTGCCCTCGAGCACGTAGCGCACGCCGAGCTCGCGCCCCACCTGCTTGATGTCGATGGCCTTGTTCTTGTAGGTGAACGAGCTGTTGCGCGCGATGACGAACAGCGACTTGAAGCGCGACAGCGCTGTAATGATGTCCTCGACCATGCCGTCGGCGAAGTATTCCTGCTCCGGGTCGCCGCTCATGTTCTGAAACGGCAGCACCGCGATCGAGGGCTTGTCCGGCAACGTCAACGGTGTGCCGGCGGCCTGCACGACAGATGCCGCCGTCGCTCGCCCCATCGACGGCGCGGCGACCGGCCAGTCGGCTGCCAGCCATCGCACGACATAGGCCTGCACCGGCCGCTCGATGTTCTTCAGCATCAACCGGCCGAGATCGACGAACGTCGCCAGCAGCCGGCCGGCGATCACATCGTAGATGGCGCCCGATATCACGATTCCGCCCGGAGGCGCCTCGCCCTCGAGCCGGGCAGCGACGTTGACGCCATCGCCATAAAGGTCGTCGCCGTCGACGATGACATCGCCCAGATGCAGGCCGGCGCGAAAGACCAGACGATCGGCCTCGGGCTCATCGGCCTCGCTCTCGGCCATCGCTTGCTGGAACTCGATGGCGGCGGACAGCGCTTCGACCGCGCTCGTGAACTCGATCAGCACGCCATCGCCGGTGAGCTTGACCAGGCGGCCGCCGCGCCGGGCGAGCACCGGCTCGAGCCGCCCGGTGCGTGCGCGACGCAGCCGGGCGACGGTCCCGCCCTCGTCGCGGCCCATCAGTCGCGAGTAGCCGACCAGATCCGCAGCGACGATCGCGGCCAGTCTGCGTTGCTCGCGCATCGCCACTCCCTGAGATCGTTGCCGCATCGTACGGAGGCTGCACAAGCCCTGCAACGGCGGTGGCGCTGGTCGATCTTGGCCGTATCGACGACGCCAAGGAGCGAATAGCGCAGTTGCTGAAGATGCGCCCCCAGGAGCGCATCCGCCCCGAGTTCGTCCATCGCCACAACCGGAACGGGGCGACGGCGGAAGCCTGGATCGCAACGCTGAGGACGGCCGGGCTGCCGGATTGAGGCCGCTTCGCCGCGTTCGATCACCGACCATAGTCTGATCGCCGCGGCGTGGCTCAGCCCTCGGGCTGCTCCACGCTGACGACGGTCAGCCGATGGCTGCGACCGTCGCGCGACCTCCATTCGATGGATTGACCGACCGACAGCCCGATGAGCGCCGTGCCGATCGGCGTGAGGATCGAGACCTTGCCCTTCGCAATGTCGGCATCGACCGGAAAGACGAGCTCCACCCGGCGTTGCGATGCGGCATCGGACTGGAACGCGACGATCGAGCCCATCCGCACGACGTCCGGCGAGATCGAGTCCGCGTCGGTTATCGACGCTCTCGTCATCTCGATCTGCAGCTCGTCGGCAACATCGGGGGACCGTTCGCGTACGGCGGCGACCAGGTTTGTCAGACGCGTATGGTCGGCCTCGGTGACGACGATCCTGGGCTTGGTGCTGATGTCGATGGCTTTGCTCATGGCGACCGAACCTCCTGGAAAAATGCATGCACGCGCTCGGCGCGCAAGGGCGCCGACGATTGACGGACGTAGGTAAAGCGGGCGCCTGAAGCTCGACTTCGGTGGACCAAAACGAAACGAGTCCCCCCGAGCACGGGGCGCACTCGTCCGTGCCCAAGGGCTACGACAGCGGGATCAGCTTGATCCTGGTGAGTGTGGGTCGATAGCCGCGCATCGATGAGATGTGGTTCTTCCGCCCGTCATTTCAAGCGGCGGCGAGAAGGAGATGGCAGCCGGTCCGCTTGAAATCTCCAGGCGAAGAGTCACTCGTCCGGCGTGCCCAGATAGGCTGCGATCACCTTCGCATCCTGCGACACCGCCTGCGGCGGGCCGTCGGCGATCAGGCGGCCGGCATCGAGCACCAGGATGCGGTCGGAGACCTCCATCACCGAGGGCATGTCGTGCTCGACCAGCACCACGGTGACGCCGCTGGCGCGGATCTGGCGCAGCACGTCGATCATCGCCGCCGTCTCGGTGGGATTGAGGCCGGCGCACGGCTCGTCGGCCAGCAGCAGGTCGGCGCGGGTGGCGATGGCGCGGGCGATCTCGAGATGGCGCAGCTGGCCGACCGTGAGGCTGTTGGCCGGCTCGTCGGCGAGATGGGCGATCGAGGCCAGCGCCATCCCGCGCGCCGTCGTCGCCGCGACGTCGCGCGGGCCGGTCTTGCCGAACAGCGCGCCGATGCGGACGTTCTCGGAGACGCTGAGCTCGCGGAACGGGCGGGCGATCTGGAAGGCGCGGGCGATGCCCAGCTCGGCGATGCGGTTGGTGGCGAGCCGCGTGATCCTGCGGCCGCGGAACGTCACCTCGCCGGCGGTCGGCACGAGATAGCCCGTCACCAGGTTGAACAGCGTCGACTTGCCGGCGCCGTTGGGGCCGATGATGCTGGTGATCGAGCCCGGCGCGATCGCGAACGAGACGTCGGCAATTGCAGCCAGGCCGCGAAAGCTCTTGGACAGGCGCTCGACCTGCAGGATCGGCGTTTCGCTCATTCGGCGGGTGCGGCGCCGCTGCGCCGCCGGCGCTGCCGCCAGCCCCGCACCAGCCCGATGACGCCGCCCGGGGCGGCGAGCACCAGGAAGGCGAGCAGCAGGCCGGTGGCGAAGAGGTGGAAGTCGAGCAGCCGGCCCAGGATCACCTGGGTGATGAACACCAGCGAGAAGGCGCCGATCACGGGGCCGAACAGCGTGCCCATGCCGCCCAGCAGCGAGTAGACGATCAGGTTGAGGTTGGTGTCGTTGCGATAGACCGAATCGGTCGTGATGTAGCCCAGCGAATGGCCGTAGATCACGCCCAGGGTGCCGGTCAGGATGGCGCTGACCACGAAGGCGGTGCGCTTGTAACGCTCGGTCGGCACGCCCAGCATGCGCGCGGTGTCCTCGTCCTCGCGGATGCTGAGCAGGCCGGCGCCGAACCGGCTGTCGCGAATCTTCCAGGCGATCAGCAGCACGGCGAGGCTGGCGACGAGGAACAGCTCGTAGAAGAAGATCGCCGGATCGAGGCCCGCCGGCACGACGCTCGGGAAGGTGAGGCCGAGCGAGCCTTCGAAGAAGTCGACGTTGTTGGTGAGCTCGGCGCAGACGTTGCTGACGCCCAGCATGGCGATGGCGAAGAAGGTGCCGCGCAGGCGCAGCACGGGGTAGGCGATGAGGGCGGACAGCACGCCGCAGCAGGCGCCGCCGACCACGATCCCGATCGGCAGCAGCAGGGCGGGTGGCACGCCGCCGAGGCGTGTCTCGACCAGGCCGGCGGAGAAGGCGCCGACGCCGATGAAGGCCGCGTGGCCGAAGCTCGCGTAGCCGGCGAAGCCGCCCAGGATGGCCCAGGCCACGCCGAGCCCTGCCGAGTAGAGCATCAGCTGCCCGACCCGGACGTAGAACGGCGGGAGCACCAGCGGCAGCGCGGCCAGCAGCAGCGCCGCCGCCACGGTCAGCAGCATGAGGGAGGATGTCCGCGTCATCGGGAGGCGCTGAAGGCGTTGCCCAGCAGGCCGTTCGGCCGCACCAGCAGCAGCAGCACGAGCAGCAGGAACATGGTCACATTGGGAAAGGACGGCCCGATGTACTGGGCCGTCAGGGTGTTGACGACGCCGAGCAGCAGGCCGCCGATCAGCGCGCCGGCCGGGCTGCCGACGCCGCCCAGCACGACCACCACGAAGGCATTCAGCGTCCACGTCGCCTCGTCGTGCGGCGAGAACGGCAGGATGATGCCGATGACGATGCCGGCGGCGCCGGCGAAGGCGGCCGACACGGCGAAGGTCAGCGCATAGACGTGGCGCACGTTGACGCCACACAGCCTGGCCGCCAGCGTCTGCTGCGCCGTGGCGCGGATGACGCGGCCGAGGGCCGAGAACTTCAGCAGCGCGGCGAGACAGGAGAGCAGCACGAGGCTCGCCAGCAGGGCGCTCACCCGTACCGCATCGAAGGTCACGGCGCCGATCTTGAACGAGGCGAAGGCCCAACCCGGCGTGATGTTCTTCATGTCGGGCGAGAACACCCAGATCATGACGTTCTGCAGCATCAGGGCGACGCCGAAGGTGAGCAGCATCGAGCCGATCGGCGAGCTGTCGACGGCGCGCTGGATCAGCAGGCGCTGGTAGGCGTAACCGACGCCGAACAGCGCCGCCATCACCAGCGGCATGGTGAGCAGCGGGTCGACGTGCAGCAGCTCGGTGAAGATCAGGGCCAGGTAGGCGCCGATCAGCACCAGGATGCCGTGGCTGAGGTTGATGACGTGCAGCACGCCGAAGATCAGCGAGAAGCCGACGGCCGCCAGGGCATAGATTCCGCCCAGCACCATGCCGTCGGCGAGCGTCTGCGCGATCAGGTTCATGAAAGCAGGCGGCCGCTCATGCCTTCTTGTCCCATGGCGGCGACGGGTAGACGGCAGACGCCGAGGCGGCATCCTTCGGGTACACGATCTCGAGCTTGCCCTTCTGGACCTGGCCGATCATGCCGCCCATCAGGATCTCGTCGCCGTCGCCCTCGGGGGTGAACTTGATGCGGCTGTAGAAGGTCTCGTAGTCGGCGGCGGCCAGCGCATCGCGCACCGCCTCGGGCCGGGTGCTCTTGGCCGCCTGCATGGCAAGCACATAGGTCTCGATGCAGGCCGCCGCGCCGGCGACGTGGTAGGCGATTGGGCGCGTGAACTTGCTGCGGTAATACTCGGCGAACTTCTTCGAATCACCGAAGAACTTGTCCTTGAACGGCACGTTCTCGTCCCAGTAGGTCGAGCAGAGCAGCGCCTCGGAATACTTGCCGAGCGCCTCGCGGAACGAGGCGAGCTGCGGCCCCAGGCCCTGGAACAGCAGCTTGACGTTGGTGCCGCTGGCGATCATCTGGCGCGCCACCAGGAGCGAGTTCTGGTCGTGCATGACGCAGACCAGCAGGTCGGGCGTGTTGGCGCGCACCGAGCCCAGCACGCTCGACACGTCGGTCGGCTTGGCCGGCAGCTCGTAGCTGTCGATGCGCTTGAAGCCGGCCGCGTCGCAGGCCAGCCGCACGCCTTCGCCGGCGGTCTTGGAGAAGGCGTCGTTGGTGTAGATCACCGAGTAGGTCTGCGGCAGCGGCTCGAGCGTCTTGAACAGCGCCGCCGTCGCGGCGAACTGCCGGGTGGCGCGCGGGAACATGCCGAACACGAACTTGAGGCCGCGCGTGAAGATCGCGTCGGAGCCGCCGCCGGTCTGCACCATGGGCTTCTTCGCGCGCTCGGTGATGGCGGCAGTCGGCAGCACGATGTTGCTGCCGAACGAGCCGAGGAAGAGATTGGTGCCCTCGTCGATCTGGCGCTGGATCAGCGTGGTTGCGCGCGCCGGGTCGCTGGCGTCGTCGAACAGCTTGAGCTCGATCCTGTACTTCTCGCCCGCGATCTCGACGCCGCCCAGCACATCGTTCATGTAGCTCGCGGCGGTGATGTAGCCGTTGTTGACGTTGAGCCCGGTCTCCGCCGCCGCTCCGGTGAGCGGAACCGATCCGCCGATCACCAGGGTCTTGCCGGCCTGGGCCTCGGCCGAGCGGATGGCCGGCGCGGCGAGAGCGGCTGCCGCCAGCCCTCCCGTCCGCAGAACGTCGCGACGTCGCATGTGTTCGATCCTCGGTGTCGATATCGGGTCAACGCGCGCAGTGTATTGCAAAACACGTGCCCTCGACGGAAGAGGCTCCGCCATTCACGCATGCCAGTTCCGCGTCACCGCCGGGCGCGCGCACGCTGACTCTTTTCTCCTCCCCAGCTTCGCTGCCACGGAGTGCATCATGTCGTCCTCCCTGCGCGCAGCGCGGGGAGGTGCCCCCGAAGGGGGCGGAGGGGTCATGAGCCAAGGGTCTCGGCATGAGTCGCCGATCAGTGTCGTCACGATGATGAGCGTTCTGGCAAAGCGTGTGTTGCTCTCGACCCCTCCGCCCCCTTCGGGGGCACCTCCCCGCGCTGCGCGCAGGGAGGACAACATGAGTGTAATCTCGACAGCCCGTCCTACGGCGGCGCGCTGCCAGCGAAAACCAGCGCGCCCGATCAGCCGCGGACCTGGTGCCTCATCAGCTCGCCGCCGATCCGCCCGGTCAGGAACAGGCCGCACATGCGGTAGTCGCTGATCAGCGACCACAGCGGCGCCTGGAAGGTCGCCGGCTTGTTCCGCTCGACGAAGAAGTGGGCGAACCAGGCCGGGCCGTAGCCGAGGAACGGCACCGCGATCAGCCACCACCAGCTCTGGGTCGCGATCGTCCAGACCAGTAGCGCCGTCGAGGCGAGCGTGCCTGCGTAGTGGATCGCGCGGGTGGCCGGCCTGGCGTGCTCACGCAGGTAGAACGGCCAGAACTCGGCATAGGTGCGATGGATGGCCATGGCGCGATCCTACGACGAAGCGAGGCCGTCGCCTATCCCGTCAGGCCTCCGGTGCCGGTCCGAGCAGGTCCCATTTGTTGCCGGCGATGTCGAGGAAGACGGCGACCTGTCCATAGGCCTCCGTGCGCGGCGGTCTCACGAAGGTCACGCCCGCCGCGATCATGCGCTCGCAGGTCGATCCAAAATCGTCGACGTGAAAGAAGAAGCCGACGCGGCCGGCGAACTGGTTGCCGACGATGCGCTCCTGCTCGTCTCCATCTGCCTGGGCAATCAGAATCCCGGTCACGGCCCCCGGTGGGCGCACCACGACCCACCGTTTCGGCCGTCCGTCGTTGGTCAGCGACGGGACGTCCTCGACCAGCTCGAAGCCGAGGATGCGGACGAAGAAGTCGATGGCCGGGTCGTACTCCTTCACGACGAGAGCGACGAGGTTCAGGTGCGACATGTCCGTTCGCTTCCGTGTTTCAGCCCAGGGCGCCCGACTTTCCAAGCGCGTCGATCTCGTCCGCGCTGTAGCCGGCCTCGCGCAGGATCTCCTCGCTGTGCTCGCCGATAGTGGGCGGCGGGCCGGCCTTGCGGGGCTTGGCGAAGCCCAAACGAATGGGGTTGTTCACCGTGCGCGGAATCTCGGGGTTGTCGGTATCGGCGAAGATGCCGGCGTGGCGCGCCTGCTCGTCGTCGACCACATCGGCCAGCCGGCCGATCACGCCGAACGGGATGCCGGTGCCGGCGAAGGCCGTCTCCCAGTCGGCATAGGTCCGGGTGACGAAGATCGGCGCCAGTTCCCTGTGCAGCTCGAGCGCCCGTTCGCGCCGCTCGGCGCGGCTGCCGAAGCGCGGGTCCTCCAGCAGGTCGGGCCGGCCGATCGCCGTGCAGAGCGGTGCCCACAGCCGGTCGTCGCGCACCATCAGGAGCTGGAGCCAGCGATCGTCGCTGGTGCGGTAGAGGTTGGTCAGGGCGTTGCGCGGCTTGTCGGGCGACTGGCGCGGCGGCAGCCTGGCGCCGACCAGCGCGCCCGCCGCCGACGTGCCGTTGGCCCACACGCCGTTGGCATAGAGCGAGGTGCCGACCCAGCAACCCTTGCCGGTGCGGTCGCGCTGGCGCAGCCCCATCAGGATGGCGGCGACAAGGGTCATCGCTGTCGCGCGATCGCCCTGCGCCGGCAGCGACAGGCCGGGCGGGCCGTCCTCGTAGCGCGCCGCGTCGAGAATGCCGGAGCGGCCGAAATAGGCCGAGACGTCGAAGCCCGGCCGGTCGCGATCGGGGCCGCTCTCGCCGTAGCCGGTCAGCGAGCAGTAGACCAGGCGTGGGTTCAGCGGCTCGATGTCCTCCCAGCCGAGCCGCAGCCGCTCGCGCGCCGGCGGAGGGAAGTTCACGATCATGACGTCGGCCCGGCCGATCAGCCGCTCGAGCACGCCGCGCGCCGCTGCGTTCTTGAGGTCGAGCGCCAGGGAGCGCTTCAGCCGGCCGTCGAGCTGCCAGGGAAAATTGAGGTCGCTGGTAGGATAGCTCGCGTTGCGGAAGCTGTTGCGATGCGGGTCGCCGTCGGGCGGCTCGATCTTGATCACGTCGGCGCCGAAATCAGCCAATGTTGCGGCGGCGGCCGGTGCCGCGATGAACGAGCTGACGTCGAGGACGACCAGCCCGTCGAGGGGCAACCCGCTGAGAGGCAACCCGCCGGGGGGTGGCCCGCCCGGCGGCAGGTCCTGGCTCATCGGAGCGCGCCGCTCTGGCGCAGCCTGGCGATCTCGTCCCGGGACATCCCGAGCTCGCCCAGGATCTCGTCGCTGTGCTGGCCGAGCGCCGGCGACGGCCCGGCGATGCGCTGCTCGGCGAAGCCGAGACGAATCGGGTTGGCGAGCGTGCGCGGCATACCGTCGATCGCCGTCTCGACCACGGCACCGCACGCCACGGCCTGCTCGTCGCCGGGCACGTCCTGCGGCCGGCTGATCACGCCGAAGGTGATGCCGTTGTCGGCCAGCGCCTTGCGCCAGTGCTCGTAGTCGCGCTGCGCGAAGGCATGCTTGAGGATGGCGGCGAGGTCGGCCGAATGCTGGCGCCGGTCGGCCTGGGTGACGAAGCGCGCATCGTCGGTCAGCTCGGGCTGGCCGATCGCCTGGCAGAGCGGCACCCACATCTTGTCCTCGCGCACGATGGTGAGCTGCAGCCAGCGATCGTCCGACGTCGTGTAGATGTTGCCCAGCGCCGAGCGCGGCCGCTCGGGCGGCGGGCGGTGCGGCAGGAAGGCGCCGACCAGGGCGGCCTGGGCGATCACGCCGCACGACCACAGGCCGTTGCCGAGCAGCGAGGTGCCGACCCACGAGCCCTCGCCGGTCTTCATGCGGTGGATCAGCGCCATCAGGATGGCCGAGACCAGGCCCATCGCCGTCGCGCGGTCGCCCTGCGCGGGACCGGGCACGCCGGGCGGGCCGCCTTCGTAGCGCTGTGCGTCGAGCAGGCCCGAGCGGGCGAAATAGGCGGTGGCGTCGAAGCCCGGCCGGTCGCGGTCGGGGCCGCTCTCGCCGTAGCCCGTCAGCGAGGCATAGATCAGCCGGGGATTGACCGGCTTCACGTCCTCGTAGGCGAGCTTGAGCTTGTCGCGCACCGGCGGCGGGAAGTTGCAGATCAGCACGTCGGACACCGCGATCAGCCGGTCGAGCGCGGCGCGTGCTTCGGGGAGCTTGAGGTCGAGCACCAGGGAGCGCTTGTTGCGCGAATCCATGTGCCAGGGATAGTTGACCTCGGATTTCGGGTAGTTCGACGAATCGTGCATGATCCGCCGGTTCGGATCGCCGTCCGGGCCCTCGACCTTGATCACGTCGGCGCCCCAGTCGCCCAGCACGACGGCCGCCGCCGGGGCGGCGATGAACGAACTGATGTCCAGCACGCGCAGGCCTGCCAGCGGCAGGTCGGACTCGGTCATGTGTTGGTCCCCGAAAGAGATGTACCGGGCGCTATCGTTGCCGGCCCCGGGCGCGCGTCAAGTGCGACGGCGAAAGCGCATTTCGTTTGGAGAGATCGTGAGGATGGTGTCATCTCTTCTTCCCAGCCTCGCTGGCCAGGGAGTGGGCACGACTCATGTACCTCTCCCCCGATAGGGGGAGAGGCTAGGTGAGGGGGCTTCGAAGGTTGCGAGATCACCCGCAACCCCCTCACCCAACCTCTCCCCCTATCGGGGGAGAGGAGCATGAGAATGAGATGTGCCCGCTCCGTAGCAGCAAAGCTGGGGAGCCAAAGACTTGGGGAGTCACCGTGGCCAGGAAGCGCAAGCCTAACTTCATCGTCGTGCTGATCGACGATCTCCGGTTCGACGAGCTCGGCATCTGCGGTCATCCCTACATGAAGACGCCGCACATCGATCGGATCGGCCGCGAGGGCGCGATGTTCACGGCGGCGTTCCACACCACGCCACTGTGCTCGCCCAACCGTGCTTCCATCGTTACCGGGCAGTACGCCAGCCGGCACGGCATCATCGACAACGTGGCACGCGACGCGCACAGCCACCGCCTGCCCAACTACCACGCCATCCTGCAGCGCCTGGGCTACGAGACCGCCCATGTCGGCAAGTGGCACATGGGGAATTCCGGCATGCCGCGGCCGGGCTACGACCGCTGGGTGAGCTTCCCGGGCCACGGCTCGATCGTCGATCCGGTGCTCAATATCGACGGCGAGGAGCGCCGGCATCCGGGCTACATCACCGATCTCCTGAACGGGCATGCCGTCGAGTTCCTGCGCCGCAAGCGCCGCAAGCCGTTCGCCCTGTTCTTCGCCCACAAGGCGGTGCATCCGGACGCCTTCCAGGCGGCCGACGGCACGATCGACCTCAGCAAGGGCGGCTACCGGCCGGCGCCGCGCCATGCCGACCTCTACAAGGGCGCGCATTTCCCGCGCCGGCCCAACGCGCTGCCGCCGGCCAGGGTGGTGAAGGACAAGCCGGCCTGGACCGAGGCGTTCAAGCTCCGTGTCAACGAAGCCTCGCGCAAGGTGCTCGATGGCATCCAGGCCGGCAGCGACGAGGAAATCCGCCTGCGTGCCGCCATGATGGCCTCGGTCGACGAGGGCATGGGCGATGTGCTCGCGGCCCTGGAGGAGACCGGGCAGCTCGACGACACCTTCATCCTGTTCCTGGGCGACAACGGCTACTTCTTCGGCGAGCACGGGCTGGGGCCCGAGCGCCGCTTCGCCTACGAGGAGGGTATCCGCTCGCCATTCCTGATTCGCTATCCCGCCTGGTTCGAGCCGGGCAGCGAGAACGACGACCTGGTGCTGGCGCTCGACATCGCGCCGACGCTGGTCGATCTTGCCGGCGGCAAGGCCGCCGACTTCGGGCACATGCAGGGCCTGTCGCTGCGCCCGCTGGCCAAGGGCGGCCGGCGCGCCGGCTGGCGCCGCTCCTTCATGTGCGAGTATTTCAGCGAGAACGCCATGCCGTGGCTGATCGGCATGAGCTACAAGGCGATCCGCACGCGCCGCCACAAGTACATCCACTGGACTCAGAAGTCGCTCGACGGCGTCGAGTGCGACGAGCTCTACGACCTCAGGGCCGACCCCTACGAGATGCACAACCTGATCGGCAAGCGCACCGAGCGCCCCACCGTGGCGAAGCTGCGCAAGCAGCTCGCGGCCCTGGTCGCGCAGTCGGTGGGGTTGTGATGCGCTCTTTCAATCGCCTCCGCCGCAATCGCGGGGCATGCGCATATGTGCGCACCTTTCATTCTCCTCCCCAGCTCTGCTGGGGAGGTGTCGCCGTCAAAAGGCTTTTGGCCGCTCCGCGGCCAAAATGCCTAGGCGACGGAGGGGTCATGAGCAGCGGGACTGAGGCTCATGACCCCTCCGCCCCGTATGACGGGGCACCTCCCCAGCGAAGCTGGGGAGGAGAATGAAAGGCGCCCCCATATGCGAAATGCCCTGCCCCGTAGTCCGGGGAGGAAAAGTAAAACAATAAGGGGATCGATCATGCTGCTGACCAAACGCACCTTCCTCGTTGCGACGCTCGCTGCGGCAACCGCGACCAACGCCCGCGCGCAGGCCTGGCCGGCCAAGCCGATCCGCATGATCGTGCCGCTGGCGCCCGGCGCCACCGCCGACATCGTGGCGCGCGTGTTCGCCGAGGAGCTCGGCAAGGCGCTCGGCCAGACGGTCGTGGTCGAGAACAAGACCGGGGCCGGCGGCACCATCGCCACCGCCGAGGCGGCGCGCGCGCCGGCCGACGGCTACACGATGGCGCTGGTCTCGCAGGGGACGATGGTCTTCAACATCGGGCTGTACAAGGCGCCGGGCTACGATTCGCTCAAGGACCTGTCCCTGGTGACGGCGACCGGCGGCGTCTCGAACGTCCTGATCGTCCACCCGGACAACCCAGCCAAAAGCGTCGCCGACCTGCTGGCACAGGCGCGGGCCAAGCCGGGCGAGCTGACCTATTCGTCGGGCGGCGTCGGCACCAGCCATCACATGTCGGGCGTGCTGCTCGAGCTGCGCACTGGCATCAAGCTGCAGCACGTGCCTTATCGCGCCACGCCGGCCGGCATCCAGGCGGTCGCCAACGGCGAGGTGACGATGGGCCTGTTCAACACCCCGACCGTGATCGGCCTGATCAAGGGCGGCAAGCTGAAGCCGCTCGCCGTGACCAGCGAGAAGCGCTCCGGCCTCCTGCCCGACGTCCCGACCATGATCGAAGCGGGCGTGAAGGACTACGTCGTCAACACCTGGATGGGCTTCGCCGTCCCGGCCGGCGTGCCCGAGCCGGTGGTCGGCCGGCTCAATGCGGAGATCAACCGGATCGGCCAGCTGCCGCAGGTACGCGAGAAGATGCTGGGCCAGGGCATCGAGATGCTGCCTCCCGAGCCGCCTGCCGCCGCCCAGAAACTGGTGCGCGACGATCTGGCCCTGTGGCTGCCGATCATCAAGGCCTCGGGCGCGTCGGCGGAGTGATCTGTTCCTCCCCAGCTTCGCTAAGCTTTGCTGGAGAGGTGTCGGCGTTTTCGCCGACGGAGGGATGATGAGTCACGGGAGACGGCAGGGCCGATGGCTCACGACCCCTCCGTCCGCGATTGCGCGGACACCTCCCCAAGCTGCGCTTGGGGAGGCGAAGATCCCCCTTCCTTGCAAAAGCCGCCTTCGGCGCGTATCTCCCAGCCGCCGTCAACCAGGGGAGCGCGCACGCCAGCGCAGGATCGTCATGGGCTACAGAGTCGCCGTCGTCGGCGCGACCGGGAATGTCGGTCGCGAAATGCTTCAGATCCTGGCCGAGCGGAACTTCCCGGCCGATGATGTCGTCGCCCTGGCGTCCGCCCGGTCGGCCGGCAAGCAGACCTCGTTCGGCGACAAATCGGTGCTGAAAGTCCACGACCTGGCGAAGTTCGACTTCAAGGGCATCGACATCGTGCTCAGCTCGCCGGGCGCCAAGGTGTCGGCCGAGCACAGCCCGCGCGCGGCCAAGGCCGGCGCCGTGGTGATCGACAACACCTCTTACTGGCGCATGGATCCGGACGTGCCGCTGGTGGTGCCCGAGGTCAACGCCAAGGCGATTGCCGGCTACAAGGGCCGCGGCATCATCGCCAACCCCAACTGCTCGACCATCCAGATGGTGACGGCGCTGAAGCCGATCCACGAGGCAGCCACCATCCGCCGCGTCGTCGTCGCGACCTACCAGTCGACGTCCGGCGCCGGCAAGGACGCGATGGACGAGCTGCTCAACCAGACAAAGAGCTTCTTCGTCAACCAGACGCTGGAACCCAAGAAGTTCACAAAGAGCATCGCCTTCAACGTGATTCCCCACATCGACGTCTTCATGGATGACGGGTCGACCAAGGAAGAGTGGAAGATGGTGGTCGAGACCAAGAAGATCCTCGACCCCAGGATCAAGGTCCATGCCACCTGCGTGCGCGTGCCGACCTTCATCGGCCACGCCGAGGCGATCAATCTCGAGCTCGAGCAGCCGCTCGACGAGCACGAGGCGCGCGCGCTGCTGGCCGCCCAGCCCGGCGTGCTGGTGGTCGATCGGCGCGAGCCGGGCGGCTACGTCACGCCGCAGGAAGTGACCGGCCAGGACGGCGTCTTCGTGAGCCGCGTGCGCGTCGACCCGACGATCGACAACGGCCTGTCGATGTGGGTGGTGAGCGACAATCTGCGCAAGGGCGCGGCGCTGAACGCCATCCAGATCGCCGAGGAGCTGATCAAGAGCTACATCTAGCCGCGGCGCTTGACAAAGGTCCCTCGCTGCGCTCGGGATGACACTGGGGATGCTGCGGCAGAGAAGATGTCATCCCGAGCGCAGCGAGGGACCTTTGCTTCCGGTCATCGCGCCGCGATAATCTCTTTTCAGAACAGGTGATTGGGGGCGTTGCTTCCTGTACTATGGCAAAATGTACGGGACGCCTCCGATCGATGCGCCGGGGCACGATTCGCTGGCCGGCGGCCACGCGCCGACTCCCTTGTTCGGCGACGATGCGCAAAGCTTCGTGCAGCAGATGCGGCTTGCCGCGCAGGCGCATCGCGCCGGCCGCCTCGACGAGGCGATCGGCTCGTACCTGCGCCTGCTCGCCGTGAAGCCGCACCATTCCGAGCTGCACAACAATCTCGGCGTCGCCCTGCGTCTGGCCGGCAAGCTCGAGGCATCGGTCTGCCATCACCGGCTGTCGCTGGCCGCCGAGCCCGACAATCCGGCGCTGCATTCCAATCTCGGCAATGCGCTCAGGGCGGCCAACCGGCTCGACGAGGCGGCGACCCATCACTTCCGCTCGATCAGCCTCAATCGCACCTACGCCGAGGGCTTCTTCAACCTGGCGCTCTGCCTGCGCGACCTCGGCCGCGTCGAGGAGTCGATCGGCTGCTTCACGCGCTCGCTGGCGCTCGATCCGGACAATGCGCGGGTCAAGGCGGAGCACGCCATCGCGCTGCTGATGCGCGGCGAGATGGAAGCGGGCTTCGCCGCCTACGAGGTGCGCAAGCAGCTCGCCGACTGGCCGAGGCCCGACTTCAGCAAGCCGGTCTGGCTCGGCGGCCCGATCGGCGGGCGGCGCATCCTGCTCTATCCCGAGCAGGGGCTGAGCGACGTGCTGCTGTTCGTGCGCTTCGCGCGCGAGCTGAAGCGGCGCGGCGCCATCGTCATCGTGCTTTGCCAGGCGCTGCTCAAGGACCTGCTCGCCGGCGTCGACTATGTCGACGAGGTCGTGTCCGAGGGCGAGCTGCTGCCCGCCTTCGACGTGCATGCCTCCCTGGTGTCGCTGCCGCACCTCTGCCACGTCGATTTCGATGCCGTGCCGGCCGAGCCCGCCTGGCTGCAGGCGCCGCCCACGAGCCGGATCAGGCTCGGCCACGTCGAGCGGGCGACGCTGCGTGTCGGGGTCTACTGGGCGGCGATGCCCGGCCAGGCGCACGACCGCCGCCGCTCGGCGCCGTTCAGCGAGATCATGGCGCTGGCCGGCGATCCCGACCTGCTGGTGTTCAGCCTGCAGGGCGGCGCGGCGCAAAAGGAGATCGAGCAGCTGGGCGCCGGCGGCCTGGTGCACGATGTCGGCCGCGGCATCTTCGATTTCGCCGAGGCGGCGACGGCGCTCGCGCAGCTCGACCTTCTGGTCTCGATCGACGCGCCGATCGCCCATCTCGCCGCGGCGATGGGCATCCGCACCTGGGTGCTGCTGCCGCAGGCGGCCGACTGGCGCTGGCGCCTGCGCAGCCGCAGCGGCTCGTGGCACCGCACGGCACGGCTGTTCGTCCAGCCGCGCGCCGGCGACTGGGCCGCCGTCTTCGCATCGGTGCGCCGCGAGCTCGCGACGCTGAAGCAGCAGGCGGCCGCCGCCTGAGCACCCCATTGTGGGCAGGGGATTTTGTGCCCGGGCAATCGTCATCCCGACCGGAGCCGAGCGCAGCGAGGCGCAGCGGAGGGACCTTTCCTGGTGGCGCGTCGGCAAGAAAGGTCCCTCGACTGCGCCGCCAATGGCGCTGTAGCCAGCGCCTGACTGGGCGGCTTCGCTCGATGGATAGAGGTCAAGGGCGCCGGTCGCGTCGAGGCGTGGCACGTCACGGGCAGGAAACCGCCGTGAGCTGCCGCAACGCGTGCATCGCCCGGCGGAGGTCGGCCGCATCGTCGACATCGTCGAGCGTGTCGGCGAAGCCGACGGAGTAGTGCGCCGGAATGGTCGCCAGGGTATCGGCGAGGGCGTCTGGCGTCGACCAGCGCACCCCGTCGAACAGCTCGAACGGCAAGGGCCGGACCCGCCGGCTGCCGATCAACCAATAACCGCCGTCGCTCGCCGGCCCGAGCACCAGATCGTGCCGGCCGAGCAGCGCGAAGGCACGCGCGATGTGATGCGGCCGCAGCGCCGGGATGTCGCTGCCGACCAGCACGACCGGGCCCGGCGGCAAGATGTCGAACGGCCGCCGCATGCGCCGGCCGAGATCGCCGCGTCCCTGCGGGCGGCGACGAAGGCTGCGCCACGTCGGATGACCGAGCGAGTCGTCCGGCGTCACGAACAGCCACACCGTCCAGCGCCGGTCGGCGGCAAGAGCCCGCAGCATCGTCTCCAGCGTCGCGCGATAGAAGCGTGTCGCGGCCAGCGTGCCGATTTCCTGCGCGAGCCGGCGCTTGACCCGGCCAGCCTGCGGTGCGCGTGCGAAGATCACGAGATGGCGAAGCATCGGCCGCAAGGCATCAGCGATGGATCATCGGCCATGGACCATCGGCCATGGATCACCGGCCGTAGAGGCGCCGGATGACGTGCGGCGGCACGCCGGCGAAGTACAGGCCGAGGCACGACAGGTTGCGCAGCGGACGCAGCACCCAGCCATCGCGCTCGTAGCGCCGGGCCGCGGTGATCATGTCGGCGTCAAGCGGCACGAGCCTGCGCCGGCCGATGCGGCGCACCAGCTCGACGTCTTCCATGAGGGGCGCCGCGGCATAGCCGCCGAGACGGCGATAGAAGGCGCGCGCCATCACCAGGCCCTGATCGCCGTAGGGCAGGCCGAAGGTCCGGCAACGCCAGTCGACGAGGCGTTCGATGCGGCGCGCGCGACGGTCTGCCGAGTCGAAGCGCAGGCGGAAATAGGCGGCGCGGTCTTCGCGGTCGGTGTCGGCGGCGAAGCGCCGAACGATCTCGCCCCATCCCGCGCCGGGCCGCGAGTCGGCATGCAGGAAAAGGAGCCAGGGCGCCTCGCCCGCGTCGGCACCGGCGGCGAGCTGACGACCGCGTCCGGCCGGCGCCGTCAGGACACGCGCGCCGGCCTGGCGGGCGATCGATGGCGTGCCATCGCTCGAGCCGCCGTCGCAGACCGTGATGGTGAGCGAGAGACCGGCCGGTGTGGCCAGCGCCGCGATGGTGCGGCCGAGGCTCGCCGCGGCATTCAGGGTCGGGATGACGACATCGAGCCGGGTCGTCACGCGCTGCAGGCGGCGCCGCCCAGGACGCAAAACTTGGCGCAATGCGGATGGTTGAGCTGGACCGCGCCGGTGCTGTCGGCCAGCGTCTCGCCGAGCTCGAACTGCGGGTCGTAGGGCAGCAGGGTGCAGGCGACGACGGCCGGGCGCGGCGCGCCCTTGCGCTTGATGACCATGCGCGAGGAAGCGCACATCACTCTGTCGGGCGCCTTGCGCAGGATGCCCCAGCACGAAGTGGTGATCTCGGGCACGTCGACCGTGGCATCCATCTCGGGGAACAGCACCAGCGCCAGCGGGCTATCGGCATCGATCGGCACGCCGAGCTCGGTGAACAGGCGGGCGTAGCCCGCGCGTACCTGGTCCTCGCTCTCGTCAGAGAAGCGGCGTCCGGCGACGTGAACGTCGAACCCCGCCTCGGCGAGCCAGACCAGGCCGTCGATGGTGGGCTTCCAGCTCCGCGCGCCCCGCTCGCTCTCGTGCAGGGCGCGTCCGTAGTGGTCCACCGAGACGCGCAGGGTCAGGTTGCGGCCATGGCGCTCGAGCAGGCGCAGCAGGGCGGTCTTCATCCTTTGCATCGGCTTCATGGCGTTGGTCAGCACCATCGCCTTGAAGCCGCGCGACAGCACGTCCTCGAGCATGGCCGGCAGCTCGCGATTCATGAACGGCTCGCCGCCGGTGAAGCCGATCAGCGTGGTGTCGTGGCTGTCGCGCCGGATCTCGTCGAGATAGGTGGCGACCTCGGCGGCGCCGAGATAGACCAGCCGGTCGTTGCGTGGCGAGGATTCGATGTAGCAGTTGGCGCACGTGAGGTTGCACAGCGTGCCGGTGTTGAACCACAGCGTGTCGAGCGAGCGCAGCGCCACATGGGCCCGCGTCTCGCCTTTGGCCGTAATCAAGGGGTCCTGGAACTTCGCCGGATCGATAGGAACGGTAAGCATCGATGGGTCCTGCGTGAACGCGCCGCTAAGCGAGCCTAGCACGAACCGCAGGCGCTCGACCTGCCGCACGGGCTTGGTTACGGTCCGTCATCAGATGGGGAGAGAAATGCTCGACGGCCAGTCACTCGACAAGATCCTGAGGAACGCCCGCACGCACAATGTCTGGCTGCCCAAGCCGGTTACCGACCAGCAACTGCGCGAGATCTACGAGATCCTGAAATGGGGGCCGACCTCGGTGAACTCCCAGCCCGGCCGCATCGTCTTCGTGCGCACGCCCGAGGGCAAGGACAAGCTGAAGCCGGCGCTGAGCCCGGGCAACCTCGACAAGACGATGGCCGCGCCGGTGACCGCGATCATCGCCTACGACACCCGGTTCTACGAGCACCTGCCGAGCATCTTCCCGCACAACCCGGCGGCCATCGACAACTTCAGGGGCGCGGGCAAGGAGGAAGCGGCGCGCATGACGGCGATCCGCAACGGCACCTTGCAGGGCGCGTACTTCATCATCGCCGCGCGCGCGCTCGGGCTCGATTGCGGCGCCATGAGCGGCTTCAACAATGCCATCGTCGACCAGGCGTTCTTCCCGGACGGCCGATTCAAGTCGAACTTCCTGTGCAACGTCGGCTACGGCGACCACAGCAAGCTGTTCACCCGCAGCCCGCGCCATTCGTTCGAGGATGTCTGCACGCTGATGTGACCGGCTCATGGCCGGGAGCGCGCCACTCCGTGGCGCTCTTCTCGTTGATCCCAAGTCCAGTGAGCGCCACGGAGTGGCGCGCTCCCGGCCATGAATCTGATGGCCCTACATCGCGAAATTGCGCCCGATCGAGCGCCACGGGATCGGCAGCAGGGAGACCAGGGCGGCGACGCCGAAGACCAGGATGACGGCGCCTGAGATGCGGTTCAGCCAGAGCAGGCCGGTACCGGTGAAGCGGGCGCGCAGCGACACGGCGGCGGTGCAGATGATCGTCCACCAGCCGAGCGCGCCGCAGAACACGGCGGCGACCAGCAGGCCGGCGTCGGGCAGGCTGGCGCCGACGCCCGCGAGGTTGCGGCCGGCGAAGGCGGCGCCGAAGGCCATCACCGTCAGCGGGTTGAACACGGTGATGAAGAAACTCGAGCTGGCGTACTGGAAGTACGTCGACAGGCGATGCTCGCGATCGTCGGCCACCGGATCGCCGACCGTGCGCGGGCGGTGGCGCATGGTGGTCCAGCCCATGACGACCAGGACGATGCCGCCGATGCCGAGCAGCCAGGCCTCGCGTTCCTTGACGAACTGCTCGACGAAGGAGAGGCCGAAGGCGGCCACGGCGCCGAACACCGAATCGCCCAGCGCGGCGCCGATGCCGGTCATGTAGCCGGCCACCGCGCCGACGGTGATCGAGCGGCGTATGCACAGCACCGCCGCCGGCCCGACCGGCACGGCGATCAGGAAGCCGATGATGGCGCCTTCTATGGCAAGCGCGATGGGATCGAAGACGAAGCCCGGGATCTTCATGGCCGGGCTACTGGAGCGCCTCGGCGACGAAGCGGCGTGCCGGTGCGACCAGACGATCCTGGGCCGCGACCAGTTGCAACTCGCGCTCGCCGGCGGCCCGCGTCGCCTCGAGCACGGCGAAGATCGACGAGGCCGCCCTGCCGAGCGCCAGGCCGACGTCGCCGCTCTCGATCCAGTGGGCGGAGAACAGGGCGGCCACCGCATCGCCGGTGCCGTTGGGGGCGATCTCGAACCCGATCAGCGGCGTGGCGATGCGCCAGGCCGCGTCGCGGCTCACCGCCAGCATCTCGACCCGGTCGGACGGCGCGTCGGCGCGGCGCAGGCTGGTGATCAGGGCGAGCTTCGGCCCGTTCAACAACGTGCGCGCCGCGGCCAGCGCATCGTCGAGGGTCGCCACCGGGCGGCCGGTCAGGTGCTCGAGCTCGAAGTGGTTGGGGGTGACGAGGTCGCAGGCCGGGATGGCGCGCTCGCGAAAGAAGGCATCAATGCCCGGCCGAACGTAGAGTCCGGTGTCGACGTCGCCCAGCACGGGATCGCAGCACCAGACGGCACGCGGGTTGGCCTGGCGGACGCGCCGCGCCGTGTCGAGCACGACGTCGGCCAGGGCGGCATCGCCGACATAGCCGGTCAGCAGGGCGTCGCAGCGCGTCAGCAGGCCGAGCGCCTCGATGCCCTGCACGATCTCGCCGACCTGGTCGGCCGGGGCAACCCGGCCACGCCAGGCGCCATAGCCGGTGTGATTGGAAAACTCGACCGTATTTACCGCCCAGACCTCGTGGCCCAATCGTTGCAAGGGAAAGGTGGCTGCCCGGTTGCCGACATAGCCGTAGGCGACATGGCTCTGAAGCGAGAGAAAATGCATGCAGCCCAAGACCTTGCCACAAGCAGGTCCGCCGTTATAGTCCGCCGCCCTTCGCAGGGAGCCCCTTCCTCGGAACCCCGATCCCCGGAACCATCGTCATGGCCCAGACCGTCCGTCCCCGTCGCAGCGTCCTCTACATGCCGGGCGCCAACACGCGCGCGCTGGAGAAGGCGCGCAGCTTGCCGGCCGACGCGCTGATCTTCGATCTCGAGGATGCGGTGGCGCCCGACGCCAAGGCGGCGGCGCGGGCCAACGTGGTGGCGGCGGCGCAAAGTCGCAGCTACGGCAAGCGCGAGATCGCCATCCGCTGCAACGGGCTCGCGACCGAGTGGGGCAAGGCAGACATTGCTGCGATCGCCACCTCGGGCGCCGACGCGATCCTGGTGCCCAAGGTCGAGAGCGCGGCGGAGGTGGCCAGCGTGGTGGCGCAGCTCGATGCGGCGGGTGCGCCGGCCTCGATGATGGTGTGGGCGATGATGGAGACGCCCAAGGGCATCCTGCGCGCCGAGGAGATCGCCGGCGCGCATCCCCGGCTGGCGCTGTTCATCATGGGCACCAACGACCTGGTGAAGGACATGCGCGCACGCCACACGCCGATGCGCCTGCCGATGGTGACGGCGCTCGGCCTCGGCATGCTGGCGGCGCGTGCCTGGGGGCTCACCATCCTCGACGGCGTCTACAACGACATCAAGGACGAGGCGGGCTTCCGCGCCGCCTGCCAGCAGGGCCTCGAGATGGGCTTCGACGGCAAGACGCTGATCCATCCCGGCCAGGTCGAGCCGTGCAACGAGGTGTTCGCGCCGTCTTCGTCGGAGCTCGAGATGGCGGGCAGGATCGTCACCGCCTTCCGGCAGGCACAGGCCGAAGGCAAGGGCGTGGTCACGGTCGACGGCCGCATGATCGAGAACCTGCACGTCGAGCAGGCCGAGCGCGCGCTGGCGCTCGCCGCCGCGATCCGCGAGCTGCAGGCGGCGGCGTGAGCCGGCGACTTGAGAATCGAGGCGTAGCCACCCAATGCCTCACCCTGAGGAGCGCGCGAAGCGCGCGTCTCGAGTCGGGCGAAGTATCCTTCGCCCTTTGGTCGGCACGAGCACCATGCCTGATCCGTATCCTTCGAGACGCCGCGCGACGCGCGGCTCCTCAGGATGAGGCGGTTGGGTTGCTCGCGGGCAACCACGGACCGAGGGTACGACCCACATGACCACCAAGAGCAAGACCAGCACCGGCAACTTCTTCGAGGATTTCCGCGTCGGCCAGGAGATCAGGCACGCCACGCCACGCACCCTCACCGAGGCCGATGCCGCCCTGAACGTCGGCCTCTACGGCTCGCGCTTCGCCATCAACTCGTCCGACGTGTTCGCGCGCGCCATCGGCCTGCCGCGCGCGCCACTCGACGACCTGCTGGTGTTTCACGTCGTGATCGGCAAGACGGTGCCCGACATCTCGCTCAATGCGGTGGCCAATCTCGGCTACGCCGAGTTCCGCTGGGGCGTCCCGGTCTATCCCGGCGACACGCTGTCGGCTCAGTCGACGGTGCTGGGCCTGCGAGAGAATTCCAATCGCGCGAGCGGCGTCGTCTGGGTGCGCTCGACCGGGGTCAACCAGAATGGCGAGACGGTGCTCGACTACGTGCGCTGGGTGATGGTGCACAAGCGCGATCGCGAAGCCGCCGTCGCGCCGGCGGTTGCGCCCACGACCGCGCCCGCGGTAGCGCCGGCCGACCTGATCGTGCCTCGGGGGCTCGACCTCGCCGGCTACGACGACGTGGCGGCGGGTTCAGCCGATCGCTGGGAAGATTACCAACCTGGCGAGCGCATCGACCATGTGAGCGGCATCACGCTCGAGGACTCCGATCACATGTTCTCGACGCGGCTCTACCAGAACACGGCGCGGGTGCATTTCGACGCCTTCGCCGGCAAGAGCACGCGCTTCGGCCGCCGGCTGGCCTATGGCGGGCACGTGATCTCGCTCGCCCGGGCGCTGTCGTTCAACGGGCTGGCCAACGGCTTTCGCATGGCCGCGATCAACGGCGGCAGCCACGTCGCGCCGACCTTCGGCGGCGACACGATCTACGCCTGGTCGGAGGTGCTGGAGGCGGCGCCTCTGCCGGGACGCACGGATGTGGGCGGCCTGCGCGTGCGCACCATCGCCTGCAAGGATTGCCCGGCCGGTTCGTGGCCCGGCAGGCAGGCCGACGGCAAGTACCACCCCGCGGTCGTGCTCGACCTCGACTACTGGCTGCTGGTGCCGCGACGGCGCTGAGGCCCCAAGAACCGTGTCATCCCGAGCACAGCGTGGGATACTTCCTGCTGCGCCAAAGGTCCCTCGCTGCGCTCGGGATGACAGGGTTCCCGTTGCGCGGCCTGTGTCACCAGGGGAAGCGATGACGGTTCAGAACCCTCAGAGTCGTTCGCAAATTTCGCTGAGAAATCCGGGACTTATGGCCGCGAGTGCGGTGACATTCGTTGAACTGGCGGCGGCTGCGCGCTAAACAGGGGAGAGCCGTCTCGCCATTCGAGGTCCATCGCGATGAGCGTCGCCAATCGGCCGGTCCACCGGCCGCTGTCTCCCCATCTGCAGGTCTATCGGCCGCAGCTCACGTCCGTGCTGTCGATCCTGCATCGCGCCACCGGCATCGCGCTGTCCGTGGGCGCCCTCTACCTTGCGATCTGGGTGGTCTACGCCTCGGCGAGCCCCAAGACCTATGCCCTGTTCCAGGCCTTCAACACCTCGATCCTGGGCCGCCTGTTCCTGGCCGGCTGGCTGTTCTGCATGTTCTATCACCTGTGCAACGGCATCCGGCACCTGTTCTGGGATGCCGGCTACGGCTTCGAGCTCAAGGACGCCTATCTCAGCGGCTGGATCGTGGTCGGCGTGTCGGCGGCGGCGACCCTGGTGTCGTGGATCGTCGGGCTGAGCCTGGCCTGAGGAGGACGGTCATGGAAGACAGACGGACTCCCCTGGCACGTGCCCGCGGCCTCGGCTCGGCGCGCGACGGCCTGCACCACTGGTGGATGCAGCGGCTGACCGCTGTCGCCCTGATCCCGCTGGTCGCCTGGTTCGCCGTGTCGCTTGTCATGCTGAGCGGCGCCGACCATATGGCCGTGCGAGCCTGGATCGGCTCGCCGGTCGTCATGGTGCTGCTGATCCTGACCATCGTCATCGGCCTGCATCACGGCCAGCTCGGCATGCAGGTCGTCGTCGAGGACTACGTGCACAGCGACGGCTGGAAGCTCGCCCTGATCGTCGCCATCCGCTTCATCGCGTTCTTCTTCGGGCTGGCGGCGGTGGTCGCCATCTTGCGTATCGGGTTCGGAGGCTGACATGGCCGAGGCAAGCAGCGGCAAGAGCAACGGCGCCAGCGCCGGTACGGTCAATCTCGGCGGCAACGCCTACAAGATCGTCGATCACGAGTACGACGTCGTGGTGGTCGGCGCCGGCGGCGCCGGCCTGCGCGCCACCCTGGGCCTCGCGACCAAGGGACTGAAGACGGCCTGCATCACCAAGGTGTTCCCGACCCGCAGCCACACCGTGGCGGCGCAGGGCGGCATCTCGGCGTCGCTCGGCAACATGGGGCCGGACGACTGGCGCTGGCACATGTACGACACCGTCAAGGGCTCGGACTGGCTGGGCGACCAGGACGCCATCGAGTACATGGTGCGCGAGGCGGTGCCGGCGATCATCGAGCTGGAGCATTACGGCGTGCCGTTCAGCCGCACGCCCGACGGCAAGATCTACCAGCGGCCGTTCGGCGGCATGACCACGGAGTTCGGCAAGGGCATCGCCCAGCGCACCTGCGCGGCGGCCGACCGCACCGGCCACGCCATCCTGCACACGCTCTACCAGCAGTCGCTCAAGCACCACGCCGAGTTCTTCATCGAGTATTTCGCCCTCGACCTGATCATGGACGAAGGCGTGTGCCGCGGCGTCATGGCGTGGAACCTCGACGACGGCACCATCCATCGCTTCCGTGCCCACAAGACGGTGCTGGCGACCGGCGGCTACGGCCGCGTCTACTTCACCGCCACGTCGGCCCACACCTGCACCGGCGACGGCGGCGCCATGGTGCTGCGCGCCGGCCTGCCGATGGAGGACATGGAGTTCATCCAGTTCCATCCGACCGGCGTCTACGGTGCCGGCTGCCTGATCACCGAGGGCGTGCGCGGCGAGGGCGGCTACGTCACCAACGCGAGCGGCGAACGCTTCATGGAGCGCTATGCGCCGTCGGCCAAGGATCTGGCGTCGCGCGACGTCGTCAGCCGGTCGATGACAATCGAGATCCGCGAGGGCCGCGGCTGCGGTCCCAACAAGGATTACATCGAGCTGCATGTCGAGCATCTCGATCCCAAGGTGATCCACGAGCGCCTGCCCGGCATCGCCGAGACGGCACGCATCTTCGCCGGCGTCGACGTGACGCGCCAGCCGATCCCCATCCTGCCGACCTGCCACTACAACATGGGCGGCATCCCGACCAACCATAAGTGCGAGGTGGTGACGGTGAAGGACGGCGATCCCAACACCGTCGTGCCCGGCCTGCTGGCGGTCGGCGAGGCGGCCTGCGTGTCGGTGCACGGCGCCAACCGGCTGGGCTCCAACTCGCTGCTCGACCTGGTGGTGTTCGGCCGTGCCGCCGCCAACCGCTGCGCCGAGCTGCTGACGCCGGGCGAATCGCACAAGCAGCTGCCCCATGCCGGCGAGGAGGCGATCGCCCGCTTCGACCGGCTGCGCCACGCCAAGGGCGGCACCGGCACCGCCCAGCTCCGCATGAACATGCAGCGCACCATGCAGAACGATTGCGCCGTGTTCCGCACCCAGCAGAGCCTCGACGAGGGTTGCGTCAAGCTCGACAAGGTGATCAGCGGCCGACCCGACCTGCGGGTCAAGGACCGCTCGCTGATCTGGAACTCCGACCTCATGGAGACTCTGGAGTTCGAGAACCTGATCCTGCAGGCCCAGGCCACCATCCGTTCCGCCGCCAACCGCAAGGAGAGCCGCGGTGCGCACGCCCGCGAGGACTATCCCGAGCGCGACGACAAGGAATGGATGAAGCATACGGTCATCTGGGTCGACGACAGCGGCAAGACCCGCATCGACTATCGCCCCGTCATCATGCAGCCGATGAGCAACGACGTGCAGTCGTTCCCGCCCAAGGCGCGGGTGTACTGAGCAACGACTGCGAGTTCGAGAGGAAGCGATGGCCGAGTTCACACTGCCCGCCAATTCCAAGATCGGCGTGGGCGAGACCTACAAGGCGCCGGCAGGGGCCAAGAACATCCGGACGTTCAAGGTCTATCGCTGGACGCCGGACGACGGCAAGAACCCGTCGATCGACACCTACGAGGTCGATCTCGACACTTGCGGGCCGATGGTTCTCGACGCGCTGATCAAAATCAAGAACGAGATGGACAGCTCGCTGACCTTCCGACGATCTTGCCGCGAAGGCGTGTGCGGCTCGTGCGCCATGAACATCGACGGCACCAACACGCTCGCCTGCACCAAGTTCATGTCGGAGGTGAAGGGCGACATCAAGATCTACCCGCTGCCCCACATGCCGGTGGTGCGCGACCTGGTGCCCGACCTCACGGTGCCCTACGCCCAGCTCGCCTCGATCGAGCCGTGGCTGAAATCCACCAGCCAGGCGCCGACCCGCGAGCGCCTGCAGTCGCACGACGAGCGCGCCAGGCTCGACGGGCTGTGGGAGTGCATCCTGTGCTTCTGCTGCTCGACCTCGTGCCCGAGCTACTGGTGGAATGGCGAGCGCTATCTCGGGCCGGCTGTCCTGCTTCAGGCCTACCGCTGGCTGGCCGACAGCCGCGACGAGGCCAAGGGCGAGCGCCTCGACCAGCTCGAGGACCCGTTCCGGCTCTATCGCTGCCACACCATCATGAATTGCACCAAGACCTGCCCCAAGGGCCTCAATCCGGCGAAGGCCATCGCCGAGATCAAGAAGATGATGGTCGAGCGGACGATTTGACCGTCTGGACCGCGGAGATGTAGAATTTGGCCAAGTTGGCCAAATTCTCATGACCAAGGTCTTCAACCTCTACGAAGCCAAGAACCAGCTCTCGTCGCTGGTCGACCGTGCTGCGTCCGGCGAGGAAATCGTGATCGCCAAGCATGGCCGGCCGATGGCCAAGCTGGTCCCCGTTCCGGCCGTTCCCGAAGGGAAGCGCAAGCCGTCGGGGCTGATGAAGATCAAGTACATCTCACCGGATTTCGACGATCCCTTGCCGCCCGAGCTGCTGAAGCAGTTCGGGTACGATCCCTGAGCCTTGGACCTTCTTGTCGACACTCATGTGTTTCTATGGTGGGAGTGGGAATCGCCTGAGCTTTCGCATGCGGCGCGCGAGGCACTCCTGGACAAGAAGAATCGCGTTCTTGTGAGCGTGGCGTCCGTTTGGGAAATTTCCATCAAGCGGAGCAATGGCCGGCTCGATTTCGACGGCGATACGATTGCGTCCTGTGCCGCGAGCGGCTTCGAGATCCTTCCGATCGTTGCCGAGCACGCCGAGCTGGCCGGACGTCTGCCGCTTCATCATACCGATCCGTTCGATCGAATGCTGGTGGCGCAAGCGAGGATCGAAGGGCTGGTGCTCATGACAAATGACCGCAAGATCACTCCTTACGGCGTGCCGTTGCTTGGCGCGGACTGAAGGCGGCGCGATCCTTGCTGTGCTGCCAGGTGCAATCGAGATGGGGTAACAATGGCAATCAAGAGCTTTGCGGCATTCGTCACGCTATCGGGCGTCGCTGCCTTCACGTCGCTGCCGGCATCGGCCGGTACCACCTTCGACGCGGTCAAGGCCAAGGGCTTCGTGCAGTGCGCGGTGAACACCGGGCTCGCCGGCTTCTCCTTCTCCGACAGCCAGGGCAAGTGGACCGGGCTCGATGTCGATCTCTGCAAGGCGATCGCCGCGGCGATGTTCGGTGACGCGGAGAAGGCCAAGTTCACGCCGACCACGGCGCAGCAGCGCTTCGTCGCCCTGCAGTCGGGCGAGGTCGACGTCATCACGCGCAACGCCACGCAGACCCTGCTGCGCGACACCTCGCTCGGCTTCAACATCGCCGGCGCCAATTTCTACGACGGCCAGGGCTTCCTCGTGCCGGCCAAGAGCGGCATCAAGAGCGCGAAGGAGCTGAACGGCGCCACCATCTGCGTGCAGCCCGGCACGACCACCGAGCTCAACCTCGCCGACTACTTCCGCAAGAACCGGATGAGCTTCAAACCGGTGCTGATCGAGAAGCTCGACGAGCTGCTGCAGGCCTACGCCGCGGGCCGCTGCGATTCGTACACGACGGATGCCTCGGGTCTGGCCGCGGTGCGGGCCGCCCAGCTCTCCGGCAAGGGCGAGCACACGATCCTGCCCGAGCGCATCTCCAAGGAGCCGCTCGGCCCGATCGTGCGCCACGGCGACGACCAGTGGCTCGATCTCGTGAAGTGGACCCTGATGGGCATGATCGAGGCCGAGGAGCTGGGCATCACCTCGAAGAACGTCGACGAGATGACGAAGAGCGACGATCCCGTCATCAAGCGCTTCCTCGGCGTGACGCCCGGCTACGGCAAGGCGGTCGGCGTCGACGAGAAGTGGATGTACAACGTCATCAAGCAGATCGGGAACTACGGCGAGAGCTACGAGCGCCACGTCGGCGTAAACACGCCGCTCAAGCTCGAGCGCGGCCACAACGCGCTTTGGATCAACGGAGGCCTGCTGTACGCGATCCCGTTCCGGTGAGGGGCGCCTCCGAGGATCCGTCGACCCGTCCTCATTCTGAGGAGCGCCTGAAGGGCGCGTCTCGAAGGATGGGCCCCACACGCGGTGTCTGCTGCCGATGCTTCGAGACGCCGCGCCCGGCGCGTCTCTCGGCATGAGGAGCTCGACCGGTTCGGCTGATCTTGAGTTGGGGGCTGGCCTTCACCCCATCCGGTCGAAGCGCATCTTCCTGATGCGGCCGGTCGAGACTTCGAGCGCGACGAGGCGGCCGGTGCTGTCGCGCACGAGATGGGCGAGCTGGGTCGGGGTGACCCAGCCCGCCGGCGACTCGATCTCGATCGTGTCGGCGTCGAGACCGCGCACCGTCCAGGGGGCGCCGCCGGCGATCAGCGGGCCGCTCACGGCCATTGTCCACGCGCCGCCGGTGTGCTCGATGGTCCAGCTGGCGCCGCAGTCGGCCGAGACGTAGCGGCCGGGGAGTGCCGCCGGCACCTCGTCACGCGCGCCGAGCTTGTGGTAGGCGACCACGCGGCCGGCACCGAGATCGACGGCGAGGCGATCGCTGCCTTCGGGCTTCAGCGCGAACTCGAACGAGCCGCGCTCGGCGGCGAGCCAGCCGTCGGCGCGGCGGGCCAGCACGAAGGGCATGCCGTTCTGCGTCACCGTCGCCTCGCTGTTGCGCCACGCCAGGTCGAACAGCGACGGCTCCTCGGCGTTGAACCAGGTGCCGGCGAGCGGCGCGATCTCGGCCTCGGCGATCGCAGCTGGCGCCGGCCTCAGGCGTTCATCGCCGGCCAGCATCATCCGGGCGATGGCGCGTGCCTGGCGCCACGGGTCGATGCTCGCCAGATTGGCGATCACCACCACGGTGAGATCGGCCTCGGGCACGCGCAGGAACTCGGTGCGGAAGCCCGGCCACAGGCCGCCGTGGCCGATCGTCGCCAGGCCGTCCAGATCGCCGATCCCGACGCCGCGGCGATAGGCGTTGGCGTGTCCGCCGGCGAGCGGCCGGGCCGCGGCGAGCTCGCTCGGCAGGTCGCGCGGCGAGAGCGTCGGCCGGTCGAAATGCCGGCTCCAGATCAGCAGGTCGTCGACTGTCGATGTGAGCCCGCCTTCGCCGCCCTGGGGATAGCCGAGCCGGGCACGCCGGAAGCCGTTCGCCGCGTCGCCGAGATAGCCGGTCGCCAGGTCGGGAATCAAGGCGTCGATGTCGGCCACCAGCCCGGTGCTGGTCATGCCGAGCGGCCGGAAGATGCGCTCGGCCAGCACCTCGCCCAGTTTCTTGCCTGCGAGCCGCTCGACGATATGGCCGAGCAGCAGGAAATTGGTGTTGCTGTAGAGGAAGCGGCTGCCCGGCGTGAAGTTGAGATGGCCGTTTCGCTGGCACGCGGCCAGCAGGTCGTCCGGCCGCGCCGGCCTGTCGAGCCCGTGCCCGCCCAGCCGCAGCAGCTCGAGGAAGTCGGGCAGGCCGCTCGAGTTGCGCATCATCTGCTCGATGGTGACAGGCAGCGGCTCGAGCCCCGGCAGGTACTTGTGCGGCGGCGCCTCGAGATCGAGCCGGCCTTCGGCCGCCAGCATCAGGGCGGCGCTGACCGTGAACTGCTTGCTGACCGAGGCGATGCGGAAGCGCGTTTGCGGCCCGATCGGCACGCCGAGCTCGATGCTGGCGAGGCCGTAGCCCTTGCGCAGCTCGACGTTGCCGCCGCGCATGACGGCGACGATGGCGCCGGGCGAGCCTTGGTTCGTGTAACGGGCGAACAGCGCGTCGACGCGATGCTCGAGAGCGAGAGAGTCGATTGATGAAGACATGGCAGGCACTGAAGCCAAGCGGCTCGCTCTTGTAAAGCCGAGCCGCTACCGTGTGCCGGACACAGGAGGAACGCGGGATGGAGCGGCGGTTCGTCGAGATCGAGAAGGGTTTGGGGCCGCAAGGCCGGATCGCCGTGGTCCGCTTCGATCGCGGCGACGGCATCAATGCGCTGAGCCACCAGGCGATGCGCGAGCTGCGCGACGTGCCGCGCGACTTCGAGGACGATCTCGAGACCTCGGTGGTGATCCTCACCGGGTCGGCCAAGGCGTTCTCGGCCGGCTTCGACCTCAAGGATCCCGACGGCCGGGAGCGCGACGCCTTGCCCATCGGCGAGCGCATTCATCGCCAGCGCCTCGGCCCGAAGATGTGCAGGGCGTGGCAGGACATGGAGCAGGTCACGATCGCGGCGATCGAAGGTCACTGCATCGGCGGCGGTGCCGCGCTGGTCGTGGCGCTCGACTTCCGGACCTGCGGCCGTTCGGCGCATTTTCGCATCCCCGAGGTCGAGCTCGGCATGAACATGAGCTGGGGCTCGATCCCGCGCATGCTGGCGCTGATGGGGCCGGCACGCACCAAGCAGGCGGTCATCCTCGCGTCGGACCGCATCGGCGCCGCCGAGGCGCTGGACTGGGGCCTGGTCGAGACCTTGGTCGACGATGGGCAGGCCTTGTCATCCGCGATGGCCTTCGCCGAGCGGATCGCACGGCAGCCGCCGATCCCGGTGCGCATGAGCAAGACCACCGTCAATCGCTTCGCGCACGCGCTCGACGATCTCGGCTCGCACATGGATTCGGATCAGAACGTGCTCACCGGCCTCACCGAGGACTACCGCGAAGGCACATCCGCCTTCCGCGAGAAGCGCAAGCCCCACTTCAAGGGGCGATAAGGGAAACCTCCGGTGGCGCTACCCAGCAGCCTCATGCTGAGGAGCGCCCGCGGCTCCTCAGGATGAGGTGTTGTTGTTCGTCACGGCATCGAAGCAGTCGTTCACGAGTGCAGCGCGCTTCAGATCTTCCTCATCGGCAGCTGGTCGATGATGGCCTGCCGCTGCGGGTCGTCGAGCATCGCCCAGCGACCGATCTCCTCGATGTTGCGCTTGCAGCCGAGGCAGAAACCGCTCTTGCGATCGAGAGTGCAGATGCCGATACAGGGCGACATCACGCGGCGCAGCGGGGGTGGACCGTCTCCCATGGCCGGCGCGGTCAGGGCTTCTTGCTGAGCTCGGCGAGCTGACTCTGCAACTCGTCGAGCTTGCGCTTCAGCGCATCGATTGCCTCATCCTTGCCGGGCGCAGCGGTGGCCGCGGGTTCCGGCTTGGGCGCCTCGTGCCCGTTGGCAGCCGTCGGCGCCGGCGGCGTGGGCGCTCCGGCCTGGCCGGGGCGGAACGGATTGAACATCCGCATGGCCTCCTCGAACATCGCCATGTTCTGCTTGCCCATCGTCTCGAACTGCTGGAACGGGTTGAAGCCGAAGGCATTCTGCATGTAGCGCCGCATCTGCTCCTGGTTGCGGGCGAACTGGGTCATCGACATCTCGAGATACTGCGGCACCACGCCCTGCAGCGAATCGCCGTAGAACGAGATGAGCTGGCGCAGGAACGGGATCGGCAGCAGGTTCTGCCCGCTCTTGCTCTCTTCCTCGAAGATGATCTGGGTCAGCACCGAGCGGGTTATGTCGTCACCGCTCTTGGCGTCGAAGACGACGAAGTCGGTCTTGTCCTTCACCATCTGCGACAGGTGATCGAGCGTCACATAGGCAGAGGTCGCCGTATTGTAGAGACGCCGGTTCGCGTATTTCTTGATCACCACGGGGGCGGGCTTGGGTCCGCTTTCGGGTACTGCCTGATCGGCCATTACGCTTCGCTCCCTCGTTCCCGAACGCGGTGAACGCCCGTTTACTGCGGATTGTAAACCTTAGCGCCGATACCGCAGTGCGACAAGGCAGGGTTTGCGCGTGCGAAAACGCTGTTCGCGCCGCGATCCGCCCGCGATCCGCTATAGTGCGCGCATGCCTTCCGACAGCGACAACACAGCCGATTTCGACCGACTGGCACGCCGCTACCTGGACCTCTGGCAGAGCCAGCTTTCCGGGCTCGCCGCCGACCCGGCGCTGACCGAGCAGATTGCCCGCCTTTTCGCTGCCGCGAACGCCCAGTTCGCCTCGGTGCTGCAGGCGACCCAAGGAGCTCAGCATGCATCCTCCCCGACTGGGACCGCGTCCGCTGCCGCTGCACCTGGGCACGGCCCTGATGACGTTGGCGAGTTGCGAAGGCGCGTGGAGGCTCTCGAAGTCAAGCTCGCCCAGCTCGAAGCCCGGCTCGGGGCCCCCTGAGGGGCTGGCGGCGCTACTGTCCGAGGTTGCCGCCCTCGAGGCGGCGAAGGGCCAAGGGTTCGAGGCGGCGCTGCAGCGCGAGATCGCCCGCCGCCTGCACCGGCTGGCCGACGGCGTGATCGCCTATCGCCAGCATCCGGTCCATCGCGCCCTCGAGAACCCGCCGGCCGTCTGGAGCGAGGGCAACACGCGCCTGCTCGACTTTGGCGCGACGCATCGCGCGGCGCGGGCACGCGGCGCGCGTGCTGTGCTCGTGGTGCCGTCGCTGATCAATCGCTGGGAAGTGCTCGACCTCACCCAGGACAAGAGCCTGCTGCGCGCCATGGCGGCACAGGGCCTGCGACCCTATCTGGTCGATTGGGGAACGCCCGATGCCGATGAGCGGCGCTTCGATCTCGCGGCCTACGTGGCGCGCCTCGAGCGCGCGGCGGCCTTTCTCTCCCGCCGGTCGCGCCGCGCCCCGGCGGTGATGGGATACTGCATGGGCGGTACGCTCTGCGTCGCCTTGGCGGCGCGACGGCCCCGGCGCGTCGCCGGGCTGGCCCTGCTGGCGACGCCGTGGGACTTCCACGCGGACCGAACCGGCCACGCCTTCATGCTGTCGGCGGGGCCGATGCTGGCCGAGCTGGCCGACCGCGTCGGCGAGCTGCCGGTCGACGTCCTGCAGACCCTTTTCTGGTCGCTCGATCCGTGGCTTGCCGTGAAGAAATTCGGCCGTTTCCTCGGCATGGACCCGCAGAGCCAGGCGGCGCGCGAGTTCGTGCTGCTCGAGGACTGGCTGAACGGTGGCGCTCCGCTGGCCGGCCCGACGGCGCGCGAATGCCTGATCGGCTGGTACGGCGGCAACCTGCCGGGCAAGGGGCGCTGGACGGTCGGCGGCCGGCGCGTCGTGCCGAGGCGGGTGAATGTCCCGGCCCTGGTCATGATCCCGTCGGGGGATCGCATCGTGCCGCCCCTGTCGGCGGCGGCCCTCGCCGAGCCCGGGCGCGGCTTCCGTGCCGTCACGCGCCACGACCTGCCGCTCGGCCATATCGGCATGGTGGTGAGTGGCCGCGCTCGCGAGCTCTGCTGGACACCCTTGTTCGACTGGCTGGGCGCCATGCCGGCCAAGCGCCGATCCTGATGGTCGAGCACAAGCCCGTCGATTGGCGCCTGATCGCCGCCTGGACGATCCTGCTCGCGGTATCGGTAGCGGCGCGCAGCTACGTCGAGATGGCCAACCAGGAGAAGATCGGCCGGCCGATCGGGCTCGATCACGCGCTGGCGATCGAGCTGACGAGCCATGTCGTTGTCGCGGCCCTGCTCCCAGCGCTGTATTGGCTGCACCGGCGCTGGCCGATCGGCCAGTCTCTGCGCAACGTGACGATCCACGTCGCCGCGGTGGTGCCCTTCAGCGTCGCCCACACGGTCGGCATGGCGGCGCTCCGCCTGCTCTGGTTCTCGGCGATCCTCGGAACGGCCTATTCGTTCCCGCTCACCCTGGACCGGCTGGCGTACGAGTTCGCCAAGGACATCGTCAGCTACGGCATGCTGAGTGCCGGCGTCCTGGCGCTGCGCCACCTGTTCGAGCGCATCCCGGCGCGCACCGCTTCAGCGCCCGAGCCGGCGCCGCAGCGGGCCACCCCTGCACTGGTGCCGGAACCACCCCTGGAGGCTCCCGCACCGTCGCCTCCGCCGCTGGCCGAACGTTTCGCCGTGCGCAAGCGCGGTCGCGAAATCATGGTCGAGATGGCCGACATCGACTGGGTCGAAGCCTCCGGCAATTACGCGGTGCTGCACGTCGGCGGCGAGACCCTCGAGATCCGCTCCTCGCTCAGCAAGCTCGAAAGCGAGCTCGATCCGAGGCGGTTCGTGCGGGTGCACAAGTCCTACCTGGTCAATGTCACCCGCATCGCCGAGGTGACGCCGTGGGTCAGTGGCGACTGGCGCATCCGCCTGCAGGACGGCGCCGAGGTGAACCTCAGCCGGCGCTACCGTCAGCGCTTCGAGAGCCTGGTGCCGGTGAAGAGCTGAGGGCGCGTTGTCATGCTCTTCTGGACTGTGGGCGCCTGCCCTGAGCGTGTCGAAGGGGCTCATGTGCTGGGAGCGCGCCACTCCTGTGGCGCTTTTCTTGTCGAGGCGCTCCCAGCCATGATCATGAGCGGGCGGGACGCCCCGCGGTCCGGAAGAGCATGACGCATGAGGACCGGATATCCCGGCTGCCCTGCCGGTCGTCCCACCGGCCGCGCCGGTCGTCACAAAAAGCCCTGGAATCAGAGGGTTGAGGCGTAAGAGGGCGGCCGCCCAACAGCTCGCTCCCGAGGTGCCGTCATGCCTGCCGCTCCCGCTTCCGACCGCCGCGCCGACCTCGACTGGCTGCGCGTCTCCGCCTTCGCGCTGCTGATCGTCTACCATGCCGGCATGGCGTGGTCGGGTTGGAACTGGCATCTCGTCAGCTCCGACAGCCTCGACTGGCTGCGCGAGGGGATGCGCTTCGTGAATCGCTGGCGCATGCCGCTGATCTTCCTGGTGTCGGGGGCCGCCATCATGCTGGCGCTTGGCCAGCGCTCGCCCGGGGCCTTCGCCTTCGACCGCGTGCGGCGGCTCCTCGTGCCGCTGGCCTTCGGCATGATCGTGCTGGTGCCGCCGCAGGTCTATCTCGAGCGGCTCTACACCGGTCGCTTCGCCGGCTCCTTCCTGCAGTGGCTGCCGCAGGCCTTCGTCGGCGTTTACCCCGCCGGCAATCTCAGCTGGCATCATCTGTGGTTCCTGGCCTACGTGCTGGTGCTCACGGTCGTGCTGCTGCCGATTTTCCTGTGGGCGCGGAGCCCGGCGGGCCGGTCGGCACTCGATCGGGCGGCGGCCCTGACGGTGCGTGGCAGCCTGCACTGGCTGATGCCGCTGCCGCTCGCCGCCTGCATTCTCTGGCTGGCGCCGATCTCATCGAACCCCAACGGCCTGGTCGGCGACTGGTATGGCCTCGCCTACTACGGCATCCTGCTGCTCTACGGCGCTTACCTGTTCGGCTCGCGCGATCTGGTGGCCGCGCTCAACCGGCAGCGCTTCCTGTCGCTCGGCATCGGCGTCGCCGCCTATGCGGGCCTGTATGTCCTGTTCATCGACGGCGCGGTTCGCCCGACCATCGCGACGGCGGACCGCCCGGCCTATGCGCTGGTGTCCGCGGTCAACACCATGGCTTGGCTGTTCGCCATCGTCGGCTTTGCCAACCGCCACCTGACCCGGCGACCCGCCTTCCTCGGCGAGGCCACCGAGGCCGTCTACCCCTTCTACATGCTGCACCAGACGGTGACGGTGATCGCGGTCTATTGGTTGCTCGGGCTCGGGGTGGCGCCGGCCGCCGGATTCATCCTGGCTGTCATCGCAACCTTCCTCGGCACATCGATCCTTTATCTCGCCGTGGTGCGTCCCTGGGGGGTCGTGCGCCCCCTGTTCGGGCTCCGTTCGCTTCCACCGGCTGCTCGCGCCCGTGCGGCCGGTTGACCCGTGATCCGCACGTCGGCTGGCCGGGACCTTGCCCTGCTTGACCGCGCCCCTATAAATGGCGACAGGGCGGCACTCCAGGAGGGCACTATGGCAACCGACATCGTCATCGCCAGCGCAGCGCGCACACCAATCGGCTCGTTCAATGGCGCGTTTGGCGCCGTTCCGGCACACGATCTCGGCAAGGCCGCGATCAAGGGCGCGCTGGAGCGCGCCAAGGTGAAGCCGGAAGAGGTCGACGAGGTCATCATGGGCCAGATCCTGTCGGCCGGTCAGGGGCAGAACCCGGCCCGCCAGGCGGCGATCAATTCGGGCATCCCGGTCGAGAAGACCGCGCTCGGCATCAACCAGCTTTGCGGTTCCGGCCTGCGCGCCGTCGCTTTCGGCTGGCAGGCAATCCGCAACGGCGACGCCTCGATCATGGTAGTCGGCGGCCAGGAGAGCATGAGCCAGGCACCGCACGTCGCCCACATGCGCGACGGCACCAAGATGGGCGACTTCAAGCTGGTAGACTCGATGATCAAGGACGGTCTGTGGGATGCCTTCAACGGCTATCACATGGGCAACACCGCCGAGAACGTGGCGCAGAAGTACCAGATCACCCGGGCCGATCAGGATGCCTTTGCCGTGGCCTCCCAGAACAAGGCCGAGGCGGCGCAGAAGAGCGGTCGCTTCAAGGACGAGATCGTCCCGGTCACGGTGAAGACCCGCAAGGGCGACGTCGTGGTCGACACCGACGAGTTCCCGCGTCACGGCACCACCCTCGAGGCGCTGGCCAAGCTGCGCCCGGCCTTCACCAAGGAAGGCGGCTCGGTGACTGCCGGCAACGCCTCGGGCATCAATGACGGCGCCGCCGCGCTGGTGCTGATGAGCGCCGACGAAGCCAAGAAGCGCGGCGTCACGCCGCTCGCCAGGATCGTGTCGTGGGCGACCACCGGCGTCGACCCGAAGGTCATGGGCATCGGCCCGGTAACGGCCTCGCAGGAAGCGCTGAAGAAGGCCGGCTGGACGGTCAAGGATCTCGACCTCGTCGAGGCCAATGAGGCGTTCGCGGCGCAGGCCGTCGCGGTCGGCAAGGAGCTCGGCCTCGACCCGACCAAGCTCAACGTCAATGGCGGCGCCATCGCGCTCGGCCATCCGATCGGCGCCTCCGGCGCGCGCGTGCTGACGACCCTGCTCTACGAGATGCAGAAGCGCGACGCCAAGAAGGGCCTGGCGACGCTGTGCATCGGCGGCGGCATGGGCATCGCCATGTGCGTCCAGCGCGACTGATTGCTCGTTCGCTTTGAGCCTGCCTCACTGAACCCTCACCCTGAGGAGCCACGCCGAGCGTGGCGTCTCGAAGGGTCGGCAACAGACGAGACTCGGCCGACCAGCAGGGCGAAGTTTACTTCGCCCGATTCGAGACGCGGCCTGCGGCCGCCCCTCAGGGTGAGGTTCTCGTTGGAGCGTCAAAGAAAGAAAGTCGTGCGCTATAGACCGAGATCGCTCAGCCCCGGGTGATCCGCGGGGCGTGGCCCAGGAGCGGGCCAATGGAACTTGCGATCCGTCGCCGTGATCGGCAGGTCGTTGATCGAGGCGATGCGCCGGAGCATCAGGCCGCGCTCGTCGAATTCCCAGTTCTCGTTGCCGTAGGAGCGGAACCAGCTGCCCGAATCGTCGTGCCATTCGTAGGCGAAGCGCACGGCGATGCGGTTGCCGCCGCAGGCCCACAGCTCCTTGATCAGGTGGTAGTCGAGCTCACGGGCCCATTTGCGCACGAGGAACGACTTGATCGCCTCGCGGCCCTGGAAGAACTCGACGCGGTTGCGCCAGACGCAATCGGCCGTATAGGCCAGCGCCACGCGCTCGGGATCGCGGCTGTTCCACGCGTCCTCTGCAGCGCGCGCCTTGGCTGCCGCGGTCTCGAATGTGAACGGAGGCAGCGGCGGGCGCGGCGCATCCGTCATGGCAGCATCGGCGCCTGTTGGCCCAGGTTGACCAGCCGCCGGCCCTGGTAGGGCGCGATTTCCATAAGGCGGGCGTTGCCGGTGTCCTCGGTGACCGCCTCGAAGAAGCGCGTCTGGCCCGGGTCGACAGTGATGATGAGCTCGGTGTTGGCCTGGGTGCCGTAGGCGCGCATGTCGTAGAGCTTGGGCACCAGATCGAGACGCATCCAGCTCTGGGCGGGCAACCCGCCGAGCGCCCGCTGGCCCATGGTGATGTTGATCGGCGGCGCATCGGCCGGGGCCGGGCCGCGCACCAGGTACACCGCGGCCTGCCCCGGATTGGCTTGCGGGAAGTTCGAGCCGTAAGCCTGCCACCACGTCGATTGCCCCGAAGCGCATCCGGTAAGCATGGCCAGCGCTGCGACAACCAGAAACTTCTTCATCCCCGACCTCCGGGGCGCAAAGTCGGCTGATTCGGCCTCAGGCGCAAGCCGCTTGCGGCAAGGTGCGCAAGCGTGCCAGCGGCGACAACAGGATGACCAGGGTCGACAGCAGGAACGACGCCGCGATCAACAGCAGGGCGCCCTGCCAGCCGGCATGTGCCGCGACCAGCCCGCCGGCCAGCGCGCCCAGCGGGCGGACACCGTAGATGGCCGTCTGCACCGTAGCATTGACGCGGCCCAGCAGCGGCGCCGGCGTCACGAGCTGGCGCACCGTGGTCTGGCAGATCAGCCACATCATCGGGCCGAACCCGACCAGGAAATGGCCCGTCGCTGCAAGGGCGAAGCCGTGGCCGGTCGGCGCGGCCAGGAAGCTGCAGGCCGCGACCACTGAGATCGCCGGACCGAAGATCAGGATGGCAAGCGGCGGCAGTCGGCGCGAAGCGATCGGCGCCGCCACGGCGCCCAGGATCAGGCCGGCGCCATAGGCCGACTGCGCCATCCCCATGCCGGCCGGGTCGAGCCCGAGCGGTCCCAGCGCCAGCGGCGCCCAGATCGCGAGCAAGGCGAAGAAGGCGAAGTTCCAGAAGATGGCGCAGAGGCTGATGCCGCGCAGCAGATCATGGCGCACGACGAAGCGGGCGCCGGCCCCGATGGCGGCGACGAACGACGCCCGGTCTGATGCGGCCCCATTCGAGGCAAAAAGTGGCGCCGGCGCCTTGGGCAGGGCCAGGATGCAGGCAAGCGCCAGCCCGGCGCCGAACGCCGCCAGCCCGTAACCCCAGGTCGGCGACAGGAGCTGGGCGAGCAGGCCGGCTGTGAAGGGCGCAGCAAGACTCACGATGGCACGGGCAAGCTCCAGCCGCGCATTGGAGTGTGGCAGGTCGGTCGACGGCACCAGGCTGGGCAGCAGGGAAACCGAGGTGAGGGCATAGACGACCGTTCCCGCGGCCCCGACGAAGGCGGCCGCGCCGAGCAGGATCGAGAGGTCGGCCGCCGCCGCGATCACGGCAACGATCGAGGCGGTGAGGCCAAGGCCCAGCCCGACGATCAGCAGGGTGCGGCGCGGCGCGCGGTCGATCCAGGCGCCGGCCGGCAGGGACATCAGCAGCCAGGCGGCACTTTGGCAGGCCACGAGCAGGCCGAGCAGGTCGGGGCCGGCGCCCAGAACGAGGGTCGCGGTGAGCGGCAGGGTGGCGAGCGCCAGCTGGTCGGCGGCATGGGTCCCGGCGGCGGCGCCGAGCAGGGCGGTGAAGGGCTTCATGGCGACGGTTCTAAGTCCGCCCTCCGGCTGGTCGTTATCCGTGATCGTCTGCGAATTCGTAGCGCTTGCCCGAACCACCGTAGAACCGGCTAGAGTGTGCCGGCTGCATGACAAACCGATGGGAGGACATCATGGCCGGACGTGTTGCTGTCGTGACGGGTGGGACCCGAGGCATTGGCGCCGCCGTATCGCGCATGCTGAAGGACAAGGGCTACACGGTCGCCGCCACCTATGCCGGCAACGACGAGGCCGCCCAGAAGTTCAAGGCCGAGACCGGGATCAGCGTCTACAAGTTCGACGTCGGCGATTTCGCCGCCTGCCAGACGGTGATCGCCCAGATCGAGAAGGATCTCGGGCCCGTCGATGTCCTGGTGAACAATGCCGGCATCACCCGCGATTCGACGATGCGCCGGCTCACCCGCGACATGTGGGACGCCGTGATCGACACCAACCTCGGCTCCTGCTTCAACATGTCGAAGGCGGTGTGGGAGGGCATGAACACCCGCGGCTTCGGCCGTATCGTCAACATCGGCTCCATCAACGGCCAGGGTGGCCAGTACGGCCAGGTCAACTACGCCGCCGCCAAGTCGGGCATCCACGGCTTCACCAAGGCGCTGGCCCAGGAAGGCGCCGCCAAGGGCATCACCGTCAATGCCATCGCGCCGGGCTACACCGAGACCGACATGGTGGCGGCCGTGCCGGCCAACGTGCTCGAGAAGATCGTCGCCAAGATTCCGGTCGGACGCCTCGGCAAGGCCGACGAGATCGCCCGCGGCGTCATGTTCCTGATCGCCGACGACGCCGGCTTCATCACCGGCTCGACCCTGTCGATCAACGGCGGGCAGCACATGTATTGATAATCATGCACCTCCCCACGCCATGCGTGGGGAGGTGTCCGCGTCTAAAGGCTTTTGGCCGCTCAGCGGCCAAAATGCCGACGCGGACGGAGGGGTCATGGGCAGCGAGACTGGGGCTCATGACCCCTCTGCCCCGTATGACGGGCACCTCCCCAGCGAAGCTGGGGAGGCGGGAAGACTGGAGCGTTCGATGGCCAAGCTCACCGAGTACAAGGACATGACCCCGCGCGCCAGGGCCGTCGTCGAGGGCATCGCGGCGGCGCGCGGGATCGATCCGTCGGCCATCAACAATGTCTGGAAGGCACTGGCACGCCATCCGGGCGTGATGGAGCAGTTCGCCGCCGAGATGAAGGCGGCGTTCGCGCCCGGCACGCTCGATCCGCTGACCAAGGAGCTGATCTATCTCGCGGTCAGCATCACCAACCAGTGCGACTACTGCATCGCCTCGCACGGCACCATGGCGCGCCGCAAGGGCATGACCGAGGCGATGCACGAGGAGTTCATGGCGGTGGTGCTGGCGGCGCAGAAGGGCAACAAGATCGCCAGCGCCTATCGCGTCCCGGTCGATGCGGCGTTCGAGGAGCAATGACGTGACCGACTTCAAGTCGCCCGACTGGGACGCCAATCTTTATCTCAAGTTCGCCGACAGCCGCATGCGGCCGGCGCTCGACCTGATGGGCCGGCTCGATCCGGCCAATGCCTCGCGGCCTGGTCACGCGATCTACGATCTCGGCTGCGGCGCCGGCAACATCAGCCGCATCCTCGCCCAGCGCTTCCCGCAGGCGCCGGTGATCGGCATCGATTCGTCGGAAGACATGCTGGCCAAGGCGCGCAGCCAGACCGCCGATCCGCGCATCACCTTCAGCACGGGCGATCTGACCCGCTTCGAGCCCAGCCTGCCGCCGTCGATCCTCTACAGCAATGCAGCGTACCAATGGGTCGAGGGCCACATCGATTACTTCCCGGGCCTGCTGAAGCTGCTTCCGTCGGGCGGCCAGCTCGCCGTCCAGATGCCGCGCAACCACGAGGCGCCCTCGCACGCCCTGATGCACACCGCGGCCGAGGCCGGACCGTGGCGCGACAAGCTCGCCAGGGTGCAGGGCATCCGCCCGGTGCACGAGCCGGCGCGCTACTACGACGCGCTGAAGCCCTCGTGCTCGGATCTGGAGATCTGGGAGACGATCTACCAGCAGACTCTCACCGGCAAGGATCCCGTGGCGCAATACACGGCCGGCACAGGCTTGCGGCCCTACATGCAGCTGCTCGACGATGACGAACGCGCCGGCTTCTACGATGCCTACTGCCAGCTGCTGGCCGAGGCCTATCCGACGCGGCCCGACGGCATCACGCTCTTCCCCTTCCGTCGCCTGTTCATCGTCGCGCGCCGCGCATGATCCGGCGCCTGCTCGCTGCCATCGTCCTGCTGGTCGCCGTCTGGCGCGTCCCGGCGGGCTTGGCGGCGCCGCAGGCGATGGTGGCGGCGGCCCATCCGCTCGCCGTCGAGGCCGGCCTCGAGATGCTGCGTCGCGGCGGGACCGCGCTCGACGCGGCCATCGCCGTGCAGATGGTGCTCGGCGTGGTCGAGCCGCACGCCTCCGGCATCGGCGGCGGCGGCTTCCTGCTGCACTTCGACGCCGCGAGCGGTGCAATTGCCGTCTTTGATGGCCGCGAGACCGCGCCGGCCGGCGCCACGGCGACGATGTTCCTCGATGCCGGCGGCAAGCCGCTCCCCTTCGCCGAGGCCGTCGCGTCGGGTTTCTCGGTGGGCGTCCCGGGTCTGCTGGCCATGCTGGAGCTGGCGCACAGGGAGCACGGCAGGCTCGCCTGGCGCGACCTGTTCGCGCCGGCCATCGATGCCGCGAGCGCCGGCTTTCCCGCCCCGCCCCGTCTCGTGCAGTGGCTCGGTCGCATGCCCAGGCTCGCCGACGAGCCCGGCATTCACGCGGTGTACTTCAACCCCGACGGCTCGCCCAAGCGGCTGGGCGAGCGGGTGACCAACCCGGCGCTCGCCGCAACCCTGCGGCTGGTCGCCGACCAGGGGCCGCGTGCCGTGCTCGAAGGCGACATCGCGCGCGAGATGGTCGAGCGGGTGCGCAGTCACCTCCGCCCCGGCACCCTGTCGATCGCCGATCTCGCCGGCTACCGGCCGGTCAAGCGCGAGGCGCTGTGTGGCCCGTATCGTCGCTGGACGGTGTGCAGCATGCCGCCGCCGTCCTCCGGCGGAATCGCCGTGCTGCAGATCCTGAAGCTCCTGGAACCGTTCGCGATCTGGAACGACGCGCCCGACAGCCTGCGGTCCGTGCACCTGATCGCCGAGGCGAGTCGCCTCGCCTTCGCCGATCGCGCCCGCTATGTCGCCGATCCCGCCTTCGTCGCCGTGCCGGTGGCGGGCCTGCTGTCGGACGCCTATCTCGACCAGCGCCGTGCGCTGATGTCGCCCGACCGCAGCATGGGCGTGGTCGAGCCGGGCGTCCCGCCGGGGTACGTCGAGCGCGGCACAAGCCATGTCAGCATCGTCGACCGCTCGGGCAACGCCGTCACCTTCACGACGACCATCGAGGCGCCGTTCGGCGCCCAGATCATGGTGCGCGGCTTCCTCCTCAACAACGAGCTTACCGACTTCGCGGCGCGGCCGAAGATCGCCGGCCGTCCGGTCGCCAACCGGGTGCAGCCCGGCAAGCGGCCGCGCTCGTCGATGTCACCGACCTTCGTCCTCGACGGCGATCGCCGGCTCCTGGCGGCGCTCGGCTCGGCCGGCGGCGCGCGCATCATCGGCGACACGGTGCAGGCGGTGATCGGGCTGCTCGACTGGAACCTGTCGATGCAGCAGGCGGTCGCCCTGCCGCGCGTCATAAATCTCAACGGCACGACCGAGCTGGAGGCCGAAACGCCTCTTTCCGGCCACGCCGATGCCTTGCGCGCGCTCGGTCATCGGGTACAAGTCCGCCGGCACGAAGGCGGGTTGTCCGGCGTGCGCCGGGTGGGCGACGGCTGGGAGGGCGCCGCCGATCCCCGGCGGGATGGCATCGCCAGAGGGGAGTAGTCGGTTGACACAGAAGAAGCGGCCCAGCGTGCTGCTCCGCGCCGGCGAGGATCGCCGCGTGCGCGGCGGGCATCCCTGGGTGTTCTCCAACGAGATCCTGATGGACGCCGAGACCCGCGCCGTGCCGTCGGGCTCGCTCGCCGTCCTGCGCGCGCCGGGCGGCGAGGCGCTGGGGCTGGTCACCTTCAACCCGCATTCGCTGATCGCCGGCCGCGTGCTCACGACCAACCCGGAAGCCGAGGTCGATGCGCTGTTCCTCGGCCGGCGGCTCGCCCGGGCCGTCGCCCTGCGCGACCGCCTGATCGGCGTGCCGTACTATCGCCTGATCCATGCCGAGGCCGACGGGATGCCGGGCGTGATCGTCGACCGTTTCGGCGACGCGCTGGTCGTCCAGGTCAACACCGCCGGCATGGAGGCTCTGACGCCGGTGCTGCTCGAGGCGCTGGATGCCGAGCTGGCGCCGCGCACGATCGTGCTCAAGAACGATTCGCCGGTGCGCGAGCTCGAAGGCCTGAAGCGCGAGGTGTCGGTCGCCAAGGGCGACGCCTCCGGCACGGTCGAGCTGATCGAGAACGACGCGCGCTTCGTCGCCGACCTGTCGGCCGGCCAGAAGACCGGCTGGTTCTACGACCAGCGCGACAACCGGCGCTTCGTCGCGGGACTCTCCTCGGGCGGACGCGTGCTCGACGTCTACAGCTACAGCGGCGGCTTCGGCGTGCTGGCGGCGAAGCGCGGTGCCCGCTCGGTGGTCTGCGTCGATCGCTCGCAACCCGCGCTCGAGGCGGCCAAGGCAGCCGCCGGCCTCAACGCCGTGGCGGAGACCGTGTCGTTCCAGAAGGGCGACGCGTTCGACGCCCTGGAGGCGCAGCAGGCGCGCAGCTTCGAGGTGGTGATCTGCGATCCGCCGGCCTTCGTGAAGAGCCGCAAGGATCTCAAGAGCGGCGCGCAGGGCTATCGCAAGCTGGTGCGGCTGGCGGCGCCGGCAGTCGCGCGCGGCGGCTTCCTGTTCGTCGCCTCGTGCTCGCATCTGGTCGACCCGCCACTGTTCGCCGAGCAGGTCCGGCGCGGCCTGCGCGACGCCGAGCGCAGCGGCCGGATCCTGCTGAGCTCGGGTGCCGCGCTCGATCATCCGATTCATCCGGCGCTGCCTGAATCGGCCTACCTCAAGGCGCTCACCCTGCAGCTCGATTGAGCCATGCTGCGTCCTGGCCCGCGCAACCTCATCACCGACGTCGACGGCATCCTGGTCGGCAATGCCGAGGATCCGCGCCTGCGCTCGGGCGTCAGCGTGGTGCTGTGCGAGGCGCCGTCGATGGCGTCGGTCGACGTGCGCGGCGGTGCGCCGGGCACGCGCGAGACCGACCTCCTCGATCCGTCGTGCCGGGTCGACCGCGTCGACGCGATCTGCCTGAGCGGCGGCTCGGCGTTCGGCCTGTCGTCGGCCGATGGCGTGATGCGCTGGCTGCGCGAGCGCGGCCGCGGTGTCGCCATCGCCGATGTCGTCGTGCCGATCGTGCCGACGGCGATCCTGTTCGATCTGCTGAACGGCGGCGACAAGAGCTGGGACTGGCCGCCCTACCGCGAGCTCGCCTACGGCGCGACGGGCAACGCCGGTCGCGACTTCGAGCTCGGCAACGCAGGCGCCGGGCTGGGTGCCAAGGCCGGCAATCTCAAGGGCGGCCTCGGCAGTGCGTCGGCCGTCGATCCGGCGAGCGGCCTGCAGGTCGGCGCGCTGGTCGCGGTCAACGCCCGCGGCTACACGACCATGGGTGACATGGCGCAGTTCTGGGCCTGGCCGATCGAGCAGGACGGCGAGTTCGGCGGCCTGCCTCCGCCGCCGCGCGGCCTCGGCCTGCCGGTCGCGCACGATCGTGCCGACCTGACGCACGACCCGGCCGATCTGGCGCGCAGCGACCCGCGCGCCAACACCACGATCGCCGTGGTGGCGACCAACGCCCGGCTCGACAAGGCCTCGGCAGAGCGGCTGGCGGTGATGGCGCAGGACGGGCTGGCGCGCTCGATCCGCCCGGTCCACACGCCGCAGGACGGCGACACGGTGTTCTCGATCGCCACCGGCAGGCGCGACCTGGTGGGCGACCCGCTGGCGCTGGCCGAGCTCGGCACGCTCGCCGCCGACTGCCTCGCCCGCGCGGTGGCGCGCGGCGTCTACAATGCCGGCACGCTCGGGGCGGCCCGCGGCTGGCGGGACGTATTCGGCCGCTGATAAGCTCGTTTACCCAGCAACGGAGGTTTCCGTGAACTCTGTTTCCCGTCGTCGGATTCTTGGCGCCTCGGCAACGCTCGCCTCCCTGTCGGTGCTCGGCGAGAGCGCCTGGGCGCAGGCCAAGGACCGGCTCGTGATCGGCATGTCGCTCGAGCCGCCGGTGCTCGATCCGACCAAGAACGCCGCCGCCGCCATCCGCGAGGTGACGACGCCCAGCATCTACGAGAGCCTGGGCCGCATCGATCGCACCGGCGCCATCGGCCCCGGCCTCGCCGAGAGCTGGAGCATCTCCGAGGACGGCAAGGAGTACGTCTTCAAGCTGCGCCAGGGCGTGAAGTTCCACGACGGCGAGCCGCTCGACGCCTCGGTGGTGAAGTTCTCGCTCGACCGGCTGTTTGCGCCCGATTCGACCGTCCCGGCGAAGTCGCTCTACACCGACATCGAGAAGGTCGAGGTGGTCGATCCCTCGACCGTCAAGGTGACCTTGAAGTCGCCCAACTCCTTCCTGCTCTACAGCCTGTCTCTGGGCGATTCCGGCATCATGCATCCCAAGTCGGCGCCGACCAATGACAAGCATCCGATCGGCACCGGGCCGTTCATGTTCAAGGAGCGCAAGGAGGGCGATTCGATCACCCTGGTGCGCTCGCCGACCTGGCGCGATCCGGCCTCGATCAAGCTCAACACGGTGATCTTCAAGATCGTCAAGGATCCGTCGGCGCAGGTGAGCGCCCTGCTGGCCGGCGACGTCGACGCGTTTCCCGGGTTCCAGGCGCCCGAGCTGGTCGAGCGCCTGCGCAAGGACCCGCGCTTCGTCGTGGTCGTCGGCACGACCGAGGGCGAGGTCATCCTGGCGACCAACAACGGCAAGAAGCCGTTCGACAATCCGAAGGTGCGCCAGGCGATCGCCCACGCCCTCAACCGCGACGAGCTGATCTCGGCCGAGTCGGGCTTCGGCACGCCGATCGGCAGCCACTTCGCGCCGCACAACAAGGCCTACCTCGATCTCACCAAGACCTATCCCTTCGACATCGCCAAGGCCAAGGCGCTGCTTGCCGAGGCGGGCTATCCCAACGGCTTCGACGCCAGCCTGAAGCTGCCGCCGGTCGGCTACGCCCAGCGCGCCGGCGAGGTGATCGCGAGCCAGCTGGGCAAGATCGGCATCAAGGTGGCGATCACCCAGCTGCAGTGGCCGCAGTGGCTCTCCGAGGTGTTCAAGGAGCGCAACTACGATCTCACGATCGTGGCGCACACCGAGGCCAACGACCTCGATCGCTACGCGCGCGACGGCTACTACTGGGCCTACGACTCGCCCGAGTTCAAGGCCAAGTGGCGCGAGGTCGTCGGCGCTACCGACTTCGCCAAGCGCGACGAGCTGCTGAAGGAAGCGCAGCGCATCATCGCCAGGGACGCCGTCAACGGCTACCTCTGGCAGCTCGCCAAGATCGGCGTCTGGAAGAAGGATCTGGTCGGCCTCTGGGAGAACTCGCCGACCCCGCAGGTCGACCTGACGGGCGTGCATTGGAAGTAGGGGACCGTCTGACCACCTGCTGAGCCACCCTCCCTAACGCTTGCGTTGGGGAGGTGCCCCCGCAGGGGGCGGAGGGGTCTTGGGCAACACACGTGTGGTTCGAGTAGGCACCATATTCACGCCAAGACTCCTCGATGACATTGTGACTTGGGATGTTTCGACTGAGGCTCTTGACCCCTCCGCCCCCTGCGGGGGCACCTCCCCGCGCTTCGCGCAGGGAGGGCGACGAGATGAGTGACTGCGACAGATCGTAAGACGGGGGAGGTGAGAAGAGTGATCGAGTTCCTCTCCCGCAGGCTCGCCGCGGCGCTGGTCACTCTGGCGCTGGCGACGGTCGTGGTGTTCGCCGTGGTCGAGGTGCTGCCCGGCGATCCGGCGCTCGTGATGCTGGGCACCGACGCGCGGCCGGATACCCTGGCGGCGCTGCGCGCCAGGCACGGCTTCGACCAGCCGCTGGTCGTTCGCTATTTCAAGTGGATCGGCGGCCTGCTGACGTTCGATCTCGGCAGCAGCCACGCCTACGGCACCTCGGTCGCCAAGCTGATCGGCGACCGCCTGCTGGTGACCCTGCCGCTCGGCGCGCTGGCGCTTTCCTGGGCGGTGCTGGTCGCCATCCCGCTCGGCGTGTTCGCCGCCTGGAAGCACGGCCGGCCGGGCGACTGGGGAGTCATGGGGTTCACCCAGATCGGCATCTCGGTGCCGAATTTCTGGTTCGGCATCGTGCTGGTGCTGCTGTTCGCCGTGACCTGGCAGCTCTTCCCGGCCGGCGGCTTTCCAGGCTGGCGGCAAGACCCGGTGAAGTCGCTGCATTCCCTGATCTTGCCGGCCCTGTCTTTGTCGCTGGGCGAGATCGCCATCCTGACGCGCGTCACGCGCTCGGCGATGCTCGACACCTTGCGCGAGGACTACGTGCGCACCGCGCGCGCCAAGGGGGCGCCGGAGCCGACCGTCCTGTTCCGCCATGCCTTGCGCAACGCGCTGGTCCCCGTGACCACGGTGGCCGGCCTGATCGCGGGATTCCTGATCGCCGGCGCCGTCATCATCGAAAGCGTCTTCCGCCTGCCCGGCATCGGCCAGCTGGTCTACGATTCGATCAACAACCGCGATCTCGTCGTGATCAAGAACGTGGTCGTGCTGTTCACCATCCTGGTGCTGTCGGTCAACCTGCTGGTCGACGTCGCCTACGCCGTGCTCGATCCACGGCCACGCGTGCGCACGTGAAGGGCTTCCTCGCCCGCGCCTCGCGCCATGTCGGCTTCCAGATCGGCGCCGTGCTGCTGCTGCTGTTCGTCGGTACCGCGACGGTGTCGGTGTTCTGGACGCCGCATCCGGTCGACGCCCTGCAGATGCGGCTCAAGCTGCAGCCGGCGTCGGCGGCGTACCCGCTGGGCACCGATCATCTCGGCCGCGATGTGCTGTCGCGCATCATGGTGGGCGCGCAGACCTCGATCACGGTCGGGCTGATCGCCGTCGCCATCGGCATGATCGGCGGCGTGGCGCTCGGTGCCTGGGCGGCGGCGCGGGGCGGCTGGGTCGACGAGGCGCTGTCGCGCCTGTCCGACCTGGTCTTCGCCTTTCCTGCCGTGCTGATCGCCATCCTGATCACCTCGGTGCTGGGCGCCAGCGCGCAGAACGCCATCCTCGCCATCGCCATCTTCAACGTGCCCGTGTTCGCGCGCGTCACGCGCGGCGCGGCGCTGTCGATGTGGGGACGCGATTTCGTGCGCGCCGCGACGGCGATGGGGCAGGGACCGCTCGGCATCACCGTGCGCCACGTGATGCCCAACATCGCCAGCGTGCTGATCGTCCAGGCGACCATCCAGTTCGCCGTCGCCATCCTGGCCGAGGCGGGCCTGTCCTATCTCGGGCTGGGCGCGCAGCCGCCGGTGCCGTCGTGGGGCCGCATGCTGCGCGACGCCCAGACCTACGTCTTCCAGGCGCCCGAGCTCGCCATCTGGCCAGGCCTTGCGATCGCGCTCGCCGTGCTCGGCCTCAACATGCTGGGCGACGGGCTGCGCGACCTGCTCGACCCGCGGCTGCGCCTGTTGAGGGTCGGATAGGTCAGCCCAGTCTGGACACCTCGGCGTCCTTCTTCGGGATAAGATCGTAGGGCAGCGCGAAGCCCGGCAGGGCCATCAACCGGTCGCGCCATGCGCGGGCATTGGGTCGATTGTCCAGGGACATTCCGCCCTCGGCCATGAACACCATGCGGCCCCAGCAGCCGATGTCGGCGATCGTGCAGGTATCGCCGACCAGCCACTGCCGCCCCGCCAGGCTGCGGTCGATCGTGTCGAGCGCCGCTTCCGCGCCGGGCACGAAGAACTCCATCACCGCCGGGTCGACCTTGCGGAAGCGATGGAAGTGACGGACGCGGGCCACGTTCACGATCGCGTCGTTCTCCCAGGAAAGCCACTCGCGCGCCCGCCAGCGATCCTGCTCGCTCGCCGCCTCGAAATGGCCGGTGGTTCGGGCGAGGTAGTCCAGGATCACGTTGGACATCACCAGGGTGAGCCCGCGGTGCCGCAGCACCGGCACCTGGCCGTAGCGGTTGATCGCGAGGTGCGCCGGCTCCTTCTGCACGCCGTTCTTGAGATTGACCGTGCGGAAGGAGAAGGGCAGCCCGGCCAGCGCCAGGAACAGCATCGGCTTGTAGGTCGAGCTCGAGGTGAAGCTGCCGTGCAGCACGAGCCGGTCGTCGTCCGTCATTCGGGGTCTCCCGTGGTGGCCCAGGAATTGCGCGCGCCATCTTGCCGGCCGGCACGCATCCTGCCTATCTGGTGCGTCGCCTGCCGGAAGGAGCCCTGTTCGTGCCAGACCCCGTTCCCGTAGCCCGCCGCGCGCTGCTGATGTCCGTCGCATTTATCGCCGCAACAGGAGCCGCAGGCGGTGCGCTTGCCCAGCCGGCGGCGGATGCGGCACCCCTCGCCGCGATCATGGAGCGCTATGCCGCGGCGCTGCGCAGCAACGACGTCGAGGCGCTGGTCGGGCTGTACGCCGCCGACGGCGTCTTCATGCGCGAGAACTTTCCCGCAGTCGCCGGCACCGACGCCTTGCGCGCGGCCTACCGCGACCTCTTCGCCGCCTTGAAGGTCGATCTCTCGTTCAAGATCCTCGAAGCCGAGGTTGCAGGAGACCTGGCGTGGCTGCGCGGGATTTCGACCGGCCGCCTGAAGGTCCTGGCGACCGGCGTGGAGACCGCCGACTCCTTCAACCAGCTGGTCGTGTTCAGGCGAATCGGCGCTGCCTGGAAGATTCGCAGTTACCTGTTCGCATCCGACAAGCCCGCAGCGGGCTCGACCAGATAGGAGGACCCCATGACCGACGAACGCTACACCGTCATCCTCGGCGATCGCCGCTATGCTATCCATCGCAAGTGGGCACGCCTGCCCGAAGGCCAGGCTTTCGGCTTCATCTCCGATCTCATGGTCGATGCCGAGGGCCTCGTGCACGTCGCCCAGCGTGGGGCCGGGCAGCCGGTCCTGGTGTTCGATCGCCAGGGGCGCTTGACGGGAAGCTGGGGCGAGGGGGTGCTGGCCGAGCCGCACTACATCAACGCCGCTGCCGACGACGGCATCCTGGTCGCCGACCGCGACGCCCACCAGGTGTTGCGCTTCGATCGCGCCGGCAAGCTCGTCCAGGCGCTGGGCAGGCGCCACTGGCCGTCGCTCGACGCGCCGTTCAACCATCCCACGGCGGCGGCGCAGGCGGCGGACGGGGAGATCTACGTGGCCGACGGCTACGGCAACTCGAGCGTCCATCGCTTTGCCGCCGACGGCACGCTGATCGCGACCTGGGGAGGCCCCGGCACGGGACCGGGCACTTTCACCACGCCGCATGCGATCGCGGTCGACCGCTTCGGCAGGGTGCTGGTCGGCGATCGCGAGAACAATCGCGTGCAGGTGTTCGACCGCGACGGGACCTTCGTCGCCGAATGGGGCGACTTCTATCATCCGATGCAGATCTGGGTGGACGATCGCGACATGGTGTTCGTCACCGACCAGATACCGCGCATCAGCCTGCTCGATCGCGACGGCCGGCTGGTCGGCCGCTGTCGCGGCGCCATCAACGGCGCGCACGGTCTCTCGGGCGATGCCGAGGGCAACCTCTATCTGGCCGAGCTGCCGCCGCAGGAGATCACCAAGCTGGAACGCCTGAACTGACGGATTTCCGCTATCGGGCGACCACCAGGACGGGCACCGGCAGCGACTGCACCAGGGCCAGCATGCGCATGCCGAGGAATCTCGCTTCGCCCTGGCGGAGCGATGCGCCGATCACCACCAGGTCGTACTGGCCGCGGCGCACGGCACGGCCGATCTCGATGTCGGGCCGCAGGTTGGTGGCGGTCAGGCCCTTGACGGGCACGCCGGCGCGCTTGCCGAGGCGGTGCGCGTCGACCAGCACCGACATGCCGGCGCGACGGCCGCGGCCGCCCGACGTCAGGGTGTTCTCGCGCGGGTCGAAAACGTGCAGGGCGGTCAGGCTGCCGCGCGTGGCGCCGGCCAGGGTCACCGCCATCTCGACCGCGAGGCGCGTGTCGGCCCGGCCATCGGCCGGCACCAGGATGTCGAGCGGGGCGCCGGCCGTTATCTGGCGGGCGCTCGCATTCATCACCACGACGATCGGGCCGTCGAAAGCGCCCACCAGGCCGTGCAACGGCTCCTCGAAACGCGGTCCCGTGGCGGACAAGGGTTGGCCGACACCGACAAAGGCAATGTCGTAACCCTTGGCGATCTCCTGGACGACGGCGTCGCCCGCACCGGCGCGCGCCTGCACGAGCTGGTACGGCGAGGGCGCTGCGGCGCCCGCGGCCTGCGCCGTCGAGGCTTCCGGGCCATTGCGGCCGACCGACCAGGCTGCCACCAGCCAGCGCTCGCGGCCGGGCAGCGGAGCGGCCTTGTCGTCGGCGTCGCGGGTCGCTTCGAGCAGGGTCGTGAGCACGCGCTGGCGGGCGGCGAACAGGCCGGCGAGGGATGCCATCAGCTCGCCGTTCGGGCTGGCATCGACATGCACCAACGCCCGCTCCATGTGCGGCAAGGCCTGCTGGCGCTCGGCTTCCTCCTGGTCGAGCCGTCGCGTCTCCTCCTCGCGCAGCGGCACGCGCGCCATCATCCAGCGCAGGGTGGGCGGCATCATCATGGTCGTGACCACCGCCATGGCGACGATCATGGTGTAGAGCTGGCCGCTCAGCGCCCCGATCGACAGGCCGATGCTGGCAATGATGACCTCGGTCGAGCCGCGCGCGTTCAGGCCGGTCGCCAGCGCCAGCGATTCGACCACCGTCAACCCGCCGACACGGCCGCCCAGCAGGGCGCCGAGGAACTTGCCGACGCTGGCGACCAGGATGATGGCCAGGGTGAACAGCAGAAGGGTCGGGTCGAGCAGCGTGCGCAGGTCCATGCCCAGGCCGGCCACCGCGAAGAAGACCGGGCTGAAGAAGGCGATGATGAAGCCGCGCAGCTGGTCCTCGATGTGCTCGGTGAGGAAAGGCGACTGGCCGATCAGGATTCCGGCCACGAAGGCGCCCAGCGCGGCGTGCACGCCGATCAGGTCGGTGGTGAGCGCCATGGCGAACATGACGATCAGGATGGCGCTGATCACCGGCATCTCGATCGCCATGTTGTCGTTGCACCACAGGATGATGCGCGCGACGACCCGGCGTCCCACCATGAAGCTGGCGATCAGGAACAGCCCGGTGAAGAGGAGGCTGGTGCCGACGTCGCGAAAATCCACCACACCATCGGCGGCGATGCCCGTGATGACGGCGATGATGATCCACGCCAGCGTGTCGTCGAGGATCGCGGTGGCGAGGATGAGCTGGCCGATGTCGCGGCGGATGGCGCCGATCTCCATCAGCACCATGGCGACGATCTTGACCGACGAGATGGAGAGCGCCGTGCCGAGGAACAGCGCCGTCACCAGCCGTTCGACCTGACCCGGGATCAGCGACGAGGGCAGCGAGTAGGCGAGCGCCACACCGCAGGCGAAGGGCACGGCGATGCCGAACACCGAGCCGGAGATCACGGCCGACCGCTTGCGGTTGATCTGCGACAGGTCGGTCTCCATGCCGGTGAGCAGCAGCAGGAGCATGATGCCGATCTGCGACACCGCGCCGATCATCGACTTGAGCGCCGGCGTGTCGGGAAACACCAGGTGATGAAGGCTGGGCAGCAATGCCCCGAACACCGACGGGCCGAGCAGCACGCCGGCCAGCAGCTGGCCGAAGATGGCCGGCTGGCCGATGCGGGCCATCACCTCGCCCATCAGGCGGCCGACCAGCAGCAGCAGGATCAGTTGCGCGACGAAAATTGCCGTCGTGTGGTCTGCTGCCACGCCCGTCCCCCCACGGATCGATCCGCCGAGTGTCTATAGGCGGTGGCGCGGATAGTCCGCAATGATGGACGTGGGTCTCGATGAACTCGGGTCTCGATGGACGTGGGGCCCCGGTCGTGCTGACCTTGCGGTTCGGCGGAGGAGAGTGCGTATGGACAAGTCGACGATCGAGCTGCTGGCGCGCCGCGCCGGCCTTGCCAAGGCGCTGGCGGAGTTTCCCGAGGACGTGGCGGTCGCGGCGAGGCAGGCCGAAAGCGCCGTCGCCAAGGTCAGGAAGTGCGACGATCCGAGGGCCGAGCCGTGGCCGCCGATGCGCGCGGGGAGCGGACTGTGAGGGACGATACGCCCACCGATCTGCACTGGCTCACCGCCTCGCAGGCCGCGCGCGCGATCGCGGCCCGGGAGCTGTCGCCGGTCGAGCTGGTCAAGGCGCTGATCGAGCGCATCGCCAGGCTCGATCCCCGGCTCAATGCCTTCATCCGCCACGACGGCTCGTCTGCGCTCCAGGCGGCGCGGCAGGCCGAGGCCGAGGCGATGGTCGGCCGGCTGCGCGGGCCGCTGCATGGCGTGCCGGTCGGCATCAAGGACATCATCGACGTCGCCGGCCTGCCGACGACCTGCCATTCGAAGATCCTCCTCGGCAATATCGCCGCGGCGGATGCGGTCTGCGTGCAGAAGCTGCGCGGCGCCGGCGCCATCGTGATGGGCAAGCTCTCGACCCACGAGTTCGCCATCGGCGGCCCGAGCTTCGATCTGCCGTGGCCGCCGGCGCGCAACCCGTGGAACACCGACCATCATCCCGGCGGCTCGTCGTCGGGTTCGGGCTCGGGCGTCGCGGCCGGCCTGTTCCCGATGGCGCTGGGCTCCGACACCGGCGGCAGCGTGCGCAACCCGGCGAGCTGCTGCGGGATCGTCGGGCTGAAGCCGACCTATGGGCTGGTGTCGCGCCGCGGCGTCTTCCCGCTGTCCTTCACCCTCGACCATATCGGGCCGATGACCCGCACGGTGACGGACAACGCGCTGATGCTGGAGACGCTGGCCGGCCACGATCCGCACGATCCCGGCAGTGCCGCTGTCTCGTACGGCCACTACACGGCGGCGCTCGACCGGCCGGTGCGCGGCCTGCGCGTCGGCTTCGTCCGCCACTTCCACGAGGTCGACCTGCCGGCCGAGCCCGAGGTTACGGCGGCACTCGATCATGTGGCCCGCACCTTGCAGCTCGAGGGCATGGAGGTGCGTGACGTCACACTGCCGTCGCTCGACGAGTTCCGCGCCATCAATCGCGTCATCCTGCAGAGCGAGGCCTGGGCGATTCACGAGAAATGGCTGCAGGAGCGGCCGGGCGACTACGCCCAGCTCTCGCGGCGCCAGCTCATGACCGGCGCCTTCTTCACCGCCGGCGACTACACCCATGCCGCCCGTCGCCGGCTGGAGATGATCGCCGAGGTCGAGGCGGTGCTGCGCGAGGTCGACGTCCTGCTGTGCGCGAGCTCGATGGACCCGGCCTGCCGCATCGATCGCCCGGCCGATCTCGAGCGCACCTATCCGCGCCAGGCGCGCACGCCGTTCAACGTCACCGGCCATCCCGCCATCGCCATGATGGCCGGCCTGTCGGCCGGCGGCCTGCCGCTCTCGGTCCAGTTCGCCGGCCGCTACTTCGACGAGGCGACGGTGCTGCAGGTCGCGCGAGCCTGGGAGAGGGCGTCGGGCGTCGACGGAAAGCATCCGCCGATCGCCTAGAGCGGTGATTGCCTCGCGTGGAAACCTCACCCTGAGGAGCCACGCGGAGCGTGGCGTCTCGAAGGGTGGGATATAAAAAGTCTGTTGCGACCGTTCGAGACGCGGCCTGCGGCCGCTCCTCAGGGTGAGGTCATAATCTGGTGCTTCAATCCAGGAAGATCATGCTCTAGTTCGCGTCGGCACCGCGCGATTCGTCTATTTGGATCTATGTCCGGAGGTGACTGCGATGGACTGGGTCGTCACGACAGCGGCCGATGCCACGTACGACACGGAAGCGCGCTCGGATCTGCCACGCAGCGCGCCTCCGGCATCCGCGGCCGAAATTGGAGATTCGATCACGATCCGCGGCAACGGCGATCGCATCAAGGCGACGCTGCTCGAGGTCGTCGATCCCGCCGTGGTCAAGAGTCGCGGCATCAAATCCATGATGGCCGGGCTTCGGGGCGAGACCGGCCGGGAGCGTCCCGGCCATCGTTGCGTCGCCATCAAGCTCAGGATGCGCAATCTCGAGGATGCTGGCACGCAGGGGGTGGTGCAGGGGATTTGTGGGGGGATTCTCCTCGACACGGAGGGCCGCGAGTACGCCTCCACCGGGGACTCCGTCGAGACCGGCCCGGCGTTGTGGGCGCCCAGCCGCGGCGAGCAGCCGAAGGTGATGTGCGATGCCTTCGAGATTCCGCTGAACGCGACCCCGGCACGGTATGTCCTGGCCATCGGTGGCGGGAGTCGTGCTCCCGCCGGGGAGTGGAGCCTGCAGCGCTCCCGGCAGGGCGACGCCGGATCGGAGCCCGGCCTCGAGAAGCAACTGCAGCTGCTGGGACAGGGCGCCGAAGCCTGGAACGCGTGGCGGGCCGGGAATCGGTCGGTCGAGATCCATCTGGCCGGGGCGAGGCTCGACGACCGCGACCTGAGGGGAATCGATCTGTCGGGAGCGTCCCTCGAGCGCACGAGCTTTGCCGGCAGCGATCTCAGAGGGGCGAACTTCTCGCGCGCCCATGCCCGTGCGGCGCTCTTTCCGGGGGCGAAGCTCGCCGGGGCGAACTTCTGCGACAGCGACCTGAGAAATGCGAGCTTCTTCGAGGCCAACGCCGCCAATGCCCGTTTCGAGCACGCCGTGATGACGAAGGCGACCCTGGACCGGATGCAGGCCTTTGCGGCGCGGTTCTGCCACGCCGACTTGCGCGGGGTCACGGCCGTCGAGGCGAGCCTGTTCGATGGCAACTTCGAGGGTACGAAGCTCGACCAGGCGAACTTCACCGGCGCCTTGCTCGACGGGGCCGTCATGAGGGCCCTCCCTCTCACGGGAAACAACCTGACCGGAGCCATATTGCGGGGCGCCGACCTGCGGTCGGCATGCATCGACGATGCTTCGGCGTACGGCATCAACCTGCAGGGCGCCAATCTCGAGGGCGCGACCATCTCGAACAGCGATCTCAGCCTGGCCACTCTCGTGAGCGCCAGGCTGGAAGGCGCCGTGCTCGCCAACGTGCGGGTCTTCGGGGCCTCCATCTGGAACATCGACGGCAAGCCGGAGCGGCAGGACGAGATGGTCATCACGCCGCAGGATCAGCCGCGGGTCACGGTCAACGATCTCGAGGTGGCGAGCTTCGTCTACCTGCTTCTGAACAACGAGAAGATTCGCAACGCGATCGAGACCATCGGCGAGAAAGGCGTGCTGATCCTCGGCCGCTTCACCGAGCGCAAGCACGTGCTGGAAGCCATCAGGCAGGAAGTAAGCCGGTTCGGCCTGCTGCCCATCGTCTTCGACTTCGACCGTCCGACCGATCGAGACTTCTCCGAGACGGTGATGACTCTGGCGGGCATGAGCCGCTTCATCGTCGCCGACATCACGGCCCCGAGGTCCGTCCCTCTCGAGCTGCAGGTGACCATCCCCAATTACATGGTCCCGTTCGTGCCCCTCATTGCCGAAGGCGAACGCCCGTTCTCGATGTTCGAGGATCTCTGGAAGAAGCATCGGGACTGGGTTCTCGAGCCATTGCGTTACGAGTCGGTGGATCAGCTGGTCCGGGTCTTCGAGAGAGCCGTGGTCGATCCGGCAAATGAGAGACGCGAGAGACTGCGAGTCCGCAAGGCCGAGGTCCTGGTCGGCCGCCGCGCGTCCGATTACGACGATCGTCCTCCACCGGGCCGCCGGTAGACGCCACGAACGCCCGCCTCCCCAGATTCGCTGCTACAGGGTGGACACAGCTCATGCTTCTCCCGCTGGCGCGGGCGGAGAAGATGCGAACCTTCATGTTCCTCTCCGCCCGCGTAGCGGGGGGAGAGGCTAGGAGAGGTGGGTCATGGGGCGCTGCCTAGGCGCCGAGTTAACTGTCGCGGCGAAGGTCGCGCGCTCGCTCGGTTCGGCGCTGGGGCATCCGCCCACCTCTCCTCCCCCGCGCTATGCGCGGGGCCCCTTCCTCTCCCCCTGCTTACGCGGGCGGAGAGGACCCAACGTGCGACCACTTCTCCGATTCTAGACTGAAGTTCCCCGCGATTTCGATCAACGTCAGTAGCGAAAAGGATAGATGCCATCGGCATTTGTGCCGGGTCGAGACGCTTGGCGAGCGTGCATTTTGTAGTCACTAAAATGATTTACTTGG
>Ga0268299_1000501_pt1 | contig 118621 bp, 98 predicted proteins | sample NOBtaG_FD_193484 | JGI IMG/M metagenome (GOLD analysis project Ga0268299, IMG submission 193484) | Activated sludge microbial communities from bioreactor in Nijmegen, Gelderland, Netherland - NOB reactor | ecosystem: Engineered > Bioreactor > Aerobic > Activated sludge | place: Netherlands...
CCTTCGATAAACTCAGGGCAGGCCTAAAGGGGAACTACTATTTAGCAAAAAAGGCAATCAACAAAAATCCATCTTCCCCTTTAGGGGTGCAGGGGCCTGAGGCGCACTTGCAATTAACAAGAATCCAGCTTCCCCTTTAGGGGTGCAGGGGCCCGGGAGAATACTTGCGTCTATACAGTTAAAATTTTTTCAACAAATAAAAATCCAACTTCTCGTTGATGTCTGCGATTCCCCCCGCCCCTTACCCCCTTCGATAAACTCAGGGCAGGCCTAAAGGGGAACTACTATTTAGCAAAAAAGGCAATCAACAAAAATCCATCTTCCCCTTTAGGGGTGCAGGGGCCTGAGGCGCACTTGCAATTAACAAGAATCCATCTTCCCCTTTAGGGGTGCAGGGGCCTGGGAGAATGCTTGCGTCTATACAGTAAAATTTTTTCAACAAATAAAAATCCAACTTCTCGTTGATGTCTGCGATTCCCCCCGCCCCTTACCCCTAAAGGGGAACCACTATTTGTCAAAACGGCAATCAACAAAAATCCATCTTCCCCTTTAGGGGTGCAGGGGCCTGGGTACTGTTCACCGATCACTGTTCACCGATCGCTGTTTACCGTTTACTGATTACCACCCCTAACACACCTTAAAAAACTTCCTCTCCCCTTCCCCTTGGACCGGCGTTCCATCAGCAAGCATGGCTTCAATCTTCTTGGCGGTTTTGGTGATCGCAAGTCCACCAAGTCCTGTGCAACGCAGCGTGTTGGGGATGGCGTCGCCAACCTTCTTCATGGTTTCGATGACTTCATCGAGCGGGATGACATGGTCGTAATCGGAAAGCGCCATGTTGGCGATGGATATCGCTGTGCTGGCGGCCATCACGTTGCGGTTAAGGCAGGGCGCCTCGACGCGGTCGGCGATCATGTCGCAGATCATGCCCAGCGACGCCTGTAGTGTCATGGAGGCAGCGGCCAGCGATTGATCGAGTGTTCCCTTTTTCAGTGTAACGATTCCTGCCGCAGCCATCCCGGAGCCAGAACCACATTCGGCCATACAACCGCCGACTTCTGCAGCAAAGGTGGCGTGAGCGGCGATGAATACACCGATAATTCCTGCTGCGAGCATGGCTTTCACCAACTCATCCTCTGAAATCTTGAGAGCCCGGGCAGTGCCAATCAAAGCTCCTGGAAGAGCTCCACACGAACCAGCCGTCGGAGCCGCAACAATCACGCCCATCGAGCTCTTGACCTCCATCATGGCCGATGTGAACATCGTCACGTGGTTTAATACATCGCCTTCAACGAGTGCGCCGGCATCGAGCCGTTTCTTAAAGTTCACCGACTGCGGTCCAAGGATGCGATCCTTGTAAGTGGTTCCTTTCAAGCCGAGATCGATGGCGTTTTCCATGATCTTCACGATGGCGCGCATTTTCTCAAATACTTCATCGTGAGAGATATTTCCCCGTTGCGCTTCGTAATGCACGGCCAGTTCCCAAAGCTGGAGGTTCTTGCCTTCGTTGTACTGAAGCATCTCCTCGCTGGTGATGAAGGGAACAGTCAAGTCCTTCCTGGCCAGCACCGGAAGCACCGGGTTCAACTGCCTTATGAAAAATACATCATCCAGGTTTCTCAGTTCTTCGATGATGCCATCGCTGTGCGCCTGGTTGGATTTTATTTCGATGAATGTGAGATCCCCGCGATGCACATCCAGACTATCAAATGCAACGGAGCGCTTTAGGAAATCGACTACCCGTTCCGCAGATTTGACATAGATCAAAGTTTCATAATAGTCTCCCGCCATGTCGACGGTAGCCCCGTCAATGGAGATTACCTGGATCATTCCTCCACCGGTGGAGAGTGCGGTCATCTTACGGGTTTCGCTGTCGTTCTTCAGCGTGATCTGGTAGGTGTTGGGATGGGTGGCGCCAATGGGATGGATTTCGATTTTGACCTTGATACCCGCGGCATCGATTGCCTGCAGGTAATCGGGAAGTCGCTCATCATATGCCTCCCACCCCAGGAATCCGCTGAACAGGCCCATGTCCGACCCTTGCCCCTTGTGTGTGGTGGCGAGTGACCCGTTCGGATCGAATTCAATATATGCCTCCCGGATATCGCTGTCCATCAGATCGCGGCACAATCGCCCGATGCGCAACGAGGCTGCGCAGTGCGAACTGGAAGGGCCGCGCATCACGGGACCAATAACGTCGTTGAATATGCTCGGATACGTGCTCATCGCCGGTATTTTGATTATCACAACGAATGTAACAATTTAAGCGCCGGTTTGCGAGCGCCTAACTTCCTTTTACCATGACGACGACTGTGATTTGGATTGTATTGATCATCCTGGGCAGCTGGGTTGCCATTACCCTATACCGTGATTACCTGAAATACAAGGACCGCCTGGAGGACAACAGCACGTGGAAAACAGGGATGATCGGGTTCATCGGAAATTTCTTCGACACGCTGGGGATCGGCTCTTTCGCCATTGAGACAGCGTTGTTCAAATTCATGAAGCAGTCGGAGGACCGTCTTATTCCCGGAACACTCAACGTCGCCAATGCCATCCCGACATTGGCTCAGGGGATTATCTTCATCCAGATCGTCGAGGTTGAGCCGATAACGCTCGCCACCATGCTGGCATCGTCGGGCCTGGGTGCCGTGCTGGGTGCGGGTGTGGTCGCGAAGCTCCCGGAGCGAAACATTCGGTTGATCATGGGCGTTGCGCTGCTGATCACCAGCGGTTTCATGATCGCCACAAAGTTTAATTGGATTGAAGGCGGTGGCACAGCCATCGGACTCGAAGGATACAAGCTGGCAATCGGTATCGGTGTCAACTTCGTGCTGGGCGCGCTGATGACCGCCGGGATTGGACTCTACGCTCCTTGCATGGCGTTGGTCTTTGCATTAGGCATGTCGCCTGCCGTTGCATTTCCCATCATGATGGGATCCTGTGCTGTGCTCATGCCGCTGGCTACGATCAGGTTCATCAAGGAAGGCGCCTACAACCGACGCGCGTCGTTCATTATCACCTTCACCGGATTGGCTGCCGTCCTGATTGCGGCCTTCATCGTAAAGTCGTTGCCGCTGGACACCATGCGATGGTTGGTGATCGTGGTGATTATCTATACCGCCACGGTGATGTTGAGAGCAGGACTTCAACCTGGTAGTAACGAACCACAGCGGAAATAGATTGGAAAATGTAGAATGCAAAATTATCCAATGTAAAATGTAAAAGTGCAGATGACCTTACTCCCACTTCTTCATTTTGCATTCATCATTTTAAATTCTACATTTTATTTCCCCCTTTTGTGCCGCTATTCTGTTCTCAGACTCTTGATTGGATTCGCCATGGAGGCTCGCAGTGCCTGATAGCCGACAGTGAGTAGCGCAATGGTGATTGCGAGGATCCCGCTGGCAACAAAAACCCAGGCACTCAGCGGCACCCGGTAAGTGTAGCTCGACAACCAGCTGTCCATCGCCCACCAGCCCAACGGCGTGGCGAATAGTATGGCAACGAACACAAGTTTTACAAAATCCATGGAGAGCAGTGCTACGAGGCCGGACACGGAGGCTCCCATCACTTTGCGCAAGCCGATTTCTTTTGTCCTCAACTCTGCGAAGTAAGTTGCCAACCCGAACAAGCCAAGACATGATATGAAGATTGCCAACCCCCCGAAGAGCGCAGAAAGCGTACCAATCTTTCTTTCATTGCCGAACTTCTTTGCATATGTCTGCTCAGCAAAGACGAACTCAAAAGGGTACGCTGGGTTGTGCTTCTTAAAAACCACTTCCGCCCTCGCCAGGTTCTCCGTCACCGTGTTGGCCGGATTCAGTTTAAAATGGATGCATCCATATCGATTGCGCCACCCCTGCACGATCATCGGGGCAACATTCTGATAGGGTGAGTCCATGATGAAATCCTTGACAACGCCGACGACCTTCCACTCATTTCCAAAACTGTCGCGAACCACTTCACCCACAGGATCTTTCAATCTCATAATCGCTACGGCTGTCTCATTCAGGAGAATCGAAGAGCTGTCGGTCGGGTATAAGTCAACATCGAGGTCTCTTCCTTTCAGTATTTGTGCCCCAAGTGTCGTCGTAAACCCTGCATCAATACCAAATTGAAGGAATACTGTCTTCCGGTCTTCGGCTGTACTGCCGGCCCACGACAGATCATTGTAAGATCCCCACACGCGAACGATCGGGGAAAAGGTCTTGCTCACGGATATCGCCGCGCCGCTCTCCAGCAGATCGTTGCGAATCAACTTGTAGTTTTTCAGAACCTCGCCTTGCGTGAAGTTGTATACCAGGTCCTTCTTATCCCATCCCATGTCACGGTCCTCAGCCAGTTGCACCTGATTCCTGACGAAGATCGTGCATATGATCAAGGTGATTGCGAACGTAAACTGGAGCACAACAAGGACTCTCCGAGGGGCCATCATGGAATTGACTTTTAAAAAGGCGCCCTTCAGTACACTCGCAGGCTGAAATGACGAGAGAAAAAAAGCTGGATAACTGCCCGCCAGCAGGCCGGAGAATATCGTGAACGCAGCTGCAAAAAGCCAGTAGAGCGGGTTTCCATACTCAATGGCTAGTGGCGTCCCTACAATCTCCCCAAACAATGGCAAGCTGAGCTGGACCATGGCGATGGCAATGAAAAAGGCGATGGTGGCAATGAAGATGCTCTCCCCGACAAACTGGCTGATGAGTGAATGTCGTGCGGCTCCAACCACTTTCCGAATACCTACTTCGCGACCGCGCTTCTCACTGCGCGCGGTACTCAGGTTCATGAAATTGATACAGGCCACAAGCAGAATGATCACGGCAACCCAGGTGAACATCCTTACTATCTCGATCCTTCCCCCTGACAGTAAACCGTTGGTAGCACTGGTATACAGGTGCATTTCATTGAGCGGCTGAGCGATCAGTTCACGGGTCACTTCCGGGTCCTTCGTTTGTTCTTTAATGAGGTCACGCACTTTTTCGTCAAAGGCTTCACTTGAAGCGCCTTCCTTGAGCAGAACAAAATTGGCGGTGTTGCTCCAGGTCCATCGTGCGCCACTGACCCATCCCAGCCTCTCCTGGTAGTTCCACGGCACGACAAACTCAAATTCAAACCATGTGTTCTTGGGCTGATCTTTTACCACGCCTGTCACGGTAAACTGGTCCCGGTCTTCTAACCTTACAGTCTGGCCAACGGGGTCTTCGTCTCCAAACAGTCGCTTTGCGAGACTCTCTGTCAGAATGATGCTGAAGTCGTCCCTGAAAACTGCAGGCCGGCCGTCGACGGGTGTGAAATTGAACATCGAAAGCAACGACGGGTCGGCGAAGGCACCGCCAATGTTCTGCTTGTTCTCTTCATTGGTCAGAAGGAAGAAGACGGTTGAGATCCGGGCCTGGTCCTCTACTTCCGTGAAGGATTGTTTCAATTCGGGACCAACCAGCGACGAAGTAAATCCCCACACACTCACCCCATCGTTCCCCACATCGCGGCTGTGCAAACGATAAATGCGGTCTGCCTTCGTGTGGTGGCTGTCAAAACTGAATTCACTTTGCACCCACAACAGGATCAGGATGGCAGACGCCATGCCGATGGCCAGTCCGCTGATGTTGATGATCGAAAAGCCACGGTTCCGTTGAAGGTTCCGCACAGCGATCTTTAAGAAGTTGTAGAGCATGATGGGTTAGGTTGCCCTTTGTTATGGCAATGAAGATGCCAGCATCGGCGAGCCGGAATCCAGCACGCAGAGGGCCATTGGGCGTCCAAATATGAACAACCACGACCGGATGTGGCCATAATCAGCCAGCAGGTCGTATCCCTTGAGTTTCAGTAAGACCGGCCCTGCCGAGTACCGACCGAGGTTACCGCTTCAGTGTCTCCAGGCTCTTGTCACCCTTTACCATTCCGCCTCGCTTCCGAAGATACTCGTCAAACCAACCGATGGTGCGTTCACCTACATCCTGTATGAACTTCGGCTCCTGAAAGCCGTGTGGCTGACGTGGGTAAACCACCATTTGGGTTGGGACACCGCGGCGTTGTAAGGCACGGTGCAACTGGTAGCCCTGCTCGGGTGGAACACGCACATCGTTGAGACCATGGATAACCAGCGTCGGTGTTACGGCATTCTTGATGCTGTACATGGCGCTGTGTTTTGCGTAGACATCCGGATCATCCCAGAACTCTTTGTCAAAATAGCTGACGAGAAAATCCGGAATGTCGGCTGTACCATTGAAGCTCATCAGGTTAGTTACCGGTGCGCCAGCCATGGCTGCCTTGAAGCGGTTGGTCTTCGTAATGATCATGCTGGTCATGTAGCCGCCATAACTCCAGCCCGTCACCACCAGGCTGTCGGGATGGACCACACCGTCGGCGATGAGCTTGTCGACCCCACCCATGATATCATCGTAATCGCCATATCCCCAGTCGCGGTGATTAGCTTTCCGGAATTCCGCTCCGTAGCCACTGCTCCCCCTGGGATTGGTGCGCAACACAACATACCCCCTGGCGGCAAATGCCTGGATCGGATACGGACTGGATTGCCCAGTATAAGTCTCCTGAAACACACCTGCCGGTCCACCGTGGATATTCAAGATCAGAGGATATTTCTTGCCTTTCTGATAGCCATGCGGATAGGTAACTATCCCTTCAATAGTGTACTTGTTATCTTTTGACTTCCAGCTATTTATCTCTGATTTTGCCAATGATTGATTGAGCATATAATCTCCATGCACATTGCTGACCTTCCTGGGCTGAATCTTCGCAACAGAGGCCGCATAGACTTCTGCGGGGGTCTCAGCATCCTGATAGATGTAGGCCATATCGCCATTGCGGTTGATGCTCAGTGCCGACAGCATGCCTTTGGTATGTGTCGTGAGCTTCTTGTGCGCAGAGCCGTCAGTTCCGGCGATGTAAATGTGAGTTGTTGTGTGATATGATTCTGCAAAGACCACCGACTTACCATCCGCAGACCAGGCGTACGTTCCCATCGATTCGTCATAGCTGGCGGCCAGGTCGGACGGCCTTCCTCCGGCGATAGCGACCACACGAAATCTCGGACGGCTGGCCCACTTCATATCACCGCGGGACGATACATAGAGAATCGATTTTCCATCAGGCGAGTAAACGGGTCCTGCATCCATTCCCAGGTCTGCGATCAGCGGCTTGATAGCCCCGCCACCAGCCGGGACGGTGGAAATGTTGGTTGTGGGCCAGGCGTTGGCCCAACTTCCCTCCTGGTGAGAGAAGGCGATTGTACGACTGTCGGGCGACCAGTTCATCCCAGTCACGTGAAAATCGCCATCGGTCAGTTGCTTCACCGGATATTTTCCATCGTTGCCTTTGGTGAGCGACAACACGAACAGCTGGGCATTGGCGAAGTCGTCAACCACCGACCAGTCGGTCTTTGCTTTGGCATTCTCCTTTTTGCGTACCGCGACGGAGTCTGTCATCAGGAAGGCGATGGACTTGCCATCGGGCGACCATGCGTAGCTGCCAATGTTGTCGGAAACCTTGGTGAGCGGCTCAGCTTCCCCGCCTGTCAGGCGCACGCGGTAAAGTTGATTGATCCCTTCTGTCTCGCGGGCGGATCGAAAAGTCAGGTATTGACCATCGGGCGAGAACCCGGGCGACAGGCAGGACTTGTCTCCGAATGTCCACTGGGCCGGTGCGTTGGTTCCGGTTGCTACCCAGATATGCGTCAGGAAATCGGACTGATCAGCCGTCATGCGGGGTTCGGCGACCGTGAAGGCGATGTGTTTGCCATCCTCTGAGATTGACACTCCCCCGAGTCGCTTGTAACTCATCATTTTGGCCGGTGTCCAGGCCGATTGTGCAAAGGACAATGAGTGGACGATTAAGACAAGGAAAACCAGCATGCGCGTCTTCATGGGGAGTGGGTTTGGTTTATGGGTTTGTTAATGTAGTGAAATTTGAAGAGCTGTTCCAGGGATAGTGACTGGAGGATTGTGGGTAGTGGTAGATGGTGATTTTGAACAGTGGAGTAGAGAATTCCCAGGCTAATGGCACCTTCGAAAATATACCCCAAAGGTGTATTGCCTGCTGACATAGGGTTGTCATGTTGGATTCATAGATTCGAATTCACAACAAAAATCCAACACATGAAGAAAGTCGTACATTTTGAAATCCCGGTCGACAACCTGGAGCGGGCCAGGAAATTCTACAGCATTTTTGATTGGCAGATGGAAGATTGGCCGATGCCCGACGGGTCTGTTTACGTTGGCTGTAGAACTGTCGATGCGGACCCTGTCACGCACATACCCAAAGAGCCAGGTGCCATCAGCGGTGGAATGATTTTGCGCAATGACGTCTCAAGGGCCACCAACATTACGATGCACGTTCCCTCCATTGATGAGTATGCAAAGAAGGTTCTTTCGGCCGGGGGCAAGCAATTGAAGCCGAAGATGTCTATTCCTGGTGGGGCTTATGCCTACTTCCAGGACACAGAAGGGAATGTGTTTGGACTGTGGGAGGATGTAAAATAGAGGTAAACGAAAAGGTGAATATTGGATGATTTGCCAATATTCACCTTCTGGTGAGAAGCTATTTCGACAGTACGGCAGGCCGTTCACTCCACAGTCTAGCGGTACTAGGCAATACAGGAGGCTCGGGCAATATCATTCTTCCGCCAACGGCATAGTTGGTGATGAGGACGTTGTCGATTTTGGCTCCATCTCCACCAGCGGCCAAGCTTGGATCCTTTATGTACCTAAAGTCAATCGTGTGTGCACCGCTCAGGAGGGTGAAGTAAAAAACAAAAGGTCCACCAACACCTGAAATGCCGTTGACTTCCGTACCGTCAACGAACCACTTCAGGTAGTCATAATCCAGCTCGCTGCTAATGGAAACTTCAAATTGACATACACCTGAATTAGGCATGTTCACTGCGATGCTCATGGTTGAAGTTCCTCCATCCAACGTAGCGCCACTTGCTACAAGTCCCACATTGGAAAGTTCGAGGTTAGCGCCGGCGTTGTGGTGCAGTGTGGGGCTCCATACCCAGGACTGAGAACCCGCCGTTGCCGTGGTTGAAAACGGCGCGGCGAATGTAAACGTACCAGGAAACGTCTGAAGGTAATTGGAGAAATTCTGGCCATTCGCTCCTACCGCACCAGTCGCACCTGTAGGGCCTGCCGGGCCAGCGGGACCAATCGGACCTTCTTTTTCAGAGCAAGAAGTGAAGAGTAGTAAGATGCTCACAAAATACAGTGCAAGCATGCGCATTTGTTTGGCTTGCATGCGAAATGGCTGTGCCCCCGGGTAATCTGGTGCTTTCATAGTTTTTGTTTTTTTGGTGAATGGTACATTGGAGTTCAGTTCTTCAGTGCATTTCTTTGATACCAAAGTGTTAAACCGATGATGCCCTGGCAAGTTTCAGTTTACAAGAAACGGGTATTCCTTCACCAGGGACCTCCATTTCTTCACAGCGTCTGACCTTTCCCACGGAACAAATAAGATCACGTGATGACTTTAAGTTGATGCATAAATTTTTCCCGATAGGTAATCCCAATAGGAATCTGGTATTTTTCAGAGTAGATATACCGCTGGTCGAACGCGTTTATCCAATTCATGTTCACCATGTAGGATCTATGAATCCTAATCAGTCCTAGTTTGGAAAACCGATCCTCGAAATGCTTGAGACTGCTGGCAATGGATACCCGTCCCCGGCTGGTCACGATTTCCAAATGGCCCCCGGTGGTGGCATGGATGTACTTTATATCCCGGACTCTCATTCTTTCGTGACGACCATGCCTGAGAATAAACAACCAATGGGATGTCCTGGTTGGTTTCATGACAGGAAGATGTGATGGAATACTAAATTTTGGCAAGGTCGGTTTTGCCAAGCGGGGTCTTTCCTTCGTTAAGGCAAGCCGTTTTCTTGTAAGGCCTATAAGTAGTTGATGCGCGACAAAAATTCGGCTTTGTAGCCTTCGCCCAGGGGTAACTTGTGGCCTGAGACCACTACCCACGAATCTTCAAAGGAGTCCACCCGGTTGATGTTGACAGCATACGACCGATGTATGCGGACCAAATTGGAAAGTGGCGTGGTCCTGAGAAAGCTTGAGAGATTTTGAGACAGTGTGTAGCGGTGGCCGATGGTTTGAATATTCACGTAACTGCCGTTTGCCTGAACAAACAGCGTACTATCGGCAAGTATTTTGACATACCGGCCGTTGTTCCGTATGAACAGGTTCTGGTTAATGACAAGTTGTTCCTGGCCCGGAACGCCGGATGCCCGGGCAATGCCGTCAGCCGGTTTGTTGGATCCAAAGTTGAAAATGGCAAGGTCCACGGCGGCAATCAGATTGGCGGGTGTGAAGGGCTTGATGAGGAAAGCATTAGGGTGTGTAAGTTTGGCAGCGTCATATGTTGACTGGTCTGAGTTTCCTGTGATGTAAACGAAAGGAAATCTGCAATGGCCCTGAAGTTGCTTCACCAGCTCAACCCCGTTCATCGGACCCAACAGGTGAATATCGACCAGAAGGATGTCAGGCTTACTCGTCAGGAAGAAGGGCACCGTACTCTCGGCGCAATCAAAGGATGCAATGACTTCAAAGCCGTGTGCTTCAAGCTGATTCCGGATGTCTTCCGCAATCGCAAATTCATCTTCAACGATTATTGCCTTTATTCGATCCATAATCACCTGATCAATGCGCTATCCACCTTGTGAAGCTGTGCTAAAGCGAATGGATGCCTGAATGCCATCTTTTTCGGCAGCCAGGTTCCACTCGCCCTTCAATTTTGTCTTAACAAGCTGATCGACGAAACGCAGACCGAACGATTTCTGGAAATCGGTCACCAAGGGTTTGGTGGCAAAGCCATTGTCTGAAATGCTGAATGATACCCTGGACTGCTCCTGCCTGAGATTGATGCGGATTCTTCGATCCGCTTGGTGTCCACCAAATGCATATTTCACAGCATTGGCAACCAGCTCATTGGCGATCAGTCCACAAGTAAGTACTGTTTCTGGATCAACGGTTACGGGGTCACAATCGAGATCCAGATGGATAGGATGTTCCTGGTCTTCAAAAGTGGCAATCAAATGACGGCTGATGTCAACCAAATACTCATCCAATTGCACTTGTCGCGACTGCTCACTATGACAAAGCTTTTCATGCACCAAACTCATGGAATAGATTCTGCCATTCAATTGATTCAGGGCCTCACTTGTTTCTGCTGTGGCATGGCGGACCTTCAGATTGATTAAACTGGAAATTACCTGAAGACTGTTCTTCACCCTGTGATGAATTTCCATCATGAGCATTTCAATTTGCTGCTTTTGTTCTTTCAGAATTTTGTTGGCCCGATTTTTCAGACGGTACCGTCGGAACGTTGAAATGGCGAGCATGCCAAGTAAGCCAAGGCCGATGATTACGCTGTAAATGAGTTGATCTTTGCTCCTTATCTTTTCCTGTTGCAATTGCTTTTCCTGACTGAGCAACTTTATGTGCTCCTCTTTGCTTTCGAGGTCGTACTTAGCCCACATCTGGGCGAATTGCAAGTCTGCCTCGCCGGCAAAAATCGAATCGCCCAAAGCGATACCCTGTTGCTGAAAGTGAAAACCTTCCTGAAAGTTGTCTTTGCGGACCAGTATATCTGCCATTTGGAAGTACGCGTCCTTCAGATACGTTTTGGCACTGATTTGTTTTGCAAGTTCAAGGCTCTCCGTGCATCGTTGTAGCGCTTCATCGAGTCGACCCATGGCAACCAGTATCTCTGCTATTTTCTGAAGTTTAATAACCATGTCCAGCTGATTGCCCATGGATTGGGTCAATTCAAAAGCGATCAGATTGTATTTCAGCGCGTTTTCCATCTGGCCTGCCAAGAGGAAATCGTCACCGAGCTCGCCATACCCGCGCAGAAGTCCTAAACTTGTGCCTCTGGACTTTGATACTTCAATACCCTTGGTGTGATAATAGATTGCTGAATCAATGGCGCCAGATTTCAGGAACGCTGTGCCCAGCAAAAAGTAGTCTGGGCCCTTTCTGATTTTCCTTGACTGACTTACGGCTTGTTTGCAATAAAGTACCGCGCTGTCCGGATGATTCAGCTCGAGGTATATCGTACCGATATTGTAGAGTGTTTGCAGGATATTCTCGCCCTCACCCTTTTGGATGAATTCCGTCAACGACTGTTGTTGCTTATTCAATTCCGCCGTATAGAATTCCCTGGTTAATACAAAGGGACTGTCTCCGGAAAAGCTGTTTGTTCTTCCCAGGTAACCGGGAAGGTTCTTCTTGATTTTGGTAGATTCGAGCAAGTAATAAATAGCTTGACGGTAGTCACCTATTTTATGATAGACAAGACCCATGTGGTTGAGCGTCTGAGCTTCCCTGATCTTGCTACCGGCATTCTGGAATTCCCTCAATGCTTTTGCATGAAATTCAATTGCTTGAGGATAGGTTGCCTGGTAGTAGTGGTTCATGGCTATCCCGTGATAATTGATACCGATTTCAAAAGGATTTCCAATCTCCGTCTGAATAGTCAACGATTTGTTATAGCATCGGACGGACTCATCATACTCGCCATTGTGCCAATGCGTCAAGGCCCGCGTGGTATAGGCGGCAGCGATCAATGCATCCTGTCCGGAACGCACTGCATTCTCAACGGCTTTCGTGGCAAAATCAACTGCTCTGGGATAGTACGTGTCGAGGTTCCATCTCGTTAGTGCAATCAGGGAGTGCACAACGGCGGAGTCGGCCTTGGCCACTTCCAGTTGGCGCAACAGTTGCTGCTCAGCATCAGACTGCGCCAACGAGGCTGTACAAAAGGCAAGCAGGACAGCCAAGAAACCAAATCCCTTGCGGCTTGGTGGTCTTTCACATCGGCCAATCCTGGATAGCTCCCTGCAAATCACTGAGAGTGGATATTGGTTCGAAAAATTTGGCGGGCAACCCGGTCAAGTTATGCATTTCCAAAGGAAGAAAAAAGTGAGTGCAAAGGGCAACATGCAGATTCTGAGGGATTTGCCCCATTCCACTTGGAATCACGGACTAACATGCAAATTCTGCTACTCCCTTCTAAACTTTAGATTCCTCACCCGCCCGTTAGACGCCTTGAATCCTGCCACTTTGCCCTTGTCGTCGCGAATGAACGCAACGTTCCCGAGATAGTTCATTGAAAAGGCATCCTTTGTCTCGGGCTTTAGAATCTGATCATCGTGTCGCTGATGAAAGGCTCGCAGGGTATCGTTGACTACATTAAACGTGTAGCGCGTCTCTAGTTCGTCGCTGTAATACTTTCCGACAAAATCCGTGAGCTTCGTCTTTGGATCAAACGGCTCTTTGGCAGGGCCCGGTGGAGGAGGCGGAACGTTGGACGGCTTGTCGGGCACCAACTCATTGGCAAGAATAACATCGGCCAGCAAGTACGACAACGACCCTGGATCAAACTGGCCGAGGTTGCTGAAAACAGAAATGGACAAGTGCTGTTCGGGGAACCTTAGCAAATACGTGCGATAGCCGGCATCACCGCCCCCATGACTCCACGAAGTTAGCCCCTTGTATTTCTGGTACACCTGCCCCAGCGCATAACGAATCGTGTCACCCCTGTTTAATACAAACCGTTGGGAATTGTCGGCCCACTTGCTCAAATCTTCCACCGTGGTAAACAGACTCGTCGCACCGGCGTTGGCATAGCTCAGTACACTCTTACGGTAGCCGGATGTGACGCTGCGGCCATCCCTGTAATAAGAATACGCACGATTCATGACTACCTTCTCGTGGTCGTTATAGAATAGCGTGCTGTTCATCCCCAGTGGATCGAAAATATTTCTTTTGGTCCATTCTGCGAATGTCTCACCAGTCACCCGTTGCACAATCTCCGCCATGAGCGTGAAACCGGTGTTGCAGTAGAGATATTCATCACCCGGTTTGAAATTTAACTCGCGCTGCCGGCTGATCAGCCGCATGATCTGCTTTTGCGTGATGACATCATCGAGCCTCCACCCTGCCATCATCAGCAAATTCCATTGGTCGCGAAGTCCGCTGGTGTGGTGGACCAAATGATTGATGGTAATGGTAGTTCCAAAATCGTGAAGTTCCGGCAGGTATTTCCTGATATCGTCATCGAGCGATAGCTTGCCCTGATCCGATAGCATCGCCATGGAGAAAGCAGTAAACTGTTTCGACACCGAAGCAATGTGGAAGATCGTCGCCGGTGTGTTCTTGCGTTCACTTTCCAGATCGGCATACCCGTAGCCCTTGCTGAAGATGGTCTTCCCGTCTTTCTGAATAGCTACAGTTGCACCGGGTGTAATGCGATCAGGACCCAGCGCTGCCCTCATGTACTGGTCGGCCACCCCCTCTATATCCTTTGCAATGGGATCAGCTCCACTCAACGCAAGGGTATAGTCTCCGGTGTTCTCTTCAAAAGGTGCTACAACTACCCGATGGATACCTGATTTCTTAGTCGTGAACTGGAAGAACTCCCTGCCGCGGCTTGGATTGTCAAACTCACCCAGTTGGGCCTTGTCCGGGCCGTGTATTGCCACGATGACGTCGACCGACTGCTGGTCGGCAAAACCATAGACAAATGCACCGCTGTCAAGGTCAACCATGAAGGTATCAGCGAGGTGAAGCTTCAAGGAACGTACGGGTGTGGTTTCGCCCAATTTCAGATCTGAACCTTCCGGATGGAAAACGCTGCTGTCCTTTTGTTCGGTGCAGGAGAATAGAGCGAAGAGTATAACGGCTATGGCAGAATACTTCATAGTGAATAGTTTGGAGTTCGGGAAGATAGTGAAGATTTGGGTATTGGCTAATGTTCCAACTGGTTGGATTTGTCAAAAGGATCCGCAGGAATCCATTGCGTCGACATCTCCGAAACCCTAACTTGAAACCGCTTGAAGACCAGCATGGATTTCTGGAAGTACATCAACATGCTCAGTATTGACATTGCCGTGGGTGCTGTCGTTGGCTGCGCCTTTTTTGGGCAGATTTTCGAAGTGAACATCCTCCCCCATGCCTTTGTCGCGCTGGGGCTTTCTGTATGGATCATTTATACCACCGACCACCTCAATGATGCTTACAAGCTCACGTCCCGCGGACTGACCGGATCGACCGAACGCCATCGCTTTCACCAGAAATATTTTTCCAGACTGCTGGTTGCCGTTATTGCCGCGGCATTTCTGGCAGGGCTGGAAGTTTTTTATGTCCGGCCAGCCGTGAGAATCGCAGGGCTTTTACTGGCTGTGCCGGTCGGACTTTACCTCATGAGTCAGCACCGGTTGCGGCTGACCAAAGAGATGTTTGGAGCAGTGCTGTATACCGCCGGAATTGTGCTTGTTCCACTAGCTTTACTGCAAAGAAAACTTGAAGTACCTGAGGCTGTACTGATCGCGCTTTACGGACTCACCGCTCTCGCGAATCTCCTGCTGTTTTCGCTGATGGATTTTTCTGCAGACGTAAGGGATCAAAATCCCTCCTTTGCATCCAGCCTGGGGATTGGAGTAGCGCGACGGTATTTCTTTCTGCTGACCATAGTGAATGCCGGAGCTTGCATGGGCCTTGTTGCAATGGCCAGTCAGCACACCTTGCCGGCACTGGTCATTCTTTTCATGAACGGAATCCTCGCCTTCGTTGGCCTTCGCCGGAATGCGCTTGCGTTCGGTGATCGTTACCGAATCATTGCCGATGCCATCTTCTTTATTCCTTTGATTGGATTGTTTGTTTAGTGCCTGGTGATGTCCTTGAACAGCTTTGACAAGATTGCCTGGCTCTACGATCCACTTGCCCGGCTGGTATTTGGCGACCGGCTGATGAGAGCACAGATTGCGTTCCTGCATCAAATCAAAGTTGGGTCGCGGGTGCTCATTCTTGGTGGCGGCACGGGTGCGATAGTGAGCGAACTGCTGGCGCGGCAACCGGATTGTCATATTGCCTTTGTCGATGCATCGCAGGCAATGCTCAAACGAGCGCGCAAGCGTCTGAGTCAGGCATCATCGGTCGAATACATCCACGGTACAGAAGCTTCAATACCTGTGGGGCAGCCCTTTGACATCGTGATCACTCCCTTCTATCTCGACATGTTTACAGAAGAACAGTTGCCGGCCGTGATTCAGCAAATCATGAAGCATCTTTCACCATCATCTTTGTGGCTTATCGCCGACTTCTGCAGCAAAGACACAACGTGGAAGCGGATGAAATTGTCGGCCATGTACGCTTTTTTCCGCTTCACAACAGGCATTGCCGCGCGTATGCTTCCTGATTGGAACCTCGCATTCAAAACGCAAGGCTGGAAAAGAAGCGAATCATTTCCTGTAGATGGATTTATTGAAGGAGCGATCTACACGCTTATGGATCCCCGGAAGCCTCTGGCGGCGTAATAAGATTCCGCCCCGTTGTGATAGACGAAGACCTGGCCGTAACGTCGATCGCAGAAGATGGCACCGCCAAGTTTTCGGATGGCCGGGGATGTCATCACCCAGCTGGACGTTTTCCTGTCGAATTCACCAAGCCTCTGCAATTCCCGGTAAGTTTCCTCCGTCAGCAGTGAAAGGCCCATCGCGCTTGCCATGCCCAGGGCACTATTTTTGGTTTGTGCTCCTTCCGTGACTCAAGGGCCTCATCGTCATAGCAGACACTGCGGCGTCCCGCCGGACTTTCTTCTGAGCAATCACAAAAGATGTATCCGCCCGTCTTCTTATCCTGGCCGATAACATCCGGTTCGCCGCCTGTTCTCTCCATTTCCAGCAGTGACCAAAGCTTATCACCTTTGGTTGTCAGCCGCGCCGACACTTTCTCCCACACCATCCCTTTATGGCGGTTCATGTTCTTCTCAAAACGGACTTTCAGGGTTTTGAGGAGTTCCTGTTGTTGTGCCGGCGACAATTTCTTCACTGGGCTGCTCATAAAATTGTGTTATTGTATTGTTGGGTCAAAGTAAGTTTTCGAGGCAAACGAGCAGTTCATTACCATCAGGGTCTTCGATTTGAAGCACCTCGTACCCCCACCACGCTTTCTTTGTCTGAATGGAATGGTCCGCAACTTCCTTAAGCAGTTGATCAACGGCGGGGCGGGACAATTCCAGGAAGACGCGACTCCGGTCATCGCGCGATGTGTCTTGACAAAGGATAATCTCACAACCCCCACGATCAACCTGGCACACCGTACCCTTTCCATCCGCTTCGTGCCATTTCTTTGTGAAGCCCAGCTTATCGACATAAAAGCCGATTGATCGCCGGATGTCTGATACGAAAAACACCGGACGTGCGTACCATGTGTGGTCGATAGCTTCACTGTCAGGTCGTTCCATTTGGCTTGACTTTGAATGCGTCTTTGCGGGAATAATGATACCAATATTTTCTGGCGTGGTAAGCGTACGCTCTCCTTTGCATTCGATCTTTCATAACTTGTCAAAAGAAATTCGCCAAGAAAAAGGGTCAGAATGTGCCATTTTTGCCTATTGTCGGGTGAATGTCGGGTAATTGAAGTGGCACTGTCCTCTACAACCTTCATTTATTTGATGAAAAAAATAATATGAAAACCGGACAATTGATAAAAGAGCTTAGGTTAAAGAAGGGCATCACACAGGAGGACCTGGCAGCGAAGACCGACATCAGTGTGCGAACCATTCAGCGCATTGAAAGTGGAGATGTTGACCCGCGTGCGTATACGCTGCAGACTATTGCAGCAGCCCTGGAAGTTGATTTTGCGGTTTTGGCCAACAGTGAGGGGGAGCTAAACCTGACTGACGAAGCCAATGGCAGTAGGTGGTTGCCCTTGCTGCACCTGAGTGGCCTGCTCCTGTTGATTCTGCCACCCATCCTGGTTTGGATATGGAAACGTGATGAGGTCAGAGATATTCGAAGACATGCCATTGATGTTATTAATTTTCAACTGAGCATGTCGCTCTATATTCTTCCTTTTGTGGTTTTCTTTGCCCCTCCAATTTTGATAGTACTGGGCTTGTTCAGCCAGGTTACCATCATCATGAATGCTGTCAAGGTGACAAATCATCAGGCCTATAAGTACCCGCTGTGCATTCGGTTTCTCAAACAGGAGGCTTTGGCTTGAGACTCAATTGTTGAGAGCAGTGTGTGTCTTAACAAATTTCGAAATTTCAAGTATTGCGTTTTCGGCCTCAGGAGTAAACCCAGAAAACATGTGCCAAACATGCACCATGTCCTTATAAACATGTAATGTCGTGTCAACACCTGCAGTCTTGACAAGTTCCGAAAACTTATAAATCTGGTCGTGTAGTACTTCGAGTTCGCCTGCGTGAATCAATAATGGTGGGAGTCCACCAAGATTGGCAAACATCGGAGAGGCTTCAGGTATACGCGGGTCGGCACCGTTCAAATAGGCTGAAGCTGCCACCAGACATGCTTCCTTTGTAACAGGATCGTAGCGAGAATTGGAATGAAAGCTGTCGTCAGAACATGTCAAGTCTACCCACGGTGATATACAAACTCCGGCAGCGGGTAATACATCTTCCGCATCTCTCAAGGCGATTAGCGATGATACAACAAGTCCTCCGCCAGCTGAATCACCTGCAAAAACTATTCTCTTGGGTGAAATGCAAGACTTCAAAAGATACCGGTAGGCTTTGCATGCATCTTCAATAGCAGCCGGCTGTGGATGCTTTGGTGCCAGGCGGTAATCAAGCGCAAGTATCCTCGATGATGTCGCACAAGCTAACTCACCAATTAGCCTACCATGAGTCTTTACAGATCCATAGACATAGCCGCCGCCATGGAAATAGAGAATTATAGAGCCGTTTTCATTGGGAGGAATAAACCAATGTCCCGGAGCATCACCTTGATCAGAAGTCTTGATTTCAGCGCCACGACCATCAATTTTCGGCAGTATTTTGTCAAAGGCTTTGTTGTACCGCTCGGGACCCTTTTTTGCCAAAAGATCATAGCTTGCCCTTGATACTCGGATGATAAGCTCAAGCTTTAAACTCCATGTTTTTCGCATGGGTCCTAGGAATACCCGATGAAGTAAGACCTTAAAGGTTCTGATTGTTACGTCAACGATAAATCCGAATGCATCCCAGTATGGAGATGCCTTACTACTTGAATAATCATACTCGGTATCTCCTCTTTTCACTATGTCTGTGGAAAAAATCTAAGGTGGTCTTCAATCCGCTGTTACTCTTTTTGTTCGGGTACTGGCTTGTATTGAAACCTTGAAATTTCTTCCCAATCGCCGTTGTCTACCGAGCGTTCTTCAAGAAAGTCTACAACGGCTTTGTTTGGCTTTATTGTAACTCTCCACTTAGTTAATTGATCAGATGTCTGTCGCGCTCCCTCAAATATAAACTTGTCCTTAACCCAATGTCCCCGAAGAGTCCTGGAGCCACCGCTCCCATAAAGTCCATAATAGATGTATACTTTTTCTAACGCGGAATACGAGAGGTAACTAATAGAGTTATCAGTCTTATCCAGACTTGAGGTCGATATGCATTGAAGATGATTTCCTTGTATCCAATCGCATATTTCAAGATAGGTCAGTTCGCTCCCATCAATTGTCCATTTACCTTTAATAAATGAAAGTCTTTGTTGTTCTGGGGTAAGATCAGCTTGTCCGAAACAGCTAACACAAGTAAGCAGCGTTATAATCAGGACAAATTGCCTCATATGGATTTTATTTCTGTTCGGCCTATGGTTGCCACTCTTGAGTTTCCGAAGCGCGCACTCCCCCGTTGCTAAACGAAGTTAGGAATACTAAACTACATAAAAATGTCTCACTCCCAGATGACAGAATCGTTTTTGTTGGGCAGTGGTAGGGCCTTACCTTACCCTCTCCTCACCTCAACATCAGGAATGGTTGCTGCCGGTTTCCTGGTCATGGCGTAAATTACGTAAAACACAACGATCCATATCATTGTGAGCGATATCCATCCGATGGGGGACGTATTGAGAGTGAACGGGCTTGCGGATGCCTTCGATGCTGTCGGTACAATGTCTTTGGTGTTGTTGATAGCGGCATGAAAAACCATGAGCGGCAGTAAATTTCCATTGACTTTCCATAGAAGCCATGCCATGATCACGGAAAGTCCGGTTACCTGCAACAAGTACAGCGGGAATGACTGGTGAAAGGTATCAGCTGCTTCCAAATAGAATAATGGTAAGTGCCACACCGCCCAGATGATTCCTAGTAGAATGCTTGCCATGGCGAGACCCAATTTTTTTGACATCAGTGGAAGGGCATAACCGCGCCATCCGATTTCTTCTCCCGCCTGAGCCCACATTGAAACTGCCACGGCTCCCAGCATAACGTACCAGGATGCTGTTCCAAATTGCGGCCATGAATTATATAACAAAAAGAAAACAACCGCCGCCAGCCCTTTGATGAGTGCAATGAATGTAATGGCGAAGATATACCACACCACGCTGGTGTTTTTGAAAGAAATCTTTTCAATCAATAATCTTACTCCCTGGGCTCCCTGTGTTTTTGCTGTGATTGAGATAGCCACCAGCCCCGGGGATATCGCTCCGACAAAAATTAGTACGTGTGGCAGTGTTGTATACTGAGTATTATTAGAGATAAGCGTGGCGGTAATGAATAATAGCCAGGCGACAAGAAAGGCGATTAAAAAAAATAGTAGGGGCATATGCGCTTTTCAGAGGACTACTTTACCTAAGATGGATTCTCATTCACTGCCCAACGAGGTAGTCCGAAAGTTCGGAAATCAACTAGCCGATCAACCCTTTTTGGAATAGCTTCTTTCTCTTACTTGCTCGACTTCCTTTGATATCGCTTGCAGTGAAGGAGTGCCTTTCTGATTTCTCAGGCGCTTCAAGAGGCTTTGAAAGGACTTTGAAGGATCCTGATCCGCTATATTAATAAGTTTCAAATCGGCCAGTTCCTGAAGTATCTTCTTGGCCTTTTTATTTACGATTTCGATCCTTAATGTCTCCATACATCAAATAAATATACGGTTCCTGATCAATTTAAGTTCCGTTGAGCAGAATTCAACGGCCAATCAAGGGAAAGCTTTCCCCAGCCAGATAAATATCAACCACCAACCCCTTTGCCGCAAGCTTGCCATCCTTCTCCTGCCGTGACCGCTTCGGGTTGCTGATGACTAGCGTTTGGGAGTTGCCAATAACTTCCGCCGTGTTGCCCTTCACAACAATCGCGGTAGATTCATCAATACCAATGCCCTTCAGCTCCGGGAAATCGATGACCCCCATGAGCAAGCGGTTGTGCCGGCTGCGTATAAGAAAGTGCTGATCAATGAGGACGCCCGTTATCAGTCCAAGTCCAGGCTTGGTTTCCAGGTTGTTGGATTCAATGGTCTTGATGGTCGATGTATACGTTGTATCGCGCAATTGATTGCCGGTGATCATCACTTCACTCATCACGGCTGCCCCGGCGCTGGTGCCGGCCACTACAGCACCATGGTGGAACGCTGCAGTGATAGCCTCTGCGATGTCCGTGCCCCGAACAACGTCCATGAAGCGGTTCTGATCTCCGCCGGTAATGTAGATGAGCTTTGCCTTGCGGATGGAGTCCAGACGCTGAGGGTCAATCTGCTCTCCTTTCCGAAAGTTCATCCCTACGATTGCCGTCACCCCCGCTTTCGTAAATGGCGCTACCGCATAGTACACCGATGAATCGGGCTCAGCGCTGGACATAGGAAGAACAATTCCATATCCAGCATCTCTTATGCCGGACTCATCAATGATCCTATTGATGATCGTCTCCGGCCGCGAACCACCGCCAATGATGACCAGAGTGCCCTTAGGTGCTTCCTGAACAGACGTGCATGAAGCAAGCAACGTGATGAACAAAAAGGGCTTCTTCATGACAGAGGAATTGATTTTACAATACACATTGTCAATTGCCCATTTGTCAACTGTCAATTTGTACCACCACCTCATGACAAGCATAACCCAACCAAAGACAACCCACTTAATTAACCGGCCCCTTCCTCGTCGCCTTCCGCTGTTCCGGCCACTTTACCCGTTCACCCGTCTTCACATCTATTGGCAGCACGCTCTTGTCGCGCTGGGTGCGGTTGGGATCTTCACAGGCCTGGTATACAAGGATAGCTGCAAGGATAGCATTGTTGCGGACATCATCGAAGATCACTTTGTCATATGTGTCGCGATTGGTATGCCAGGTGTAATCTCCGTATGACCAACTCGTGGCACTAAGTGAGAATCCGGGTGCGCCAACCGCAACGAAGGATGCATTGTCGGAGCCGCCACCGGAAGGAGTGCCCGGGAAACGCGTTTCGATGCCGGCTCGGATCTTCTCAGGCACCTTGGAAAGGTAACGCTGAATAAACTCGTGGGAATACAGGAAGCCCTGACCGGCAATTTCGCGCACGCGGCCCGTGCCGTTATCCTGATTAAACAGTACATGAAGATTTTCTACCACATCAGGGTGATCCTCAACATACGAACGCGATCCGTTCAACCCTTGCTCCTCACCTCCCCAATGACCCACCAGAATGGTCCGCTTGGGATTGGGATATACTTTTTTGAGGATGCGAAGTGCTTCCATCATCATGATGGTGCCTGTACCATTGTCCGTTGCACCAGTACCCCCATCCCAGGAGTCGAAGTGCGCCGACAGCATCACGTACTCGTTGGGTTTCTCCGTGCCTTTGATCTCGGCAATGGTGTTGTAGGCTGGGACAATACCGAGGTCTTTGGAATCTGTTCTCACACTGATCCGGGGCTTGACACCAGACTCTTGCAGTCGGTACAGCATGCCATAGTCCTCAAGGCTTACATCGATGGTTGGAATCTTTGTAGTCCGTGCCTGGAAAATCTTGTTCACGCCAAATCCCCGTGACCAGTTGGAGGTCACAATCCCTGCCGCTCCTGCCTTTTCTAACGCCGCCGGCAGTTTCTGCAGGGTCTTTCCTGTGTTCTTGATTCTCGAGCTCCAGGCCTCCGTTTGCTTTGTCCTGGCAGCCTTCATCGACTCGAACGACTCCGTAGTTCCAAACTCCTTCCAGTTGTAGTCGGGACGACCTGTCGGCTGAGGCATGGAGATCATGACAAACTTACCCTTCACGGCTGGCAACCACTGCTGGAAGGCCAGTGAATCAGTGACGTCAGCGAGAATAATCAACTCTCCCATCACCGCTTTACCATTGGTTGATGGTGACCATGCTAACTGCATAGATTCCAGCGTTTTAACTCGCGGATAAATCATATCAATATGCGATACTCCGCGCTCCCACCCTTTCCAATCGCCCCACTTTTCATTGCGGGCAGTAATGCCCCATCCCGAATATTTGGCAACAGCCCAGTCGTGAGCCTTCTGCATTTGTGGTGTACCGATAAGCCGCGGCCCGATACCGTCAAACAGTTCATGAGCCAGCTTCTCCAACTGGGAGTTTTCCTGGGCCTCTTTAACGATGGCGTCAACTACGGGGTCCGAGACCTGGGCCTGCGTGAAGCTGTAAAGGCAAAGGAGAAGTACGAGTAGTGAGAATGATTTATTTATTCTGTTCATGGGTTGATTATTTCAGGTCCAAAATAGGTGGATAGCACTAATCCCCAATGGATTATCTGAGGAATGGAGGGAAATAGTTTCCGTGTTACCTGAATCCTCATATCAGGACACAGCATCCAGCATCTAGCATCCAGTATCCAGCATCTAGCATCCAGCATCCAGCATCTAGCATCCAGCATCTAGCATCCAGCATCCAACAACATCTTCCGCACCTTCACCTTCAGCACTTCCAGCAGCGTATCCACCGTGCTGCGATGCGTGCGAAAGCTCAGGCATGCAAACCGGAGGATGAACTTTCCCCAGGAGGGTGCTTGAAATGAACACACGGCCATCATCTTGCACAGCTTGGAGAAGCTCTTTGTTGAATGCATTGGCGTTTCCCTTGACAGGAACGTACCGATAGGTCACCACCGAGAGTTCGGGTGGCGGTCCGACTTCAAAGCCAAGCTTTTGGATCTCGTCGTAGAAGTATCGGGCAAGCAACAGCTTTTCCTGCAGGCAGGCCCGGAATGGCTTAACTCCATGAAGCTTCAATGGCAGCCACATGCGTAGTCCGCGAAAATGTTTCGTCAACTCGGGTGACAGGTCGGCCGGTGACGGCTCTTCATTGGCACTGAGCGTGTCCTGCATGTAGTTGGCCTGGTAGTAGTGCGTTGCATTGAGATGCTTACGACTCTTCACAAGCACAACGCCACTTCCATAGGGAAGGAACAGGCCTTTGTGCGGGTCAATTACCAGCGAATCACTCTTCTCTATACCCCGAAGTTTTTTCTTCCCTTCCCTCGTTAGGGCAAAGAATCCGCCATAGGCGGCATCAACATGAAACCAGAGCCTGTATTTTTTTGCTATGGAAGACAGTGTAATCAGGGGATCGATGGCTCCAACATCTGTGGTACCGGCAGAGCCAATTAAGATAAATGGAATCAGATGATTAGCGAGATCTTTTTCTACTTGATTCTGAAGAGCCACTGTGTCCATCTGGTAACGGTGGTTCATGGCCACATGCCGGATCACGCACTCTCCCAGGCCCGCAATTCGAATGGCCTTTTCCAGAGAATGATGTGCCTGATGGGTAAGGTAAATGACCGCTGAAGGGACCTTCGACGAGGTAATGCCTTTGGCGTCACGGGCTGTGCAAATGGCTATCAGGTTGGCAATGCTCCCACCAGACGTGATGTTGCCGGCCGACGACGCCGGATAGCCCAGCACCTTTGCCACCCACTGGAGTAGTTGATTTTCCATGCGGACGGCGCCAGGTCCCGCGTAAAATACTCCGGCATAGCGATTCGTAACGTCCGCGAGGTAATCGCCCAGGGAGGCGAAGTAGATGCCTCCGCCCGGGATATAGCCCAAATGCCCTCCGGACGCCGGATTGAGCGCAGGAAAATCTACAAAGCGCCGGATAAGGTCCAGCGCCCTCGATACAGGAATTGGGGCTTCCCCTATTGGTGATTTTAGCAGACCGAGGCCCATATCGCTCTTCGATTGATAGGCTTTTCGTTTGCCAACCGTCTTAAGGAATTGCTCCGAGTAGCCAACCACCTCGCTCCTGACCTTAGCGCGCCGCTGGGCGTCTGGCTCCAATTGTCGGGAAATCCTTTCCAGGCGTGCCAATTCACTTTTCATGGACATGCCCAATATTAGGCATTCTGGTCATCTCAGATTACAAATATGTTTGAGCGGGCTGACGATTGTCATTTGAATTCGCCTTCCAGACCCGGAAATTTCGGTTGTCAATAAAAGGCTATTTATGAACACGCAATCAACTTCTGAAAAAAGCCCTGTTGTGGTTGACCTTCTGGAAACCGCCCAGGATGATATTGAGCAATTCCGCGAGGAGTTGGGCCACGATCAGACCAATGTGCACGATCGCTATGAGCAACTCAAGGGTGAAATCAAAAGTGCCATCGACCAGATGCGGGATATGATCCGCGATAACAAGGCGCTCGCAAGGGATGTTGCTGAAGCGCTACGCTTCAGGCTGGCGTTGCTGGAAGAGCAAGTAACAACTCCCAAGTTGGACAGTAAGAACGATTGGCTGGCGCAGCTCTCTCAAATCAAGCTGGCCATGGAAGACATCGTGCATTTCCTGGGCAAGGTCACCACTTATGATCTTTCACTATCCCTCATCCACGACCGTATCTATCGCTACAAGATCAAACTGGCGATCATCAAGCTGAAAGTTCAGCTGGGCGTCATGCAAATGAAAGACACGGTGATGGATGCCAGATTCGACCTGAAAAAGAAGATCCGGCATATGCGTGACTTTGCCAGTCATTCAGAGAAAGGGCTGGAAAAGCGCTGGCACGAATTTCATACAGAAATCAACGAAGCCTACGAGCACCTGCAAAAGGCATTCACCTCTAAATAGAAAATTGTGGACATCCTCATTCAATCTCCCCGTATAAAACTGAGCAATCGGATCGAGCGTATCATTTTTGGAAAGTTCGAACGCTTCGAAGAAGTAAGCGATCGCATTATTCGTTGCGACGTCGTGCTCAAGAAAGACAAGAGCGCCTCAGACAACGACTTTGTTGTTGAGGCCAGGCTGGTGATACCCGGCAACGACCTTTTTGCTAAAGAGGCAGGGCCCAAATTTGAAATCGCAGCCGAGGACGTCTGCCTCAACCTGGAACGGCAATTGCGCAAATGGAAGAGCAAGACACGGCCGACAACCAAAGCAAAGAGGCCGGCGGTGAGTGATGAAGAATACGAGTAGAGGCTGTTGGCTGTTGGCTCTTTGCTATTGGCAGCGTTGTAGCAAACTCCCAGTACCCAGATACCCAGCGCCCAGTACCTAAGTACCCAGCACTCCCCCCATCATCGCCAGAAAGTAAACACTGGAAAATCTGCTGTCATGCTGATGCGCTTGATGACGTTTTGACGGGTTAGGTTATCCATGAGCGAGCGGTGGTGGTATGAGAGGGCGAGAACGTCAACGTCATGGGATGTGGCATAGTGTTCAAGCGTCCAGGCTATATCGCGTCCATAGATACTTTCAAAGTCCCATGGAATATCTTTGTGCGCCCTGGCCATAACGGTCTGCTTCATCTGTTGAATCTTGTTGTCCATTTCCGTGGAGCGTTCGGACTCTATGACATGAACTACTTTGATCGACGCGCCCAGTGCTGCGGCGAAAGTGCGGAGCTGGTCGACCAGAAATATTGGGTTGGTATAGGTGTCGAATGCGTAGACGATGTGCTTCATGGGTGTGTACTTGCAGTCTTCGGGGATCAGCAGCACGGGGCACATCGCCTGTTTGATCACATTGAAAGAATGGCTTCCGAAGACCAGTTGGTAAAAGTCATCGGCACCATTGGTTCCAGTGACAATCAGGTCATAATTGTCGCCATATTCCGCGATGGACTTTTCCACCACCTGGGTAGTGGGTACCAGTTGAATGCCGCAGGTGATGCCAAACTCCTTTTCGACCTCGTCGCTGAGGGTCTTGAGGTCTTCCGTGATTTCCTCCGAACTGGCTTCAGCCTCACGGGTCAGTTGAACGGCTTCCGGCCAGATGGATGGCCGTACGTGCAACAACGTCAGATGGGCCATGAGATGGGCGGCCAGGTTGCCGGCAAACTCGAGCCCATTTTTGGAGGCGGTTGAAAAGTCAACGGGGCAAAGGATCTTTTTCATTGGTTTTAGGATTTTTCAAATGCCGCTGAAAGATGCATATTTACCTGATCCCAAGCGGCGACGAACGTCATTGCCTCTGCTGATGAATATCACGTTTCACCTTCGTACCCTCTGGTAAACTTCCCAATGAATCTGGATTCCGTCTCGTCAGGCTACACGAGTCATAACCGCATCCAACTGGTCCGTGGCGGAGCTGACTACTTCAACATGACCGAGCGGCTCATTGACCAGGCCATACACTCCATCCACTTTCAGACCTACATCTTTGAGCATGACGAGACCGGTATGAGAGTCGCCGATGCGCTGGTGCGAGCGGCCTTTCGAAATGTCCGCGTCTACATGCTTATTGATGGCTACGCTTCTGCCGATTTGGATGAGGCACTGATCCATCGCATGAAGGAAGCGGGCATTCACTTTCGCTGGTTCCAACCCATCGTTAAGGGCAAACGATACTATCTCGGCAGGCGAATGCATCATAAGTTGCTTGTTGTCGACGGATTGCATAGCCTGGTCGGCGGCATCAACGTCAGCAACCGCTACAATGACTTGCCGGGACAACCACCATGGCTTGACTGGGCTATTCAGATTGACGGCGAGGTTTCGATCGAACTGTTCAACCGTTGTGTGGAGATGTGGACGAAAGCGATGTGGAGTAAGATCGGCCTAACAGGAATTTTCAACTGGAGGTCCGTGCTCGAACCTCATGAAGAAGTGTTTGCGCGCGTGCGGGTCAACGACTGGGTGAGGAACAAGAACCAGATTTCCAGAAGCTACCTGGAGATGTTCCACCGCGCCAATGACCAAATTACCATCATGTCGAGCTACTTCCTTCCTGGCAGAATACTCCGAAAGCATATGCATCATGCCGCACGCCGGGGTGTCACCATCAGGGTAATTCTTACCGGAGCGTCGGATGTTGGTCTGTCCAAAGCGGCCGAACGATACCTCTATCCTTGGCTTCTTGATCGCAATGTTGAGATCTATGAGTATCACAAAGCCGTGCTTCACGGCAAGATGGCCGTCTACGACAGGCAATGGGCCACGATTGGATCCTACAACGTAAACAACATCAGTGCCTATGCAAGCATTGAACTCAACGTCGATATTCACAACGCCTTGTTTGCCGCTTCTGTAGAAGACACATTTAATCGAATAATAGAAGATGACTGCGTCCGGATTACGCGATCCAGGCATTCACGAAGAACGACGATCTTCTCCAGGATCCGGAATCAGATGTCATACATCGCCTTTAGGTTGATTTTCTACCTCTTCACCTTCTACTTCCGGCAAGAAGGCAGGGCCCGCTGACTTCAACGGCCCATCATGCGGTTGAGCATGGATTTTGTTGCATCGGCATCCCATCCGGCAAACCGGCCACGCTGAACCACCAGTTCATTGTCATCGGGGTGACTGAGGTAGTAGTGAAAAACAAACTTCCCCCGTCGGTCGCGCCATCCGATCATTTGTCCGAAGCGGAGATCGTTGAAGACCAAGGTATCGCCCCACATTTCCACCGTGTAGAAGCCCTGCGAGAACCTCCTCAGGTGCTGAAGATCTTCGTGATCCTTGATTGGGTCCAGGAGTGAATCGGCGCGGTCAAAGAACTCGAACGCGACTTTGTCACTAGAATCAAATACAGAACGATATCCTACATAACTTCCTCGATCGGTATTGGCTACGACATACCACAACCAACTATTCAGCGGCGTTGGGGTAGAGAAGTACTGCGTGACCGGAATACCCTGACTGTCAAGATTCTCTTTCACATTTGCATCGATCGACAGCTTATTCATCACACCGTACCCCAGGTATGCTGCCCACCAAATGACGGCCACCTTAGCAGCCAAGCGGCGCTTGTTATTATCTATCGAGGTAAAGACCAGAAACGCAAAGGCCAACACCAGGGGAACAGTGATGAACGGATCGGCAACAAAGAGTGTGTTGAATGAGACACGGTAATGCGAGAATGGCTCAAACCATGCTGTGCCATAGGCATTGAAAGCATCGAGAAAGATGTGCAGAAAGAGCTGCAAGCCATAAAGGAATATCCATCTCCGGATCGTCAGAGAATTTGGCGTGATGTAGCGATCGGAAACCAATGCAAGTACCGGCGCCAGCATCGTGACAAACAACAATGAATGCGTAAATCCCCGGTGTGCCAGCAGATCATTGGCAGGATTCAGCCAAAAAGAAGCTAGAAAATCGATATCAGGAAGACTGTTCGCAACAGCGCCAATCACCAGCGCCTTCTTTCCCAGCTTCCTACCCGCCACGATCTCGCCTACACAGGCTCCCAGTACAACATGCGTCAACGAATCCATGAATCAATAGAAAGCTGGCAAGGAATGATCTTCATTTAACTCAGGACTTACTCCGGTTGTACACCAGCATGGGTGTGCGCGCCTGGAAAGTCATCGTGCGGGTGATGCTCTTCCCAAGGAGTTTTTCGTAAAAATCAAGTTCATGGGTGAACATGACCAGGACATCGGCCTTGCTGTCATCAACAAATTTCCCGATGGCCTTGTCAATACGGTCTGTCTTCACTTGGTGGTACGAAATGGCACCATACTGTGCTTGGTTGATTAACGATGGCTCCAGATTCTTGTCAATTCTGGAGGTGGCAGTCGGTGGTACACAATGAAGGACAAGAATTTTTGCCGAGAATATCGATGCAATCGAGGTCAGTGTTTTTAGCTCCGATTTAATGTTCTTCATATCGGTTGCATAGACCAGCTTGCGTGGAGGAGAGAAAGTCGCCTTGGCCGGGATAGTCAGTACAGGCCTGCTGCTAATCGCGACGAGCCGCGCGGTATTGGTACCGCTGAGTATCTTCTTCAAACCAGAGGCACCACTGGTTCCCATCACGATCATATTTACCTTATTCTTCCTAGCGTAGGCCTCAATCACTTCACTCTTGGGAATGCCGGCGGACAGGTCACCGGAAATCTCAAGATCTCCGCGGACCACCGCCTTCACTTCTTTGATGAGTTTGCGCATATTGAGAATGGCTGCTTCCTGCATTTGCTTTTCCAGCTTCTTCCAGTTGCTGAGCACGGTCTCCGTCGTTTCCATCTCAATAACGGAAAGCAGGATGACTTGGGCCTTAATATGAACGGCCAGTTGAGCCGCATAAATGGCAGCCCCCTTTGCAGCAGCCGAGAAATCCGTGGGCACGAGCAGCGTAACGATCTTTTTCATGATGAGGCGGCCGGTACCATGCTACCAGACCTCACCAAATATGCATATTACCTGACGGAATGACAATGATGAATGTCATGTACGACTCCCCGCTACTCGTATCTCAGCGCTTTCACGGGATTGGCCCTGGACGAGCGAATGGTATGATACCCAATGGTGGCAAGTCCAATGGAAAGGGCCAGCAGTCCGGCCAATAAAAAGTTTAGGGGATTCACGGAAATCCGGTAGGCAAAGGTGTTCAGCCAACCGCCCAACAAGTAGTAGGCCAATGGTGTGATCAACAGAAACGCTATACCAATAAGCCTGGCAAACTGGCTTGAAATGAGCACAGTGATTTGGGTCGATGTAGCACCCAACGCCTTCCGAATGCCTATTTCCTTTATCTTCCGCTCCGTGGTAATCATGGCCAGCCCGAAGAGACCCATGCAGGAAATGAGTATCGACAATACAGCCATGATGGTGACTACAGAACTCATCTGCTGCTCCGTTCGATACAGGTCAGCCATGTGCTGATCGAGAAACGTGTACGTGAACGGATAACCCGAGACATGTTTGTCCCAAATCACTTTAAGTTCGTCAACAGTCGCAGACAAATTGGATCCGTCAATCTTCACCGACAACTCTTCAAAACCCCAATCGGTATGACTGACAATTGAAAGCGTATTGACGGCATGATGGAGGGAGTTGAAATGGAAATCCTTGACTACACCTATGATGGTACCCAGCGAGTCGTTTGAGAACCAGCCATGACCGGCCTGTGTTCCAATGGGATTCTTGAGGCCCAAATGCCTGACCATGGCTTCATTGATAATGAATGCCTTGCCGTTGTCGGTAGGAATATCTTTTGAGAAATCTCTTCCCTCCTTCAACTCCATCCCATAGACTTTTAGATAGTCCGGATCCACGTTTACATTCGACGGCGCCATCTGAATGATACCGGTGTCTGACTTCACTTTGTACCCCCACTGGTGGAAATTGTTTCCAAGTCGCTGACCAGACGCCGTGACGCCCAGCACATGACTGCTCTGCAGCATTTCATCCTTTATGACTTTGTATTTCTGATTAGACTCCCGATCGAGCGTGATCAGAACAATTTGTTCCGGGGCGAAGCCAATGTCGGTATTTCTCATGAAGTTCAATTGCTGGATGACAACGAGCGTGCCGACCATCATGCCCATGGCTAGTCCAAATTGAACCACCACGAGTGCGCTGCGGAATGCCGACTTCCCGCCAACCGTCCCGCCACCCTTGAGCACACTAACCACATTAATCGAAGTCATATAAAGGGAAGGATAGATTCCCGTCAAAACACCAAGCCCAGCTGTGATCAGCAGCAAGACACCAACTTGCCTGACTTGCGTGAAGATGCTGTCCAACGCCAGCTGCCGCCCGACAAGCTGGTTGAGGATCGGCAGAAACAACAAGTCCAGCAGCAGGGCCACCACGAGAGCGATACCGGCAAGCAACAGCGACTCCATAATAAATTGTCCGAACAATTGCTGCTTTCTGGCGCCCACCGAAGTGCGCACGCCGATCTCCTTCCACCGGTGACTGGCGCGAGCCGTCGTAAGGTTCATGAAATTGACAGAGGCGATCAACAGAATAAATATGCCTGACACGAAGAAGATGATCAGGTAGTCACCGTTGAACTTCCTGTAGTTCTGGTAGTCATGCTCTACATCAGAGGAACCCAGGTGCACCTGATTGAAGGGCTGCAGATACAATGAAGTACTCTTGTTAATATCCGGTTCGCCAGTCCAGCGGGCAAACCAATCCGGGAGTTTACTCTCAAATGCTTTGTAGTCGGTGTAGGGTGTGAGTTGTAGGTAGGTGACAAGGTAATTGCCGTTCCAGTCGGTATTCATCGTGCTGTCGCGACTAGAATACGTGGTAAAGGATTCCAGGGCATCGAACTGCATGTGGGAATTCTCAGGAACATTCTTGAGGATGCCCGTGATTTTGAATTCGCGGTCGCGCTTGGTCACCGTTTGCCCAATGGCTTCTCCGATATCTTCAAAGAATTTAAGGGCTGTCTCTTCGGTAAGAACCATGGAGTTGGGCTCATCCAGCATCGTGGCCCGATCGCCGTGCAGGAGTTCGAAATCAAACATGGTGAGAAATGAGCTGTCGACTGTGGCAATCTGCCCGATCAGGAACTGTTTCTCGCCGTGTTTGACTACCCTGCGCGATCCGCCCCAGAAGCGTGTGTAGTTGGCAATCTCGGGAAACTCCTCCTTCATGACAGGCCCGAAGGGCCCGCCGGTTAAGGCGACCAGCTGGCGGTTGGTGCCCGAAAAGTTCTGAATCTCATTGAGCCGATAGATAGACTCACGCTTGCTGTGCCAGGCGTCAAAACTGCGCTCGTCGGAGATAAATAGATAGATGATGATGCAGGCGGCCAAGCCAACGGCGAGACTGAAGATATTGATGAAGGCATACACCGGATTCTGCCGGATGTTGCGGATAGCGATGCGGAAGTAATTGGTGAGCATGTAGGTTGGTTAGGTCGAGGTGGGCCCAAAACATTATAACTGGTTCCAGTAGGAAAGGTTACAACTTTGCTTACCGAAACACAGGCGTAAAAGTGAATGCATCGCCGTCAAACAGGCCCTTGTCACTGAGTTTGAGCGATGGGATAACCAGCAACGCCATGAAAGACAGCGTCATAAATGGTGCACCCAACTTAGAGCCCATCGACTTTACCTGCTGGTCCATGGAGCGGTACTGTCTGGCCACGGAATATCCATCATCGGCCGACATGATTCCTGCGACGGGCAACGGCAACAGGGTGACATCCTCACCTGAAACCAAAGAAATTCCACCCTTCTGTTCGATGATGACGTGCACCGCCATGGCCATTGCTTCATCACTTGCACCCACGACAATAATGTTGTGCGAGTCATGGGCTACCGATGAGGCGATGGCGCCTTGCCGGAGACCAAAGTTTCGGATAAATGCCACGGCCGGTTTTGCAGGTGAATACCGGTTTACAACAGCGATCTTGAGCAGATCACGGGCAGGATCTGCTACCGCGAGTCCATTCACTTCCGATGCATCCATTGTGATGGCTTTCGTGAGGAGTTGTCCATCCTGCGCTTCTATTACACGCAGTTGCTGGCTGGTGGCCTTCAACTGAAAGTCTTGGGCATTGATGGGCAGCGCATGGAAGTTGTTGGGAGTTGCGATAGGCACCGATGGGATTCTCGTCTTACCGTTTTCAGCGATCAGCGTGCCTCCCACATACGTCTTCATCACGGTAAACGACTTCGGGTCGTCAATAACAATGAAGTCAGCCGGATCGTCAACACGCAGTTGGCCAACATTCAGTTGGTAGTGCTCGATGGGGTTGATGCAGGCCGCTTTCAGAATGCTGAAAATATCAATTCGTCTGGCTATGGCTCGTCGCACCAGCGCGTCGATATGACCATCCTCGAGACTGTCTGGATGTTTGTCGTCGGAACAAAACATGACACTGTCCTCGAATTCCGGAAGCAGGTCGATCAGCGCATCGAAATTTCTTGCAGCACTCCCCTCCCGGATGATCACTTTCATTCCATGTTGAAGCTTGTGTCTGGCCTCATCTAACGAAACGCACTCATGATCGGTGTGGATGCCGGCGCGGATGTAGTCTTCCGCCTGGGCCCGGTTAAGTCCTGGTGCATGACCATCGATCGTTTTGCCGTACTTCTTCGCTATCGCGATTTTCTCAAGAACCAACGAATCATGATTCACAACACCTGGCCAGTTCATCATCTCTGCCAGGTATTTGACTTCCGGCCTTCGGAGGAGTTCATCGACAGCATCAGGACCAAGCGAGGCCCCGGCGGTTTCGAAGTTGGTGGCCGGCACACAGCTTGGTGCACCGAAATAGAACTTGAAGGGTACTTGCCTGCCGTTCTCGATCATGAATTCAACTCCTGGGATGCCAAGGACGTTGGCGATTTCATGAGGATCGGAGACTGTAGCCACCGTTCCCCGCACGGAAGCCAATCGCGCAAATTCACTGGGCACGAGCATGGAACTCTCAATATGGACGTGTGCATCAATGAAGCCGGGTAAAATGTAGCATGAATCAACCCGTTCCGTAGGGATGATTTGCCGGATCACACCTTCTTCAACGACGACCTCCCCACTGAAAATTTGTCGTCGCGGAATGTCAATGATGTTTCCAGAGATACGCTGTGTTGCCGGAGTCATGCTTTAAAAAAAATACTTCATGGCCTGATGTAGTGCCGTTCCAAAGGTCGTAATTTATGGAATACTATTTGCCTTTAGCCATTGATGACCACTAACCAACCGTCTCACCATTTGGAATTTTTCCGGTTGTTGAGCTTCATCATGCTGGTGCTCAGTTCCGCCATCTCGTTGGGTCAGTCACCGGCTGGCAGCATGGGCAAGCTGACCTTTCGTGACGTATTCGTCATCCCCCATGGTACACAGTTTCAGGGTACCCAGGTAGGAGGTCTATCTTCCATTGACTACGATCGAGAAACCGACAGTTACCTGATGATATGCGACGATCGCTCGGCATTGCATCCGGCGCGTTACTACCGGGCAAAGATTGCTATCAGCCCGGAAGGAATCGATACAGTCATGATTACAGATAAGATCGATCTAAGGATGAAGGATGGTAGAACGTATCCCAAGAACTCCATTGATCCGGAAGCGATGCGGTATGATCCGGGGTCGAAGCAAACGGTGTGGCTAAGCGAAGGTGATCGAAGAGTAGGCAACGACACCATACTGATAGATCCTGGTATTTTCGTCACGGATGCCGGAAAGTATACCGGAGAATATCCCATTGCCGACAACGCCCGCATGACGAGCCGCGCACAAGGACCGCGACAGAATGGATCTTTTGAGGCGCTCAGTTTTTCAGACCATGGGAGAAATCTCTGGGTGGCGTTGGAAGAACCGCTATTCCAGGACGGGCCGAGGGCTGACGTTGAAGACAGCAAATCCATGGTTCGTTTTTATAAGTATGACGTTGTGACCCGTACGAATATCGCACAGTACGCCTACGACCTTGAGCCGGTGGCCTTTGCTCCCATTCTCAGAACGGCTTATCGGGTCAATGGTGTCACCGATATCCTCGATGCCGGGAACGATCTGTTCATCGTCGTTGAGCGTTCATTCTCCACAGGTCGATTCCCCTGTACGGTTAAGCTCTTTCTCGCCGATATGAAATCGGGAACTGAAGTTAAAGACATCGCCGCGCTGGAAGGGAATACACAGGTCAAAGCCGTCACCAAGCAACTGCTGGTCAACCTGGACGACATCGGCATTTACGTCGATAATATTGAAGGGCTTACCTGGGGGCCGGACTTACCAAATGGAAACAGAACCTTGATCCTGGTCTCCGACAATAATTTTCAGTCATTTCAGAAGACACAAATATTTCTTTTTGAGGAGGTTCCGGCGAAGCAGCGCTAGAAACGAAATTCAAGTCCTACAAGAACGTATCGCGGAATCAATTGGTTGGCAGTTGTTGCAACCGACTGGCTGGACACAAACCGCTGTGCGAAAGTCCTTTCATCGAGTAAGTTTCTTCCTTTCAAGAGCAATGTGAGTCGCTGACCGGAACTCAGCGCATACCGAGCTGTAAAATCGACAAAGTGAAAGACAGGTCTCTGATCGAGGGAAAGTAACTCAAAACGCTCTGCATGCAGCGTAATATTCAGACGCGCGTTGAATCCGGTGATGTATCCGTCAACATAGAATAGCGAACTGTAGTTTTCTGCATTGATGAATCCATTTTGTGTTGCAGCCACCTGAAGGATATGGCCAACGTGCGCATTGAAGGGGCCATTAAGGGCTGAACGAAGGGAAAGGTCCCCACGGTAGTTGTTGGAAACCGTTTCCACAGCAACTGATTCCGTTGACGTAGTGAATTCCGACCGGTTATAGCTCGCATTGATTTTCAGATTGGAACGCAGGGGCTTAAGAAATTTGTCGAGCACCAGCGTAAACGATGAGTTTTTCCGATTGGCTACCTGATTCATGGTCGAGACCAGGTAATTGGGCTCAATGTTCGTATCAACCAGGTAATCTGCATCGACCTCATGATGATAAAGTATGGCCGAGAGACTAAACAGGCTGATCCAGTTGCCCATTTCATAACTGGCCACCACCGAGCGTGAGGGAAAAGTACGGAAGCCATTGTCGTTGATCGAAAGCACATTATAGTCTTTGAGTACGGGGCTTGTTGTCAATTGGCTGGCCGTTGATGTTGGCTGACTGATGGCATACACCACCGAGATTCTGCTCCGGGTTGACAATTGCCATTTGACGCCCAGTCGGGGGTTGATAAACAAGTATGGGCTAGTCTGACGGTCAGCCACGTATATGTCAACATATTGAATACCAATCCCCGGAGTGAATGTGAAGTGCTTGACCTGCCAAGCGAAGTAGCCTTCTCCATAGCCTTTCTTTTGCTTTGTGGCCAGGTCGTTGGAAGCGAGTTCTGACGTGCCTGACCCCAATCTGGAGTTGACGATTTGTTCCGTCCTTTCGAAGCCGATGCGCAGGCCATATTTTCCAATTCTTGCCTTGGTGTATAGGTTCAATTCGCCTCCGAGGAAAGTGGTTGGCAAGTCGTTCGACTGCTGAAGTGTGTCGGATGAAGTCGTGTTGAAGTATGGGTTGAGTAGATTTCCGTCGACAAAGTATGTTTGTGGACGCTGATCCGACAAGTAACGGACATCCAATGTGACGGCTGTATTCGCAGAAAGCTTCCGGGTTGCCGTCAATAGATGGTCGGACCTCACAGCTTCCGATGCAAGTTGCTCGCGGATGTCATTCTGATTTAGATTGCTATACTCCTGGACCGTACCGTTCTGAGTATTCAATCGGAACTTGTAACGAAGGCTCATGGATGGGGATGCATCATACTCCACCATCGCCTGAAGCAAACCAAACCGCTCCTGGTTATCTGTTTGAGCCAGCTCGTCAAATTGAACGGTATCGGTGGGCGTGTAGTATTCCGTGCGGCTAGTCCGAAGGAAGTTATTTTTGTCGCGGTATTGATATCCGTTCAGGGTAAGCCGAACCTTTTCCGACGGGCGATAGACTCCGTTGAGCGAGCCAAAAAATGCCTGATTAAAAAAATAACGATCACGCTTAAACTCATCGATATAGGGCTTTGCAACAGGAACCAGATAGTCGGAAGAAATTACGCCCCCGGGTACGCGCGACAAGGTACCCGGTTGAAGGAGGTCTTCGACATCACCGGTCGGATCTGTTCCGGTACTGTTTGCGCTTCCAAGGGCATAAAGTTTTAACTTTTTTGTGAAAGAAATGAGATTGGCTCTTGCTTCATACCGGTCATGAAAATTGCTCTCTCCCCTGGCATCGCCAAAGAGTTCTTGTTTGCGGTCCTTTTTGAGTTTGAGATTGATAGCAACCTCATCCGAATCTTCGATGTTTTTGAGCAGCCTGTTGTCGGAATAATTCTGGAGAATCTCCACCTGCTCTACAAGATCTGCCGACAGGTTTTTGGTTAGAATCGGATAGTTCCTGTCGAAAAGATCATCGTCTTCAACCTTTATCTTCGTGACTTCTTTGCCCCGGTACTTTACCTTGCCATCGTCGGCTACGGTGACGCCTGGGAGCTTCTTCAGAATATCCCCTAGTACGGCCTCGTTACCCGTTGCGAAAAATGTGGCGTCGTAAATCACCGTGTCTCCCTTCGTCCGTATGGGCCCTTCGTCATGAACGATCACCTGTTCGAGCAGGACGGTGTCAGGAAGGAGCGTGATGTCGACCTCCAGTGGAACATCAAGAACGCGGATAAATTCTGCGTGCTTCTTGTATCCCAGAAACGTAGCCACCAGCCTGAAAGTACCGGTATCAATGGGTTGGAGAATGAACAGCCCGCGCTCATTGGTGGTGCTTAGTTGCCGGATGACCCCATCCCTCTCAACAAAGACATTGCAAAATGGAACCGGCTTTTGTTCGACATCGTGAACGAAGCCCTTGACCATCGGCTGTGATCTTGCATGGATGCCCGCCAGCCAAAACACCATCAGGAGCAGGTCGCGGATGCGGATGGCCGAAGTCATCGTTCGTTGCTATTTCTTCACATCCGTAAAATCAGTCTCCAGACTATAGTCGCCTGTTGAATTTATGGTGACCTGGGCACCGCGCGGCATGCGGGCCTCAATGCTTTTGACAAATTCTTCAAGAGCCTTCTCTTTGCGATCGACAAATTCACTCATCGTCATGACTCTGGCGTCATCCGGCCGTTTGATTTCTGTAGTGGAAATCGTTCGCACCCTGGTCAGCGTGAAGACAATTTTCCTGTCCACACTATGGATCTCCACAATAGCGCCTGGTAAACCGCTAAACTTCCAGGGGCCATGTGAAATGGGGATGTCCTCCGTGTACCAGGCAATATAGCTTCTCCCGCGGAAGTCAGTTGATGCCGACTTGCATTTGTATTTGCCAATTTTTGTCGTTTCAGATGAATACGTCCATTTCATTGGTTTCATCGGATCGCTAACGATACAGGCTGCAAAATCCATTCCTCCGGTCTGTGGCGAAAAGTCACGGAACACGACCTCCCCTGTAACGCTATTCTTGTATACCCGACGACCCAGTGCGTCTTCACCATTAATGTCAAAATCCTTATGCTCTGCACCACTCAACGAGTCTTTCGCGGAAAATATCGACAAAGATTCCTGCTTACGAATCAATACCGTAACGGCGCGTTTTTCACCCATGCCAATGTTCGCATACTCGTAAGATAGTTCTATAACTGGGCTGCGGCCAGGTTGAGATTTCCCATTTAGGCCCGCAGCCACTAACATCAATAGTATCCATGTCTCTTTCATATTGCTATAAATTATATTGAACAATTTTGAAAATGGGCCTGGAGAGTTCCAGGCCCTAAGGTTCTACTTCGAGGGCGCCTTAATTGCAGCTTTCACACCGGCCTTCAACAAGAGACATTCAGCCAAATTGGTGTTGGAGACTGTAATGGTTACGTTCACTATCATACCATCAAAATTTCCTTTAATGGTGACCGTGCAATCCATTGGGGCGACAGCGGAAGCATTTGTCTCCCCTCCCGGTGTCCAAGCTGTGGCTCCGACTAGGAGCACAGCCAGTATAATCGACAAGGATCTCATGTCGCGATTATTTCTTGGCAACAAATGCCTTTAGGAATTCGCCAGCAGCCCGTGCGCAGTTGTCAGCCTCTACGGTGATTGTCAAATCGACGGGAGTGTCACCATACTTCCCCTTAATGGTAATCGTACAGGTCAGTGGTAGTGGTTCAACCGTCTCGAATCGGCGATCTTCGGAGAGCGCGGTCGGGTTGGCAAAAAGTCCGCTTGCCGTGCAGGCAACGAACATCATGACTACAATCATCTTTTTCATTTGAATAGATTTTTGGTTTGGAAAAGTTTGCTGGTGAAACACTGCTCCAGCTGCAGCTGCTTTGCAAAACATGTTGTGAAAGTAGCTGCGGGCCCAATGCTGAGAAAAAAAAGCCCTGAAGATTTCCCGGATGTTCTCAATAAGGAAATCATGAAGCGGAAGCGCAGAGAATTGAATCATAGCAGGCAATGCTAAGTTGCCCGAATGAAGCTTCAAACAGGGACAATCAAATGATCAGGAAATCAGGATAAACCGATGACGGTTTTCCGTACAAAACCCCTCTGGGGTTTCCTCACAGGATCAACGTATCGTGTACACCGCACCGACGCAAAAAACAGTGGGCGTTACGCGGAACCGGTCATTGGGCTCAGGGAGCTGCTGTATTTCGGTTGTGGTCGTGTATTCCATAAAGGTGTGCTGCAGGCCTCCTTTAACAGACCATTGGTCATTTAATGCGTAGGTGAGAAAGAACTCGGAATTCAAACTGCCGATATCGTTCTCACCGATCAACAGCAGGTTGAATCCTGTAGGTGCCCCTGCTACAGGCATGGTCGTGATGCCACCCGGAGCATTGCCGTTGATGTACGTGCCGGATTGCTGCTTGCCAAAGGATACTCCAACTACATCAATGTTAAAGCCGGCACTCAATCGATCAGAAATTTTGTAACCAATACTGACCATAAAATTGAGCGCAAATACACTCGTATTGGATAACTGAACGGAATCCATGTACTCAGGAATTGGCTTCTTAAAAAATGCCGCAGGTCCGCTTTCACCCTTGACAATCTTGGCAGGGGCCGTTACAAAGTACTTGTCGCTGGCAAAAAAACCATTGAATCGCATGCCTATCCCCATTGTTAGCCTCTGCTTCTTGCCATACTTCCAGGCATACTGGTATGAAGTGGTGACATTGGTCACACCACTGCCAATGCCCAACATCAGATCAACCGCCCGGGTTCGTGGACGTGGCTCGTCCTGCGCCGCGACGGGTAGGGTCATGCACCAGGAGGTAACAATGAAAAGGACAAAGATTCTTTTGATCATACAAACTGGTGTATTCTGCGAAAGATAATTGAATGTGAGGGAATTTCAGCCGTGGAAAAAAGGAAACCTTAAGGCTCAATCTCAACCACAACGACCAATTGCTTTCCCTGCTCTAATTTCACCATTGTGTCTGCAACCTTCTCTGCCTTCACCCACTTGGAGGTGTCCGCCTTGGGCATTGATTTCCTGTTCTGCGGAGTGTCCAGCGTACTAAAGACAATGATGTGTGACTTCACTTTTTCAGAAGCAGCATTGAGGTATTCTGCCAATTTGAACAGCAGTGACTTCGAAAGACCATAGGCCATCAGATTCTTCCCTGCTTTGGCGTCAAGCGCAGGTTTCGCGCCAATAAAAACTATATGCCCGCCGTTAGGCTGCAACTGCATGCGCTGAAATAACGGGCGCGCCACGTTGTAAGCTGTCAGAAAATTCAACGCGTACATCCGATTCATGGCTGCTCCATCAGCTGCTGTGATATCACCGGCTTCAAAGCCACCTACCGTCAAGTACACCCCATCGATGGTCGGGTACCTGGTAGCCAGCTGACTGATAATGACTTCCACCGGCCCTTCTTGAAGGAGATCAGCTTCGACATATTCAACATTTGACTTCTTCACCGAAGGAATCTTTCCAGGCGATACGAACCCGATCACTTGATATCCTCCCTCTGCGAACCGCTCTACGGCAGCTGCCCCAAGGTTTCCCGCTGCACCGGTAATTAAGACCGTCTTCATAATGGTCGCCTGAGATGAAGGGCCTTTGGCTTCGTGAAGGCTCGAATTCCCGCGTGACTGAGCGTTGACCCAAAACCGGAATGCTTCCGGCCACTCCATGGAACAGCGGCACTGACTCGATCGCAGCAGTTCCAGTAGCCTGTGCCGGTGTTGAGCTTTTTCAGAATCTTCAAGGCCCGCTGCTCGTCGGATGAATAGACTGCAGCAGTCAATCCATATTGCGTGTCGGCCATGTATTTCACGGCTTCTTCATCGCTCTTCACTTTCATGATGCCAATGATGGGCCCAAAGGATTCATCCTGCATCACGCGCATTTCGTTCGTTACATTGGTAAGAACTGTGGGCTCAAAGTAATACCCCTTGCCTGCCAGGCGTTTCCCGCCTGTTTCCAGTGCCGCTCCGCCGGAGACGGCCTCGGCAATTTGTTGCTCAAGAACACCGAGTTGATCCTTTCGAGTTAGCGGACCAAGGTACACGCCCACTTCCGTCGGCGAACCAGACTTGTAACCCTTCACCTCGGACACAAATTCCCGGACATACTCATCATAGACCTTTTCGTGCACGTAAATTCTTTCCACCGCACAGCAGCTTTGACCGTTGTTGTAAAATGCACCATCGGCTGTGCCGGCTGCGACAGCTTTCACATCGGCGATGTCATCAGCCACGTAGAGGGGATCCTTGCCGCCCAACTCGCATTGGCATGGCACCATTTTCTTGCTAACTGTTTCATAAATATGCTGGCCCGTTTTATGGGAACCAGTGAAAAAGTAGCCGTCGAAGTTCAAGCGCAGCAACTCCTCGCCCACATCCTTGCCCCCAACCGCCGTGATGAAGGCGTCGGCCGGGACACCGGCTTCGTGCATCAGACGCTCAATCTCAAGACCGGTAAGGGTTGCATATTCGGAAGGCTTGTAAAGCACGGTGTTGCCGGCTAGCAGTGCGGGCACAAACACATTGGTCCCAACCAGGTAAGGATAGTTCCACGCGGAGATATTGCACACCACGCCCAATGGTTCATAGGTAATCAACTCACGCATGGCCTTATCATCCAACATCGTTTCATCCTTGAGGAACTCCGCGGCATGTTGTGTCAGCCATTGAATCCGGCTTCGTGCCCCTGCCAATTCATTCTTCGATTGCTGCAACGGTTTACCAACTTCACTGGTCAATATTGCGGCGAGTTTCTCTGCCTGGCTTTCCAGCAGTGCGGAGAACTTTTGAACCATCAAGATTCGGTTTTCCAATGGTTCCGCAGCCCATGCAGAATGAGCTCCACGGAGCTTTTGCAACTTTTGACCCAACGTTGCTCCTGTGTCCTCCGGGATATCTTTGATAACTTCTTCGGTGGCTGGGTTAATGATTTTCATTGAGGACAGTTAGAGGCAAATAATAGCTCCGGTAACAAAACCAATTTCGAGTATTCCAATCCTTAAATATTCTTGGCTACAGCTTGTAGAAACGATTCCCGGATCTTTCCTGAGAATGGACTGCCGTCATCCATTCTCTCCGGATGCCATTGAACGAGCATCAGGTATGGATGATGATCCCGGTCTTTGATCTCTGCTCCTTCAATGGTTCCGTCGGGTGATACGGAATTCATCGAAAGCCCCTCACCGAGCAAGTCGATGGCCTGGTGATGGGCGCTGTTCACTTCCCCGCGGATAGTGCCGGTGATTTCTCCGAGCACGGTTCCTTCCGGAAGCCAGATGGGATGCTGACGATCATTACCTTCCTGGTGCTTCTTGTGGTCTGTGCGTCCAAACGCCACGATATCCGGCACCAGGGTCCCGCCAAGAAAAACATTGGCTATCTGAAGGCCGCGGCAAATGCCCAGTAATGGAAGCCGCTTCTTGTGGGCGACAGCCAGGATCTTCATCTCAAACTCATCGCGCTGTTCGTCGAGGTCGTCAAGCCTGAATTGCTCCACATAATTGGGTTTACCGTAGAACTTCGGGTGAACATCCTCACCTCCCGTAAGCAAGATACCTTTACACCGGGTCACATCGGCAAGGTTGTTATCCTCATAGCCGAGCTTCACAATCTCCACATCAGGTGATTGGTTGAGCCACTTTGCATAGTTGGTGTACTTTCTCCCGGCAGCCACGCCAATGACGATCTTCTTGCTCATAAGGCTTCGAGGTAAAGTTGTTTAAAATTTTCCCGACTCACTGGCTTTGGGTTGTTGGGATGGGCAAAATCGGCAAAGGCCAGGTCGGAAAGCGTCTCCACATGTTCTTGCCTGACACCGATATCGCGTAGTTTGTGCGGTATTCCAATTCGGGTGTTGAGATCAAACAGGTATTCAACAACCCCTTCACCGGTTTCCTGCGTAAGTTCGATAGCCCTTGCTATGCGGCGGAATTTGTCTTCGAATCCCCTGATGTTAAATCTCATTCCGTATGGAATATTGACTGCGTTGGCCAGGCCATGATGTGTATCGAGCAAAGACGACAACGGATGAGCGAGCGAATGTACCACGCCGAGCCCTTTCTGGAATGCTACGGCTCCCATCATCGAAGCGATGAGCATCTGGCTGCGTGATTCCAGGTCTGGCTTCTTCACCGCACGCTCCAATGATTTACTGATGAGGGAAATTCCTTCCAGTGCAATACCCTCAGCCATCGGGTGAGACATCTTCGCAATAAATGCTTCCATGTTATGTGTCAATGCATCCATACCCGTTGCCGCCGTGATGGGTGCAGGCAAGTCCATGGTCAGCAGCGGGTCGGCGAAGACAATTCTGGCCAGGAGCTTCGGCGAGAACAAGATCTTCTTCTGGTGCGTGATGTCATCAGCTATGATGGCACTCCGGCCTACCTCGCTACCCGTACCGGATGTCGTGGGTATGGTAACGAAGAACGGTACGTCGTTGGTCACATACACATCGCCGCCTACGAGGTCATCATACTTGAATAGGTCTTCGCGATGATTCACGCGGAGAACGATAGCCCTGGCAACATCCAGCGCTGCGCCACCACCAATACCCACAACACAGTCGCAATTTGCAGCATCATACAAGTCGGTTCCCTTATACACATCCGACTTGACCGGATTCTTGTGAATATCGCTGAATACTTCAGCCCCAAGTCCCTTTGCCTTGATGTCTGCGACAATGGTCTTAAAAAACCCAAGTTGGGAAACGGTAGCATCGGTAACGACCAAGACGCGATTCAGTCCCTCCTTCTTAAGGTACTCGCCAAGTTCACCACTGGCTCCGGAGCCAAAGCGTATGATTGTCGGGAAGTTATATTGATAAATCACTTTAGTTGTTAGTTTGCCCCGGTCCCGGCCTTGTGCCAGGATGTCGGGGTTGTTAGTTACTAGCCGTTGGCTCTTTCCGCGGCCAATTAAATAATTTCAAAATACCTTCCCATTTCCCAATCTGTGACCGACTTCAAATGTTGTCTCCACTCCCACTCTCGCGTTTGAACGAAGTGATTGACGAATTCGGCGCCAAATATTTCCTTGGCGGGCAATGACTCTTTCATCATGGCTGTTGCTTCCTCCAATGTCCGCGGAAGTGTTCCGTTTGAGAATTCAGCATATCCATTTCCTTTGGTCGCTGGTTGCTTGAGCTTCATCTTCTTGCGGATTCCGTATAGTCCGGAGCCCAACGCTGCGGCCATGGCGAGGTAAGGATTTGCATCGGCGCCAATGACCCGCGTCTCCAGGCGGCACGCCTTGGCGCTGTCGGAGATTGCCCGCACAGCGACCGTACGATTGTCAACGGCCCAGGTAATGGTCGTCGGTGCCCATGCTCCCTCAACAAGGCGTTTGTAACTGTTGATGGTCGGTGCGTACATCGGAAGAAGTTGGGGCATGCAAAACAGTTGGCCGGCAAGATACTGTTGCATCAGTTCGCTCATGTGATGTTTCTTCCCTGCATCATAAAATAGGTTCTTTGTACCTTTTTTGTCCATGAGGCTCTGGTGAACATGCCCGCCACAGCCAGGAAGGTTTTCACTGATCTTCGCCATAAAGGTTGCCAGCATGCCGTGACGATAGGCGATTTCTTTCACGGAGGTCTTGAAGAGTACGGCCCGGTCACCCGCTTCAATGCCTGCCGCATGATTGATCGCAGCCTCCAGCACACCCGGACCCGTCTCGGTGTGGAGTCCCTCGACAGGAATACCAAACCGTGTGAGCAAGTCAAAGAGATCAGCAATGAACGGATGGTTTAACGTCGTACGCAGTATGGAGTAACCGAACATCCCCGGTGAGATGGGTGTGAGGTTTTTGTAACTTTTCTCTCGTGCTGACGCCGGTGTCTCCAAAAAGTTGAACCACTCAAACTCCTGGGCGAAGACAGGCTGGAAACCTGCCTTCTGCGCATCACCAATGACGCGCTTCAACAACTGTCGCGGACATACATGCGAGGGTTGCCCCTTTATGTCAAGAAACTCGCCCAGGAAAAACGGTACATTATTTTCCCAGGGAATCTTGCGGAAGGTGGTAAGGTCTATCCGTGTCCTGGAATCGGGATAGCCGCTGTGCCAGCCGGTATATTGACCGTTGTCATAGACCACATCATTGGCATCCCAACCGAAGACAACGTCGCAGAAGGTGGTCGTGCCATCGGCCATACCGAGAAACTTGGATGACGAGACGTACTTGCCGCGCAGAATCCCATCGATGTCGGCGTAGGCAATCTTCACCTTGCCGGAAGGATGCTTTCTGACGTAGTCGAGTATGGCCTTGATTGTCATGCGTTGCTCCTGACTTTTTGGACTTTAAATATACCAAAGCACAAGGCGATAATCAGCACGAAGATCAGGCTAACCTTGAAATTATACACCGTCAGCGCTGCCAGCGCAACGGCAGCAATGCTCAGCGCGATGATGGGAAAGACAGGATAGAACGGGGTAAGGAATGGTCTCGGCAGATCCGGCTGGCTTCGGCGCAAAGCCATCACGGCAATCATTGAAACTGCATACAAGGTAAGGGCGCCAAAGACCGATAATGTAATGATTTCCCCTGTCCTTCCGGTGAATAAGGCTACCATGCCAATGGCGGCGTTCAGCAGCAGCGCGTTGGCCGGTGTCTGAAATCGCGGGTGTATCCTTCCGATCCAGGATTTGGGAAAGTTAACCTTGCCGAATTCAAAACTTGAACGACCCGCAGCGAGCATGAGCCCGTGAAAGGATGCAACAAGACCAAACAATCCGAAAATAACAAGAAACCGGTACGACCAGCCTTCGGAACCCTGAATGACATTGAGTGCCATGGGCAGCGGAGCATCCGACGTCGTGCCATCGGCATTCATAACGACACGCTCCCATCCTCCAACACCGACAGCTCCCGTAAACGTAAGCAAGCAAAGAGCGATGAGTGTGAACAGGGCGGCCAGGAACCCCCGCGACATGGTTCGCTTTGGATGAATAGTCTCTTCGGCCAGATTGGCAATGCCTTCAATGCCGAGAAAGAACCATATGGCAAACGGAATGGCGGCAAAGATCCCACTGACGCCAAAGGGCAATGCATTTTGAGATAGGTTTTGAATCGTCACGCGGGGTAACGCGGTTGTCGAGAATATGATGAGTCCGGCTACTGCGATGGCTGTCACGCCCAATTCGATCATCGCTGCCAGCTTCACTCCGTAGATGTTGAGTGCGGTAAACAGCAGGTATGCGCCTACCGAAAACAGCAAGGCGCTGATAGAAGGAAAAAACAGATTCAGGTACGAGCCAATGGCGAGGGCAATTGCCGGAGGAGCGAAGATGAACTCAATGTTCTGGGCCATGCCAGCAAGAAACCCCATGCGCTCTCCGAGGGCCCTGTGCGCATAATCGAAGGCGCCGCCTGCTTTCGGGATGGCGCAGGCAAGTTCGGCGTAGCTATACGTGAATGTCACGTACATAACAATCACGAAGACAACGGCGGTGGCAAGCCCAAGTGTACCGCCTGCCTGCAGACCAAGATTCCAGCCGAAGTAGTTGCCTGAGATGACATAACCCACACCAAGCCCCCAGACCATGGCTGGCGTAAGGATGCGTTTCAGTTCGGAATGTTCTGGCGTCACAGACATGGTCTTGGCCAAAGCTACAAAAACGAGGTAATGATAATCATTGGATTAGTCGCTGGAATCAAAAGTGATTTCAACATCACCACCTACCGGGAAACTCTGGCAAGTCAATACCCTGCCTTTGGAAACTTCGGTGTCGGTAAGCACTTCATTGTAGCGCATCCACACCTCTCCTTTGGTGCATGCGGCAATGCAGCTTCCACAGCGGCCCGCTTCGCAACTGTAGGGCAGCTCAATTTTTTTTGCTTTCGCCGCCGCCAGAATGGTGTCTGGATACTTGACGGTCAGATGATGCGACTTGCCATGAAAGTGGATGGTGACTTTGTGCGCATCCACATCCGGAGGCTTTGCATGAACAACACGTACATCCGGGGTGAAGACTTCCCGGCGAATGTTGCCCACCGGAATACCTTGCGCCTGCAGCACAATACTTGCCATCCGCATATAGTCGAACGGTCCGCACAAGTAGACCAACGTATTCAAGGGGCCAGTCCATTGATACTCATGAAGCAGATCTTCCAGAACAAGTTTGTTGAGTCGGGCCTTCCACAAGTCCTGATGGTTGCTGAAAAACCAAACAATGGTGAAGCGGTCTGCATGCTGTGCCGCCAGTTTCTGCAGCTGTTCACGAAACATCGCAGACTCTCTTGATGAGTTGCTGTAGGCAAGCACGATCGGTATGCGCGATGGGCCGCGCAGCAAGGTCTTGATCAGGGAGTAAATGGGTGTGATCCCGCTGCCGGCTGCCAGAAAGAAGATTTGGCCATAACCAGACAGGTCTTCGGGCAGTGTAAAGAACCCCGAAGCTCCACCGGCAATGGTAAGCAGGTCTCCAGTTTCAGCAGCTTCCAGCAATGGTCTTGAGAAGATCCCGTTGGGCAGCCGTTTGATGGTCACGGCCGGTGGCTCGCCCGGTGCGGACGAAAAGGAATAGCTCCTGCGCGCCAGACCCAACTTGGTCGGGAACACAAATGTGAGGAACTGTCCTGCCGCAAAGGTCAGCTCTCCACTGACCGGCTCAATCGTAAAGGTCTTTGCATCCGGCGTCTCTTGGGTGATGTGCGTAATACGGACTTCACGAAAGAGACCAGAGGTATCGGTGACGGATGCGAAGGGCAACATAAGCTAAAAATACAAATAGCCGGGGGTACCGGCTACTTGTTTCGATGGTCTATTTAAGGCCAGGTCGTATCTTAACCTGGTTAGTCGATATCCTCACCCAGAGACTTCAGCTTTTTCTTCACGCGGGCAATCTTCGGCTGGTCATCAAGGTCTCCGTAAACGTTCAGAAGAGAATAGAGTACATTGACGTCATCTGGCGAAAGCTTTTCGCAGGCTTCAATATACGGGACGTAGATCTTGAGTGCTTCCACATACTTGGCATCGACGGCCTTCATTTTTTCAAGATCTCCTTTGCTGTTTCCGAGCTTGCCCATCTCGTCCTTGTACTTCTTCGCATCAACCCAGTAGAGCGCCGCCAACTCAGCAGCGGCATCAAAATTCTTCGGGTCAAGTTCGAAACATTTTTTGAAAGCAGCCTTGGCCTTATCGGTGTCACCCAATTCGCGGTTTAGTTGTCCGTAGAGAAAATAATTGTCCTGGTTGTTCGGATCATCCTTCAATTCCTTTTCTACCATGGCTTTGGCAACATCGTACTTCTTTTCGGCCAGGTAGATATTGAGTTCCAGCAGACGGAAGTCGCGATAGCCCGGATATTTGGCCTTGCCTTCTTCCAGCCATTTCAGGGCAGTCACATTATCCTTCTTCTGCTCAATGTAGAGGTTCGCCATCATGGTATAGACTTCAGGCATCTTTCCTCCTGCTTTCAGATAGCGATCAAGGAGTTCAATGCCCTTATCGACATCTCCGGCAGCCGGTGCAAACACACCGCCCGCATACAAGAGGATGGCTGTATCTGTAGGCATGAAATAGAGCGTCTTTTCAGCATAATCGAGTACCTCTTTTGGCTCCATCTTTTCATTATAGCCCATGATGGCTTTGTTATAGTAGTTGTACCCAATGATGGTTTTGATATTGTCGTTCAGTTGCGGGAAACCCGTCGCGTCATTGAAGAAGGAAGGCGACTTGCTGTCGATGGCAGCCGACTTTTCGAAGGACTCCGTTCCCACAGCATAGGGATTGGGATCCAGTTTCTGAAATTTCTCATTCTTGGTGGTGTCCATGGCAAAGTACACCAGCCCTTTCAGGAACCAGGCCTTGGCCGCGTTCTTGGTAGGTTGACCTTTCTTATCCACCATGAACTCCTGATTGGAGGTGGTCGCGTCGATGATGGCTTTGGCCTCATCGATCTTCCCTTCCCTCAGGGCCTTTTCCGCTTTCGGTATGCTTGGTTTTATCTGCGCAAAGGCCAGGAATGGCACCACGGCAAGCAAAGTAATCAGCGTCTTTTTCATCTTCGTTTCAGGTTATAGATTATTGGTTTAGGTTCTCAGGTTTGGTTTCAATCTCGTCGAATTTTTGAATCTTTTCCACCGATGATATCGCGTCGTCATCATTCAGACGGATGACACGAACACCTTGTGTAGCCCTGCCCATCACGCGAAGCTCTTCCACACGAATCCGGATGCTGATGCCTGAACGGTTGATGATCATAAGTTCATCGGTATCCCTGACTTCCTTGATTGCAACAAGCTTGCCAGTTTTTTCCGTGATATTGATGGTTTTTACCCCTTTTCCGCCCCGTCGGGTAATCCTGTAATCATCAATGGATGATCGTTTTCCATAGCCCTTTTCGGATACCACCAGCAGGTTGGCCTCCGGGTGCGTGATACAAACCATTCCGACTACTTTGTCCTTGGCACCTTCGAGGGTAATGCCCCGTACGCCAGCCGCCGTACGTCCCATGGGACGAACATCCGACTCGTTGAAGTGCACCACTTTCCCACTGCTTTTGGCAATGATGATGTGATTCTTTCCGTTGGTCAAAGATGCAGTGAGGAGGCGGTCACCTTCATGAACCGTAATGGCGGTGATACCGTTGGCACGTGGGCGGGAATACGCTTCCAATGCGGTCTTCTTAATCACTCCCTTCTCTGTGCAGAGAATGACAAAATTTTCATTGACGTATGCCTCGTCGTCAATGCTCTTCACATTGATGACTGCCCTGACCGAATCCGTTGGCTCAATATTCAGCAGATTCTGGATGGCGCGGCCCTTGGAGGCTTTCGTGCCCTCAGGAATCTCATAAACCTTTTTCCAGAATACCTTACCTAAAGCCGTGAATATCAGCAGGTAATTGTGCGCGTGCGCAATAAATAAATGCTCTGTAAAATCATCTTCCTTGGTCGTCACGCCCTTGGATCCAATGCCGCCCCTGCCCTGTGTGCGGTATTCAGAAAGAGAAGTGCGCTTGACATACCCCTGATTGGAAATCGTAATAACCATTTCCTCGTTGGGGATCATGTCCTCAACAGTAATGTCATCATCACTGGCCACCACTTCCGTACGACGCTTGTCGCCATATCGGTCCTTCATCTCCGCAAGCTCAGCCTTGATAATTGCCATCCGGGCTCCCTCATTCGATAGTATCTCTTTGAGTCGGCCGATGAGTTCCATCACTTCCTTGTACTCGTTCTGAATCTTCTCACGCTCAAGACCTGTAAGACGCTGCAACCGCATCTCCAGGATAGCCTTGGCCTGGATCTCGGACAGCTGGAAAGTATTCATCAACCCTACCTTGGCCACTTCCGGGTCCTTCGAACTGCGGATGAGGGCTATAACTTCATCGAGATGGTCAAGGGCTATCAGGTAGCCCTCCAGGATGTGCGCCCTCTTCTCGGCTTCCGCCAATTCAAATTTGGTGCGCCGTACCACCACTTCATGACGGTGCTCTACGAAATGAACTATCTGATCCTTTAAGTTGAGCGTTTGCGGTCGCCCTTTAACAAGAGCAACGTTATTAACACCAAATGAGGATTGTAGCTGGGTGTACTTAAATAGATTATTTAACACAATGTTGGGAATGGCGTCCCTTTTCAGGTCATAAACCACACGGTAGCCATCACGGTCACTCTCATCGCGGATATCGGAGATCCCCTCAATCTTCTTGTCGTTGATCAAGGCTGCCGTCTTCTCAATCATCTGGGCCTTATTGACCAGGTACGGGATCTCCGTAACGATGATCTGGTCCTTGCCAGTTGCACTGGTAACAATCTCAGCCTTGGCTCTGACCACAACACGACCACGCCCGGTCAGGTATGACTCCTGAACCCCGGAGGTACCATAGATGATGCCGCCGGTGGGAAAATCGGGGGCAGTGATGAATTTCATCAACTCCTGAATGGTGATCTCCCGGTTGTCAATATAGGCGTTGATTCCGTCCACGACCTCCACCAGGTTATGGGGTGCCATGTTGGTAGCCATACCCACGGCAATTCCAGACGAACCGTTGACCAACAGGTTAGGTATTTTGGCTGGCAGAACAGTGGGTTCTGTCAGGGAATCGTCAAAGTTTGGCTGAAAGTCGACCGTGTCTTTGTTGATGTCAGCCAGCAACTCCTCGGCAATTCTTTTAAGCCGCGCTTCCGTGTAACGCATCGCGGCAGGAAAGTCACCGTCGACAGAGCCGAAATTGCCCTGGCCGTCCACCAAAGTATATCGCAAGGACCAGTCCTGGGCCATGCGCACCATGGTATCATACACGGAGGAGTCGCCATGAGGGTGGTACTTACCCAACACTTCCCCCACAATCCTCGCCGATTTCTTATAAGGTTTATTGTAGTTCACCCCCAGTTCCTGCATCCCATACAGCACCCGGCGGTGAACGGGCTTGAGGCCGTCACGGACATCCGGGAGCGCGCGGGAAACAATAACCGACATCGAATAATCGATGTAGGCGCCACGCATCTCATCTTCAATACTGATGGGAATAATGTTCTGCCGCGGAGGTAGTCCGCTGATCTCTTCTGCCACTGGTTTAGGGTCGGTTACTCAACAATAAATGAACGGGCAAAGGTAGAGAAAAGACCTGAATGATCTAGCGGGATAGTCCTTTAAAAGCGGTGAAATTATGGGTGATTTGGAGATATTTTGAGGATGAGGAGTACTCGGTTTGGGTGAATTGGAAAGCCAAAAAATGTAGAATGTAGAATGAAGAATGATCAATGCAGAAGTGGCACAATCTCGACTTCTACATTCTACATTGGCCATTTTACATTTTACATTTTTTGCAATTAATAAGGATTCAGCTTCTTCTTATTCTTCCCTTTGTACTTGATCAGATTGGGATGATTTTCGCCATACTGCGGATTCTGTTTTTTGTAGATTGGATGAACCCGGCTGCGGTATTCCTTGTCGCCATGGGCATGGTTCATCTGAATCCGGCATTCACTGTGGAAACACTTGGGCAGTTCGGGGATCCGGTAAGTAAAACCGATGTTGAGGAATGCGGCGTTCATCCCGTGACTGATGGAACTCCCTCCTTCCGGTGGGGTCAGCGTATAACTTTTGAACTCAAAAGAAGGCCGCACAAATAATCGAAGATACTCCGATAGATCGCGTTCAACGGTCACACCAAGGTTGAAGTACGCTCCCGTTGAAGTCAATGCCGCATCAAAATTGCCGGGTGAGTAGCTTCCTACCTGTATGTCGCCCGTAAACAGGTAATTGCCTGACCGGTAAAATGAAACACCTGCCAATCCAAAAAACCGGCTCATCATCCCCGATCCGTTGGACGGGGTCATTTCCCCCAGGCGGTCTCCGTAGGCCGTTGGCGAAAAGTTGCCCATGCTCATGTATTCAAAAGAATAGCCGATGCCGATGCGATAGATCTTCTTGAATTCGTAATGAATGGTTGCCTTCAGCGGAATGCTCATGGCATTGCCTCTAAACCCCAGGGTTGCTGTATCTGAAGCTACGAGAAAAGCACCGGGCACTGCCGCTGTGTTATCGAGCACCCGTTCATTCACCCAGTTGGCATACCGCGTTCCGGTGGCACCAACGGGAAATATCGAGGGAGTCTGCCCGGGAGCCTGGTATATGCCGTAACCAGGAAGTTCGTGACTGAAGAAATTGTTCCCGTAGCCGGTACTCAGTCCGAACCGAAAATTGCGGAAGATTGACATCGGGCGCTTCTTGATCTCGGCGTAGAAGTTGTCGAGAGGAAAGGAATTCTTCTCCTGAACGTTTTCTTCCTGCGCCCCGGCCTTCAGAGGCGCTTCCGGATCCGGCGTAATTTCAGGATTGGCCTGCTGCAAAGTATCGAGTGGGACTTCCTTGGGCTTGTTGGGGTCTTCCTGGGCCACAGCAATTCCAGGACCCAATAATGTGAGGCCAAAGCAGAAGACCGCTATGGAAAGCCAACGACTCAATTTACACAGGTAAAATATCCTTAAAGGTAGGGTTTTTGGCTCGCGTAGAAAATGCCGTGATGCCTGACTGGTTTTAACCATTCGGCTACTAGCCGGTCAAAATCCGCCCGGCGGAACCTGACTTTCCAAACTAGTGAACGTATGAAAATGGGTTTGGCCCGGCTTTACTTCATAGGTAAACTGGTGATCCTGGGTGCGGCCCAAATAGTCCGTGGTCTGTACCGTTACCGTACTCGTGCCGGCAGGTAACGGAACCCGGGCATAGTAGATACTGTGCGGTAGCGTTTGCCAGTTGCGCGTGTCGGCTTGCTCTGTCATCACATTGATCATCTGCACGAGTATCCCTGTCCATTTGTCGTCCTTTTTGGCCTGGTACTCAGTTGCCTTCTTCACGGCCAGCCTCATCAGTGCCTTGCTGAGTTCGAGGTTCATCCGCTCGTCAAGGCACTTGAAGGCAACCTTGTTCACGTCTTCCAGCAACTGCACCGGATATTGGCCGTCACCCGTCACCAAGGTTGCCCCGGTAAAATAGGCAGGCCGTTGCACGTACTTCGGCAGTGTCAGACGGTAGACATCCAGCCTGGAGAGTGACTGAAGGTCACGCTGATTGTAGTCGGAGGCAGCAAACGCATAGTTCAAACCCAAACCATCATTGGTGAAGTATACCATTCCGTTCCGCTGGGCGATGGCAAAGGTCACCGACCATTCTGTCTTGACCGGACTCAGGCCATTGTGCCAAAAGAATACCAGTTCACCACCGCTCTGCGCAGTCGTGTCAGTGGAAGTAATTCCGAATTTCTCCCCGAAATGCATGGCCTCCTCGTCCAGTCCGCTCAAACGTGCTGTGCGGACAAGGTCACGCTTCAATTGTTCTGGCACATCAACCTGAAAGAGTTGCTTGTACTCATTTTCGTATACGTCTACGGCATTCCTGTATGCGATGAACGCGTTGTTGTAGTCATGGTCAGACTCGTAGATGATGCCCATGAGTGTGTGCACGAAGGCATCCTTGCGATATTTGTCGGATGTGGAATACCTGTCGCTGAGCTGCTGCAGTCGGATATTCAGGCGCCGGCACTCGACAAGGGCCTCATCCGTTTTCTTCAGTTTTAGGAAATTGAGCGCCTTGTAATACAAGACCATCAAGTGCTCGTGATCTTCCCCTCGGTAGACGGCAAAGTTGGGATTGCTAAAATAGGTGGCCGCCTCGTTGACATAGTTGATCCGGAAATCCTCACCAAAGTTATACGCTCGCTCAAAAAAGTGATTGCTCTCATGGTATTTGCCGAGCAAAGACAGTACGAGTCCGTTGTTGGCGAAATAGAGAAACTGCTTCTTCCCCGCTCCTTCGGATGGCTTTTCCCGCAATGTTTTCAACGCCTTGTTGAGATCACCACGTTCAAAGGTCTCATTAAACGCAAGATTGGATCGGTAGTACGTAGCACATGCGCCGGCCACTAACAGCAGCAAGAGAAAGATCAACCATTGGGAACGCTGCTTCATCGCATACCGGTCACTCCCTAGTTCTTAACGTATTTTTTGATTTCTTCCTGGCCATACCAAACACGCTTGTTGGTCTGCATGTCCGTGAGGAAAAGCGTAGTGACATAATTGACCACGCGCTGTTTCTGATACACGTCGGTCTCCGAGGTCATTTCCCCGAACAGCATCAGGTTGGCCCCTAGTTCCATACCCCACTGAGCTACTGTGGACGACTTGGCGAAGTCACGCTGATTGACGCGCTCTACCCGCAGCTTGTCTCGAAAATCACCTGACTCCACCACATCGGCAACCCCGGAATCAAAAATGGCGAGCTCAATGCGCTTGATGTAATTCTCCGTATCAATGTGTTCACTGGTACGGTTTCTCACCAACCCCACGATGATGGCCGGCTTCTTTCCCAACTGGGTTGTGTATTCCTTGAACTTGTCACTGTTGAGTAAACTGGTGATCATCGCGTTCGCCACCTGCCTGGAGTCCGTATCATTCCAGCGGCCACTGAGATCGATGGCTTGACCAGGGTCAACACGGGTGACTGAGCGCGCACACGAGCTCAGGGCAACAGCGATAATGACAATCCTGAGGATATTCATGCTCGGTACACGGACTAAAACAAAATCCTTGCCAAGGACAGGCTAAAGGTGCTTGAGATGGCGAATGACTGCCTTTGGGTCCTCGGAAGAAAAAACAAAATGCCCCGCCACCAGCACATCGGCACCGGCCTCCAGCAGCGGCTTGGCGTTGGCTTGATTCACACCGCCATCAATCTCAATCACTGCCTTTGAACCTGAGGTGGATATCAACTTCTTTAACTCCTTGATTTTCTGATAAGTAGACTCAATGAACTTCTGCCCCCCGAACCCTGGGTTTACAGACATAAGACACACCAAATCAACATCTGCAATTATGCTGCTGAGGTGGTCGACAGGGGTTCCAGGATTTAGCGCCACACCGGCCTTTGCGCCCAGCTGCTTGATCTGCTGAATGTTCCGGTGAATGTGCGGGCAGGCCTCTATATGAACCGAGATGGTCGCCGCACCGGCCTTCTTAAAGGCTTCCACAAAGCGCTCGGGTTGCACAATCATCAGGTGTACATCCAAGGGCTTCTTCGCGTGACGGTTTACGGCTTCAACCACCGGCAAGCCCATAGATAGGTTAGGAACAAAAACCCCATCCATGATGTCCACATGGACCCAGTCGGCCTCACTCTCATTGATCATGGTGATCTCCCGCTCCAGATAAGCGAAGTCGGAGGCCAGGATGGAAGGTGCGATGATGGGTGTCATGTTTGGCTGCGCAAAAATAGCATATTAAAGTTTCACAAACCGAATGGTGAGCACGGCCGAAGGCACCAGTACTCTCAGAATGTAAACGCCGGAACCAAGTCCTGATACATCGATGGGTATCGGATACGCTGACCAGGAGACCGTGAATGGACCACCAGAAACCATACGTCCTTGAGCATCGTAGATGCTGAGATCAACCGTTTCGCCGACCAAACCCGGATAGAACCACAGCGTATGCTGAACGGGATTGGGATGAATTGATACGGCGAGTTGTCCATTCTCCGCCATATAATTCCTTGTTGCCCGGTAGCCGGGAATACCGAATCCCAAAGAATTGTTGGGCTGCTTGCCCTGTGTAGCCGACAGCCGGATGGCATCGATCAGTTTATTCAATGGTGTCGTTGGATTTGCCTGGATCAGTCCGGCCAACAAACTCGTGACCAGCGGAGCCGCCGCCGACGTTCCGCTGACACTTGTGGTTTCTCCATCAGCCCCAACTACACTGACCAAGGCGCCCAGCGCCACCACATCAGGCTTAACCCGCCTATCGGCGCTGGGGCCCAAAGAACTGAATGGTGCCCTTACACCTGTGGAGGTGACAGCACCCACTGCCAGTATACCGTCTGCATCCGCAGGTGGGTTGATGAACTGCCAGGGTGTACCCCCTTCGTTGCCGGCACTCACGACCACCATAATGCCGCGATCCCTCGATAAGACCGCAGCCTTCGTAACAATGGCCGTCGCACCATCAAGCATCGACGTACTATAATTCATCGCGTCATCGTCGAATAAATTGTACCCCAGCGACGATTGAATAATATCGGCTCCGGCGCTGTCTGCCTGTTCGGCGGCAAAAAGCCAGTTGTACTCTTCAACGCGGTATTCACTCAAAACATCTTCCGTAACAAAGAGCATGTACCCGGCCTCCGGCGCTCCGCCCTGAAACGTTGAACTTTCGGCTGCCATAATTGACAGTACCTGCGTACCGTGGTCATGGAATTGGTATACATTGGATGAGTTGGTTATGAAATCTTTGGTCATCAGGATACGGCCATCATCCCGCAATGCCTGAAAAGGTGCATGCTGATCCACACCGGGAAAACCGCTGTCCATGACGGCAATCATGACGCCTTCTCCCCGATAGCCATCTGTGTGCATAGTATCGAGCCCCAGCATACGAAGCTGATCATCTGTGGTTGCCGATGTGCTGTTGGTGGACGTGAGCATGGCCTTCCGGCCGCCCAGCAGTCTTTGGTTTGGAGCCACAAATTCTGCGGCCGACACAAATGGAAGCGCCTCGATCGACGCGATTTGCAACGGGGTGGCTTCGACAAGAACACCGTTCATCCACCTCGTTGTGAAGAAAGCCTTCGCTCCTGTCGCACGTACTTGTGATACATAAGAAGGTACGACCGGAAGATCACCCTGGTTGACGGCGACACCCATCTTCGCCCTGCGCTGCAGTGACCGGTTGGAAAGAAAAGTTGAGGGCTGGTCCACGGCGTGGGGTGTTCCAGCCTTGTCACTAAAAAAAACCATGTAACGGTTGGTCTGTGCCCATGAGGGCAACGAAAACGAGACAAGCACGTAGAGCAGCACGCTCCTACAGGTCCCCATGGCCTGTCAGTGTTTGCTTGTAGATACGTCCATTCTCAACGACTTGTTCGCCGATGCAGTCACCGATGGTACAATACTCGAGGAGGGTCTCCTCGTGGTAAACCAATCCGATGGCCAGGGCATAAACTGAGTTTCGCACATCCTTCATAACGATGGGATCATCCTCATTGTTTTCAATGATCGTAACAGAATCGTCGTAGGATACGGTACCGGGAATCTCAAAAGGCTGGTAAAGGTTTGCAACGACATATATATCGCAAATAAACGAACCATCTGCACACGCGTCCGTGTTGCTCTGGTTGTTCAGCGCATTCCCGTTCCATGATTTTCCTTCGCTTAGGGGAAATTTGAGTTTTACAAACGAAACATTTCCCTCTTGCTGCACCATCCTGAACCTGTCTATGTCCACCGACCAGGTTTCGGCAAGCACCCACGTGGTCGCGCCTTGATTTCTTGTTTTCCGTTGCAGGACGTAGATTGTCGAATTCGATAGTACGACAGAATCGATGACTTCGACCCGTAGTTCACTGAAGGTGTTCATTTGGCCTTCAACCTCGCTGATCGTCGTTTCCGTGACAGCATATTCCCAATACTGACCTACACGAAAGGGCACATATTCCTGTCCGGTACGCTTGGGCAGTATTTCGCTGGTCTGGCATCCGGGAAGCAGAAAGAGAAGCAGAATAACCCGCAATGCCTTCATCACACTGAACAAATTTTACAAAGTTATTTTTTCTTTTGAATATTTGGGCATGCAACCTCATCCCATCGTTTACGTCAGCCGGATCAGTAACCTGAGCGACGCACGTTACTGTGCGGGCATGGGTGCCGATATGCTCGGCTTTGTCGTTGATCCTGGTCACAGCGATTTTGTAAGCCATGACGCCTACCAGGAGATGATGGGATGGATAGCAGGACCAGGCCGGGTGATAGAACTTGGACGCCTCCCCCTGGCAGATGTTTCATCCACCACGGCTCGCTATGCCCCCGATTTCCTTCACGTCACCAGTGCCAGGCTGTCAGAATTTTCCGATTCAGCCGTGCCCCTCATTGTGGAGGTAGGTTTCAGTGAGGTGGGTCAAGTGTGGATGCAGGTGGACAAGTCAATTGCCTACTGGATGGTAACCGATGTTCCCGATCAGGTGAAAGCCTCATGCTTCGCAGGGCATCCCGTATTGATCGCAAGAACCGGGCTGGAGGGTTCGGCGGCTACGCTCATAAAGCATTGTAGCGCCACTGGCATTGTACTTCAGGGATCTCACGAATCGGCACCGGGACTGAAAGACTACGACCACCTTTCACAGATTTTAGAGGAACTTAATGGGTGATCGCCACCACTCACCTGCTCATTGAAACTTACTTCCTGTCAACGGTGTAATTGAGTTCAGTTACCCCGCAGGCAAATTGGTGCGTAGTCAATAGCTTCAGTTTTATTTTGTCTTTGATACCCACAAACAATGGGATGCCTCGGCCAATAATAATTGGATTGACAAATAACCAGTAGCCGTCAATTAAGTTCTGCTGAATAAGTGAGTTGGTCGCCGTTGGGCTGCCAAAAAGTAAAATGTCACTGCCATCCTGCTGTTTTACTTCATTTATTTGGTCCGAAAGGTTGTCGCTAAGAATTCTTGTGTTTGCCAAGCCTGCCTCTTTCAAGGTTTTTGACAAGACAACCTTTTGAACCTTGCTGTACCATTTTGAATGTTCAATGTCGTGCCTTGTCGCTGTCGGCTTGTCCGCCGCGGTAGGCCAATAACTTTCCATCAGCTGATAAGTCACCCGGCCATACAATGCCGTGTCGCCTTCGCTTATCCGCTTGCCGACATGCTCAAAAATCTCTCCGTCAACTTTCAGCCAATCCATTTCACCATTCGGTCCGGCCACAAAGCCGTCAAGGGAAATGTGCATAAATGAGATTATTTTCCTCATATAGTTCTTTGTTATTACTGCATCTGGTTTATCATCAATTCCTATCCATTTTAACAAGCGATGGATCGTACAGGCGCTTGTGTATCTCTTTCAGTCTCGTCTCCGGCATCTTGACCACTTTCCTGTCATACGTCATTAGCCCATTCACTTCCACTTCAACATCGGTGGTTTGGGTGTATACCGCGGCCGACATACCCTTGCGGATCAAGTCATCAAACCGGCCCAGGAATGTTTCGTATCGATTCAGCAATTCTTCCTTTGTAGTAAAGCTCTGATAACCCCAATTGTCCTTTGCCTGCCACGTATGATCCTCAAGCGGTAAGCCCAACCCACCGAACTCTCCAAGTACAATAATTTGCTTCGCACCAAATAGCCTGGGATCCGGGATACCCGGATCTGGGTAGTTATGAAAATCCAGGATGTGTCCAGCCGGATGAAAATTCCCACCACTGGCGCTGTTCACAAGTCGTGTGGGGTCGTACTGCATGGTCAAATTGGTGATCTCCTCGGTTTTGAACTGTCCCCAGGCCTCATTGAATGGTACCCATACGACGATGCTTGGAAAATTGAAGTTCGCATCCATAATGGCCTTCCATTCAGATCTGAAAATCTGTTCCGATTCCGGCGTCCGCTCACGGTCTGTGCCAATACCAACAATGCCCGGCCGCGAGTCCCACCGGTTGCCCATATCACCGCTGGGCATATCCTGCCACACCAGCATGCCAAGCTTGTCGCAATGATAGTACCATCGCGCTGGCTCCACTTTGACATGCTTGCGGATCATATTAAACCCCATGGCTTTCGTTTTCTCAATGTCAAATTTTAGCGCTTCGTCCGTTGGTGCGGTGTACAATCCGTCAGGCCACCAGCCCTGGTCCAGCGGACCATACTGGAACAAGAACCGGTTGTTGAGCATCATGCGCTGCACGCCTTGCTGATCAGGTGTCATGGATATTTTGCGCATGGCAAAGTAACCGTCGACATGGTCGATGACCTTCCCTTTCCGTACAACATCGATGCTCAACGCATAGAGATGCGGAGATTCCGGAGACCATAATTTCGCCTCTGGTATGGTGAGTATGGCTGCTTCGGTTGCACTGACTTCCTGCCCTCCAACTTTCTTAGAACCGTCCCATGCGGCTACATTCAACTTGTCGCCCGGCAATGCGTTGACGATGCCGACATTGACCGTGAGCGTTTGATTATCAATGTCTGGAACGTGACGTGTGGATTCAATGTATGTTTTCGGAACAGGTTCGAGCCACACCGTTTGCCAGATGCCGGTAACAGGCGTATACCAGATCCCTCTCGGCTTATTCACCTGCTTGCCACGCGGCTGTGGGCCTTCATCAGAGGGATCCCAGACGCGAACAACAATTTCCTGAGGTCCGGACTTTTTTAGGAAAGGCGTGATATCGAATGAAAAGGGGTCATAGCCGCCCTTGTGTGCTCCGACTTTTGTTTCGCCGATCCACACCTCGCATTCCCAGTCGACCGCGCCAAAGTGAAGCAGTACATTCTGACCCTTAAAAGAAGCCGGAACGGTGAACCACCTCCGATACCAAAGTGCATTTTCCTTACCCACCGTTTTACCCACACCCGATAAAGCCGACTCTGCGGCGAAGGGTACGAGAATCTTGCCATCAAACGTAGCCGGTCTTTCATTTCCTGCTGATTGGATGGCATAGTCCCATAGTCCGTTAAGGTTCATCCACTTTTCACGTGTCATTTGAGGGCGTGGGTATTCCGAATGAGTGTTTTCCGGATTGATCTGCTCTGCCCACGGGGTGGCTATTCGCCCTTCCACCGGCTTCCAGGCGGGATGTTGGGCAAACAACATACTGTGAATACCTAAGAATATGAATAAACCAATGACCGATTTCATTCAGAAAATATAGAGAATAAAACCCCAATTGAAGGCATCGACCTGTGTACGCGCCGTGCCGTGCCGCCGGAGCGCTTACTAAATACCATAACTATCGTGGGTACTTTGGATGCTTTTTCACTTCTCGTATCTGTCCCAAATGCCGAAACGTATGTTGGAAAAAACCCATATATTTTTGATGGATGTTGGAGACAAAATAAATGTAGTGTACGCGGAGATTTACATCTGTCTTTTGCAAGTAATCTATCGACTCATTGCGCATGGTCATGTACCAAATCATATTATTCTTGCCGTCATTGTTCCCAAGTGGAACCCCATACGTAAATGGCTTTGAATAGTCCGTAGTCGCCGTCCTATTCAGTCTTTCTGTGTCCTTATTGATAAACACACTATCAGGACGATAGCCGGTAAAATTGGGGATGGGGCCAATTCGCAGGGATGTCGAAATTTCGTTCATCTGAATCAATTCCCAGAGGCAAATGTGTTCGACAATCTGGTTGATGCTCCAGCGATCCGGACTTTCTTTAAAATTCCATTGCTCTTTGGTGAGGTTTTTTGTTTCGGCTACTAGTTCTTCCTTTGAACGAGTTAGGTTGTCTAACAGGTACTTTCTGTCAGCTTCTGTCCAGACTGGCACCTTTGATGAATCGTCATTCTTTGTTTGTCCTTCGCTCAAATTGGAAAGTCCAAAAACCAGCGTCAATGCCAAAATGGTTGTTCTCATAGTGATGAATTCTTCGAATTTCTGCCGGCCTGGTCTCTCTTCCTACGGCCGCAACTATTGCACATGGCCTTAATTTGCCAGGGACTTCTGAAAGGTTTCAAAATCAATCAGATTCAGATGCTCCTTTCGATTTTTCTCCAACACTTTAAACTCAAAAAACGGATTCACAGATTCTATACACTTACCGATCCTTGCTTTTTTTGAAAGTATGCCGACTCCCCAGTCAGAATCAATACAACAGGAGTTGACTGATGGATTACTGCGCCATTTCAAAAAGGCCTTCCAGGTTGTTCCATTCCAATGACCATGCGCCGGAGTATTTCTGTACCCATACAATTCTCTTGAATGCCATTCCGACGGCGGATTGCAATCATGGAGAACGATGAATCCATCATCATTAATGTATTTTAGCGCATTTGTGATATCCCTGTCCACTTGCTCTGCAAGGTGTAAGCCATCAACAAAAATCACATCGAATTTTAGGTCATTTGATAGAATCTCATTCCTGGACAGCTTTTCAAAAAATGCATCACTTGTCAGTTTGAAGTCGACAGGATTACGTTTGTATTCAAGGCCCGGGTCAACACTGTATTTCTTGCTGGCTTGTATGTGGCTATAGTTATCCTCAGGATTCCGAACGCCTATTTCCAAGTAGCATGTTGTTCCCTTTTTTAGAGATAGTAAAAAATTGATAATTGCAGTTCGGGTGGGACTCTTAGAAATTTCCAATTGATTTAGCCTTTGCACCTCTTTATAATGCGGGTCATCGAGAAATTTCTTTCCCATTGCATAGTACTTATTATTTTCTTTTACTTCTTGTAGCAGTTTCTTAATTCCCATGACATTCTTATGAATTGTTAAAGTTGCCAAATTGTTTGGAGCAGACAGATTGATTTGCAAGGTAGCTAGTAGTCCAATATGTAAACACCGGGTGCTTTTTGGAGATGTCATACATACCGTTTGTTTCTGCAGCGGCCTTAAGCATTGCAAATAGCTTTTATTGTAGCGCGTACCCTTCACTCAATTGTCAACGAGATCTTTCTCCCCAGTCCCAGTTCAAGTAATTTAAACAAAGTCGATAATTGAATGTCGGTATGCCCATTCTCAATTCTTGAAATAAAACTCTTCTTTGTCCCAGTTTTGATTGCTAGTTCGTCTTGCGTCATGTTAGCAAGCCGTCTCTCTTCCTTAATTATTTCTCCAATGGCGAATGACTTGGCTTTGATTTCAAAGTCTGTCCGTTTTTTTGTTCCAATTTTTCCGTGTCGGCTTTCAATTAGTTCATCAAAAGTCGTTACTCTCTTCTTTCCCTTATTTTTTGTTTCCATGTCCCTTTGATTTAACTTTTTCTATAAAAAATTCGGCCTTAATTTTTAAAGCCTTCTCAATCTCTCCAGTCGGTGTCTTTTGTGATTTCTTTTGAAATCCATTGAACAATACAACCAAATTACCTTCGTCAAAGCATGAAAAAATTCTATAGGTACTACCTTGATACTCGATCCTTATCTCATAAAGCCCGTCCGTCCCTGTCATATGCTGGAAGAACTTAACTGGGATTCTCTCCGCGACTGAGATCACAAACAAAACATGCTCAATTTTGTCTTTAACCTTCGCTGTCTGGTCGTTATAGAAGTCAAGGAAATAGTCCTTATAGAATATAATTTGACGGATTTTCTCCATCTGGCAAAGTTAACTTTAAAGTTAACAAAGTCAAATCTTCATTAGTTCAAATTTGTCCGTTGGTTGGCTCGTCCCTTGGTATGCGCTACAACGTTTGGCTATTTGCAATTGCGGGTCGTAGGAGGGCTTGTTAAAGCCGCCGGAACAAGGCTGACAAGCCCGACCGGTTGCGCAAGTTCCACGAACCGAGACTGCGTTTGAAATCTACTCTTCAAGTTACTTCGAACACCCGCAATTGCAAATAGCTTGTGTTGTGCGCCGTTAAATTCTATAGTTGTTCCATTTTAATGTTGTCGATTCTCCACTCGTTTGACTCTAAGCGGAAAATGATGGTTGCGTTTTTATGGTCCCAAATGGACTTTTTGCCATCTGTGTTTATGTTATAAAATTGTATGGTTCCAATCAGTCCCTTTTCAGTTGATATTACTCTAGTCAATTCAGCGCCATCGTGTGGCTCCATGTCAGCTATCCATTCATAAACATTACTAAAGTCACATTTTATTTCTTCAAACTGATCCAAATCCTCGAAGCCTAGAAGTGTCTCGTACTTAATTTTGGCCAGATTGTTAATGCATGGATCATAGTCCTTTATTTTTCTCTTTATATAGCCCTCAGTAAAATGATTGTTTCTGAGACCGTCGATGTATTTACTAAAGTCTAAGCTTGTCATACCGTTCTTAGCTTTTACAAATCGCGGATTGAATTCTGTTCCTATTTTCTCATCCTTTATAAGTTCTGCATACCATTGATAGAAGGTTTCTACTATCTTCTTGACTGCAATAGAATCCTGCAGACTACTAGCTTGTTTGTTTGAAGATTGCCCCCAGGCTGCAACTGATGTGCTTAATACCAGTATTAAGATTAAGCGCATGGACCTTAGAATTTAATGGCGCACAACCTTTAGATTCGAATCATCAATAATCATCATAACTTTTGTGGGTAAGTGGGTAACCAGACGGGTTATCCACTTATCCACAAAAAAGCAACCGGAGCACTATGCCGCCAACTAAGTTGAAGGCTTATCAAACGATTCAGTCCGGCTGCTTTTCTTATCCGTGAGCGTTGGGATCAGATAGATATTCAAGGCGTGAGGGCCTATTATCAAGGTTTCGATCCATACCACTCACATTTTTATTTACCTAAACCAAAAGTTATGGAAAACACATCGGAAATTCAACGCTTCAGCTGGATCCTGGGTGTTGACGTCTCGAAAGACTTCATGCTGAGCGCAGTCGAAGCACACCCACTCGGATCACTCTGCGTCATGAATGAACCGGAACCGAAGGTACTTGATCTTCTCCCCTTTGGCAGCGAACATCTCTTCGTAGCGCGTCCGGATATCATGGCACTCGTCACGAAGCCCTGAGGCATAAACGTCGTCAGTCTCTGCCAGGTCAATAATATCCTTTCGTTCACGGAGCACTTCACGCGTATAATCGTACAAACCCGTGTTGTCGGTCTTGATCCGAAAAACACCGCCGGGACGAAGGATGCGCCTGTACATTTCCAGGAATCGCGGACTGGTGAGCCGGCGCTTGATGTCGCGCTTGCGGGGCCTGGGGTCAGGGAAGGTCAGCCAGATCTCATCCACCTCGTGAGGCGCAAAGAAACTTTCGATATTCAGAATGTTGGCCCGAAGAAAACCAATGTTGGTCAACGACTGCTCAACTGCCAGCGTACTCCCCTTCCAGATACGGTCACCCTTCACGTCCACACCCACGTAGTTGCGCTCCGGAAACCGGGAGGCGAGCGCAACAGAATACTCTCCCCTGCCACAGGCAAGTTCGACCGTGATCGGATTAGGCACAGGGAAATAGAGATCATTCCAATGTCCGCGGATCCGGTTGTAAAGATCCTTCCCGGGTTCAACCACGTTAGCCCGCTCGGCGATGACACTGAAACGATAAAGTTTGTTTTTCACAAGCGGAGTTTTTCGAAAAGGCAAAGATAAGAAAGCCAACTCCACCCGCATGAGGTGGAATGACGAAGAGGCCTCGTTGCTTTCGGCTACGTCAATGGTGGGGTTAATCCAGTATGAATACGCGGACATCCGGAATGTGCAGGTTGAAGTAGCCATAGCCGCCCTGGACATTGGTCGGCAGATTCAACGGCTCGGAGGCAAACCCCGCAAGGCTGTAACGGCTGTCGTTGCGCATCGACAAAAAGTGGAAGTACGCTTCACTGATGTTGGACATCATCACCAGCACAGAGTCATCCTCAGAATAGTTATGAAAAATTACGTCGAATGTTTCGCTAAACTGCTTTCCATTAAAGTCGTCATCACGGACAAGCCGCGTAAACACACGGGGATTCAAGTACCGCTCGACCTCCGTGGTTGTCGATATCTTCTGCACGTTGATCATATACCAGTTCTTTTCCGGAGGATCGATCAGGCTGTAGGTGACACTGGCCAATGAATCAAATCCGGTCTTGTACAGTTCTGCCGAAACGCTGGCAAACGGAACCACCTGTGGCGCGACAGCCTCTGCATGCACCTCACCCAGCGTCGGGCTCGACACGCGCAGTAGGTAGGTCTTGCCAGGCACAACTTCCTCACCGCCATAGTAGACGCCATAAGCCTGATGTACGAGCGTATCAAGCTGACCGTCATATTCCAGGATTACCAACGCGTCTTCAACAGCAATATCCTCCAGCAATGGCTGAGGGTCAGAACCCCAACCGGCCTCGAGAGCACCGATACTTCGCGAGACCATTACACCAAGGCCTTGTCCAGGAACAGCCTGCGACGAAATCACGAGCTTCGACGGCAGTGTGGGGATGTTGTCCACCTCCAGCGGATCCGGTATGCATCCGCCCAGTACGCCGAGGATAAAAACTAGTAAAGGAAATATCTGTCGCTGCATAGTCTAAAAGGTAAACCCATAACTTATGAATGGAAGGAAACCAAAAACACCCGGTTGTTCGTACCGGAAGGTGCCGTCGCCGTTGGACATGATCGCAATGGCCACAGGCGTTGCCCGGTTGTAGACATTGTACACACCGGCGAACCACTCGCCCTGAAACCGCCTGCCAATCCTCGACGGCTTGAACTTCACCCCGAGATCCAGCCGGTGCGTATCGGCCAGCTTAACAGAATTGATGGGCGCATACAAAGGAATCAGGCTAACCCCAACCAACGACGGTGCCGGCACCACATAGCGGCCGATAATCGGAGTAAAACGTGACCCGGAAATAAATTCCCAAACGGCGGAGATTGACCACCGTCGCGCGAATCGATAATTGGTGACGACCGCAATGTTGTGTCGCCGGTCGTAACGCGCGTAAAACCAATCGCCGTCATTGATGGAGTCAAACTGCCGCTCCGACCACGAAAGTGTATAACTCAGCCAACCCGTAAGCCGGCCGGATTCCTTCTTGATTAGAACTTCCGTGCCATACGACCGTCCAATGCCCTGGATGAGCTGGGCTTCAAAGTCACGGTTGACAAACAGATTCGTTCCCTCCCGGTAGCCAATCAGGTTGTTCATAATCTTGTAATAACCCTCCACACTGACAAACACATTGGCTTTTGGAATCATGCGCTGAAAAGCCACTGACCATTGGTTGGCCGTCTGCGGCTGGATGGAATCTGTGACCGGGTACCAGATATCCGTAGGAAACGCCACAGCCGCACTCGACACGCGATGGAGATACTGAGACATTCTTGAATAGCTCGCCTTGACAGTTGTCAAATCATTGACGGCATATCGCAAGGAGAGCCGGGGTTCCGGATTGATGTACGTCTTGCCCCTAACAAACGCGGAAGAAACCCGTATGCCGGCACTCCAGCGCCACCGCGACTTCCAGTTTCCATCCACCTGCGTAAAGGCGCCGCCTTCCCATGCGCTCTGCGCTTGCGTCGTGCTGCTTTCCAGCAAGCTGGCAATTTCACCTGTGGTTGAAATGACATTGGGACTCACGCGATGCTTGACCAGGTCAATGCCCACCTTAAACGAGAGCCCGGCCAGTGAATCGGTTGACATGATCCACTTGCCACCCAGATCCAGGATGTCAGAACTTGTGAACAGCCGGTTGCTTTCATAGGAATTGTCAATGGTGTAGTGAAAGCCTGACCTGTAAAACATCATGGATGACTGCCATTGATTGTTCAGTATCTTGTTCCAGCGCAATGTTTGTGTGCTGTTGCCGATCGTAAAATTGCTGTTGGTGTTTTGCAGCCGGCGGCTCGTCGTGGCCCCTGGTATAAAATTCAGGATGTCATCGCCCGAGTAGTGCGTAAATTCCAACTCATCGGCAGGCGTAGGCCGAAAAGCCACTTTCGCGTTGAGATCGTAAAAGTGATAAGGCAGTTCCTGCCCCAGCAGGCGCACCACCTGGTCTACGTACGTCCGTCGTCCCGCGACGGAAACACTTAACTTATCCTTGACTATCGGCTGTTCAACCATCAATCGCGTGGCGAGCACGCCGATGTTTCCGCTCACGTGCGTCCGGTCTGCAAAGGCGCTCTTGGTATGCACATCCAGAATGGATGACAACCGTCCTCCAAATTCTGCCGGGAAAGCGCCGTTCATCGATTCCACACTGGAGAGAACGTCAGGATTAAATACCGAAAGAAACCCGAACAGGTGACCAGTATTGTAGACGGGCGCTCCGTCGAGAAGCACCAGGTTTTGATCCGCTGCACCACCGCGAACAAAGATGTCGGTACTTCCTTCCACCCCCTTAGAGACGCCGGGGAGCAACTGGATGGTTTTTAGCAAATCAGCTTCACCGCCAAGTACAGGGATGGCATTGATCTCGCTGCCCGTCAGGGTGATGGAGCTCATCCGAGTCGTCTGCAATTGATCCGATTGTTTAATCCGGGCCGTTGATACAACAACTTCATCCAACTGTTCAATATGAGGCGTCATTTCAAACCTGAACAGTGTATCACTCTTGATTCGGAGCGCCCGCCTCAGCGTGGCATAGCCCGTGAAGCTTATCTCTATTTCGTAAATTCCCTGGGGTATCTTAAACTCGAAGGCTCCCTCCTTGTCGGTGGCCATCGCAAATTTTGTGTCGGTCAGGCGGACGTTGGCGGATGGCATGGCCTGTTCTGAGGCGTTGCGTACAAGGCCTTTCACACGGACATCCTGCCCCTGTACCGACAGGGCCAAACAAACCAGAAAGAATGTCAATTGCCTTAGTCTCATAACGCATCCACTTCCGCTACCACAAAGGTGCTTCCTCCAACAAAAATCAGGTCTTCCGGGTCGGCATTGCTCAATGCCAGATCAATCGCCGTATTGACATCACCTACCACCTCCCCTTTCAAACCTGCGGCCGATGCCTCACTGGCCAGTAAATCTGCATTCATCGCACGAGGAATGCTGGCCTGACAGAAATAATAAACAGCTTCCAAAGGTAAGAGTTTTAGAATGCCGGAAATATCCTTGTCGTTCACCATTCCGATCACCATGTGCAACTTTCTATGGGGTGTTTCTCTCAGTTGATTAGTAATCTCCTTAATGCCTGCTTCATTATGACCTGTATCGCAAATGGTCAGGGGTTTTTCGTGAAGTATTTGCCACCTGCCCTTGAGTCCCGTTAAACGGGTGACATCACTGATTCCTTTAATGACAGCCGTGTCAGCAATGTGCCAGCCCCTCTCCTTCATGATCAAAACCGCAGCCAAGACACCCGGCAAATTTTTTCTCTGGTAGTTTCCTTGCAGTCCGATCGCGAGGGCCTCCAACCACAGTGAACCGTTTTGATAAACGTCGTAGCCCGCTGAGCCATGGTGAAGTTGAATGACATCAGAAGCAAACACAAGCGGTGCATTCAGATGGGCACTGCGTGTGATGAAAACATCCTCGACCTCCTCCTGGCGCTCACTGACGATGACTGGCACGCTCTCCTTGATGATACCTGCTTTTTCAAAAGCAATTTTGGGTAAGGTGTTGCCAAGGAGAGCCATATGATCCCAACTGATGTTGGTGATGATGGACAACTCAGGAACTATGACATTGGTGGAGTCAAGCCTTCCGCCAAGTCCCACCTCTACGACAGCGATGTCAACCCCCTCCTGCGCGAAAAAGTCGAAGGCCATGCCTACTGTCATTTCAAAAAAGGATGGCTCCAGCGCATCCAGCGTCGGTTTCATTCTGTCAACAAAATCTATAACAAAGCGCTTCGGCACTTCCTGGCCATTGATCTTTATGCGTTCGGTAAAATCTTTCAGATGCGGCGACGTGTAAAGACCCGTCTTGTATCCAGCCGCCTGCAGTATGGCAGCGATCATGTGTGATGTGCTGCCCTTGCCATTGGTGCCTGCCACATGGATGGATTTGAATAGTCGCTCCGGATTTCCAAGAGCGTCGCATAAAGCCAGCGTATTGTCAAGATTGTCCCGGTAGGCCGCTGCGCCCACCCGTTGGTACATCGGCAGCGCCTGATACAGGTATTCGAGTACTTCGGGATAGCGGTCCATGGTACAAATTTACGCAAACAAAAAGCCGCCAGGTGAATCCCGGCGGCCCTTGCAAAGGATTAAGTCCTCAGCTAGTTGCCGAACTTGAAAAGTTTGAAGCCTACGCTGAGCTGGAATACCTGGTTCTTCGCTTCCGAGGCGGTGTTGTCCACATCGCTAAGGCCAAGGTTATAGCGTGCATCAATCACAAACTTCTTGATGTCAAATCCTGCACCCAGCGCAACACTGGTATCCGATGATTCTATGACGTTCTTAATGTCAACGCCACCTTGTGTAGCGCTCGACAGGAATCCAAACTGGGGACCCGCCTGAAGGTTGAACCCGCCAACAAGATAGAGCTTGAGCAGAATAGGTATGTTAATATAGCCAAGCTCTACGTTACCGGCAGCGGCATCTGCACCTTGCACCGAGTAGATGACTTCAGGCTGAATAGCCAGCTTGGTAAGCTTGATATTGACAAAAGCCCCGGCATGATAGCCAGTCTTGCTGTTGTACGCTGCTCCTACGCTGGTGGCATTCACATTGGCAAAGTTCAGGCCGCCCTTGATCCCCAGCGACACGGAGGCCTGCGCGAATGCTGAAGTGATGCCGGCTCCCATGAGCAGGACAATCAATGTAAACTTGAGTTTGTTCATTTGTATGGTTGAATTTAGTTTAAATACGCCACCGCAATTTCTGGTAACTACACGGAAAATACAAAAAATCAGGCCAGCCCCAGTTCCGGGTTCTTTCCTGTAATGGTACGATAAAAGGCAAGGATGGTTTCCATATCGCGCTCCACATCGTCGCCCGGAAACAGCGTTTGGCCGACTACAATCTCCTTCCGCCTGAAATCAAACCCGACCGGCACAATGGGCACGTGGGCACCTTTGGCAATGAAGTAAAACCCGGTGCGCAGTTTAGTGACTTTCTTCCTGGTGCCTTCCGGAGCCAATGCAAGTATAAACTTGTCGTGTTGGGAAAAAATCTTCACAACCTGCTCCACCATGTCATGACTGCTGGCACGGTCAACGGGATGACCGCCGAGCCACCGAAAAAACCATCCAAAGGGCGGTTTGAAAAGCTGACTCTTTCCCAGGAACTGGGCATTTTTTATCCGGAGGATACTGCGCGCGGCAAGTCCCACCGGAAAATCCCAGTTGCTGGTGTGCGGAGCCACAGCAATGATGTATTTCGGAATTCCCTCAGGAAGCTGACCGTTGATCTTCCAGCCGAAAATCTTGAATAAGAGAAGATAGAAGGGCCGAAGCATCGAGGTGTGTTAGACGAGACTTACTTAATCAGATCTTTGATCAAAGTATCATCGGCCAGGTACGGCATGGTTATCTGAAGATCACCGGCCTGCTCCTGCGCGCGCTTGGCGGCAAACATCGCGTTGCTGTTGCGTGCCCATGAACGCCGTGCAATGCCGTTGTTCACATCAAACGAGAGCATGCTCTTGATCTTGCGGTCGGTGTCAACCGTGCCATCCAGCAACATCCCGAAGCCTCCGTTGATCACCTCACCCCAACCCACGCCGCCGCCGTTGTGTATGGAGACCCACGTCGCCCCACGGAAGGCATCACCTATGACATTGTGAATGGCCATGTCTGCTGTATACTGCGAGCCATCATAAATATTGGATGTTTCACGATACGGGCTGTCAGTACCTGATACATCGTGATGATCGCGGCCCAGAACTACGGGACCAACTTTCCCTTCTCGAATCGCTTTGTTGAAGGCCTCTGCAATGCGCGCCCGTCCTGCAGCATCGGCATACAATATGCGCGCCTGCGAACCGACGACCAGGCCGTTTTCTTTGGCCGCACGTATCCATGAAAGATTATCTTTCAACTGTGACTTGATTTCTTCCGGAGCTTCTCCTAACAATTCCTCTATCACATCACCGGCCAGTTGATCGGTGAGGTCAAGGTCTTCTGCCTTACCCGAAGTACACACCCAGCGGAACGGCCCAAAGCCGTAGTCGAAGCACATAGGTCCCATAATATCCTGCACATAAGAAGGAAACTTAAACGTGTGCCCGTCCTCTGCCATCACATCGGCGCCAGCCTTTGAAGCTTCGAGCAGGAAAGCGTTTCCATAATCAAAGAAGTACGTACCCCTCGCCGCATGATGGTGAATGGCCGTCACCTGTCTACGCAATGAATCCTGAACATCTTGACGGAACCCCTCAGGGTCATTGACCATTTTCCTGTTCGCTTCCTCGAAAGACAATGACACCGGATAATAGCCGCCTGACCAGGGGTTGTGCAGCGATGTCTGATCAGAGCCGAGATCCACATGGATTTCTTCAAAAGCAAATCGCTCCCAAACATCCACGACGTTGCCGAGGAAAGCGATCGAGACAGCCTCACGGTTCTTCTTGGCTTCCGCAACACGTTTCACGAGTTCATCCATGTTGTCGGTAAGTTCATCGACCCACCCTTGCTCATGTCGTTTGTGTGCTGCCTTCGGATTGACTTCGGCGATCACGGAAATACACCCGGCAATCTTCCCTGCTTTGGGCTGGGCGCCGCTCATGCCGCCAAGTCCGCTGGAAAGAAACAACTTTCCTTCCAGACCTTCGCCGCGACGGGAAATTTTGCGTCCTGCGTTTAGCAGGGTAATGTTGGTGCCATGGACAATGCCTTGCGGACCGATGTACATGTAGGAACCCGCCGTCATCTGTCCGTATTGTGTTACACCCAGTGCGTTATACCTCTCCCAGTCGTCGGGCTTGGAATAGTTCGGGATCATCATTCCATTGGTAACCACTACACGCGGCGCTCCCTTGGAGGACGGAAACAGCCCCATCGGATGTCCGGAATACATGTGCAGGGTTTGCAAGTCGGTCATGGTGGCCAGGTACTTCATGGTAAGGAGGTACTGTGCCCAGTTCTGAAATACCGCTCCGTTGCCTCCGTAGGTGATCAGCTCATGCGGGTGCTGCGCAACGGCGGGATCCAGGTTGTTCTGGATCATTAGCATAATGGCCGCGGCCTGCTGCGATCGATGCGGGTACTCATCGATGGACCGGGCATGCATGGCATAAGTCGGGCGAAAGCGATGCATATAAATGCGGCCGAATGTCTGCAACTCCTGATAAAACTCCGGAGCCAGCACAGCGTGATGACGAGGATGGAAATAGCGAAGGGCATTCTGCAGGGCCAGTTGCTTTTCTGCCATCGAAAGAACGTCTTTCCTACGGGGCGCGTGATTGACAGATGCATCGTATGGCTGAGGCTCAGGTAATTCGTCAGGTATGCCGTGCAGGATCTCTTCCTGGAAAGTCAAATCATTTGCCATTTAGCCCAATATCTTTTCTATCTGTGAACGCTTCAGGTTTTCCTTTGTGAATTTATAGCCAAGGTCAAAAATCTCTTTGGCTTTCCCAATATCAAAGGCGCTGAATTTGTCCAGTCCAGAGGGTTCAATGACAATATCACACAAGTTCTTGCTGTGGAGGGTATTCGCACCGATCGCCATCAGTAGGCTCCGTTCTATAACCACCTTCATGTTTGTGACGTCAAACCAAGGCGTCACTTTGTTGCAATGCGAGCCGATCAGCACATCGCAGTGACCGTGAATCGCGGCAGCCGGCAGGTTATCCAACACACCCCCGTCGACATACAACGCACCCTTGTAGGGCATGGGACTGAATACGCCAGGAATACTGCACGAAGCCATGATGGCGGGAACGAGTTCTCCCGAATCGAAATAATTGACCTGACCCAACTTCAATTCGACGGCGGCGATGGTGAGTGGCTTTTTGAGTTCGGAGAAATCTCCAGGCAGGTGGAGACTCAGCAATTGACGAAGTCCATCCATCCGCAACAGCCCGCCCGGTGCCAGGGTGGGTCGAACGGAATTGACAATGGAGACCTGGGTGACAATCTTGAATATTTCCTGCGGCGGAAAATCGTTGGCATACAGGGCGCCGACTATCGAACCTGCGCTGGTGCCCGATAGCCGAGTCACCTGAATCCCGAATTCCTCCAGCGCCTGAATCACGCCAATGTGGGCTATGCCCCGGGCACCCCCGCCGGACAGTACAAGGCCGATGTCTTTCATGTAAATCTAAAGCTCGGAGAGTGCAAAGGTACGATCCACCCGAACACCCTTGTCAGTGTGCTTGACAGTGCAGCATTCATGGACCGGGTCATGTTCAAAAAACAATACATAGTTATTGTCAGCAGCAAGTTGCAGGAATTTCTGCTTTTCCTCCATCGTCATGAGCGGCCGGGTATCATAGCCCATCACGTAGGGCACCGGGATATGAGCCATCGAGGGTATCAGGTCTGCCATGTAGCAAATCGTGGTGCCTTTGTATGGAATCAGTGGCAGCATCATCTTGTCAGTATGGCCCGAAACGAAAAGGATATCCATAGTTTCGATGGGACTCTTTTGATCGGTGTAGGCCATACGCATCTGGCCACTTTCTTGCATGGGCATGATATTCTCTTTCAGAAAGCTGGCCTTCTCCCGGGGATTGGGTTCCGTAGCCCACAGCCAGTGCTCCGGGTTGGTCCAGTACGTTGCCTTGGGAAAAGTTAGGGCGAATTTTTCTCCATCACGCCTGACACCTCCGCCACAATGATCAAAATGAAGATGTGTCAGGAACATGTCGGTGACATCAGCCGGAGAAAATCCGGCGGCACCGAGCGATCGGATAAGTGACGCGTCGCCGTGAAGATAGTAGTGGCTGAGAAACTTCGCATCCTGCTTGTCGCCAATGCCGTTGTCGATCAATATAAGTCTGTTGCCATCCTCGATCAGGAGACACCGCATGGCCCATGTACAGAGATTATTTTCATCCGGAGGGTTCAGCTTTTGCCACAAGGACTTCGGCACCACGCCAAACATCGCGCCGCCGTCTAGCTTAAAGAACCCCGTTTCGATTGTGTGCAATTTCACTGGATGCTGGGTGCTGGATGCTGGATGCTGGATACTGGTACTAGTCACGGTTACCTGGTGTTTGGCATTTATTACCGATCACTGATTACCGATCACTGATTACCGATTACTGATTACTGTTCACCGATTACTGTTCACCGATTACCACTACTCCTTCACCACCCCCATCGAGCAAAACTTTTCGATGCGCTGATGGATCCGGTCCTCTGCAGATAATGCTGACAACTCCCTGGTTGTCTCCATGATCACGCGCTTCACTTCTAGTGCCATGACCTTCATATCAGTGTGCGCACCCCCGAGTGGTTCCCTGATGATCCCGTCAATGAGTTTGTGCGCTTGCATGTCTTTGGCAGTGAGCTTCAGCACCTCAGCGGCTTGCTCCTTATAATCCCATGTGCGCCAAAGGATCGAAGAACATGATTCCGGAGAGATGACCGAATACCAGGTGTTCTCAAGCATAAAGACACGATCGCCCACTGCAATACCCAGTGCGCCGCCGGAGGCCCCCTCACCAATCACGATGCAAATGACGGGTACCTTCAGCATAAACATCTCCTTTAGATTTCGTGCGATGGCCTCTCCCTGTCCGCGTTCTTCCGCCTCGAGTCCGGGAAACGCGCCAGGTGTGTCGATGAATGTGATGATGGGCTTATTGAACTTCTCCGCCACTTTCATCAGCCGAAGCGCCTTGCGGTAACCTTCAGGGTTTGCCATTCCAAAGTTGCGCATCTGCCGCTGCTTGGTGTTGCGCCCTTTCTGCTGACCGATGATCATGAAGGTCTGGCCGTCGATGGTACCCAGTCCGCCCACCATGGCTTTGTCGTCGGCAACACCGCGGTCGCCATGCAACTCAATGAAGTCCGTTGTGATCTCGTAGATATAGTCCAGTGTGTAGGGCCTGTCGGGATGCCGTGACAACTGCACACGTTGCCAACCGGTCAGGTTTTCAAAAGTCTCCTTCTTTAAATCCAGTATCTTTTTCTCGAGTGAGCGAATGGCCTTGGCCACGCTTTCGTCACTGCCATCGGCCAATTGTTTCATATCCTTCAATTTGGCCTCCAGCTCGGCAATAGGCTTTTCGAAGTCCAGCAGCGTCATTTCTTTCGTTTCGTGAAGTGCGCAAAATTAGGAGATTTTTGATTCTTCTTCACTATGGACCCAAAGCACGGTTCAGGCTTCGGGAATCCGGCTTCGATTAGGGTGCAACTGTTTATTCTATCACGGCAAATTGCCACTTAGCAAAATACGGCCTTGCATTAGCTGTGAATGTGATTGATTGGTGGCAAATTTAACCTACTACAGACCTATGAAACGCACCCTTTCGATGCTGATCGCCATGGTGGCGGCGGCAACTGTTTCCTTCGGACAGATACCAAAGCCGGCCGACACCTTCGGGTTTGAGCCCGGCGCAGATTACAAGATGGCCACCTACGACCAAATGCTTGCCTACTATGACAAGCTTGATGCTGCGACCGACCGCGTGCAAATGATTGAGATCGGCAAGTCGGTGCGCGGACGTCCGATGAAGCTGATTTTTATTTCCAGCGAAGAGAATATGAAGTCGCTGGACAAATGGAAAGACATCAGCGCAAAGCTTGCAAGGGCTTCTGTGAGTCCCGAAGAAGCACGCAAACTTTCTGTTGAAGGAAAGGCCATTGTGTGGTTTGATGGCGGCATGCACGCCAGCGAAAAGGCGCACGCGCAAATGACACCTGAACTCGCTTATCGCATTGCTTCTGAAGAGTCTGATGAGATGAAGAATATCCGGAGCAACGTGATTACGCTCCTGGTGCCCGTTATCAATCCCGACGGTCTCGACATCGTGGGTTCCTGGTACCGCAAGTATGTTGGTACGACTTTCGAAACATCCGACCCCCCCATTCTCTATCAGGAGTATGTAGGCCACGATAACAACCGCGACTGGTTCATGAGCAACATGCCTGAGACGAAAGCCATAACCACTGTACTTTATAGTCAGTGGTACCCACAGATTGTGCACAACCACCACCAAACAGCGCCATCCTGGGCACGGATTTTCATCCCTCCGTTCCGAAGCCCTGTCAATCCCAGGATACACCCTGGTGTAACGACCGGCGTCAACCTCGTGGGCACGGCAATGGCCAACCGCTTTGCGATGAAGAAAATGCCCGGTGCCATTTCTCAAACAACTTTTGAGATGTGGTGGAACGGCGGCATGCGCACCGCTCCCTACTACCACAACCAGATCGGGATCCTCACAGAAACTTCTCACGCTAGTCCCACACCACGCTACTACCCTCCTGATTCAGTGCCAAAGTCTGTAGGTGGCAAGACTACCGATGGTACAGATATCTTTTACCCTTACCCATGGAAGGGCGGTGAGTCACACTTCCGCGATGCTGTGAACTACATGCTCGAAGCATCAATGGCAATCCTCGATCTCGCGGCGGAAAAAAAGGATGAGTTCCTTTTCAACGCGTGGCAGATGGGCCGTGACGCCATCGACGACAAAACAGGCGCCTTTGCCTATGTGATTTCCAAGAATCAGTGGGATGCCGCTTCTGGCGACAACCTGGTCAATGTGATGATGCAAGGCGGCATTGAAGTAAATCGTGCAACGGCGGCGTTCAAGGTTGGCTCGACAGAATACCCGGAGGGCTCTTACATTCTGTATGGTGCACAGGCATTCCGACCATACCTGGCCGACTTGATGGAAAAACAGAATTACCCCGACCTGTTTCAATTCCCCGGTGGCCCCCCCATACCACCCTATGATCTTACAGGCTGGACCCTACCCATGCAAATGGGTGTAAAGGTCGACCGTATAGCAACTTCGTTTACCGCGAGCGCACAAAAGCTTGATGCAAAAGTCCCCGTGGCACAGGGTTCGGTCAAGGGCAATGCCGGCTTCGGCTTTGCTATCAACCGCCAGGACAATGCCAGCGCAAAGGCAGTGAACAAACTGCAAAAGGCCGGTGAGAAGATCAGCGTGGCAACAGCAGCGTTTACTGATGGCGGCACAAACTATCCAGCCGGAACCTTTATAGTGGAGAAAGGATCCAAAACTCAAGATGCCATCTCGAGGATTGCGAAAGAGACCGGGGTGTCTGCCCAGGCCGTCGGAGCCAAACCTGCCGGTATCAAGCCCATGCTGAAAGTGAAAGTCGGTATCTATAAATCATGGGTCGACAATATCGACGAAGGATGGACAAGGTGGGTACTTGAACAGTTTGACTTTGACCTTGATACCTTGCACGACACGGATATTCGAACAAGAAACCTCAGCGCGTATTCTGCTATTCTGCTGCCATCCCAGCGTGGTGACGAAATCATGCACGGTCACCGCAAAGGCGAAATGCCTGATCAGTTTGTCGGCGGTATCGGCATGAACGGGGTCCAGGCAATAGAACGTTACATATCCAATGGCGGTACGCTGATCTGTCTGGATCAGTCGACCGGCTTTGCCATTCAGCAACTGGGATTACCGGTACAGGATCTCACGCAAGGATTGTCGACCAGCGACTTCTTTATACCGGGTTCACTCATTCGTATCAATGTCAATGTCGCTAACCCACTGGCATTTGGCATGCAGCCAGAAACAGCCGCTTCCTTTCAGCGCAGCAGGTCTTTCAAAAAGATCATCCCGCAGCGGAAGGGCGAAGGTGGCAATGAGAACACACCCCTTGCGCCTGCACCTGATATAAAGGAAGTGGTGAAATACGCCAGCAAGGATCTCCTGATGAGCGGCTGGGCCAAGGGGCAGGACCGCTACCTGAAAGACAAGTCCGCGATGCTGGACGTTGGATACGGAAAAGGCCGTGTGATTCTTTTTGGGTTCAGGCCTCAGTTCCGGGGACAAACGCATGGTACCTACAAGTTGTTGTTCAATTCAATCTTCTCCGGAGCCGTGAAATAATCTGTGATAATCTGTGAAATCAGTGGCAAAAAAAGGTTAGCCACTGATTACACTGATTTGCACAGATTAATGCATCAATGTTTCCTTAATCAGTGTTAACTTGTGAAATCTGTGGCCAGGCTTTCCCAACCTGGCCACTTTTTTTTCGTTTGAGCTGTAAAACCTTCAACTATGAAATCACTGCTGGCAATCTCCATCTTGCTCTCGTCGCTTACCTCTATGGCACAACCAGATCTCCCTTACCGCGAAATACCCGAATATCCGTCAGCCTTCACCGCCGGCACTGTAGCCGCTCGTGTCCTGGACGGTCTTGGCTTCCGCTATTACTGGGCTACTGAAGGACTGCGGCCGGAAGACCTCAGCTTCCAGGCCAACAAGGACGGTCGCACGACTTTGGAAACGATAACGCACATCTACGAACTCTCCCAAACCATTGCCAATGCAACCCGCAATCTTCCCAATGACAATACCATCAAGAGGCCCATATTATCATTTGAAGAAATGCGTCGAAAGACGCTGGAGAACGTTCGCGATGCCAGCGAGATTTTGAAAAAGTCCAGCGACCTGGACATTGGACAACTAAAAGTCATCTTCAAAAATGAGCGCGGTGTCACGGAGTTTCCGTTCTGGAATGAACTCAATGGTCCAATCTCCGATGCACTGTGGCACACGGGGCAAGTGGTCTCTTACCGTCGTGGCTCCGGTAATCCTTTCAATGCCAAGGCCAGCGTTTTTACCGGGAGGGTCAGGGAATAATTTTCTTGCCACGGATGACACGAATGTGCACGAATAATGGCGATAGTAATCTGTGTTAATCTGTGTAATCTGTGGCAAAAAAAAAGAGGCTTGCCACTGATTACACAGATTACCACAGATTATTTTAGTTCCAACCGTAGTACTTCTTCACCTTAGCAACAATCTGGTTGGGAGTCAGCGTGTCAGCAGGCTCTACGGTGCGCAACTTGCCTGACAATGATTTGTATGCTTTATCGGCGTCTATCTTGTGCTGCAATGCGGTTCGCGTTTCTGCAGGACCGAATACGTAGAGTTCATCGGTCCCTTTGATTTTTTCCAGCACATTGTCCAAATACTTCTCCCGCTGGTTCTTCCTCCGTTCATCGATCTTTTTTTCAGGTAGCAAGTGACGATTGCCCATCAGTACACCACGGTCACCCTCTCCGTAGAGGTGAGCCGGGTTCTCAACATCCGCTTCTACCTCTTCGATCCGTTCCTTTCCATTCACCAACTTGACGATGACGGCCTTGCTGCCATCGATCCACACGCCGGTTTGCGTTTTCATGATTCTTGCGTTACAAAGTGATCTTTTTCAACAGTACTGCTCTCATTTTCCCTTGAAAGTACGCCGCCTGAAATTCCACAACCATGCCTTTTGATCACTACTGCCATGATTTTCGTCAACAATCAGAAACGCATGCTAAATTGGGCAATCGTGGAGAAATTTAACCCTGTTTACTACCTTCTCTTCCAGTCACCGCGCCCGATGCGGTTGGTCAATACCATCACTTTCTTCCGGGTCGCTGCATTCCCCGTGTTTGTCCTTTTGCTGTTCTTAAATCGTGAAGACATCTTCAAGTGGCTGGTCCTTGTCAGCTTTCTGACCGACGCCATTGATGGCTTCCTGGCACGAAAATTCAAAGTCATTAGCATCCTCGGCTCACGGCTGGACTCCCTGGGCGACGACCTGACCATCCTCGCTTCCTTTCTTGGGGTAATCGTCTTTCATGGTGATTTTCTTGTCATAGTTTGGCCCGTCATATTTGCCACGTTCTTACTATTTGTGATCCAGCTTTTGTTCGCCCTGGTGAAGTATCAGAAGACGACCAGCTTTCACAGTTATGGAGCCAAGGCAGCCGCGATCCTTCAGGGCCTGTTTCTTTGCTCGCTGTTCTTCCTCGGTCAACCTTACTATCCGCTGTTCTATGCGACCATGGGTGTCACGGCCCTGGAACTTATTGAAGAGATCATCATGGTTTATGTGATGCCGAGGTGGCGGGCAGACGTGCGGGGATTGTATTGGGCCCTGAAGGAAACAGACGACAATCTCGACACCCCCGAGTCCAACTCCTAAACAATTTTTTGGATTACCCCGGTCAAAAACTATCTTTGCAGCCTTGTTTTGAAGGTGGGCGCAAGCAAACCGTCAGAACTTGGGAAGGACCGGTAGTTCAGCTGGTTAGAATGCCTGCCTGTCACGCAGGAGGTCGCGGGTTCGAGTCCCGTCCGGTCCGCAAACAAAGCCTTCAGATCGCTTGATTTGGAGGCTTTTTTGTTCTTATTGACTGCGTTACGCTTTTGTCTCCTGCGTTGCCGGTAATATGTGCGTCGACGGGATCCTGACAGGCGGCACCGAGAGGATATTGTAAGTTCTCCGGCCAACAATCTCCTTTTTTGTAAGCGGGAGTATATTGCCTGGAACGAAATGGTCAAATCGGTATACAGCAGCATTTCCTGCCGCCATGAGATCGTAAAGCTCAAACCGCTCTTCCGTGGTTGACGGACCAAAAACCTCCGCAATGATGACCGGATGATAGGCGTCGATCAACCCCTTAATGGATTTGATGATCTCTTTGTCATAACCCTCCGTGTCTATCTTGACAAAACTTAGCCTGGCCACCTGCGCTGAACTAAATTGGCTTTTCACAAAGCGCTCCAGGTTCTTCCCGGGTACTTCCATCTGGTATCGCACGTTTCGGGGCTGGTTGTGCGTAAATCCAACCACGCCGCCATTTCCAAAGGAAGGGTCACCGGAACCCAGATGAAATACTCCGTCATCAGCTGTAACGGCAAAATTTTCAGCGACTATATTCGTCTTCTCTTTGTTCAGGTTTGCGTTGGCAGAAAGCACTTGGAACACATGAGGATTGGCCTCAATAGCCAAAGTGAGGCCATCGCGACCGGCAGCAATGGCCATCGGCACGGACGTATCACCTTCGTGCGCTCCGATATCGATTACGAAGTCGCCAGGGGCAACAAACTGCCTGAAAAAGTCAACTGACCCCTGGTCAACCACTTTCACATGCTCACCCGGATGAAGCCACTGGCAGTAGTCAACCTTGCCATCCTTTTCAAGCATGAATTGCACCTGCCTGTGGGAATACGCCTGAAAGGGCTTTCTGCGGGAGAATATCCCCTGGAGGTTGTCAAAGAATCTGCGCATGTACCGTAGGTTAGTTCGATGCCAAAAGTACTGGATTTTGATAGTCCATCCATTGCCGGCAAGTGATTCCCATAATAGTTTAATTTGATTCTCATCAAAACGATATATATCTCTATTATTCAGGTATTTATAGAAGTATACCGAATTGATTCATGAGTACTTCTTGTCTCCTCGAGGTAATATGATTCTCGAACAAAAGGGCATCTTCGTCGGTACTTTCTAAATTTGAATGATCATCAACTGGCCAATGGGCAAAATTTCTCTCATCGTTGCCATGCTTGTTCTACCCGTCCTTACGGTGATGGGTCAGGCGGCTTCTGTTGCCAACCGTGCCAAAGCGATCGAACTTTATGAACGCGGCGAAAAAGCGCTCGCCAACAAGGAATACTTCAAAGCACAAGCGCACTACACAGAAGCCTTGCGTTATGACCCGCGATACGCCGAGGCCTATCGATCAAGGGCCATCGCTCGCGAATACCTTGGCGAGGCAGCCAAAGCACTGACTGACTTCAATATCTACGTAGACCTTAAACCTGAAGACAGCGAAGCGTTGTTCAACCGCGCCGTCCTGCGATTTGAGGCCAAACAATATTTGCCGGCACGCCAGGATTTTCTCAAGCTTCTGACCATGCCCGCTTCCAAGGAGACCAATACAATCTATTATAGCCAGGAAAAGTTTGGCAATAGCGGCACGAACATCCAAACAGCGCAATCGGGCAAGAAAGACCACATCTTTAACTACCTCGGCCAGATTGAAACGCACCTCAAACGCTATACCATTGCTATCAACTGGCTGGATTCAGCGATCACCCTGGCACCGGATAACGCACCCTATTTCGTCAACCGCGGGTTGGCACGCATGGAGCGTGGAGATAAATCAGGAGCTGCTGAAGACTACGAGAAAGCACTTTTACTGGACCCCGATAACAGCCTGGCCTTGCATAACTTAGCAGCTATCAAATCACTCGGAGGTGATGGGGAAAGCGCTGAAAAACTCCTCAGCGAGAGCATTGCGAAAAATGATAAACTTCCCTACCCTCGGGCGGAGCGCGCTTACCAGCGAATGCAAAAAGGAGATCTGAAAGGAGCACTGGAAGACTACAACGAAGTCATCCGAATGGAACCCAACGAACCCGACAACTACATCAACCGCGGGATCCTGAAAGAAAAGATGAAGGACCTTCCGGGCGCATTGGCCGACTTCAGTCATGCGCTTAAACTCAACGACAAAGATCCCAAAGCCTGGGTCTGCAGGGGCAACGTTGTGTCAAAGCTCGGCAACTGGAAGGAATCTGTAGAAGATTATTCCGCCGCCATTGTCAACGGGCCCAACTATGCCCTCGCCTATTTCAACCGTGGCATTGCTTACCAGAATACGGGAAATCATGCACTCGCATGCGCAGATCTGAAAAATGCGCTGCGGATGGGAATCAAGGAAGCGGAGAAGGTAATTCCCAAAGTGTGTAAATAGTGGCCAGTGGGTCGTGGTTAGTAGTCAGGCTTTAACCTTACGAATACCGGCTCTCTGTACATCTTGTCGCGGGTGATTTGTGCGTAGCTGATTTCAGCCACAAGGCTCGGCTCCACCCAGTTTGTCACCTTTTCATCGACAATCTTGCCACCGTGTAATTTTGGCTGCCTTGTCTTCTTGAGCTTCTTGACCTCAGCCAGGATTTGCTTCGCCATGGCATCATCGAAGCCGGTGCCTACCTTACCCCGATAATGCAATTCACCATCCACCATTTCTGCAATCTGCAGTGAGCCAAACGTTGCTTCCCGGTTGCCCTTGCCAGGAGTATATCCAATAATATGGCAGTCGACCGTATTGCGGACCTTCACCTTTTGCCAGAGGTCACTTCGCCGGCCTGGAAGGTACTTGCCATCCTTTCGTTTGGCCATAATGCCCTCCAGACCATGTTCACGAGCCGCCTCAAAAAGCGACTTGCCATCGTCCACTATCTCGCTCACACGATACGGCGTATCGGGCTTTAGCGCGTCTGCCAGGAACTCCTTTCTCTTCTCAAGTGGCTCGTTCACCAGAGGACGGCCATCGAGGTAAAGGCAATCAAAAATGTAGCAGTGAACGGGCGATGCCTTGCTGTTCTTCTGGATATTCGTCTCGCCGGTATTCATCAAACGATGAATCACTTTCTTGAAATCAGGCTTGCCTGACTTGTCCAGACAAACAATTTCCGCATCGAACAAGCCATTGGTTGCGCGGAAGGCTTTATCCACCGCATGGAGTTCGGGAAACTGTGCCGTTATATCGTTATGATTTCGACTCCGGATTCTGACCTGCCCGTCTTCCAGGGCTATGAGTGCGCGGATTCCGTCCCATTTGACTTCGTACAGATACTCACTACCCATGGGCACCTTCTCAGAGGTTTCCGACAGCATGGGTTCCAAGACGTCAGACAAATAGTTGACCTGCGGCTGGTCGACGCGCTCAAACAACCATTCCTTCTCCTTGATCTTGTAGATACGATATTCTCCATTCACCTCCTTGCTGTTCAGCCGGAAGTAAAACCCGTCCTTCTTTTCTTTGGTGATCTTATATTTTCCCAACGCGTAGATCCACATTTCGCCGCCACCATATTCTCCTTTAGGGATAGTCCCATTGAAAGTAAGGTACTTCATGGGGTGATCCTCTGTCTGGACGGCCAACCGCTTGACGCCAGGGTGCGGGGGTAAGCCCTTGGGCACTGCCCACGATTTGAGAACGCCATCTTGCTCAAGACGCAGATCGTAATGCAAGTGCGAAGCATGATGGCGATGAATCACAAAGTTGCTGCCGCCGCCTTCCACCACCCTGGGCTCGGGTTCGGTGGTTCTCTTAAAATCCCGCTTCTTCTCATAGGATTCCAATTGCGCGGGTGTCTTGTGCTTCTTATTTGGGGGCAATTCCCGCGCCACCACTTTCTTACGGTGTGTGTGAAGATCAACGGCAAAGGCATCAATCCCTTCCCACGCGTCGCCATCTTGAAGTACTTTGTCAAGCGCTGTGCGGATGTTAAACACCACCGGGTTTGTCACCTTCTCCAATTCTTCCCAGGTTATCGGCATCGACACCGGGGCACCCACCCTGCCCCGGAGACTGTATGGCGAAACGATGCTTTGCCCAGAGCGGATCCGGTAGATGTCAATCAGCACCCTGCCTTTGCGCGCATCCTTCTTAATATGAAGGGTCGTCGTCGATGGATTTCGATCAACGAACGGCTGGGCAATTGCCTGGGCCGCTTCAAAAACTAAGTGAAACTCATGCCGTGGTTCCAGGGGACAACAAATGTGGATCCCCTTCCCTCCTGTCGTCTTCACAAACGCGGTGTAGCCAAAACTCTCGATATAGGTCTTCAGATCAAAGGCAAGCGGCACCACCTTCCGAAAGTCGTATCCTTCCGGCGGGTCGAGATCGAAAACCATGTAATCGGGAGAATCAAACTTGGGTTTTCGGCTGTGCAGCTGGTGCAGTTCCAGCGCGGCAAGATTGGCAAGCCATACCAGTGATGCCGGCTCGGTGGCAATGATATAATCTTTCTTCTCTTCCTTGCCCAGCGAGGCAAACTCAATCCAGTCCGGAGCCCAGGCGGGACGGCTCTTTTGATAAAACATTTCACCATGAATACCATCAGGAAACCGTATGAGGGTGAGCGCCCGGCCTTTCACGTGATTGAGCAATGTCGGTGCAATCTTCAGGTAATATTCAATGATTTCTGCCTTCAGAATATTGTCCTCAGGAAAAAGCACCTTCTCCAGATTGGACAGCTCTATCTTCCGCTTGCCAATGGTGACCCATGTTTGCCCCTTCTTTGCCATGCTTAATCCACCACCTCAGGATTTTTGTTTGAAAGGAAGATCATACCGATGACGAAACAGGTAGACGCGGTGATAATGGGATACCACAATCCCACCAGCACATCACCGCTCCCCGACATCCAGGTTGCGATCAGGGGCGTAAGTCCGCCAAACACTCCGTTGCCGATGTGGTATGGCAATGACATCGATGTATATCGGATGCGTGTAGGGAACAGCTCGACAAGAAATGCCGCAATCGGTCCATACACCATGGTCACAAAAACGACCTGGGCAAATACCAGCGCAATCATAGCCCAGAATCCTTTGGTCGCGAGCTTGACTTCCTTTTTGGTGGTAGATACATCACCATTCACTTTCTCTGTCTTTGATTCAAGAAGCTGTGTACCATCTGTAAACGGTTGAATGGAGACGATTGTCACCAAGCCCGTCTCCGGCGACGTCTCCCGTTTTATGTGCTTACCATCGACCACCAGTGTTTTGGCGGATACATCGCTGAGATCATACATCGCCTGATAGATTGGCCGGTAGGCGATCGCGGCCAGGAGCATGCCGGCCATCATGATGTGCTTTCGACCGATAAGGTCCGACAGCCAGCCAAACAAAATGAACAGCGGTGTTCCAATGACCAGCGCAATGGCGATCACTGAATAAGATTGCACAAATTCCAGGTTGCAGGTCTTCTGAATGTAGGTTAGTGCATAAAATTGCCCCGTATACCAGACTACTCCCTGTCCAGCGGTGGCGCCGAACAACGCGATGAGTACCAACCTGAGGTTCTTTTTTTTGCCAAAACTCTCTTTGATGGGATTCTTGGAAGTTGATCCTTCCCGCTTGATCTTCGAGTACAGGGGTGATTCCTGCATGCGGAGTCGGATATAGACAGAAACAGCAACCAAGACCGCCGACAGCAGAAAAGGAATACGCCATCCCCAGGACGAAAATTCAGCAACACCGAGTGACTCCCGTACCAATAAAATCACGCCCAGGGAAACGAAGAGTCCCAGCGTGGCCGTCGTCTGGATAAAGCTGGTATAATAACCACGCTTGCCCAGGGGAGCGTGCTCGGCCACATAGGTTGCGGCTCCGCCATACTCACCGCCGAGCGCTAGCCCTTGGACTACACGCAATATCAGCACGAGCAAGGGCGCCGCTATGCCGATGGTCTCATAGCCTGGAACAAGTCCGATCCCAAAGGTCGAAATGCCCATGAGAACAAGTGTGACGAGGAAGGTGTACTTGCGTCCCACCATATCCCCGAGCCGACCAAAGACGATGGCTCCAAACGGTCGTACAATAAAACCCACAGCAAAGGTGGCCAGCGTGGACAACAAGCCCAACGTTGGATTGGATTTTGGGAAGAATTGATCGGCGAGTATGGTTGCCAGGCTTCCGAAAATGTAGAAATCGTACCATTCAATGAGTGTACCAACCGATGAGGCGGTGATGACAAACCACAGGTTTCGCTTCTCAATCTGTTCGGGTGCATGCTTCATCATGTGGTACGTAGAAAGATAAGCGTTTGGTCCTAGAAGTAAATCTCTTGCGCAAGCCGGTATGTGTTGGCATGCGCTTCGATAATGTCGCGGAAGTCGTGCGAATAACCCCCACCCATAGTGGCCACCAACGGTATTTTATTTTCTTTTGCGAGTGACAGCACCAGCCTATCGCGTTCACGGCACCCTTCCCGCGTTACCGACAATCGCCCCAGTCGATCGGTATCCAGGATGTCGACCCCCGACTGGAAGAATATGAAGTCAGGTTCGACTTCCTCAAGCAAATTCCTGAAATTTCGGTCAAGCGTACGGAGATAAAATCGGTCAGCGGTCTGATCAGCCAGGCCGATGTCGAGGCTTGAGGCCTCCTTGACCAACGGAAAGTTGTTTGCGCCATGCATGCTGAAGGTGAAAACCCTGGGATCGTCTTGGAAGATCCGGGCCGTACCGTTCCCTTGATGCACATCGAGGTCGACAACCAATATCCTGGTGGCCAGCCGGTGCTCCAGGAGGTCATGCGCAGCGATGGCAATGTCGTTGAGCAGACAGAAGCCTTCGCCACGGTTTGCGAACGCATGATGCGTGCCGCCGGCAATATTCATGGCAACTCCGTGCTGGAGGGCATGGCGCGTGCATTGCACGGTTCCGCCCGCGATGATGACTTCTCTTCGCACCAGCGCCTCCGTGAGCGGGAAGCCCGTTCGTCGGACTTCCTTATCGGTCAGAGTCATGGATTTTAACCGTTGCCAGTAGGCAAACTCATGGGTTCGCAGGATTTCCCTTTCATTCAAGGGCTCCGGCTTGAAGATATTCTCCCCGGTGATCGTTCCTTCATGAAGCAATTGCTGCGGCAACACCTCATACTTGCTCATCGGAAACCGATGATTCGGGGGTAGCGGCAACACGTACGCCTCGCTCCAGGCGACTTTGAGCATGTGAATTACTTGGGCAAAACGGATCGGCTAGTGATGTTCCTCATGACCGCCCTCCCAGGTCTCCATCACTTGATGAAATTCCTGATGGAGTGAGGTTAGCGCAGCTGAGAGTTCTTCATCCGGAGCACCAGCCAGTACCTTGTCGGCAAAGGCCCTGCTGTTCACCTTGATGCTCTCGATCTTGGCTTTCATTTCATCATTATTGACGCGTTCAGGAAATTCCATTTCTGCCCACTTTTCGGCCTCGGCGGCAAGCAACTGAGCGTTGATCTTCGCTGGTTCAAGATTGGCTGAATCTTTCAATGGATGGTAGGATTCGGCCATGATCATGTGATAATCATCCATAGCCTGCCAATTCATTTCGCTTTCGGTGGTTGCTTCGGAGGTTGCCTTCTTTTCCGAGCAGGCCACGGTAATGGCAGCAAGACAGATCAGCAATGCGATCATTCGGACATTCGATGGTAGGTTCATGGCAAACGGTTTAGGTTATGGTTTAGGTTATGTAATGTTTCTACGGCGGTACTTTCTTCTGTTTTCGAGGGCATTGACAAATTTCTTCAAGAGGTCAAAATAGAGTGTGACAAACAACAAAATGGTCATGATCCATATGGCCGCAATATTGAAATACAAAGTATCAAAATATCTTCCCAAGAAGTGTTTGGTTGGGGTAAAGAAATTTGATCTGAAATCAAACAGGTGTGCTTCTCGATGGTCGTCCATATATATAGGAAGTGCCTTCCGGATCAAACGGCCTTCCCATTCAACAATGCGCTGGTCTTCAAGCTGCTCCTCAACAACTCTCTTGACGCCGTCATTGGTATACATTTGCCTCATTTGTTCATGCCGGGCGAAGTCAGCGGGTGTCTGCGTTAGTCCTCCATGGATGGAGTCCTTTTGTGCTTTTGCTGAAATCTCCATTTTCCTGTACATCCTTTTCAAATCCTGCACGAACGTCTCCGCCTGTGCCAACGATGCTGAATCGAGCTTTCCGACCTCAAAGCGGTCCATGATGCCCAGCTGTCTTGGTGAGTAGATTCCCATTTCATAACCCACCTCCGCCTTGAGAACGCGTAATGTTCTAACTACATCAGCATGATTATTATCGCGCCAATGTGCCCGCCAACGCCACATGTTGCCAAATCGCGTCTCAAGCTCACTAATCAGATATGAGCGCTTATAATTCGAATTATTGATAATCTGATCCAGTTCAAAGTAGATCTTTTCATAGGGGTTATCCTTGAACTGCGTAACCATAAACGCTTCATACGCCCAACGAGATGCCATGGCCTCCCCCAGCATGGGAACACCGGCAGGTTTCCCCACCCTCGGATTGAATTTATCAAACGGAATGACTACACCGCTCATCAGCAACTGCGGAATGACCAACACGGGAATAAGAATGTAAATGGTCACTGCAGAATCAAATGCTGATGAAATATTCAACCCCAGGACATTGGCAAAACAAGAACAAGAAAAAAGTATCATCCAATAGCGCATTTCACCCAAGGGTATCTCCAGGATGAGGTTGCCCACGACAATGAAAGTAAATGTTTGTATCGCGGACAGGCCAAACAGAATGACAATTTTTGAAATCAGGTAGCTGCTATTGCTAAGGTGCAGGAAGGCTTCACGTTTGCGAATTTTGCGATCGCGGAAAATCTCTTCAGCACTTACGATCAGTCCAACAAACAAAGCCACGACCACGCTCATGAAAAAGTAAACGGGGATGTTACTGTTCCTTGAAAAAACGTATTCCGCGTTCCCTGGTCCTGTCTCATCGAAATACCTCACGAAGTATGCCATGAACAGCGCTAGCAGCGGAGAAAGGGAAAAATTGACAACGAGGTACTGCTTGTTGGCCAGTTTGGAGAGTAGATCGCGCTTTGTAAATACCCAAAGCTGAACAAGCCAGTTCGGAATCTTCTGGGTAACTGGCAGCGGCGTCTTTACTTCTTCAATGCGGGGTATCTTGAGTCGTTGTTTGAAATACTGATACCACTGCCCGGGAGAAATTTTCCGTGTGTTGGTAAACCGTCCAAACTCATTGACTACACGTGTCTCGATGATGTTGAATACCTGTTCTGGATTGATATTCCCGCACTCAGGACAAGCACCTGGCGTCTTGGTTGCCGCATTGATGATGTCCTGGAAATAGGTAACGGCCTCAACAGGATTCCCATAATAAATCTGAAATCCTCCCACATCGAGAATAATGAGGGTATCGAACATCTTGTAGATGTCGGACGAAGGCTGGTGGATGACAACAAAAATCATCTTACCCCTGAGCGAAAGTTCTTTCAGCAGGTCCATGATGTTCTCCGAATCCCGGGAAGACAGGCCTGAGGTTGGTTCGTCTACAAAAAGGACATTCGGTTCGCGAAGAAGTTCCAATCCGATATTAACCCGCTTTCTCTGGCCGCCACTGATCGTTTTCTGAAGCGGTGACCCGACTTTGAGGTTCCTGATCTCCCCGAGACCAAGACTGGTCAATACTTTATTGACACGCTCTACAATCTGCTCTTCATTGAAGTGACCAAAACACAGTCGTGCGGCATAATATAAATTCTCGAAGACCGTTAGATCTTCCATCAGCAGGTCATCTTGCGGAATAAATCCAACAATGCCTTCCACTTTCTCCGGATTCTCGTGGATGTCAATGCCGTTAATAAGGACGCGTCCGCTGGAAGGCTTCTCCGATCCATTAAGTACGTTCAGCATTGTCGACTTTCCGGAACCTGAACCACCCATCAACCCGATAAGTTTGCCACCCTTTTCGGTGACGGTTACATTCTGTAAGCCGGCTCGTCCACTCTTGAAGTGATAAAATATGTGTTCGGCGACGAAACTGATCTCTGAGCCTGATTCCTCCTGCAGGAACTTGCCGACAATATCGCTGTAGTAAATTGTGTCGATCTTACTGCCGCGGAATGTGGATCCCGTCGGAAACACTTCAACCTTGCGGCTCTTGAAAGGCTGACTGTTGATGTAGAGGGTTGTAATCCCCAGGTATTTGACAAAGTAGGTCTCGATATCAGACAAACGCAAAACAGCGATGAGACCCGTGAGGTTCTTGGATGTGATATGCGGTCCTGAATGTTTTGCATCCCCGGAACCTTCATCAATGATGAGGATATTCTTGGCATTCAGCTCATCGCTGTCCTGGCCTTGGATGAACATCCGCATGGATTGGATATCCTTCATGGGAATCTTCAGCGCCTCGCCAATGTAGAAGATCAGATTCTCCTGCCGCTCAGAGATATGGCCGTCGGCGTAAACCAATTCGATGATCTTGATCACGATCACCGCCTTTTGTTGCATGGTGAGGGCCTGGTTCACCTTTTTGGATATCTGCATGATCTGCGCCCAGTCATCCACAAACTGGGCGGTCTCATCATCCATCTGCGCCATTTCGGCACTTGCGGCCTTCCGGTTGGCCTTGACAAACTCGTCAAATAGGTTGAGATAGTAGCGGGTTCCCTCCTGATTGAGGTGAAGTGAGAGGAAGTCCCGGATATTGGCCCGTTCATCGTCGGTTATCCGCTCCTTGGCCACGATGGCAAAGAGCTGGATAATGGCCTTCAATAATTCTTCACTCATGGCATGCTACAGGGTTCCCAATTCCGGGTTAAAATAGAGAAAAATGCTGTCATGGGCTTACAACGGGATATCTTTCTTTGTTGTTCTCCTGTTCCGATTCTGGCTGAATTATTATTTCTTTGTTGCACAACATCCACTCCTATGAAACCGCTATTTCCCTTATTAGTCTGCTCCCTGCTCACAGTCACCGGCTTTTGTCAAAACTCAATTCTGTGGGAAATCTCAGGCGATGGCCTCACCAAGCCCTCCTACCTCATGGGAACCCTGAAGTTTATCGGGGAAAAGGAATTTTATATGCCCAAAGAGGTCGAAGAGAAAATGAGGCAATGCAAATATTTTGCGATTGAAGATCAGGTGGATCATAAGGCGCAAATGGAACTCAATAAGGCCCTTCACTACCCCAAGGGTAAATCATTGGCTACTGATCTTTCGCCTGAAGAGTATGCCAAGGTTCTTGCCTTCTTCGAAAAGGAGTTTCACATTTCAAAAACCAAGTTCGAGAAGGATTTCGGCAAAATGATTCCCCTCGCCCTTTCCATCAACATGACCAGGATGGCGCTCGGAGAGAATGTGAAATATTACGATATCGAATTGTTGATGCTTGCCAAACACAACAGGCTCAAGACCTATAGTCTCGAGCCTATTCAACGCGAAGCCGAAGCCATCCATGCGTTCCCCCTCGACGAACAGGAAAAGGCGCTGCTGGAAAGTGTCGACAATTTTGAAGCCCAAAAGTCTGAATACATCGCCCTCGAAGCTGCGTTTGTTGCCGGTGACATTGAAAAAGTATTCTCCTTTACGTTGCATCCAACAGAGGACAACCAGCACTTTGTCAACGAATTCTATATAGCCCGCAACATGGAATGGCTGCCCAAACTGGACAAAATGATTAAGGACCAACCGTCTTTTTTGGCGATCGGCATAACCCACCTGGAAGGTGAACAGGGATTGCTCAACTTATTGAAGGGCCGCGGCTACACGCTCACACCCGTACCGCTCTCGCGATAGTCGCTATCCGATATATTTTGTCAGGATGTCGGAAAGGATGAGCAGGCCTTCACGTAAAGGCTCATCTTTTAAGTTCGACAGATCATCGGTGGGAAGACCCTCCTTCGTAAGTCGGGTATCGAGCGTGGCATCACCTGATTTGGCTTTGGCTTCGGCCATCTCTTTTCTGCGCTGTGCCTCATTGAGCGAGATTCTGGTCTCTGCGTAATTCCGGCGTGCTTCTTCTACATCACCGGCATATTTCTTCAGTTCGGGATCAAACTTCAGACGCTCCTGGTACTCACGCGAAAGGCTTGCCACCAGTTTCTCGGTGACGTTATTGACCCTTTGGTACTCTGTCCTTTTAATGACGTCCCAGGGAAGGGCATTGGGTAGCGAACTTTCTCCGAATTGCTGAGGGCTCAAGGCAGAAGGCAAGAGGATATCGGGCGTGACACCCTTGTGCTGCGTACTGCTGCCCGTCACCCGGTAGAATTTCTGGAATGTGACATTCAACTGACCAACCTTCTCCTGATCCTGAATCCAACGGCCCAGATCCTGAACAGCCTGTACCGTACCCTTGCCAAAAGTAGATTCTCCCACGACCACGCCACGGTGGTAGTCCTGAATGGCGCCGGCGAATATCTCCGATGCCGAGGCACTGCCACGGTTTGTCAACACAACAAGAGGACCATCATACGTTACCTCGCGGTTGTCATCGACGTACACTTCAACCCGGTTGGAAGGATCACGAACCTGGACAACGGGGCCATCCTTGATGAAGAGGCCTGTAAGGTCAACAGCCTCGGGCAAAGATCCGCCGCCGTTGTTACGCAAATCCATCACAACACCATTAACACCTTCGGCCTTCAATTCCAGAAGAAGCTTCTTCACGTCCCGGGTAGTGCTTCGGTAGTTAGGGTCTCCCTTCTGATAAGCAGCCCAGTCCATGTAGAAACCAGGCAAAGAGATTATCCCTAGTTTCAAGTTCTTGCCACCATTCTTATAACTGATAACTTGCTTCTTAGCAGCCTGATCCTCAAGTTTAACTTTATCACGGGTAAGTAAGAGGGTAACAGGGGGACCCCCTAAACCGACTTGTGCGGGTAGGACCTGAAGTCTCACTTCGGTGCCTTTAGGTCCCTTAATGAGTTTCACCACTTCATCGAGCCGCCAGCCCACGACATCAACCATTTCTCCGTCCTTGCCCTGTGCGACGCCCGAAATCAGGTCATTGGCATGCAACTGCTTGGACTTGTCGGCCGGACCACCGGGGATGATCTCGGCCACCTTGGTGTATTCATTCTCAGTGGTCAGCCGGGCACCAATGCCCTCCAGCGAGAGGGTCATGCTTTGCTTGAATCGGTCGCTGGCTCTGGCGGATAAATAGTTTGTATGGGAATCGTAGGCCTCTGTGATGCAATTCATGTAGAAGCTGAAAACATCCTCACTATCAATTTGATCGTATGATTTCAGGAGACGCTCATAGCGTTTCTTCAGAATGTCGGTGATCTCTTCCTGTGTTTTCCCGGCAAGTTTCAGACCCAAGGCCTGGCTCTTGATTATCTTACGCCAGGTATCGTCCAATTCGGCAGCACTGACCGCCCAATTGACACTGTCACGGTTTGGTTGATAAAATTCATCGGTGCTGAAATCGAACGCCTGCCCTACCAGATGGTTCAAGACGTACTGAAGACGCGTTCTGTATCGCTGTTGGAACAATTCATAGATTTCATAGGCAGCCTTGACATTTTCTGCCCGCGTAAGGTCATCCAACTTATCTCTATATCCTTCGAAGGAATGAATATCCTTCTCGAGAAAGTAGATCTTACTAAAATCCAATTGACGGAAGTAATCATCCAGGACCACCGACGATAAGGAATCATTGAATTTTATCTTCCTGAAGTGCTGATTGTCAAGAAGGTAAGTGATTACCCTGGCTTCTTTACCGTAAACGGGCTTTGGCTGAAGTTTTGTTGTATCAAGTCCGAGTGCCAAGCTCTCAAATCCCAACCCCATCAAAATCAATCCACAGAAGACTCGCAACTTCATATCTAATTGTTTAATACGTATGGTATGTAACGCAAGAACCCTGCCATGGGATACTAGGATTTTGCTGACTTATCCATGTCAAATTCATCAAGGAACTTCTGGGCTTGCTCGATAGAGGCGAACTCGTAGTATCGCTTACCTGAAAGGACAGAGTGGATCTCAATGCGAACGGCATCGATATTCTTGGTGTTGCGTTTTTGCGTGGACCGCAAATTCTTGTAATCCTCGCCCTCCTTACGTGAAATGGGAAACGCCGTTGCCCGCACATTCTTGCAATAGTCGCACCTGTAGTGCTTGATCATTTCCTTGGGTGATCCATCCTCAAACCGATCGGAGATCTCTTCGTGGTGTACCCTCATCGTATAGAAACCGCAGTTATTGCACCGCAAAGCCGTAAGATGGCCTTCGTATTTTTCAATCTGGATATCCCCCGACTTTTCATCAAGCCACACATCGTAGTCGATCGAGAAAATGTTTTCTTCCGATTGCTCTCCCTCCTGCAGGTGCACGTCTTCTTCTTCTTCACTGAGCAGCCGCATCCGGTTGCCCGTCTTGGGATTGACCCGGGCCATATAGCGCCACTTCTTGAGCTTGTTATTGAGCTTGGATGGATAGTAGTACTGAAGAATCAGTTTGGAAACATAAGCGATAAGTGTGCCCCCCGCCAGACCAAAAAATATCCGGACAAAAAACCATACCCCAACGGAGTTGAGAATTCTGTCACCGGAACCATACATGTTGATCAGAAAAGCGATGCCAACGCCAAAGCAGTAAAAAGTCCATTTGTACCAGCGAACCTCGTGACTGTTGATGTAGTCGTACTTTGCTTTGAAGTCGCGGATCGAAGCCACGCGCAGGTTATGTAAAAGATAGATGATTACGCCGCCCGTAAATGCGATGATGGCGCCGACTATCATCACGTTATACCAGGCTATCAAAAAGGGACTTAGTTCATTCATTCGCGAGGGTCATTCGACCTGTTTAAGCGGTTCAAAAGTACGCATAAAAAACGATTCTGGGGCATTTCCAGTATATCAGGCGCCCAAAATTGATGCAAGGTCGGCCGGCGAGTACCCCTTCGATTTAATGGTTTTGTTATCCGACTTCCGGTACACCAGCCAGTGGCTTCCTTCCTGAACATAGTAGCATTCGGTATTATCCCGCAAGCGGTAGTACTCGACCGTTTCCTTCGCTTCTTCTTCCGACGTACATGCCTTGCTCATGTTCGACCGTTGCACTTCTTCGAAAAGTGCCTTGAATTTTTCACCGAGCCCAAACTCCAGAATCGCCCCGGATAAGACATACTGCAGGTCGCACAATGCATCGGCCACCGCCACGATGTCCTTGTCGCGAATGGCATCCTCCAACTCCCTCAATTCTTCCGCCAGCAACTCGACCCTCAGGCGGCACCTCCGTTCTTCCGGTATGGCCGGTGCCGGCAGTACCGGGTGCTTGAAGGTTTGGTGAAATTCGGCAACAAGCTGCAACGATTCCGGCTGTTTCATAGATTTCTGTTTGGTGGCAAAGTAGCAGAATATCTAGCCCATGCCAACAGAAGTGCCGTTTTATCACCCATCACTTTCTATATTTGCGACCGGATTTACGATCATGCCGATTATCCAAAATTTTGTACAAGAGCTGACCTGGCGGGGTATGGTCCACGACGTCACGCCCGGCACCGAAGCGCAACTTCAAAAAGAGCGAACGACCGGCTATATCGGCTTTGATCCCACAGCCGATTCCCTGCACATTGGTAACCTGGTCCAGATCATGACCCTCGTCCATTTCCAGCGGTGCGGCCACAAACCATTGGCGCTCGTGGGTGGCGCAACGGGCATGGTCGGCGACCCGTCAGGGAAGTCAGCCGAGCGGAATTTACTTTCGGAAGACACCTTGCGGCACAATGAAACCAGTGTACGCCGGCAGCTTGAACGCTTTCTCGACTTCTCACCGGGACCGACACAGGCCGAAATGGTCAATAACTACGATTGGTTCAAAGATTTCCGATTCCTGGATTTTATCCGGGAAGTTGGCAAGCATATCACCATCAACTACATGATGGCCAAAGACGCTGTACAGAGCAGACTGGACACGGGACTATCGTTCACGGAATTTTCCTATCAGCTGGTACAGGGATATGACTTTTACTGGCTCTACAAGCACAAGGGTTGTCGATTGCAGATGGGTGGATCTGACCAATGGGGCAACATTGTTACAGGTACAGAATTGATTCGCCGAAAGGATGGTGGCGAAGCCTTTGCCCTGACCACCCCGCTTATCACAAAGGCCGACGGCACAAAATTCGGAAAAACAGAACAAGGGAACGTATGGCTCGATCCTAAGAGGACATCACCTTACCATTTCTATCAGTACTGGATGAATGCCTCGGATAAGGATGCTGCCACCTTCATCCGTATCTTCACCGAGCTATCAAGTATGGAAATTGAGACGCTCATTAATGAACACGCCAAAGCTCCTCACCTGCGCACCCTTCAGCAGGAGTTGGCAAAACAAATCATGATTCGGGTCCATTCGGCGTCAGATTTTGCGAACGCCCATCAGGCATCGCAGCTGCTGTTTGGAAATTCGGTGACCGAGGATCTTCAGCGATTGGATGAACCAACGCTACTCGCTGTCCTGGAGGGGGTTCCTATGATACATATTCAGCGGGATGCCTTGACAACGGTTTCTACGGTGACTGACTTGCTTTCTGAGACAACACGGGGTGAGATTTTTGCATCAAAAGGAGAAGCCCGTCGAATGATTCAGGGGGGCGGCGTAAGCATCAACAAGTCCCGCGTGGAAGATGTTGCGGCCAAACCCTCCTATACCCTTCTTCATGATCGCTACCTGCTCGTTCAGAAGGGAAAAAAGAACTACTACCTTATCGATGTTGGCTAGAACATGGACATGACCTGGCGAGAATGTATAGGTAGTGCCCGGGGTCGCTTGACGATCGTCTTCTGCCTGGCTGTCGTCCTGTCGATGGTCTTATTCATGCCCTACTACTACCAGGAGATCATCGGTCCAAAAGTGGGCATCTTGCTGAATGACCCGGTTCTGAATTTCTTTACACCGGTTGATTGGTCCAATGCCGTTTTCTTTATTCTGACGGTGGCCCTCATCCAGACGTTGACTTTGTATTACGGTAATGCGGAAGTATTCCTTACGGGTTTGATGAGCTTCTGCGTTGTCAATATCCTCCGCGTTATTTCCATGTATGTCATCACCTTGGAACCTCCGGCTGACATGATCCTGCTCATTGACCCCATCTCAGCCTCATTGGTTTATCCGGAGCAGGCATTTGCGAAGGACCTGTTTTTCTCGGGTCACGTCAGTTCCATGATGATTCTGGTATACATTGAGCGCAGCCGAGTCTGGTACCTGATCAAAATTGCGGCAACAGTCCTGATGGCCCTGTTCCTCGCCTGGCAGCATGTCCATTATTCGGTCGACCTGGTTGTCGCGCCCCTCGCCACCTATGCTGTATTCCTTGGGGTCCGAAGGTTTATCAGGTCAATACCGGCGCCGAAACCAATTTCCGGAGAGAAAACAGGGATTATTGGCTTAAATGAGCATCTTAAGTAGCAACAATTCCGTAAAATTCAAGTAATTTGCGGGTTATTAGCTCAAGTAAAACGAAAGAAGAACAATGCAACCGGTTTCAACGGAAAAACACACAGTGAATGGAACCTATCCCCGCTTTTCACTGGGGACAAAACTGACGGAAGAACAGTTAAAGTTCTTTGACAAGTACGGGTTTATTCACTTCAAAAATTTTGTAGATAAGGAGACGGTGGCTGAAATGCTTAGGGAATCCCAACGTGTTCAGGACGAGTGGATCAAAGAAGAACGCAAGATGGTCAATGGCGTGCCCATCAAGTTTGGAACGGATGTCGATGGAAAAAAAATCGTGCAACGCTTTGCCTTCCTCAATCATTTCGCCCCCATTTTTGAGACCTTTTTAAAGGATCCCCGCCTGGAGGCCCTCTTTGAATTTATCGGAGCGCCTGACTCACGCATCGGTATAAATGAAAAAGACGGATTGGTTTTCAATCACTATGTGAATACCGATAGGAGCAATTTCAGTCAGCTTGGCTGGCATACAGATGCCCTGCGAGACATTTTCTATGGCAACAAGATAATGCCCATGCTGAATGTTGGTCTCCATCTTGACCAGTCATCTCCAGAGAACGGCGGCTTGCGGATACTTCCCGGGACACACAATAAGGGCTTAACCACCCTCCTGTTCCGCAAGGTATATTACCTGAATAACAAGGCGGATAAAAAAGAGATCGGTCTCAGCGTAGAGCCTGGTGACCTGACAGTCCATGACGGACGCATCTGGCATCGTGTAGCCCAATCGCCTTTTGTCGGCGAGAAGAGCCGCCGACGGGTGATGTACATCCCCATCATTTCTGGAAAGTACCAGCCTCGCGATGAAACCAGCAAACCTCTACTGTACCAGCGCTTCCAGGGTATAACCGACAAGTAGAATGGCCTTTGCCCTGATTACAGGCGCAAGCGGCGGCATCGGCCTTGCGCTTGCTCATGCGTTGGCTTCACGCAAACACGATGTATTACTGGTTGCCCGATCGGGTGATGTATTGCAACGTATTTGTGATGAGATCCGCAATAAGTATGGCGTAAAGGCAAATTCCCTGGCGCTCGACTTATCCACGGCCGGCTCGGCCCTTAAGGTGAAAGCCTGGGTTGACGAGCAGCACGCAACGGTGGATATCCTTATCAACAATGCTGGTTTTGCTTCCTGGGGCGCACTCAGTGACCTTGACGATGAGGAGTTTAGTGGTATGATGCAATTGAACATGGTCACCCTGGCAACCATGTGCAAGATCTTTCTCCCGATGCTGCAGAAGCAGCCAAAGGCCTACATTCTCAATTTATCCAGCACAGCGGCCTATCAGGCAGTGCCTACCCTGACAACCTACGCAGCCACAAAGGCATTCGTTCTCCTCTTTTCCCGTGGACTAAAATGGGAATTGAAAGGCACGAACATTTCTGTTTCTTCACTGAGCCCCGGTCCTACCAGCACTGGCTTCATTGATCGCGCCAGGCTCGGCATGATCAAGGAGCGCGCAGAGAAATTCAGCATGCAGCCAGAAGCCGTCGCGAAGGCAGCATTGGATGGGATGTTTGCCGGTAAGGCGGAAATTATACCAGGCTTCACCAATTGGATCAGCGCCAAACTTGCGGAGATGGTCCCCAAAACGCTGACCGAGAAAATTGCGATGAACCTCTACAAGCCGAAGAAGTAGAATTACTTCGTACGCAAAACAAAAACAAATCGACCTTCGGATACTTCGGGCACCTTCCCGCCGGATGTTCGCACGAGGGAGTTCTTCCTGATCATCTCCTTGAGCAATTGCTCAGCTCGCGGACTCAAAGTGCGTTCCGCCGTCTCGATGGAGATGATATCTCCGTTTGCATCACATTTAATTTTAATGATGATATGGCCATTCTCATTATCAGGTAACTCAGGAATAACAGGTTCGTCGGCCCAACTCCAACCTGACATCTGCAACCCTTGGCCCGTACCACCTGCACCACCTGGTGTACCATACAGCGCCTTGGCATCCAATGTACCCTCCGCACTGCCCTTGTCACCGGTCTTTGCTGTGTCATCACCCTGGCTTTTCGCGTCGCCTTCCTTGGTGGCATCGGCCGGATAAGTCACCTTGACTGTTTCCTTCGTCGTCTCAACAGCCTCCTTCTTTACTGGTTGGGTATCTGATTTGACTGGCTCCTTGATGGCAGGTGTTGCCTTGTCGTCCTTTGCTGTCACCGGACTTTCTGTTTTTGAAACAGCTTGGGCAGCCGGTTCGACGGCCGATTCCCTGGTGCTCTGATTGGTTTCTTCCGATACGTCTTCCTTTGGCTGCTCCTGGTTTTCCTGAAGTTGTGATTCGCCCTCGTCACCCACAGGCTGATCAGGTTGAACATCGCCTCCGCCCTGGCTGTCAAGTCCAAAATTCAGCTCAATGCCATATTCAGGAAGTGGTGGATCAGGCGCACGCCAGGCAACCACGAAGAAAAGAGCGAGCAACAACAAGGCATGAACACCCAACGAAGTCCACAGGCCTACCCGACTATTGCGTGTCTCCTGATCGTCCATATCACCTTGGTTTTGTGGCTATGGTAACCCTAGCCTCCAGCGAGGTTGCCAAACCTGCTACGAAGACCAATTCCTTGGTGGGAACACTCTCATCGATATGCAGAATAACTACTCCGCTGGGGGATAATAGTAATGGTTTAAGTGTTTCTTCTAACGTGCTCTTTGTCACACGTTTATCATTAACGTAGTATTGTAGATCTTTAGTAACTGTTATAGAAACTTTTTGCACCTCAATGGTGCTGGCCTTGCTGGTGGGGAGATTTACAGGCAAACCGGAGGGTGTTACAAATGAGGCCGTCAACATGAAGAAGATCAGCAAGAGGAAAATCAGGTCAGTCATGGATGCCATGCTGAAAGCAACCTCTATTTTGTTCCTGGACTTCAGTTCCATACTGGTACGGATTAACGTGGTTCCTGCAGCAAGTCGATGAACTCAATCGAAGAGTATTCCATTCGGTGGACCACTTTGGATACTCGTGTAACCAGGTAATTGTAGGCCAGGTAGGCAATGATGCCTACGACCAAACCAGCGACTGTAGTAATCATGGCAGTATAGATACCTGATGACAACAATTTCGGGCTCACTGAACCTTCTTCCTGTGCGATAGCGATAAACGCCTGAACCATACCAATGACAGTTCCCAGAAACCCCATCATCGGTGCTGCTCCTGAAACCGTTGCCAGCAAGGAGAGGTTCTTCTCCAGTTTGAAAAGCTCAATTTTAGCAACGTTTTCAATCGAAGCCTCAATGTTCTTTAGCGGGCTTCCGATTCTTGAAACCCCTTTTTCAATCATGCGGGCGATTGGACTGTCGAACTGGGCACACAGCAGGCGCGCGCCGCTTATGTCTCCCTTAAGAACCAGTTCCTTGATCTTGCCAATGAAAGCCTCCGGGCTTTGGTTGGCCTTGTTAATGGTCAAGATCCGTTCTACAAATACGTAAACTGCTACAAACGACGACAGGATAATCGGAATCATCATGAATCCACCCTCTACCGCCAGATCAATGACGGACAGCGTATCAACTTCCGGAGCCGCGGTTGCGGCAACAATTTGTGCTAATACCATAGTTCAAAAAATGTTTCGACCGACAAAAGCTAAAATCAGGCCAACAAACGTACAGACAACCCGAAGACTAGTACTTCAGCACCCAAACACCATCGCCGTACGTGGCTTTCGCCGCATCAGCATTGGCCTGGGCCAGCGCAAAAGTCTCATGATCAGCAATGGCCAAGCGGTGGAATTTCTTACCTCCAAAGGGCGGAATCACTTTCAGGCTCACTCCGCTCGAAGATAGTTTCCTGGCATAGTCCATCAGCAGGTCATCATCGATGTCGCTGGTGATAACAACATAATAACGCTTCGTTCTGGCGCTTAGTATTTCAATGGTTCCTTCCTTTGGCGCTGCTTTGGCGGCAGCCTCATCGCGCAATCGCTGCTCCGCCGCAAGACGCTCTTGCTCTTGACGTGCCTCTTCATCCTTCTTGCGCTGCGCCGCAGCCTCCCTCGCCATCTGAACCTTCTTGGCCTTCTCTTCGGCGCGCGGGACATAAACAAAATTGTAGATCAGGTATCCCGCAACGGCGATGACTAGCACAATGACCACCGTTAATACAACTGGTGCTTTAGACTTGGCATCATCTACGCCATAGGTATCGAAACTATCTCCCGGCGGCGGAGTACTTTCCTGTGACGCATCTTTTCCGGCTTCTGAGGTTGCCTCCACTGCCCTATTTGAGGGTTCCTCCAGAGGTTTGAACTCAAGATCAGGCAAGCCAAAATTCTCATCGGAGTCGTTCGGTTTGTCTTTGTTATCCTGGTCATCGTCATCCTTTCGGGCCATGGGAATTGGGGTTAGTGTTCATTGTGTAAACAAAAATAACGCAAAAATCACAATTATTACCAAGGTGAGTCATACCTAAAAGCTCCAACTGGCACCCACCAATGCTTGAAATCCTCGCGAAGGGTATCCAAGAAAGATGGGATACTCCCTGGCGATCATGTTGTCCATCTGAATGAATGCCGATATCTGCCGTGACAGGATGTATCTCACCCGAAGGTTTAAGTCAATGGCTGCATCCAGGTTGACTTCCAGGTTGCTGACCGGATCGAAAGCCTTCATGCCTCCCTGCATGATGAACCCTGCTTGAAAGAATATCTTCCCATAAAGGTTATAGTCCATTCGCAAATCACTTCGGTATGAAGGCCGGTGCCATGCCTGAGCCAGCAACTCTGTGTTATACTGGAAGTAGTCAAGACGAAAGGTCATCCGAAAAGCATCCGAGTGCACAAACGTTGCCTCAGCGTAAGGATTGAACCGTCTCGTGGTCCCGTCATAAATCAAGTCGAACTTGTTGAAGGGAATACCAGCCGAAACTCCTGAAGGATCAAACACATTGTTTACCGCCTGGTAGAAATACAGGTTCTTCAGGTTCGCAACAGATGCCCCCAGACGAACGCTCATCTTGACGCCAACGGTGGCTTCCATCCCCACATCCAGCTCCATGGTGCGATTGGTATGTGACATCGAGGGAATGGCGTTCAACCATAAATTTTCCGAAGCCAGTGTGTGCAGGTTGACCTTATCAAGATTCCCTGTAAATGTTGCGTAGAGTGTCACTTTCTGGCTTGCTGCATATCGCCCTTTTACGTGGGGGTACAGATGAAAATCACTGGAGCCTGGGTAGACATCGTTGCTGATGGCCATATTCAACCCAGCTGTAACGCTCAGTTTGTCGATTGGGACAAACGTGTACGCCGGCTGTATCCGGATAAGATTTCTTGACGAAAACGGGGCTTGTCGATTAATCAGGAAAACATCTGCACCGAGTGTGAGATGCGTTGAGTCGGTCAATTTGTAATCGCCCTGAAAACCGAGGTTAATTTCACCTTCTGTTGCCACATAGGCGTCCCTGAGATAACTGTATCCAGCATTGATACGATAGTTGAACTGATCCTTCTTCGTGTTTTCAACGGCACCGTTGGCGGAGAAAGTTTCATAGACCTGCTTCAGTAGCTCACGGTCTACATCCGTACCCGGTGTATAGCCATAAAAGTATCCACGGTTATTGTTGTAGTTGAGCCCTCCGGAAACTGTTACTCCCTTATTGATCTTTTTTCCGTAGGCTCGAAGGTGGGTATTTGAATTGGCTGAATTGTCATCGTCCACCGGTCCTCGTCCAAAACCGCGCCATCGAAAATCAACACCAAGGAGCTTTGACTTATCTCGCTTGGTTGCCAGGCTTCCTTCCACCAGAAAGGAGGTATAGTTTCCGATTCCCCCACTGACATAATTGCCAAATAGTTTTCCCAACTCTTCCTGCTTCAATCTCAATGGGCGTATCGAAGGTGTGTAATTCGGAGTAGCCAGTGAAAAGCTTCTCACCTGATAGGTGATGGCCGGGACTATGGGTTCGAATGGTCTTGGGGGTACTTTTTCGAAGTAACGATTTGCGCGCGGAAGAATGATCTGACGCTCCTTCGTTATTTCAATCTCAAGGTCTTTGATTTCACCTGCTCCCTCCTTCTCCCATGTTTCCTGGCTGTACCCCGGCAAGAAAAAAGCCGTGAGGAGTATCCCCATGAGAAACGGGAACATAGCCTTCACCGAATGGAAATTCCTTTTCATTCTTTTCGTTCTGTCGTATCGCGTTTGATGGCCTCGGCCTCCTTCTTGCGTTCATTGAGTTCAATGGCTTTCAGGCGCTCACTGGCCAGATCACGAACCTCCTGCCTGGGGAAATTCTCAATGAGTGACCGCAGTGTGCCTTTGGACTGGAATAATTCATCAGTCGCCACATAATTGTCGGCCAGCAGGAGGAACGACTTGCCTACCCAATCCTCGTAGGCGGCAAAGTCCCGGTTGAGCGATATCAGGGTTTCATAACACATGGTATGCTCGCCGGAGAGGTAAAAGATTTCAGCCATGAGGTACTTGGCCTCAGCAGAAGACTCGTCCTGTGCACCATTGATCGTTGCGAGAAACTCATCCTTGGCTGTGTCATAGTCACCACGGGCCATGGCGCTTTTGCCGAGAAACAGAGAAGCCTTGCTCTGTGCATTGGCATTGACTCCTCCAAGTCCTTGAATGGTGCGCGCATATCGTTCCGCTGAATCGTATTGTGCCAGAAGAAAATACGACTCCATAAGCCCGTTGTAAGCGGTATGTTCATCCTTCTTGTTAGTGGCTACCACGGCCAGCCTTTTGAAAGCCACAACGGCCAGATCGTAATGCTGAAGTTTGAATTCAAGTTCTCCCACCCGACTCACTGCCTTGCTCATCAGTGGAAATGCAATATCCTTCGAGACCTCCTGATGCAATCCGAGCGACGTCGAAAAATCTTTCAAACGATAATAGGCCTCTGCCTCATAATAGCGCGCCTCGGTGACCTGGGGACTTTCAGGATAATTCCGGATAAAAGCAGACAGCGATTCGGCAGCCTTGGGATACTGTTGATTGAAGTAATAGCTCTTGGCGCTTTCGAATTCTACGGTTTCAATACCCTTGTTATCAGGATTTGCCTGCTTGAATTGAGCCAGATGTTTGTCGAATTCATCGATCCGGTTTGACAACCGCAGTGCCTCCTGCAAGGGCAACAAGACATCCTGAACGACGGGATGCCCTGGGAATTTCTCAACTACAGCGATGTAGTCGTCGGCTGTCTGGCTGTAGTTTTTCAGGTTGAAGTTGGCGGCTGCTCGCCGACTGTAGGCGTAGGGAACATACCGGGTGGTCTTTGCGGTGCTAATAAGCGTTGTGAATTGACCGACTGCCAAAGGGTAATTACCCAACTCAAGCTCTATTTGCCCCAGTTGGTACAAGGCCTCTTCCCTGTATCGCGAAGAACCATTGCGGGCGACCAGGCCCAACTCGGATTTTGCTTCTGGGTATTGGTGTTGAATGGCGAGGATGACTCCGGACTGCAAATGGGCATACTCCGTATCCACAGATTTCAGTTGGATAACCTTTCGGTAAGAGGCCAATGCTTCAGCGTAGGACTTGAGGACGTATTGACAATCAGCCAGGCGCAGCAGCCCATCGGCATAATTGGGATCACCGGTGCCACGCATGACAAAGTCCTTGAAACTGGTCAAGGCCTTGTCATAACGTTGCATGTTGAATTGCGCGTAGCCAAGTCCATAGCGTATGGCGATGATCATCGTGTTAGACAAACCCGGTTGGCCGATGGCTCTTTCGTAGTGGGGAATTGCCTCATCGTATCGTCGCCCAACCGCAAACGTCTCACCAAGCCAGAAGCTGGCGTCTGCTACCAGCCGGCTGTCAAGGGGAAATTCAAGGGATTTCTGCAATGCCGACGCTGCCTGAGGATATTCTTCCTTGTTGAAATATTCAGTTCCTTTCAGGTAGGTAGCCTTTTGATAGGCGCGATCGACAGCCATCGTGCGGGTTGGCAAAGACTCTATGTATTCGATGGCCTTATTGTAGTTGTTTGCATTGACATAAGCCTGAGCCAATAGCTCTTTGATCTCCTGTGTATGTACAGACTGCGGATAAATTTCCATCACAGACTCAAACTCACGTATTGCCAAGTCCGATCGGCCGAGGTCATAATTGATCTTGGCAGAAAGAAACAGGCTCTCTTCGGCCAGCGGAGGGTTTTTCTTGAACTGCTTGGACGTCTCAAAAGCCGTCAGTGCAAGCGGTTTCTCCTGTCGTTTGAGGTAAACAGTGCCCAGGAGATACGATGCGTACATGCCGACCGAATCTGCGTCTGAGGCGGCGCGCTTGAGGTAGTTAAGTGCAACCGTCTCATTGGACGAGAGCCAGGCGGCATTCCCGGCCCGCGTATACACGGAGCGACTTACATTGTCATGTTCATCAATATATGATTCATACCGGGCAAGGGCCCGGGCATAATCACCTTTTCGATACCAGGCCTCGGCGGTAAGAAGAGAGAGTTCATCCGTTGGAAAATCCTCACGATCCAACAGAGGCTCCGCATAGGCAATCAATTCGTTGTCATTCCCCTGGCGCAAATAGGTAGTGGCGATCAGTGGCGGCACTATGGTGGCGTAGGATGGGCTTTTCTCAGCCCGTTGGAAATCGATGCGGGCGTTGTCAAAGTCACCGACTGACAATTCAATGAATCCTGCATAATAGCTGGAAGCCGGTCCATACTGTCCACCCAGGGCTTTGACGGTATTAAACTGGTCGAGCGCTCCCAAAAGATTGCGTTGACTAAATAACGAATACCCCCATCTGAATCTGCCTACATTCCTTTGATCTTCACTTAAAGCATTAAAGTTTACCTTAGTAAAGTAATGTGCAGCTTTGCTGTAGCTCATTTCATCGTAGAAGAAAGTAGCCAGGTCAAAGTAGGCATGCATGGCGCGGGGGTGCCCGGCATGGTCGGTTACAAACTGGCCTAGTAACTTTTCTCCATCACTATGCAACAAGGTTGCCGCACAGAAGGCCCGGAAATACTCAGCATCGGACTTGCGCGGATCACCCGGGAGTCGGGTAAGTAGATAATTTTCAAAATCACTGATGGCAGCTCCAAACTGACGATGCTGAATCTTGTCCAGACCGGATTGGAAAAAGACATCGGCCCTTCCCTGGGACAGCGTCCCCTGAGCCTCGACGCTCATCGATGCCAGCAACCAAACAGCAAGTACGAATGTACTTCTAATCATTCACAGCGTTCCTCAAAAACAGAATGTCCGGTGAATTATTGCCGAGACAGTTCAAAAAAAAAGCATACCTATAAAAAAATCAGGAATACAGGTACTCAAAAATAGGCATTCCAATTGAAAAAACCAGTTGTTGCCTTATCGGGAGAGAAATTTCCAGCGCTGTCAGCGCATCAACCGCATGACAAGTTCCCTCAATATCTGGCTATCATCAGAAGAGCCGGCATTGACGCCTTTGAGTTTTAGATCTGCTTCCTGGAGCAATGAAACATTCTCAATCAACTTAACCAGGGAGTACTTTTGCAAAGCAGCACTGTAATCTGGCATAGCATATGGACTGATCTTCAAAGTGTTAGCTCCGCTCTTGCCTGCATTACTTGAATGACTCGCCAATGCATACAACTTGCTATAAAAACTGAAGAGAAAAGCGACCACCATGATGGGCGGATTTTTTCTGGTATTTCCACCGAAGTAGTCCGCAATCTGACAGGCACGAACCACATCCATTTTGATAAGGGCCTTTTGCAGTTCAAAAACATTAAACTCCCTGCTCATACCTACTTGCGACATCACATCTTCGCGCGTGATGGCATAGCCTTGTGGTTTAGCAGTGAGCACTTTGTCCATTTCCGTGGCCAGCCGGTTGAGATCTACGCCCACTGATTCACAAAGAACCTGTACCGCCTCTCCTTCTATCGCGAAGCCCTTGCCCTTCAAATACTCTTCGATGAATTCCGGAAGTTGGTTCTCGTAGGGTTTCTTGAAGGTGAGACAGGTCGTCAATTTGTCGGCCTTTTTGCCCAACTCCTTGCGCTTGTCAAGCGTCTTGTATTTATGACATAACACCAGAACTGTACTCGGAACAGGTCGCTGGAAGTAGTCGAGGAGGAGCTTCTGCCCCTGATCCTTGGAGAGATCAGGTATTTCCTGCGCTTCACGGACGATGACCACCTGTCGTTCTGCCATCATCGGGAATCTTTTGGCATGATTCAGAATGATATGAACCGGTGATTCCTTTCCGTACAGGATCACCTGATTGAAGCCTTTCTCGGATTCCGCAAGAACATGGTCCTCTATATAGGCGGCAATGGCATCAATGTAGTAGGTCTCCTCTCCCTGCAATAAGTAAACAGGCTCAAATCGCCTGGCCCTGAGATCCACCATTACTTTCTTTGCAGCGTTGTCCATGTTAAAGTCGTCGCGAGTCTTTGAATCCAAATGCGGATACAGTACCTACGATGGCACCGGCCAGATGCGATTCCCATGAAACCAGCGGACTCCCCGGAAAAATCCCGTAGAAGATTCCACCATACATCAGGAACACAACCACCGATATCAGCAGGGACCAAAAATCTCTTCGCAACAGCCCAAAGAAAATCAAAAAGGCGGAAAGTCCATAAATCAACCCACTGGCTCCAATGTGGTATGATACCCGAGGACTGAGCAGCCACACGAGCACGTTGGTAATCAGGTAGCAACGCGCAAATACTGCCCCTCCGATCCTCGGATAAAAGTAGAAAAGTACAGAGCCCAGGAACAACAAAGGCAGCGTATTGGCTACCAGATGCGTGAGGCTACCATGTACCAGCGGTGCCGTCAGAATGCCCAAAAGCCCGGTCAACGTCCTGGGCTTGATACCAAGCCATCCAAGATCTATTTGGTAAAAAAATTCAATGCTGAATATGGCCCACATGAAGAAGGCCATTCGAAAGGGTACAACAGAACTGCCAAGGAAGGAACGGCTGCTCATGAAATCAGATATTCACGTGCGGACTCCTCCATGAACAGGTCCTAGTTGCGGTTCATTACCATCAGCTTTCTGTGCACGACTGTTTGGCCAGGGCCGGACAATTGCACAAAGTACATACCATTGGCAAGGTCGGCGACGGAGATTTCTCTTGCTTGATTGACAAGGTTGTCGAAAGTGCCCGCCTTGACGACAACACCACGTTGATCAATCAGTTTCCAGCTGAAGCCGTCCATCAACCGATCAGGCTCAACGCCAAGGAACACCTTTCCATTGGCCGGGTTGGGATAGATCGAAATTCCGTTTAGCGTAGTAGGAACTCCCTTTGCGTCTTCTAGACCAACCACCACCGCGCCACGTTTGTAGGGCGCAGGTACCGTGACACTTTGGTAAATCTGCTTGGTGTTCTTGTCCTGCACGAAGGCAACGAGTGACAATTGACCAGGATTCGTGATGGGAACGTTGATCGTCAGATTGGTCAAGGTTTCAGTTCTGGAATCTCCTTTCGCGAACACCTGAGTAATGGTTCTCCCATCCGCACCAAAAAGCAGCTTTCGAACAACGTTCACAAATGTTCCTGTCTGATTTTCCACCAAGGCTACATGTGCCAACACGGGAGTGGAGACGGCCTTTAGTGCAGTCATTGTAAGGTTGACAGAAATAGTATTGTTGATTCCGGTAGCTACTGTGTCCAATTGCAGGCGGAATTCCGGATTGATCAAAGCCCTGCGGTCGGCTTCTACCCCATTGGCATCCAAATCGGTATAAAGACCCTTGAATTTTACACCATCAACGATGCCATCGACTATCGTTGTTGGCGGTGTCGAAGCGCCAAAGAACAGGCCACGCGCAGCAGGGTCGTTCGGATTGTCCAGGTTGAGGGCATCGGGAGTAGGTGTACTGATGTGGTATTGAATGTGATTAAAGTCTGACCCTCCTACTCCACGATTGGCAATCTGGTCCTGATACCTGTCATCGATCCATTGGTCTCCTGTTAAGCTGGAGGGCTCATTGGCATTCGTGAAGTGTTCCACCAGTACGTTTCGCTGCTTTTCGCCCAAGTACACGTTGTCAAAAGCAAAACCATCATAGTTCACGCCCGGGGCATTCTGGTCATTGCTTGAGAATGCAACACGTATCCTGACCTGATCTCGGATGGCTGGACTAGGACTGATCATATCCAGATTAAACCGGGCATTCTTCCATCCACTGAGTTTGTCTGTCCAACCATAAGGCCCAAAGGCAGGCTGTCGACCTGGGTTGGATATAATCACCGCACCCGGATCATACCAGTTTACTCCCTGATCACGCTGGCTTACGGGCAACCCGGAAAGCGGCCCCACGATTTGCCAACTTATTCCGCCATCTGTAGAATACTGCAGTACGGCACCATCCAGGTTTCTTTCAGTATCGGACCAATAGTCAAGAGAGATCATGGGCCGACTCAAATTTCGCAGGTCAAAACAAGGTCCATTGACCACAGAGGATTCCAAACCATAATAAGTTGGCGGTCCTGCATTCATGATGTTGAATCCGGTCCACCAAGCCGTATCAAGGGGTACGCGCGGTGTAATGGCAGGATCCCACGTTGGCAATGGTGTGTTGTTGATTGATGAACCTGCTGGAGTACCCAAAATCCAACTTACTGGACTTATCACAACGGGTGCCAAAGGCGGACTTGTCTGAAGGCCTTCTGCGATCCAACTGCCTGGTCCGTTTCCAAACCGTTCAAAATAGGCGGTTGCCGATGTAGGCGCAACCGTAGAGCCCCCAGTCAGGATGGATACCGTCCGGGTTATGGAATTGATGCATCCATCGTTCGTCTCAACGGTTAGCTGCGTTGGATATGAACCTGTTGAAAGAAAGTTATGCTTAGGATCTTCGTACGTCCCCGAAGTACGAAGCGGTGCCCCAATACCTGGTGGTATGTTGGCGCCTGCCGGGCCCGATATCGTAATACCATCTCCAAAATCCCATGTGTAGGTTATCAAGGTACTGGTCAGAGGATTCGTTTGATCGAAGTAGCTCGTACTGTCGTTGGTGCAGATGGACCCCCAAGCAAAATTGACGATGGGAGGTGCTCCTACACGAAGTGCAAAATTAGTCACATCCCTACAGAGATTGCTGGTAGTTACGGTTAACGTAACGTTGTAGGTGCCGGGCCCTGCCAAGAGATAGTCATAAGAAACATTTGCACCAGTAGCCGTCCCACCCGCGGGGTCTCCGAACGACCACGCATATCCGCCCGCGCCAATTGTTCCGCCAAAAGGATTAGGACCAATCATGCTTGAGTTGCCTCCGGCAAGGCTAATTGATGAAATGATACAATTGTTTGATGGCGGGTCAATGACGGCATCGGGGGCTGCCCATACCTTGACCGGATAGGTGACTGGCGTTGAAGACAGACCAGTCACCAGATCCTTATAATTGTACTGCAAGAGGTAGTCGGCAGAAGGCAATCCGTCAGTATCAATATACCACTCATTGTTAAACGAGAAGATGCGTGAACCCAGATCCGCGGCGTTGGGCAAGAGTACAGATGTAAAATTGGTTCCTGTTGGGTCACCCGTGCTGGCCTGCGGGCTTCCTATCAGCCGGATCAGTCCTGCGTTCGAACACAATCTAAACTCACTAGAAAAGATGTCCTGAGGAACCTGGATACAATTTGTACCGGGGATGCCTGGCGTTCCGCAATCCAATTCCATAGCAAAATTGATAACAGTAACCGGTGTAACAAATACCCTCCGCTCTCTCAGGCCCTCACAACCGGTGGCCGGATCAATCCATTCGTATCGAACGGTGTCAAAAGTATTGACCAGAACGAGAGTGGGATCAAATATGATCTCATCCTTGCCGGATACATTAATATATTGGCTGCCCTGGAATGAACTACCTGTGCTGATTCGGAAATCACCATTGGTCTCTGAACCCACCAAAGGGAATGGAGGCCCATTCTCAGGATAGAATGCAGGCAGTACCCCAAAATCTACGTTGGGTAGTCCATTGATCCGGACGGTCATATTGTCTGAAACAGCAAGACAAGGGCCTGGGCCATCCGGGTCGACAGCGGTATATGTCAAAACCTGAGTTGCAAAGCTCTCCAACGGTGGCATACTTCCATGCGTGTAAATGGCTGCAGGGTCAGCCGTTGATGGCGCAAACGCACCAGGTCCCGTCCACGACACACCATTCGGAGCAAACGTCACCGAACCCTGAAGTGTTACTGTAGGTATGTCGGAACAAACAGCGATATCAGGACCTGCGGTGAGCTGTGCTGCAGGGTTAACCGTTACATCAATACTGAAGACATCTCCTTGACAACCATTAACCCCAGAATTTGTGATCGTGTAGGTAACAACCTGTGGGACAAATGATGTGTTCACCAGTACATCGTTGATTACACTTGTCAGTTGTCCGAATGTACTTTCACCTGTGACATTGGCATTAGGAGCAGCCGACCACAGGAAGTTGGCTGGAAGCGAATTGCCAAGAGAGTTGACATTGTTCTGCAAATCGTACGCCACCACATTGCCGCTACAAATAGTTGGAGCTGAAGTAGTTACTCCCACAGGCTCAGGTCTCACCGTTATCTGGATCAAGAAATCAGCCCCTTGGCAGCCATTAACCCCTGTAGGTGTAACGGTGTAGGTTACCAACTGGTCCACGTTGGTAATGTTGTTCAGGACATCCGTAATAAGAGGACCTAAAACTGAGGAAGTGCTTTCTCCGGCAACGCTCGCGTTGGGCATAGCGACCCAGCTGAAAGTGCTGCCAACATTGTTACCCAAGATTGCTATATTATTCAACAGGTTGTAGTTTGATGCGATATCACTACAAGTGCTTACAGTTTGATCGACGCCAATCGGAGCTGGCTTGACAGTAATTGTTATGGTGAAAACATCACCAACGCATAGACTGGTCATACCTGTTGGAGTTACCTGATACGAAACCAACTGATCCGTGCCCGTTGGATTTACAAGGACATCTGTAATCAAGGATCCCGGTTGAGCACCCAGGCTCTCGCCTGTTACATTCGGATTATCTGCCGTCGCAAACCAACTGAATGTACTCGGCATGCCATTCCCAAACGCATTTATATTGGTAGCCTGAAGGTCGTAATTCACGGGAAGGTTGCTACAAATTACCGCTGAGCTGTTAACACCTCTTGGTTCCGGCTTCACAGGTACGGTTACAGTAAACGGATTTCCAGAGCATCCTGCGGCTGTTACTGGCGTGACGGTATACACCACATCGATGCTGACAAATGCGTTGTTGATATTCGTCCAAACGTCATCCGCAAGTTCAAGCGAGTTCCGTCCAACACCTGCACTCACGGTTCCTCCGCTTTGAATCAGGCCATTACTGCTTGTAGTAATATTGTAGGTCGATGCAATTGGGGTTACGAGCGTATAACCTACGGGGGTGTCACTGCAAAGCGCGGCAACCGCTATTGGACCGGAAACAGGCTCTGGCCTTACCGTGACTTGAATCACAAATGAAGTTCCGGCGCATCCTGCGCTACTGATGGGTGTTACTGTGTAATCAACAAATACGTCTGCACCTGTTGTATTCGTCCATGCATCATCAATCAGTTCATTGGGTCCCTTTCCAGAGCCTGCGCTCACCGTTCCCGCGCTTTGTGTTAGGCCGTTTGGATTGGTCACTATGGTATAGCTGGCAGCGCTAACACTTCCTCCCGTGGTTGTCAACACTACAGCCGCACCCAACGCCACATCGCTGCAAACAATTGGTGAGGCTGGTACACCCACGGGCACAGGATTAACTGTGATCACAACGGCTACCGGAGTACCAAGACACAGTCCTGGGCCAGTTGGTGTGATCATATAGGTAGCGGTGATCGGCGTGGCACCCGTGTTAACCAGGTTGTCGGTGATGGTCAGAAGACTCGCCTCCGGTACCGCTACCCCCGCACTGCCCTGAACACTCGCATCCGACATGGTCGGCACCGGCCAGCTCAGCGTCGTGCCCGCCGGCAAGCCCGCAGGCGTGAGTGTCACCTTGTAGTCTACATCATCTCCACTGCAGATCGTCTTCACCTGGCTTGCCGTGACAACTGGAGCCGGATTGATCGTGATCACCACCGGCACCATCGCCCCCACACAGCCCGCACCGCTGGTCGGGGTAATGTTATATGTCGCCGTGATCGGTGAGCCCGTCGTGTTCACCAATATATCATTGATCGTCGGGTTGACACTGGCCAATACGCCCGTGCCCGAGGTTCCCTGCGGACCGCCCGCTGACATCGTCGGGGCTGCCCAGCTGTAGGTGGTCAGGGCTGGTAGTCCCGCTGGGGTCAGCGTTACCTGGTAGTTCACCGCATCTCCGCTACAGATCGTCTTGGTCTGCGCTGCCGTGATTACAGGCGATGATTGAATGGTGATCTCAACGGATACCTGTGCACCCGCACATCCCGCTCCGCTCGTGGGAGTAATGAAGTAGGTCGCCGTAATATCTGAACCACTTGTGTTGATAAGTACGTCTGTAATGGTCAGCGCGCTTGACTCCAGTACCGCTGCTCCCGCACTACCCTGAACACTCGCATCCGACATGGTCGGGGCTGCCCACGTGTAGGTCGTCCCCACAGGCTGTCCTGCAGGAGTCAATGTCACTTTGTAGTTTACTGCCTGTCCGCTACAGATCGTCTTTACCTGTCCGGCCGTGATCACTGGCGAAGGGTTGATCGTGATCACTACCGGTACTGTCGCCCCTACGCACGTGCCATTGGTCGGGGTAATGTTATATGTCGCCGTGATCGGGGCGCCCGTCGTGTTCACTAAATTGTCGGTGATGGTCAGAAGACTCGCCTCCGGTACCGCTACCCCCGCACTGCCCTGAACACTCGCATCCGACATGGTCGGCACCGGCCAGCTCAGCGTCGTGCCCGCCGGCAAGCCCGCAGGCGTGAGTGTCACCTTGTAGTCTACATCATCTCCACTGCAGATCGTCTTCACCTGGCTTGCCGTGACAACTGGAGCCGGATTGATCGTGATCACCACCGGCACCATCGCCCCCACACAGCCCGCACCGCTGGTCGGGGTAATGTTATATGTCGCCGTGATCGGTGAGCCCGTCGTGTTCACCAATATATCATTGATCGTCGGGTTGACACTGGCCAATACGCCCGTGCCCGAGGTTCCCTGCGGACCGCCCGCTGACATCGTCGGGGCTGCCCAGCTGTAGGTGGTCAGGGCTGGTAGTCCCGCTGGGGTCAGCGTTACCTGGTAGTTCACCGCATCTCCGCTACAGATCGTCTTGGTCTGCGCTGCCGTGATTACAGGCGATGATTGAATGGTGATCTCAACGGATACCTGTGCACCCGCACATCCCGCTCCGCTCGTGGGAGTAATGAAGTAGGTCGCCGTAATATCTGAACCACTTGTGTTGATAAGTACGTCTGTAATGGTCAGCGCGCTTGACTCCAGTACCGCTGCTCCCGCACTACCCTGAACACTCGCATCCGACATGGTCGGGGCTGCCCACGTGTAGGTCGTCCCCACAGGCTGTCCTGCAGGAGTCAATGTCACTTTGTAGTTTACTGCCTGTCCGCTGCAGATCGTCTTTACTTGTCCGGCCGTGATCACAGGCGAAGGGTTGATGGTGATCACTACCGGTACTGTCGCCCCTACACACGTGCCATTGGTCGGGGTAATGTTATATGTCGCCGTGATCGGGGCGCCCGTCGTGTTCACTAAATTGTCGGTGATGGTCAGAAGACTCGCCTCCGGTACCGCTACCCCCGCGCTGCCCTGAACACTCGCATCCGACATGGTCGGCACCGGCCAGCTCAGCGTGGTGCCCGCCGGCAATCCCGCAGGCGTGAGCGTCACCTTGTAGTCTACATCATCTCCACTGCAGATCGTCTTCACCTGGCTTGCCGTGACAACTGGAGCCGGATTGATCGTGATCACCACCGGCACCATCGCTCCCACACAGCCCGCACCGCTGGTCGGGGTCATGTTGTAGGTCGCCGTGATCGGTGAGCCCGTCGTGTTCACCAATACGTCATTGATCGTCGGGTTGACACTGGCCAATACGCCCGTGCCCGAGGTTCCTTGTGGACCTCCCGCTGACATCGTCGGGGCTGCCCAGCTGTAGGTGGTCAGGGCTGGTAGTCCCGCTGGGGTCAGCGTTACCTGGTAGTTCACCGCCTCTCCGCTGCAGATCATCTTGGTCTGCGCTGCCGTGATTACAGGCGATGACTGAATGGTGATCTCAACGGATACCTGTGCACCCGCACATCCCGCTCCGCTCGTGGGAGTAATGAAGTAGGTCGCCGTAATGTCTGAACCACTTGTGTTGATAAGTACGTCTGTAATGGTCAACGCGCTCGACTCCAGTACCGCTGCCCCCGCACTACCCTGAACACTCGCATCCGACATGGTCGGGGCTGCCCACGTGTAGGTCGTACCCACCGGCTGCCCTGCAGGAGTCAATGTCACTTTGTAGTTTACTGCCTGTCCGCTGCAGATCGTCTTTACTTGTCCGGCCGTGATCACAGGCGAAGGGTTGATGGTGATCACTACCGGTACTGTCGCCCCTACACACGTGCCATTGGTCGGGGTAATGTTATATGTCGCCGTGATCGGGGCGCCCGTCGTGTTCACTAAATTGTCGGTGATGGTCAGAAGACTCGCCTCCGGTACCGCTACCCCCGCGCTGCCCTGAACACTCGCATCCGACATGGTCGGCACCGGCCAGCTCAGCGTGGTGCCCGCCGGCAATCCTGCAGGCGTCAAGGTCACCTTGTAGTCTACATCATCTCCACTGCAAATCGTCTTCACCTGGCTTGCTGTTAGGATAGGCGTAGGATTTACCGTAATAGTAAAAGTCTCTATCGCTCCGGCACATGCACCAAAGACCGGCGTGACCGTGATGGTGGCTATAACCGGTGAGGTCCCCGTGTTCACCGCGGCAAACGCTCCGATGTTACCCGCCCCACTGGCCGCCAACCCAATCGATGTATCGTTGTTGGTCCAGTTGTAAACCGTGCCTCCCACAGCTCCTGTGAACGTCACCGCCGTCGTAGCTGCTCCGTTGCAAACTACCTGATCAGTTGGATCAACAACGGTAGGCGTAGGATTTACCGTGATGGTAAACACCTGCGGAGTACCGGTGCACACCGGACCCGCCGTCTGCGGAGTCACCGTGATGGTGGCAATCACAGGAATAATGCCCGTGTTAACCGCAGCAAAGGCTACGATGTCCCCAGACCCGCTCGCCGCAAGTCCAATCGATGTATCATTGTTGGTCCAGTTGTAGACCGTTCCCGCTACTGCTCCACTGAACGTCACGGCCGCCGTCATCGCTCCGTTGCATACTACCTGGTCGGCGGGATCTACTACGGTTGGCGTAGGATTTACCGTGATGGTAAACACCTGTGGGGTACCCGCACA